>Ga0182007_10000097_pt1 | contig 61772 bp, 49 predicted proteins | sample Sormic07211113_1_FD_123023 | JGI IMG/M metagenome (GOLD analysis project Ga0182007, IMG submission 123023) | Rhizosphere microbial communities from Sorghum bicolor, Mead, Nebraska, USA - 072115-113_1 MetaG | ecosystem: Host-associated > Plants > Roots > Rhizosphere | place: USA: Nebraska...
GCCCAGCGCCAGCACCAGCGCGCCCAGGGAAATCTTGTGCAGGCCGATGTCGAAGTAGTGCATGACGAAGAACGTCATCGCCAGCACCAGCGGAATGGTCACGCCCACCACCAGGCCGGTGCGCAGGCCGAGCGAGAAGAAACTCACCAGCAGCACGATCACCACCGCTTCGGTCAGCACCTGCACGAACTCGCCGACGGACTCCTCCACCGCATGCGGCTGGTCGGAGACCTTGCGCAGCTGCATGCCGGCCGGCAGTGTCTTCTGCAGGCGTTCGAACTCGGCATCCAGGGTACTGCCCAGCTTGAGGATGTCGCCGCCGTCCTTCATTGCCACGGCGATGCCGATCGCGTCTTCACCCATGAAGCGCATCTTCGGCGACGCCGGATCGGCGAAACCGCGTTTGATCTCGGCGATGTCGCCCAGGTGCACGGTGCGGTCGCCGGCCTGGATCGGGAAGCTGCGGATGTCCTCCACGCTCTGGAACTGACCGGTGACGCGCAGCTGCACCCGGTCGGTCGGGGTTTCAAAGAAGCTGGTGGCGGCAATAGCATTCTGGTCGGCCAATGCCTGCTGTACCTGCTGCAGCGACACGCCCAGGGTGGCCAGCTTGGTGTTGGACAGCTCGATCCAGACCTTCTCGTCCTGCAGGCCTTCCAGCTCGATCTTGCCCACGTCGGGCACGCGCTGCAGTTCCAGCTGGATGCGGTCGGCGTAGTCGCGCATCACCGCGTAGTCGAAGCCCTGCCCGGTCAACGCGTAGATGTTGCCGAAGGTGTCGCCGAACTCGTCGTTGAAGAACGGGCCGACGATTTCGCGCGGCAGGGTTGGCTTGATGTCGCCCACGCGCTTGCGCACCTGGTACCACAGGTCGGGAATCGCCTTGGATCGCAGGCTGTCGCGCGCCACGAAGATAACCTGCGATTCGCCCGGGCGCGAGTAGGAGCGGATGAACTCGTACTGCCCGGTGTTCAGCAGGGCTTTTTCGATCGGCTCGGTGACCTGGCGTGAGACCTGTTCGGCGGTCGCGCCGGGCCACATCGTGCGCACCACCATTACTTTGAAGGTGAACGGTGGATCTTCGGACTGGCCCAGGTGCTTGTACGACCACGCACCGATGATCGCGAAGGCAAGCATCGCAAACAGCACCAGTGGCCGATTGCCCAGCGCCCATTCGGAGAGGTTGAAGCGGCGCACGGGCTCAGTTCCCCTTGCCGGCGGCAGGCGCAGCAGGCTTGGCTGCCGGTGCCAGCACCGGGCGGTTCTGGCGGTCCACCGCCGTCACCGGCTGGCCCTCGCGCAGCAGGTGGCCGCCGGCGGCCACCACCCAATCATTCGCGTTCACCCCGCTCAGCACCGGAACGGATTCCACGGCGTACGCCCCTACCGTCACCGGCGTGGCCTTCAACGTGCGCTTGGCCGGATCGACCACCCACACACTGCTGCGTCCATCGGCGCCGCGCTGTACCGCCGCCAGCGGCAGCTGCAGCGTGCCCTGGCGGCCGGCCGCGGCAAACACGCGCGCGCTCTGGCCCAGCTCGACTTCGGTCAAGGCTTCCGGGGCCAGGCTGACGCGGGTGGCGTAGGTCCGCGCCTGCGCATCGGCGGCCGGGGCGATTTCACGGATCGTGCCGGCCAGCAGCTGGCCTGGGCGGTTCCACAGTTCCACCTGCACCGGCTGGCCGACCTGGTAATCGCGGATGGTGCTTTCCGGCAGCGCGATCACGACTTCACGGCCGCCATCAGCGGCCAGGGTGAACACGGTCTGCCCGGCGCTGACCACCTGCCCGGCTTCGGCCTGGCGGCTGGCGATCACGCCGTCGGCCGGCGCGCGCAGCTGCGCGTACTCGGCCTGGTTGCGGGCCACGGCCAGATTCGCGCGGGCGGCATTGGCCTGGCCCTGTGCGGCCTTGAACGCGGCCGTCTGGCTGTCCAGCGCGGACTGGCTGACCAGCTGCTGCTGGGCAAGTGTCGCGTAGCGCTTCTGATCATCGCGGGCGCGGATCAGATCGGCTTCGGCGGCAGCGAGCTGGGCCTGCGAGGCGCTGGCCTGGGAGGCGTAGTCGGCGGCATCCAGTTCGGCCAGCAGCTGGCCCTTGCGCACGCGCTGGCCGGCATCGACATGGCGCTTGATCAGGTTGCCCCCGACCCGGAACGACAGCGGGCTCTCCTGGCGGGCCCGGATCTCACCGGGATAGGCGGCCAGCTCCTGCCCGGCCACGGTGCCGGGGTGGACCACCAGCACCGGGATCGGCGCCACCGGCTCGGCGTCCTGCTTGCCACATGCTGCCAGCGCGATCGCCAGCAACCCACCACCCATCCATCGCATGTTGTTCATGAGGTCCTGGACCTGAAAAGTAACCCGGGAAAAGCGGCTGGAAACGCTCTGTTCCAAACGCTTCAATATTGAACCAGTCGGTATAGTATAAATATCGAACCGATTGGTCTAGTATTGATTGGATGACTGATCCGACCTCCTCCACCTCGCCCTCCAAGCCGGCCGCCAAGGCCGCTGGACCGGGGCGCCCGAAGGATCTGGGCAAGCGTGCGGCCATCCTCGAGGCGGCGAAATCGCTGTTCGTCGACCAGGGCTACAACGGCGTCAGCATGGACAGCATCGCCGCCCAGGCTGGCGTCTCCAAACTGACCGTTTACAGCCATTTCGGCGACAAAGAGACCTTGTTCACCGAAGCTGTGCAGTCCAAGTGCGCCGAGATGCTGCCTGACGAGCTGTTCGTCACCGACATCGAAGGCCCGCTGCGCGACCAGCTGATGGGCATCGGCCACGCCTTTTTCGGCCTGATCACCTCCGATGCGGCGGTGGCGGTGCAGCGGGTGATGATGTCGCCCGATACCGACGACCGGATACGGGAGATGTTCTGGCTGGCCGGCCCGCAGCGGACCACCGATGCGCTGGCCGATTTCCTGCGTGCGCGGACCGCCCGCGGCGAGCTGGAGATCACCGACTTCCCGACTGCCGCGATCCAGTTCCTGACCTTGATCAAGGGCGAGCTGCATACGCATATGATGTGCGGGTTGCGGCCGGCCCCGGCCGAGTGCGATGCCGACGCCCACGTGAGCGCCAGCGTCGACTTTTTCCTGCGGGCGTATGCCCGGCGGCACTAAACTGAATGGACCGGAGGTCGCGGTGACTTCCGGCACTGCGACCCCGGCGCGACGGCAGCGATGCTCTCAGCGCGCCGCCGGCTCCCGGCACCGGTAAAATGGCCGGCCCACTGCGCTGGATATAGAACCTCATGACGATCGATTACTCCCACGCCCGCGAACTGATGGTCGAACAGCAGATCCGCCCCTGGGATGTGCTGGAAATCCGCGTGCTCGATGTACTGGCACGCTTGCCGCGGGAGGCGTTCGTCGCTGAATCGCACCGGGCCCTGGCCTACGCCGATATCGAGCTGCCGCTGGGCAACGGCCAGAAGATGATGAAGCCGGTCATCGAAGGCCGCACCCTGCAGGCGCTGGATCTGCAGCCGGGTGATGAAGTGCTGGAAATCGGCACCGGCAGCGGCTACCTGAGCGCCTGCATGGGCGAGCTGGCCCGCGAAGTGCTGAGCCTGGAAATCGACGCCGACCTGGCCACCACCGCGCGCGCGCGTCTGGACGCAGCCGGCCTGGGCAACAACGTCCGCATCGAAACCGCCGACGCCCTGACCTGGGACACCGAGCGACGCTTCGATGCGATCTGCGTCACCGGCGCGGTGGATGTCATCCCGTCACGTTTCACCCAGTGGCTGCGTCCCGGCGGTCGACTGTTCGTGATCCGTGGCCTGTCGCCGGTCATGGAAGCGGTGCTGGTCAAGGCGGACGGCACCACTGAATCGCTGTTCGAAACCGATATCGATTACCTGCGCGGTGCCGCCCCGGCACCCCAGTTCCAACTCTGAGTCCAAGGAAGCCGCAATGATCCGCCGATCCCTCGCCCTTGCGCTGGCCGCCGCCCTGCTGCCGATGACCGCCTCTGCCGCCGACCTGCTGCAGGTCTACGAAATGGCGCGCAATGGCGATCCGCAGCTCTCGGCTGCCGAGTCGACCCGCCTGTACGACAAGGAAGGCGCCGTGCAGGCGCGTGCCGCCCTGCTGCCGCAGCTCAACGGCGAGGCCTCGCTCAACCGCACCCGCACCAACCCGAACCATGATCTGACCTCCAGCTCGTTCACCACCAAGAGCCGGAACTACACGATCAACGGCAGCCAGACCGTCTTCAACTTCACCCAGTTCGCCAACCTGCGTTCGCAGCGCGAGCTGAGCAGGGCGGCCGACTTCACCCTGGATTCGGCCAACGACGACCTGATCGTGCGCACCTCGGCGGCGTACTTCAACGTGCTGGTGGGCATCGAATCGCTGTCGGCCGCGCAGACCAACGAAGCGGCGGCGAAGAAGCAGTTCGACTTCGCCGACAAGCGCCTGGAAGTGGGCCTGGCCCCGATCACCGACGTGCACGAAGCCCGCGCCCAGTACGACCAGGCACGCGCCAACACGATCATCGCGCAGAACACGCTGGCCGACGCCTACCAGGCGCTGACCGAGCTGACCGGCCAGCCGGTCACCGACCTGCGCGCCCTGCCCGCCGATTTCCGTCCGGAGCTGCCGGCCAAGTACGCCACCATCGATACGCTGGTGTCCGAAGCCGTCGCGCAGAACCCGGCGCTGAAGGCGCAGGAACTGAAGGTCAACGCCGCCGAAGCCGGTGTTTCGGCCGCCCGCGGCGCGCACTACCCGACGCTGTCGCTCGGTGCCAGCGCCGGCAAGTCGGCCAGCTGGGGGGACGTGGTCGGCGCTGACAGCTTCAGCCCGGACCGTCGCACCAACAGCGTCGGCCTGACCTTGAACGTGCCGATCTTCTCCGGTGGCGCCACCCAGTCGGGCGTGCGCCAGGCCCTGGCCCAGCGCGACATCGCGCAGGACGGTTACGAGCAGCAGAAGCGTGCCCTGGACCGCAACACCCGCAATGCCTACCAGACCCTGGTCGCGGGCATCAGCGAAGTGGAAGCGCGTCGCCTGGCGGTGGTCTCGGCGCAGAGCGCCTATGACGCCTCGCAGGTCGGCCTGGAAGTCGGTACGCGTACCGTGCTGGACGTGATCCAGAACCAGCGCATCCTGTTCTCCGCACAGCTGGACTACGCCAACGCCCGCTACACCTTCCTGCAGAACCGCCTGCAGCTGGGCCAGGCCGTCGGCACGCTGGACATCGCCGAACTGCAGGACATCAACCGCCTGCTGACCCAGAAGGCGGCCACGCCGAGCACCACCGTCAACTGATCGACGGCGCACGGCGGGACAGAAAAACCACCCGCTTGCGGGTGGTTTTTTTTTGCCTGCAACATGCTGATCGCGACACACCGCACGCGGCGCACACGCGGTCACTGCCACGCAGGATGCCGCGTGCAACGCCTGCCCGTGCACACTCCCCACAGTGAACCGGTCCACCGCCCGGCACTTGTCGTGGAAGGGGCTTGACCCTTCGGCGGGGGACGACTATGGTCCGCCCCGCACCACCTTCCCGTTCCCTCCAGAGGCGCCCTCCTTGGACAGTCATAGTCGATCTCGTTGCTGCTCCTGAGCCGACGGACCCACTGACCCCAAGGTCGGTTCCGTCCGCACAGGACGGGGCCTTCCGGCGCAGCTGACACGCTCGCCCGCCTCGCATCATCCGCACCGCAGTTCCATCCGACCCCAAGAGAGGGGTGCCGCTGGCGTTTTCCGATTGCCTGGAGATTGCCCATGCACGCTTCCCGTCTGTTCGCCCTGCCGCTCGTGGCCGTGGCGATGCTTCCGTTCGACACCCGCGCCGCCGCCAGCCTGATGGTGGACGACGCCTCCATCACCGATGCCGGTCGTTGCCAGCTGGAAAGCTGGGGCCGTCATACCCATGCCGGGGCCGAGTGGACCGCCATACCGGCCTGCACCTTCGCCGAGACCGAATGGTCGCTTGGTGTCAGCCATCAACGCGCTGTTTCGGACACGCACTGGGCGCTGGGTGCCAAGCGCGTGCTGCGCGACATCGACCAGCGCCGCTGGGGCATGGCGCTCAGTGCCGGTGTCGGCAGCGACTGGCACCGCCTGCGTGGCGACGACTGGGGCATCAATGCGCCGCTGACCCTCGCACTCGGGGCCAACGACCGCACCCTGCTGCACGTCAACCTGGGCTGGGCGCGCTCGGCCGCGGCACGCGGTCGCACCGAGGGCATCGGCATGGAAATCAACACCGCCCCGCAGTGGTCGCTGCTGGCTGAGACCGCTCGCGATGCCACGCGCCAGCGCAGCAGTCAGTTCGGCGTGCGCCACGCGCTCTGGGGTGCCAGCGTGGACCTGCTCGCTGGACGCGTCCATCACCAGCGCGACGGCCACTGGATCACGCTCGGCATCACTCTCGCCGCTGCGCCGTGACGCCGTGCCTGCCGGCTGAGCTCATCGACTGACACGCCTGCATCCGTGTTTACCGCGCATCGCTATCGCCGTGACCACGCACCGCACGCCGCATCGGCGCGGACCCGGCCACGCTGTCGGCACCGATGATCACCTCGGTCATGGATCTGATCGGGGTGTTCATCTGCTTCGGGTTTGCGTACGCCTTCCTGGGAGATCTGCTGGTCGCCGCGGGGTGATCAGGCCACCGGCGGCGGCAGCTGCGGCGCGATCAGGGCCACGGTGCGCTTCAATGCGCCGCGGCCGTTGCTCACCAGGGCACAGCCGGCGCGGGCCATGTCTTCGCGCGCCTGCGGATCGCGCAGCAGCGTCAGCAACGCGTCGCCGACACCGTTGGCGTCCTCGGCGATCACCACGGCCCCCGCTTCGCGCATGCGCCGGGAAATCTCGGTGAAGTTGTGCAGGTGCGGCCCGGTGACCGAAGCGGTGCCCATCGCCGCCGGTTCCAGCAGGTTGTGCCCGCCGATGGCCTGCAGGCTGCCACCGACGAAGGCCACCTGTGCGCAGCCATAGAACGACATCAGCTCACCGAGCGTATCGATCACGAATACATCGGTATCGGCCTGCGGCCACTGCTGCTGGCGGCGCGTGGCGACCTTCCAGCCCTGCTCGCGGGCCAGCGCCTCCACCCGCGGGAAGCGCTCGGGATGCCGTGGCGCCCACAACAGCAGCAGCCCCGGCACCGCCTCGCGCAGGCGGCGATGCAGATCGATGGTGGCCTGCTCCTCACCCTCGTGCGTGCTGGCGGCAATCCAGACCGGGCGCTCGGCGGGGACCAGGTCGTGGAAGCGCGCGATGAACTCCTGCACGTTCGGCGTGGCGATATCGAATTTCAGATTGCCCAGCGGCTGCACCTGATCCGGACGCGCGCCGAGCTGGATGAAGCGATCGGCATCGTCGGCCGACTGCGCGGCCACGCAGGTCACGGTGCGCAGCGCGCGACCGATCAACGGCCGCAGCAGGCGATAGCCGCGCAGCGAACGCGCCGACAGCCGGGCGTTGAGGATGTAGACCGGAATCCGGCGGTCGCGGCAGCCGAACAGCAGGTTCGGCCACAGTTCGGTTTCCAGGATCAGGGCCAGGCTGGGCTTGAAGTGGCCCAGGAAACGACCAACGCTGCCCGGCACGTCGTAAGGCAGATACACGTGGTCGACCGCATCGCCCCACAGCGCGCGGACGCGCTCGGAGCCGGTCGGGGTGATGGTGGTGATCACCCAGCGGATATCCGGACGCAGCGCGCGCAGGGCGTTCACCAGTGGCGCGGCGGCATTCACCTCGCCCACCGAGACCGCGTGCAGCCATACCCGCGGCTGGCCGCTGGAGTGCGGATAGGAGGCATAGCGCTCATCCCAGCGCTGGAAGTACTCGCGCACCCGGAAGCCCCGCCAGACCAGGTGGTACACGGTGATCGGCAACAGCAGGTACAGCACGGCCGAGTACAGGCCGCGCAGGATCCATTCGACAGGGCTTTTACGCATGCGTAAAGGATACGGGAGCGGCGCGGGGAAGACACGCCGCGCCGCCGTGAGGGGCCCGCCGGGACGCACCCGGGCGCATCCATTAGAATCGAGGCATGTCCGATAATGCTTCCACCGCCACCCGGCCGTCCCTGCGCAACCCGCGCCACTGGCCGACCTTCGCCTTCATCCTGTTCGCCTTCGCGATCGCCCGCCTGCCGTGGATGCTGCAGCGCGCGCTCGGCCGGGGTGTCGGCACGGTCGCCTACCGGCTGGCCAGCAGCCGCCGGCGCGCCGCCGAGGTCAACCTGAAGCTGTGCTTCCCCGAGAAGGACGACGCCTGGCGCCAGCGCCTGCTGCGCGACTCCTTCGACGCCCTGGGCGTGGGCATCTTCGAGTTCGCGCGGGCCTGGTGGGGCAGCATCGACAGCATCCGCCCGCAGGTACAGATCGAAGGGCTGGAGCACCTGCACCGCATGCAGGCCGAGGGCCGCGGCGTCCTGCTGGTGTCCGGCCACTTCATGACGCTGGAGATGTGTGGCCGCCTGCTGTGCGACCACGTCGAGCTGTCCGGCATGTACCGCAAGCACCGCAACCCGGTGTACGAGTGGGCGGTGAAGTTCGGCCGCCTGCGCTACGCCAAGGCGATGTACGCCAACGAGGACATCCGCGCGACGGTGCGGCATCTCAAGAAGGGCGGCTTCCTCTGGTATGCGCCGGACCAGGACATGCGCGGCAAGGACACCGTGTTCGTGCCGTTCTTCGGCCACACCGCTTCGACCATCACGGCCACGCACCAGCTCGCCCGGATGACCGGCTGTGCGGTGATCCCCTATTTCCACCGTCGCGAAGGCGGAAAGTATTTCCTGAAGATCGGCGCGCCGCTGGAGAATTTCCCCAGCGAGGATGTCGAGGCCGATACCGCGCGCGTCAATCATGCCATCGAAGCGATGGTGCGCGAGGCGCCGGACCAGTACCTGTGGATCCACCGCCGGTTCAAGCGCCAGCCCGGTGGGCGCAGCGATTACTACCGGTAAAGCCACTCCATGGGTGGCTGCAGGGTGCCAGACCGCGAACAGCCACGCATGGCGTGGCTCTACCCGTCGTCGCGTGCCAACAGACTGCCCGCGTAAAGCGCGGCCAGCAGCAGCGTGAGGCCGCCCCAGAAGGTGGAGTAGAAGGCCAGATGGGTGTTGAGCGGGAATACGGTCACCGCCAGCGCCAGCATCGCCGGGCGGGCACGTTCGCGGGCCCCGGGCGGTGCGAAGCGCCACGCACGCCACGCTTGGGCCACGGCCGCCAACCACAGCAGCAGGCCGAGGATGCCGGTTTCGGAGAGGATCTCGAGCAGGATCTGGTGCGCATGCAATGCCGGGCCGGCGCCCCAGACTTCCTGCGCGGCCGGGTCCGGGTTGCAGCCCGGGTAGGCATCGCGGAACCCACGCGCGCCGACACCGTTGATCGGGTGCGCTTCGATCATGCAGGTGGCCGCCGACCAGATCTGCGCGCGACCGGACAGCGCCTGGTTGACGCCATCGCTCTCACCTTCCCAGGCCATGGCAGTACGCGCCACGCGGTCCCCGACCTGCGGCACGCTCACGGTCAGCACGACCGCCGCCACCGCACCGACGGCGAGGCAGGCCAGCAGTCCGCGCACGCCGATCAGGCGCCAACCGGAGAACACCAGCACCAGCGCATAGGTCAGCCACGCCGCGCGTGAGCCGGCCAATACCAGCACCACACCGACCGCGGCCGCCACCAGCGACCAGCCGAGGATGCCGGCACGACGTGAGGCGGCGAACAGCAGGAACGGCGACAGACTGGCCAGCACCTGGCCGAACTTGAGATTGCACGGGCCGAGGACGCCGCTGAGGCGATCGACCAAGGCCATCTCTTCGGGCGCGCACAGGCCGTGCCCGCTGAACGCCCACTTGAGCTGGTCCATCGACCAGAACAAGGGGCTGGTGCCGACGATTGCCTGGGCCAATGCATCCACTGTCCACAGCCCGGTGATCAGCGCCAGGCCACCAAGGGTCAGCGCACGTCGCTGTGGCGTCGCCACGGCAATCGCGACCAGCCACATGAAGGGCAGATAGCGCAGGCCGGCGGCGGCTTTGCGCCATGCGGTGCCAGGATCGATCGCATCGAAGGCGGAAAATGCCTGCGGCAGCCAGTAGCCCAGGAACAGGATGCTGGTCAGGGCCCACGCGGGACTGCTGAGCAGACGCTGTTTCCCCTGCAGGCGCAGCTGCACCATGCGTACCGCCGCGTACAGCGCGCCAAGCACGAGGACGCCCTCGGCGATGCCGGGCAGCGGCCACAACGCGACAAACGCAATCACCCACCAAGGGGCCCAGCGGCCGGCGCGGGAGCCCGGCGACCCCGGTGCGAGGGTGGGCTCAGCCGATGAGGGAGGTATAGAGCTGGAGCGTGTCACGCTGCATTGCCTGCAAGGTAAACGGGATCCGCGTCGGCAGTGGGGGCGGCTGCAGCAGCAACTGCTGCGCGCGCGCCAGCAGTGCATCGGCGTCGCCCAAGGGTACCGCGCCGGAGGGTTGCAGCTGAGTCAACAACTCGCCGACGCCGCCATGGTTCCAGCCCAGCACGGGACGGCCCACCGACAGCGCTTCGACCACGGTGCGGCCGAACGCTTCGGCCTTGTCCGAGAGCTGCAGCACCAGATCGCTGGCCGCATAGGCCTGCGCGATGCGCGAGGTCGGCGCGGTCATCAGCACCGCATCGAACACGCCGAGGCTGCGCGCCTGCGCTTCCAGCTCGGCCACATAGGATTCGCGGCCCGGCTCGCGCGTGCCCGGCATCCACAGCCTGGCCGGCACACCGGCAGCGTGCAGCCCGGCGAGCAGCGTCAGCGCGTGGCGATGCCCTTTCAGGCGGGTGCCACGGCCAGGCAACAACAGCAACGGTGCGTCGCCGGCCAGCGCGGGATGCTGCTCGGCCACGGCCAGGCGAGCACGCCGATCCTGGCGGCCCACGCGCGGGAACTGCGCGACATCGACACCGCGCGGTATCACCTGCAGGCGCTCGGCCGGAACGCCGGGGTAATGCGTCTGCACGAATTCACGCACGCTGTTGGACACGCAGATCACGCGCTCGCCGCTGGTCATCACCGCGCTGTAGCGGCCGGGCGAGTTGAGCCCGTGCACGGTGGTGACCCAGTGCGGGCGGGTGGCGGCCGGCAGGTTGCGCACGGCATACAGTCCCAGCCAGGCCGGCAGCCGCGAGCGCGCATGCACGATGTCCGCGCCCACCTCGTTGAACAGGTTGCGCAGGGTCAGCACGTGACGCAGCGTCAGCAGCGACTTGCGGCCGATGTCCAGGGTCAGGTGCTCGGCGCCACTGGCGAGCAGGGGCTCGACCAGGCGCCCACCGGCGGACACGACAATGGCCCGGTGGCCGGCGGCAACCAGGGCGGAGGCGATCTCAAGGGTGGAGCGTTCGACCCCGCCGGAGTGCAGCGCCGGCAGCAGCTGCACCACGGTCAGTCGGCGCACAGTGTGGTCCGCAGATCAGTCGGCGAGCACGAACACGGCGCCGCAGTACGGACACGCGGCCTCGCAGTTCGGCTCGTCTTCGATCGGCAGGTACACGCGCGGGTGCGAGTTCCACAGCGCCATTTCCGGCGTCGGGCAGCTCAGCGGCAGGTCGCTGCGGTGCACGGTGTAACGCTTCTCGGCATTGGCGGGCGCGGTGGCGGTATGGCTCATGGCGTGGACACACAAAGGGGGTTGCGAGACCGCCGATTCTAGCATCTGGCGGCCGGGGAAGGCCGCAGGGCCCAGCATGCCCGGTGCAGGACCGGACGCAGCGCCGACACGGACCACCGTTGTTTTTAAATCGATCCAAATCCGTTGTCAACAATTCGATATGAAACGAATTTGCCGTATTTAGATCGAACTAATTGCACTTGTCAGGGCCAGTTGTCGTGATGCAGGATCAGTCGGGTACCGATCATCGACCCGATCGCCTGCCCGACCCCCACCGGACATGCATCGCCTCTTTCCTGCCGTCTGCCGATGGCTGGGGCGACGCCGTCCGCCGTGGCCATCGATGCGGGTCCTGCCTGCCGCCTGCCCTTTCCGGGAGACCCTTGCATGACCCTGTCCGACCTGCGCCCCGCCCGCCGTGCCCTTCCCCTCGCCCTGGCGCTGGCCTGCGCATCGATCGCCCTGCCGGCCGCCGCGCAGGGCCTGCAGACCTCCTTCGAGCCGGGCCAACCGGCTCCGGCCGCCAGCGACGGCGCGCTGCAGGTGCGGATCGGCAACGGCCCCACCTCCCCCTACGCCGCCAAGCCCGGCGTCGGTTACAGCGGCCTGCACGCGCTGCACTACGCCAGTGCCGGGGGCGCCGCGCGGCGCCCGCTGTTCCAGACCGACCTGACCATCGATGCCGATACCACCCTCTCCTGGCTGGTGCTGCCCGAGATCGTCGGCAAGGACACCGTGGCCTCCACCTACGTCTCGCTTGACCTGGTGCTCGATGACGGCACCCGCGTGTCGGCCAGTGCCGCGCGCGATCACCACGGCGTCGCGCTGGGGGCGCGGGCACAGGGCGACTCGAAGACGCTGTACCCGCAGCAATGGGCGCGCAAGGCCGTCCGCCTGGGCGATGTCCCGGCCCTGCGCGGTCGCCGCGTGGTCGCGCTGGAGCTGGAGGTCGCCAGCGCCGACGGCGCACCGGTGGCCGGCTGGATCGACGATGTCCGCCTGGAAGCGCAGCCGAGCAGGACCCCACAGCGGCCCTCGGACTGGGTGCTGACCACCCGTGGCACGCAGGCCAACGGTACCTTCTCGCGCGGCAACAACTTCCCGGCCACGGCCGTGCCCCACGGCTTCAATTTCTGGACGCCGGTGACCGATGCCGGCTCGCTGACCTGGCTGTACCGCTGGAACGAACAGAACGATGCCGCCAACCGGCCCCGCCTGCAGGCGCTGGCGCTGAGCCACCAGCCCAGCCCGTGGATGGGCGACCGCCAGACCTTCCAGGTGATGCCGTCGACGAGTCGGGGCGTGCCCGAAGCCGACCGCGGCAAGCGCGCCCTTACGTTCTCCCGCGACAACGAGCAGGCCCGCCCGTACCGCTATGACGTGCGCTTCGACAACGGCATCGCCGCCGCTATCGCCCCGACCGACCACGCCGCGATCTTCCGCTTCGAGTTCCCCGAAGGCGGTGATGCCAACCTGCTGTTCGACAACGTCGATGCGCGCGGCGGGCTGACCCTCGATGCCGCGACGCAGACGCTCACCGGCTACACCGACACGCGCAGCGGCCTGTCCACCGGCGCCACCCGCATGTACGTGGTGGCCAGCTTCGACCGCCCGTGGCGCAGCAGCGGGACGGTGAAGACCGGCCGCCCGACCGGCTACATCAAGTTCGACGCCGGCACCGACCGCCGCGTCGCGATGCGCATCGCCACCTCGCTGATCTCGGTCGAGCAGGCCCGCCATAACCTCGCGCTCGAACTGGCCGCCACCGACGATGTGGATCGCGTGGCGGCGCGCGCGCAGGATGCCTGGGACCAGCGCCTGGCCCGCTTCGACGTGGGCGATGCCACCGACGACCAGAAAACCACCCTGTACTCCAACCTGTACCGCCTCTACCTCTACCCGAACTCCGGGCACGAGAACGCCGGTACCGCGGCCGCGCCGGACTGGCGCTACGCCAGCCAGGCCAGTGCCTCGGATGAGAACACCGATGGCAGCGCCACGCGCAGCTTCGCGCCGGTGCGCGATGGCAAGGTCTACGTCAACAACGGCTTCTGGGATACCTTCCGCACCACCTGGCCGGCCTATGCACTGTTCACCAAGGACGATGCCGGCGCCCTGGTGCAGGGTTTCCTGGAGCAGTACCGCGCCGGCGGCTGGGTTGCCCGCTGGTCCTCGCCCGGCTATGCCGACCTGATGGTGGGCACCAGTTCGGACGTGGCCTTCGCCGATGCGTGGCTGAAGGGCATCGGCGGCTTCGACGCGCAGGAGGCCTATGCGGCCGCGCTGAAGAACGCGACCGTGGTCCCGCCGGATCGCCATGTCGGGCGCAAGGGCATGGACCGCTCCACGTTCCGCGGCTACGCCACCGCCGATGTGCATGAAGGCATGTCGTGGACGATGGAAGGCGCGCTCAACGATTTCGGCGTGGCCAACATGGCCGAGGCGCTGGCCAGGCAGGCCGATACGCCGGCCGCGCGCGAGCGCTATGCCACCGAGGCGGATTACTTCCGTCACCGCGCCGGTACCTACGCCACGCTGTTCGATCCCGCCGCCGGTTTCTTCCAGGGCCGCAAGCCGGATGGTAGCTGGCGGCTGGCAGCCAAGGACTACGACCCGCGCGTGTGGGGCCATGACTACACCGAATCCAACGGCTGGACGTTCGCCTTCACCGCCGCGCACGACGGCGAAGGCCTGGCGGCGCTGTACGGCGGCCGCGATCAGCTGGCAGCCAAGCTGGACACGTTCTTCGCTACGCCGGAAACCGCAGACGCCGCGTTCTCCGGCTCCTACGGCGGCACCATCCATGAGATGACCGAAGCGCGCGATGTGCGTATGGGCATGTACGCGCACAGCAACCAGCCGGCGCACCACATCCCGTGGATGTACCTGTATGCCGGGCAGCCGTGGAAGACCCAGCAGCGTGTGCGCGAGATCCTGTCACGCCTGTACCTGGGCAGCGAGATCGGCCAGGGCTACCCGGGCGATGAGGACAACGGCGAGACCTCGGCGTGGTATCTGTTCGCCTCGCTGGGTATCTACCCGCTGCGCATGGGCGCGCCGGAGTACGTGATCGGTTCGCCGCTGTTCCGCCACGCCCGCGTCGAGCTGCAGGGCGGCGCGGTGTTGACCGTGAACGCACCGGAGAACTCGGACCGCAACATCTACGTGCAGTCGCTGAAGGTCAACGGTAAACCGTGGACCAGGACCTGGCTGCCGCACGACCTGCTCGCCAAGGGCGCCACGCTGGACTTCGTCATGGGCCCGGAACCGTCGCGTTGGGGCACCGGTCCCGACGATGCGCCGCGCTCGCTCACCGCGCGCGGCCAGCAGCCGGCCCTGCTGCAGGATCTGCTGGGCAGTGGTGCCACCGCCCAGCTCGGCGATGGCCGCGCGGCGGAGGCCCTGATCGATGACGATGCCGCCACGGCGCTGCCGCTGGGCGCAGCAGGCACGATCACCTTCCGCAACGTCGCCGCGGGCACGCCATCGATGTATACGCTGACCAGCGGTAATGGCCCCATCCGCGGCGGTGAATGGACCCTGGAGGCGCGCACCGCCGGTGGCCGCTGGGTGCAGATCGACCAGCGCCGGGGCGAAGCGTTCGCGTGGGCGATGCAGACCCGTCCGTTCCGCATCGCCCAGCCGGGACGCTACGCCGAGTACCGGCTGCGCATCGGTGCGCCGGGGCGCCTGCAACTGGCGGAAGTCGAGCTGCTCGCGCCGGTGCCGGCACGATGAGGACCGCCCTGCCGATCACCCGTGGCCTGCTGGCCGCCCTGCTCGTCACCACCGGCGTCGCCGATGTGCATGCGTTCGAAACCACGCAGACCCGCGACGGCGTGACCCTGCACTACCGCGACGCCAGCGATGCGCTGGCCGCGCCGGTACGCGAGCGCATCATCGAGACCTTCTTCGGTGCGTATCTGCGCGAACGCGCCGACTTCCATCCGGCCGCGCCGACGCAGGTCGGCATCGTCATCGATCCGGCGTACGACGGCATCGCCTTTGTCGGTGAGAAGGCGCAGGCGGCGACGATCACGATCAACCCGGCCTGGTTGCACACGCACCCGGGCGACATCGATCTGGTCACCCATGAGGCGATGCACATCGTGCAGGGTTACCCGGAGTACGCCAACGCGCGCGTGCCGGGTTGGCTGGTCGAAGGCATCGCCGATTACGCGCGCGACCGCTACGGCAGGGACAACGCCGGCGCGGGCTGGGCGTTGCCGACGCAGGTCAAGCCGGACCAGAACTTCGATACCGGCTATCGGGTAACCGGTGCGTTCCTGGCCTGGAGCGAGGCCCAGCATCCCGGACTGGTGAAGGCGCTGGATGGCGCGCTGCGCGAGGGGCGCTACACGCCGCCGCTGTGGGAAACACTCAGCGGCGTGGCATTGCCGGTGTTGTGGGAACAGTACGTGCGGGCACGCTGATTGCAGGTGGCGGTCCGGCATCCGGGAGGAGCCGGCCAGCGGCCGGCACTACCGGTGCCATCGGTGCCATCGGTGCCCACGGGGCCATCGGTGCCCACAGGGCGATGGCAGGTACCGATCGTGGGTCGGTACGCTTTCGTGGGTCAGCGCGCGCCGACCAAGCCGGCGTACAACGCGAACAACTGCTGGAAGTACCGCTTCGTGCGTGGATCGCGCATGACACCGTTCCCGTGGCTGACCGTGGAGGATATGGTCGGGCCCAGGGTGGCGACGCCCCACCGGAGCGTCGCCACGGCCGGGCCGCGTGGGAGTATTGGGCGCTTGGGAGGTTGCAGGAGGGTGACGACTGCGCGGCGCGCGTGTGGCAGATGCAGGTGCAACAACGACCGCAGGCCAAAGGCAAAAATGGACCGGCGCGTCGCGCCGGTCCATTTCACTGATGCCTGCCGACCAACGGTCGGCAGCTACCCGTTTCGCTGCGCGAAACGAGAACGCGCCCCGAAGGGCGCGTTCTGGCAACTGAGAGGGGGAAAGAACGCCTTACGCGTTCTTCTCCGCCTCCAGTTGCTTACGGATCTGCGCATCCACGGCCGCGATGGCGGTCATGTTGAGCACGCGGCGCGAGGTCGCGCTGGTGGTCAGGATGTGCACCGGCTTGGCCACGCCCATCAGGATTGGACCGATCGCCACGCCGTCGGTGAACACGCGCACCAGGTTGTAGGCGATGTTGGCCGCTTCCAGGTTCGGCAGCACGAACAGGTTGGCGCGGCCCTTCAGCGTGCTGTTGGGCAGCAGCTTCTGGCGCAGGGCTTCATCCCATGCGGTATCACCCTGCATCTCGCCATCCACGTTCAGGCGCGGGTTGCGCTTGAGCAGCATCTCGCGGACCGCACGCATCTTCAGCGCGTCACGGGAATCGTGGCTGCCGAAGTTGGAGTGCGACAGCAGCGCCACCTTCGGCTCGATGCCGAACAGCTTCATGCGGTACGCCGCCTGCAGCGTGGCTTCGGTGATCTGCTCGGCGGTCGGATCTTCCTGCACGTGGGTATCCACGAAGAAGAACACGCCCTGCTGGTTGATCACACCGGTCATCGCCGAGGTGGAGGTCACCTTCGCTTCCAGCGGCAGCACGCTGCGCACGTAGCCGAGCTTCTTGTGGAAGCGGCCGACCACGCCGGTCAGCATGGCGTCGGCTTCGCCGCGCGCCACCATCACCGCCGCGATCAGCGTCGGGCGCGAGCGCATCAGGTTCTTGGCGGCGGCCACGGTCACACCGCGACGGCCGGTGAGGTTGTGGTAGTACTGCCAGTAGTCGTTGAAGCGCGGGTCGTCGTTGATGTTGGTGATGTCGAAGTCGACACCGGCCTTCATGCGCAGGCCCAGGCGCTCGATACGCGATTCGATCACGTCCGGGCGGCCGATCAGGATCGGCTGCGCCAGGCCCTCGTCGACCACGTTCTGCACCGCGCGCAGCACCACTTCTTCCTCGCCTTCGGCGTACACCACGCGCTGCTTGTCCGAACGCGCACGGTCGTAGACCGGCTTCATCATCAGGCTGGTGCGGTAGACGAACTGGGCCAGCTTCTCGCGGTAGGCGCCCATGTCGGCGACCGGACGGGTGGCCACGCCGGAATCCATCGCGGCCTGCGCGACGGCGGCCGACAGCTCCACCAGCAGGCGGCGGTCGAACGGACGCGGAATCAGGTAATCACGGCCGAAGCTCGGCGTCTCATCGCCATAGGCCGAGCCCAGGTCGCTGGCCTCGCGGCGCGCCATCGCGGCGATCGCGTGCACGCAGGCGATCTTCATTTCTTCATTGATCGCGGTCGCGCCGACGTCCAGCGCACCACGGAACAGGTACGGGAAGCACAGCACGTTGTTGATCTGGTTCGGGTAGTCCGAACGACCGGTGCCGATCAGCGCGTCCGGACGGACCGAACGGGCCACTTCCGGCATGATCTCCGGGGTCGGGTTGGCCAGCGCGAAGATCACCGGATCCTTGGCCATGGTCTTGACCATGTCCGCGGTCAGGATGCCCGGTGCCGACAGGCCCAGGAAGATGTCCGCGCCGTCGACGATCTCGGCCAGCGTGCGCTTGTCGGTATCACGCGCGTAACGCGCCTTCTCCGGGTCCAGGTCGGTGCGGCCGGTGTGGATCACACCATCGCGGTCGAAGGCGAGGATGTTCTCTTTCTTCAGGCCCAGCGAGACCAGCATGTTGACGCAGGAAATACCCGCCGCGCCCATGCCGGTGGTGGCCAGCTTCACGTCTTCGATGTTCTTGCCGGTGACCAGCATGGCGTTGAGCACGGCCGCGCCGACGATGATCGCGGTGCCGTGCTGGTCGTCATGGAATACCGGAATGTTCATCCGCTCGCGCAGCTTGCGCTCGACGATGAAGCACTCCGGTGCCTTGATGTCTTCCAGGTTGATGCCACCGAAGGTCGGTTCCAGCGAGGCGATGATGTCGACCAGCTTGTCCGGGTCGTTCTCATCGATCTCGATGTCGAACACGTCGATGCCGGCGAACTTCTGGAACAGCACGCCCTTGCCTTCCATCACCGGCTTGCCGGCCAGTGGGCCGATGTTGCCCAGGCCCAGTACGGCGGTACCGTTGGAGATCACGGCCACCAGGTTGCCGCGCGCGGTCAGTTCACTGGCCTGCTGCGGGTCGGCCATGATCGCCTCGCAGGCGTGTGCCACGCCCGGCGAATACGCCAACGACAGATCACGCTGGGTCAGCATCGGCTTGGTCGCTGCGACGCGGATCTTGCCCGGCGGCGACATGCGGTGGTAATCGAGGGCAGCCTGTTTGAAATCTTCGTTGGACATCGCTTTCTGCAGATGAATGGGCGAGAGGAACAGGGGATCATACCCCCGTTGGCGTGGACGGACCTGTCGCTACGCTGTCGCGGTCATGCTGCAACCGCACATAATCTACCGCAGCGCACAGGCCCTCAAAACAAAACATGGCCGTGCCGCCCCGGCAGGAACGGCACGACCATGCACCACACAATCAGGCCATCGGGCTCAGTGCGCCGGGGCCGGCAGGCGCGACGGCAGGTCGTCGACGACCAGCGGCGGCAGCTCGGCTTCGCGGCCATCGAGCACCATCGCCAGGCGGTCGCGGTCCAGCGCGTTTTCCCAGCGCGAGACCACCACGGTGGCCACGGCATTGCCGATGAAGTTGGTCAGCGAGCGGCATTCGCTCATGAAGCGGTCCACGCCCAGGATCAGTGCCATGCCGGCCACCGGCACTTCCGGCACCACGGCCAGGGTGGCGGCCAGGGTGATGAAGCCGGCCCCGGTGACGCCGGCGGCGCCCTTGGAGCTGAGCATCGCCACCAGCAGCAGGGCGATCTGGTGGCCCAGGGTCAGCTCGGTATTGGTCGCCTGGGCGATGAACAGCGCCGCCAGGGTCATGTAGATGTTGGTGCCGTCCAGGTTGAACGAGTAGCCGGTCGGGACCACCAGGCCCACCACGGACTTGCTGCAGCCGGCCTTTTCCATCTTCTCCATCAGCGAGGGCAGCGCCGATTCGGAAGACGAGGTGCCCAGCACCAGCAACAGCTCGGCCTTGAGGTAACGGGCCAGCTTGAACACCGAGAACCCGCACAGGCGGCAGACCACGCCCAGGATCACCGCCACGAACAGGAAGGCGGTCAGGTAGAACGAGCCGACCAGCCAGGCCAGGTTGACCAGCGAGCCGACCCCGTACTTGCCGATGGTGAAGGCGATCGCGCCGAACGCACCGATCGGGGCCGCCTTCATCAGGAGGTGGACCAGGCGGAACACCGGTGCGGTCAGCGCCTCCAGGAAGGTCAGTACCGGGCGGCCCTTCTCGCCGGTCAGGGCCAGCGCGATGCCGAACAGCACCGCCACGAACAGCACCTGTAGGATGTTGCCCTCGACGAAGGCACTGACCAGGGTCGCCGGGATGATGTCCATCGCGAAGCCGACCAGGGTCAGCTCATGCGATTTCTGCACGTAGCCGTTGACCGCGGTCTGGTCCAGGTCGGCGGGGTTGATGTTCATGCCCGCGCCCGGCTGCACCACGTGCGCCACCACCATGCCGACCACCAGGGCCAGCGTGGAGAAGAACAGGAAGTAGGCCATCGACTTGGCGAACACCCGGCCCACGGTGCGCAGGTGGGTCATGCCGGCGATGCCGGTGACGATGGTCAGGAAGATCACCGGGGCGATGATCATCTTCACCAGCTTGATGAAGGCGTCGCCCAGCGGCTTGAGCGATTCGGCGAAGGCCGGCTCGTAATGGCCGAGGATGGCACCGAGGACGATCGCCACCACCACCTGGAAATACAGTTGGCGGTAGAACGGCAGCGGCTTGGCCGCCAGCGGGGCGGTGGTGGGAACGTGCATGGGAAGCTCCGGCAGTGTCACGATGGATGCCGGCCGCGCGGGGCGGCATCTGGCGTGGCCTTTTTACGCCCGCCTCTCGCCAACGCAGATAACCTATTGGTACTAGCCCCCCGGTTCAGCTGGCCGGACTGCCTACACTGCCCCGGCACCGCGCCCCCACGGCGGCGGGTGGCCCGGCCGCGGATCAGGGGGCGACAGCCCCTCAGATTTGCCGTCCGCGGCCGTTGTTGTTCTGCCCCACCCTTATCTAGCAGCTACCGCCCATGCGCCCTACGCCCCTGTTCATCGCCCTGGCCCTGACCACCGCCCCGCTCGCCGCCACCGCGGCCGACTGGGACAACTGGCCGACCAAGACCACCTTCAGTGACGGTACCGAGCTGGCAGCGACTGCCAACATCGCCTACGACCTCAACGACTTCTCCGGCAACAGTGGCATCGAAGACGACGACGCCGTGCGCCGCAAGGAATTCGGCGCCACCCTGAAGAAGAAGGGCGTGTACGACGCCATGGTCTATTACGACTTCCAGGCCGACACCTGGCTGGACGTGTTCGTCCGCTTCGAAAGCAAGGCCTTCTTCGGCAGCGACATCGGCCGCTTCCGCTTCGGCTACATGAAGACTCCGGTCGGCCTGGACGCGGGCACCTCCTCGCGCGCCGGCAGCTTCCTGGAGACTGCCCTGCCCGTGCAGGCGTTCTACGAAGGCCGCCGCACCGGTGCCGAATGGGTGCTGGAACGCCCGCAGTACCTGCTGCAGGCCGGCGCCTATGGCGGCAAGGACCTGCAGGGCGACAACCCCGGCACCACCCAGGCCGTGCGTGCCGTGTGGACCCCGGTCAAGGCCGCAGGCGACGTGATCCACCTGGGCCTGGCCTATTCGCAGGAAAACCCGCGCGGTTACCGCGATGGCCGCGATGTCTCGCACCCGGCCAGCGCCCGCCTGCGCGCACGTCCGGAAGCCGGCCTGACCGACATCCGCCTGGTCGATTCCGGTGCGCTGACCACCGCCGACAAGATCGTGCGCACCGGCCTGGAAGGCATCTGGATCCGCGGCCCGTTCTCGCTGCAGGGCGAAGCGCTGCAGACCACGGTCAGCCGGGACGGCAAGCCGGACTACACCGGCAACGGCCAGTACGCGATGGCCAGCTGGATCCTGACCGGGGAGTCGCGCCCGTACAACGCCGGCGCCGTGGCCAACGTCAAGCCGGCCCACGCCTACGGTGCGGTCGAGCTGGTCACCCGCTACAGCCGCATCGATCTGGATGATGCCGACGTGTTCGGCGGCCGCCAGCACGACTGGACCCTCGGCGCCAACTGGTACCTGACCTCGCACTTCAAGTTCCAGGCGAACTACGTGAAGGTCGATGCCAGCCGTCGTGGCGTGCGCAGCCAGCCGGAGATCTTCGAACTGCGCGCGCAGATGCACTTCTGAGCCCTGCGCCGCCGACCGTAACCGGCGCGGCGGGCGTGCACACCACGCCCGCCGCGCGATCGTAGACTGCCGCCCATGTACTGGCTAGGCCGCCACCGCACCCTGCTGTTGACCCTGCTGGTGATGATCGGCGGCACCGTGCTGTGCGCGGCCGCGGCCGGCCACTACGCCTGGCGCCGCGCGCTGAACGAAGAAAGCGGCCAGGTACAGCGCCAGCTGGCGCTGTACGCCCAGGGCCTGCAGCAGCGCATCGACCGCTTCGGTACGCTGCCGCAGGTGCTGGCGCTGGACCCGGACCTGCGCGGGGCGCTGCTGCAGCGCCCCGATGCCGCCGCCCGCCAGCGGCTGAACCTGAAACTGCAGCGCGCCAACCAGGTCACCCGCGCCTCCACCCTGACCCTGGTCGGGCGTGACGGCGTGGCCGTGGCCGCCAGCAACTGGGACCAGCCCAGCAGCAACGTCGGCGAGGATTACAGCTACCGCCCCTATTACCGCCAGGCACTGGCCACCGGCCACGGCCGCTTCTACGGCATCGGCATGACCACCGGCGTGCCGGGCTATTACCTGTCGCAGGCGATCGAGGAAGACGGCGCGCGCATCGGCGTGGTGGTGATCAAGATCGAACTGGCCGCGCTGGAGCAGGAATGGCTGACCAGCCCGGACGTGGTGCTGGCCAGCGACGAGCACGATGTGGTGTTCCTGGCCAACCGCGACGCCTGGCGCTACCGGCTGCTGCGCCCGTTGGGCGCCGCCGAGCGCAGCGAGATGCTCGACAGCCGCCAGTACGCCGACCGCTCACTGCAACCGCTGCGGGTACGCACCGGCAGCGTGCTCGACGATGGCGGCCGCATGGTCCATCTGCTCGATCCGGTGCTGCCGGGCGAGATGCTCTGGCAGACCCTGGCGCTGCCCGAGGAGCAGTGGAACCTGCATCTGCTGCACGACGCCGGCGCTGCCACCAGCGCCGGGCGCAGTGCCGCCATCGGCGGCGGTGCGGCATGGCTGGCACTGGGTTTCCTGGTGTTGTTCGTCCAGCAGCGGCGGCGCCTGGCCGCCCATCGCCAGCGCAGCCGGCGCGAGCTGGAAAGCGTGCTCAAACAGCATGCACAGGAGCTGCGTACCGCGCAGGACGGCGTGCTGCAGGCCGCCCAGCAGGCCGACAGCGGCCTGAGCCGCAGCCTGGCGCACCTGCCGCAGGGCGTGGTGGTGATCGACAGCGAACAGAAGCTGGTGGCGTGGAACGCGCGCTATCTGGAGCTGTTCCGGTTTCCGTCCGGCCTGATCCAGGTCGGGCGGCCGATCGAAGAGATTTTCCGCTTCAACGCGCGCCGTGGCCTGCTCGGGCCCGGGCCGATCGAAGAGGCGATCGAGCGTCGCCTCAACCATCTGCGCAGTGGCCGCCCGCACATGCGCGAGAGCGAGAAGGACGACGGCACCGTGCTGGAAATACGCGGCAATCCCCTGCCCGACGGCGGCTTCGTGACCAGCTACGCAGACATCACCAGCTACAAGAACACCGCGCGCGAGCTGCGCTCGCTGGCCGATGCCCTGGAGCATCGGGTAGCCGAGCGCACCCGCGACCTGGACGAAGCACGGCGCGAGGCCGAGCGCGCCAACCGCTACAAATCGCGGTTCGTGGCCTCGGCGGTGCACGACCTGCTGCAGCCGCTCAATGCGGCGCGCATGTTCGTCTCGGTGCTGCGCGGCAAACTGGGCGGCGATGCGCGGGAACTGAGCGAGCATGTGGATGCCGCGCTGGCCGCGCAGGACGCCATCCTCAACAGCCTGCTGGACATCTCGCGGCTGGAGTCCGGCACGTTGCAGACCCACGTGCATGCATTCGCGCTGTCGCCGCTGCTGGAAACGCTGGCGCGCGAATTCGGCATCGCCGCCGAGGGCCGTGGTCTGCAGCTGGACTGGGTGGACACCCGCGCGGTGGTGGTGAGCGACGAAGCCCTGCTGCGCCGCATCCTGCAGAATTTCCTGTCCAATGCGCTGCGATATACCCCGCGTGGGCGCGTGCTCATTGGCTGCCGGCGCGTGGGCGATCAGCTGCGCATTGAGGTGCACGACCAGGGCCCGGGCATTCCCGAGAGCCTGCAGGGCGAAATCTTCGAAGAGTTCCGCCGCCTGGATGACGGCGTGGACCAGGAGCGCGGCGCCGGGCTGGGCCTGGCGATTGTCGAGCGCATCGGCCGCCTGCTGGGGCACCGCATCCACCTTCGCTCCACCCTGGGCAGCGGCAGCGTGTTCGCGGTGGACGTACCGCTTGGCGCCGCCGCCGACGTCCCGCTGCCCGCCGCCGCGCCGGTGCCGAACGCCGAGCCGGGCGACGACAGCCCCCTGCGCGGCTGCCGGGTATGGAGCATCGACGACGACCCGCGCGTCTGCGCGGCTACCCGCGCGTTGCTGGAACGCTGGGGCTGCGCGGTGGCGCTGGCCGATGGCCCGCAGTCGGCGCTGGAGATCGCCTCGGCCTTCAACCCGCCGCAGTTGCTGCTGCTGGACGTGCGCATGGGCCAGTGGCACGGCCCGGACCTGTACGACGCACTGTGCACGCTGTGGCAGGCACGCCCACCGGTGATCCTGGTCACCGCCGAGCGCGACGATGCGTTGAAGACGCAGGCGCTGGAGAAGGGCTGGGGCTTCCTGTCCAAGCCGGTACGCCCGCCCGCGTTGCGGGCGTTGATGACACAGCTGCTGGTGCGGCATCGCAGCTGAGGTGCGCCTTTACAACCCTGCGCCGGCATCTCCTTCCGGCTCCAGGGCTTTCACCAGCACTGCCGCCTGGGTGCGGCTGTGGCACTCGAGCTTCTTCAGGATGGCGGTGACGTGCACCTTGACCGTGTTCTCGGCCAGGCCCAGCTCGTAGGCGATCTGCTTGTTGAGCAGGCCGTCGGCCAGGCTCAGCAGCACCCGGAACTGCTGCGGGGTGAGCTGGGCCAGGCGCGCGGCCAGCAGGGCATCGGACTCGGAGCGTTCGGCAGCCATTGCCGGGAACCACACGCCGCCGTCGAGCACGGCGGCCACGGCCTGGCCGATGGTCTCGGCGGGCGCCGATTTGGGGATGAAGCCGGCGGCGCCGAACTGCTGCGCGCGGCGGATCACGCGCGGGTGGTCGTTGGACGAGACGATCACGACCGGGATGTCCGGGTGCGATCCGCGCACATGCAGCAGCGAGGAAAACCCGCGTGCGCCGGGCATGGTCAGGTCCAGCAGGACCAGATCGATCTCCGGGTGCTGGCCCAGCGCGCTCTCCAGCGTCGCGGCACTGGCCACTTCGATCACGTTGACCTGCGGCAGCGCCTGGCGCAGCGAATGCACGACGGCGGCACGCAGCAGGGGATGGTCGTCGGCGACCAGGACGGTGATGTCACTCATGGGATCGATTGTAATGAGGTTGACGGCCAGCGGCCGTCACTACCGCTTCCCGCGCAGATGGAATGCGCGGGCAGCAGGAGCGGTGATCACCGCTCCTGCTGCATGCTGCCGCGCCACGCCTCCAGGAACTGGCGGCGCTTGAGCCCGTCAAGGTACACCAGCAGGCCCGGACCGAGCTGGATCGGGCGGTAGCTGCGTTCCGGCGAAGCGCCACGGCGCTGGCCCGCCGCCGGCAGGATCGGCATCAGCCGCGCCTCGCGGGAGAGCACCTGCTGCCCGCGCGGCGACAGCAGGTAGTCGAGGAAGCGGCGGGCTTCTTCCGGATGCCGGCCACCGCGCGGAATCACCGCGGTGCGCAGCATCACCAGCGTGTAGTCCTCCGGTTCGATGATGCCCAGCGGCGCGCCCGCATCGATCCGGGCCTGCGCATAGGAGCCGAGCACGTTGTAGACCAGCGAGAGCTGGCCACTGCTGACCTTGTCGAGCAGCACGCCGGTGCGCTCCTCCAGCTGCACCCGGTTGTCGCCCAGCGCCCCGAGCAGGGCGCCGGCCATGCTGCCGCGCTGGCCGTCCTGCGTCGCCAACAGATAGCCGACGCTGCTGCGCTGCACATCGTAGGTTCCCACCCGGCCCAACAACGGCGCATCCGGCGCCCGCAGCAGCTCCAGCAGCTGCCGGCGCGTATGCGGCACCCGCGCCGCCGGAAGCGTACGGGTGTTGTAGACCATCGCGACCGGCTCATAGCTGATCCCGAATGCCTCATGCCGCCACTGCGCCCACGCAGGCACCGCATCCGTCTGCGCCGAGCGATGCGGCAGCGCATGGCCGTCGTTGACCAGCTTGGCCTGCAGATCCATGCCACTGCTGATCAGCATGTCCGGTGAAGCCGGGCCGGTGCGATCACGCAGGTAGCGCGCGTACATGTCCTGCGTGATGATGTCTTCGTAGACGATCTCCGTGCCGGGATGCAGGCGCTGGTAATCGGCGATCACCGTGGCGAAGACTTCGATGTCGGTCGAGCCGTGGATGCGCAGCTGCGCGGTAGGCGCGCCCTGCGCCGGAAAGCGCTGCACATCGCCCGGCTCAGCGGAGACCGTGGTGGTGAACAGCAACAGCAACAGGCCATGCCAGCGTTTCATGCGTGCCTCCTCGGCAGCCGGATGGTGGCGACCAGCCCGCCGCCCACACGGTTGGCCAGATCGATGTGGCCGCCATGACCGTCGACCACGCGCTTGACGATCGCCAGGCCCAGCCCGGCACCGCCGGCCGCGGCGCCTTCGCCACGGGCGAAGCGCTCGAACACGCGTTCGGCATCGGCTGGCGCGATGCCCGGGCCGTGGTCGGCGATGGTCAGCACGCAGTGGCTGTCATCGGTGGTCAGCGCCAGCTGCAGTACGCCGTCGCCGCCATATTTGAGCGCATTGTCGATCAGGTTCTTGATCGCTTCGCGCAGCAGCAGTGCATCCCCGTTGACCCACGCCGGATCGCTGGTCACCGCCAGCTGCACGCGAGGTGCGGGCAATGCCTGCGGCAAGGCCTCGTGCAGGGCCTGGTGCACGATCTCGGCCAGGTCGACCAGGGCGAAACGCTGCAGGTTCGCGCGATGGATCACACTGGCATCGCTGAGCAGCTGATTGAGAAGGCGGCTCATGTGGGTGGCATTGCGCTCGATCGCCTGCAGGCTGCGGCGCATGTCTTCCGGATCTTCGTCGTCCAGCGCCAGCTGGGCCTGCGCACGCAGTGCCGCCAGGGGGGTGCGCATCTGGTGCGCGGCCTCGGCCATGAAGGCACGCAGGGTTTCATTGCTGCTCGAGAGCCGGCCCATGAAGTGGTTCAGCGCGCCGACCATCTGGTCCATCTCCTGCGGCGTGGCGGCGTCCAGCGGCCGCAGGTCGGACGGTTCGCGCCGGGACAGCTCGCGTTCGACCCGCACCAGCGGCCGCAGCGCGCGGTGCACGCCAAGCGCGACCAGGGCCAGCGACAACAGCGAGAGCACCACGATCGCGACCAGCGCGCGGGTCACCATGTCCTGCGCTAGCGCCTCGCGCGCCCGTCGCGTCTGCCCCACCTGCACGCGCACTTCGGCCTGGGCCGACGGCGAGGAGACCCGGCGCGACACCACCACGAAGCGCACCGTCTCCCCGCTGTAGGGCGCGTCGAACAACTGCGGGCGATCGCTCGGCGCGCGCGGGGGCGCGGGCAGATCGCCGTAGCCGGTCACGGTCTGGTTGCGCGCATCGGAGACGCGGTAGAACACGCGGTCCTCCGGCGCCATCGCCAGCAGGTCCAGCGAGGCGTACGGCAGATCGACCTGCCACTGCGCATCCACCAGCGCCACCGAATCGATGATCGACAGCGCCGAGGACACCAGCAGATGATCGTAGGAACGGTTGGCGGCGCGCTGGCCGTAATCGCGCGCGCCGAAGAACAACGCCACCGCGAACAGCGCCATCAGGCCGCCCAGGTACAGCCACAGCGTGCGCCGGATCGACGTCGGCGTGCGGGCCTCAGCCGCCATCGGCGCCGCCGTCGGGCGTGGCGTCATGTGCTTCGAGCAGGTAGCCGCTGCCACGCACGGTGACGATCCGCAGCGGCGCGTCGGCCAGCTTGCGGCGCAGGCGGCCGACATAGAGTTCGATCGCGTTGGGACCGGCCTCGTCATCGAAGCCGAACAGGCCATTGCCGATCTCGTCCTTGCCGACCACCTGCCCCAGCCGCCCCATCAGGATCTCCAGCAGGCGGTACTCACGGTTGGGCAGTTCGATCGGCTGGCCGTCCAGGCTGACCCGGTGCGCCGCGTTGTCGAACTGGAACCCACCGATCTGCACCACCTCGCTGGCCTGGCCCCGGGTACGCCGCAGCAGCACGCGGCAGCGCGCTTCGAATTCGCGGAAATCGAAGGGCTTTCCCAGGTAATCGTCCGCGCCGACATCCAGCGCCTGCACGCGGTCCTCGATCCCGTCGCGCGCGGTCAGCATCAGCACCGGGGTGCTGTCACCGCGTTCGCGCATGCCGGCCAGCACGCGCAGCCCATCCAGTTTGGGCAGGCCGATATCGAGCACGACCAGATCGAAGCTCTGATAGCGCAGCACGCTCGCCGCGGCCAGCCCGTCGCTCTGCCAGTCCACGGCGTGGCCGCTGCGGCGCATGCGACGGACGATCGCGTCGGCCAGGTCCGGGTTGTCTTCCACCAGCAGGATGCGCATCGGTCGGGATCGGGAAAGGTGCGGGAATGCTAGCGCGTGCAGCCACCTCCGTGCGCTTCGCTGCGGCGCAGCAATGGCTGACAGGTGGATGACAGCATCCCGGCACTAGGCTGCGCCATCGCGTCACCCCCGAACATCCGGTACCTGGGAGGGTCCATGGAACTGAACGCCTTGCGCTGGTGCATGCCTTCCGCCTGCACCCTGTTGTTGGCCGCGCCGGCCTGGGCCGCCGACGACGGTGATGACGACCGCCCGGTCACGGCCAGCCTCGGCGGCCGCCTGCACCTGGACTTCGCCGATTTCCACAACGACAGCCGCGGCACCCCGAACAAGGACGACACCGAGGTCCGCCGCGCGTGGCTTGACGTGTCCGGCAAGTTCTTTGCCGTCGACTACAAACTGGAAGCAGATTTCTCCGGCGACCGCGTCGAAGCCAAGGATGTCTTCGTCAGCCGCAGCTTCGGCGAGGCCGGCAAGCTGACGGTGGGCCAGTTCAAGCAGTTCTTCTCGCTGGATGACCGCACCAGTTCCAACTACGGCACCTTCCTGGAGCGCGGCAATGCCGGCACCACGCTGGCGCCGCTGTATCGCCTCGGCGCCTCCTGGCAGGCCGCACGCGGTGACATGACCTGGGCGGCCAGCGCCTACAGTCTGGAAAGCATCGATGCGTGGCAGGTCAAGGGCCGCGCCGCCGGTGGCCGCGCGACCTGGGCCCCGGGCGCCACCGCCGGTGATGTGCTGCACCTGGGCCTGTCGCTGGCGCATGAGCGCTACGACAACCCCGGCGCCGGCGGCGTGCCCGGGCTGAAGATCCGCCCGCGCCCGGCCGGTCACCTCTCCGATGACAGCCGGCTGACCCTGGTCGATTTCTCGGCCGGCCGCGATACCGACGTCAACAAGTGGTCGCTGGAGTACGCGCAGGTGCGCGGCCCGCTGTCGTGGCAGGGCGAATTCAGCGGCGCCACCTTCGACGACGGCAGCCAGCGCGGCAAGGTGCTGGCCGGCTACGGCCTGCTCAGCTGGTTCGTCACCGGCGAATCACGCGTGTACGACCGCAAGACCGGGCGTTTCGGCCGGGTCAAGGATGTCCAGCACAGGGCCGGCGCGTTCGAGCTGGCGCTGCGCTACGACCAGATGCGCGGCGACCAGCACCTGATCGGCCAGCCCGATCTGCGCGATGGCCAGACCGAGGCGTGGACGCTGGGCGGCAACTGGTACATGCGCCCGAACCTGCGCTTCATGCTCAACCTGATCGAAAGCCGCAACCGCGACTGCCTGGCCGACGCCACCGTGGATCGCACCCGCGCGGTCACCGGCCGCCTGCAGTACGACTTCTGATCCCTCTTTCCGCCCCGTTGCTTCTGGAGAATGCAGATGATGCTGAGCATCCTCGGCTTTGGCATGGTCATTACATTCATGTACTTGATCATGAGCAAGCGGCTCTCGCCGCTGGTCGCCCTCATCACCATTCCGATCCTGTTCGCGCTGATCGGCGGCTTCGCGGCCGGCATCGACGACATGATGCTGGAAGGCATCAAGAAGATCGCACCGACCGGCGTGATGCTGATGTTCGCCATCCTGTACTTCGGGGTGATGATCGATGCGGGACTGTTCGATCCGCTGGTGCGGATCATCCTGCGCTTCGTCAAGGGCGACCCGATGAAGATCGTGCTCGGCACCGCCATCCTGGCGATGCTGATCTCGCTCGACGGCGACGGCTCCACCACCTACATGATCACCGTCTCGGCGATGCTGCCGTTGTATCAGCGCCTGGGCATGAACGCGTTGAACATGACCTGCGTGACCATCCTCGCCGGCGGCGTGATGAACCTGACCCCGTGGGGCGGCCCGACCGCCCGCGCCGCCACCGCGCTGCATGTGGACCCGGCTGACGTGTTCGTGCCGCTGATCCCCTCGATGGTGATCGCCTGTGCCGGCGTGCTGGTGCTGGCCTGGTACCTGGGCATGAAGGAGCGCCGTCGCCTCGGCGTGGTGACCCTGCCGCAGGGCGGCAGCTGGATGGACAACAGTGTCTCCGATGACGGCAACACGCTGCCGACCGTGGAAGATGCCGAGGACATCAAGCGTCCGAAGCTGCTGTGGGTGAACCTCGCCCTGACCATCGCGCTGATGACCGCACTGATCCTGGGCGTGCTGCCGATGCCGGTGCTGTTCATGGTCGGCTTCGCGATCGCCCTGGTGATCAACTACCCGAACCTGGCCGAGCAGCGCCGTCGCGTGGTCAACCATGCCGGCAACGTTCTTTCGGTGGTGTCGCTGATCTTCGCGGCCGGCATCTTCACCGGCATCCTCAACAACACCGGCATGGTGGAGGCGATGTCGCACAGCTTCCTGGCGATCATCCCGGACAGCTGGGGCCCGTACCTGGCGGTGATCACCGCCCTGGCCTCGATGCCGTTCACCTTCTTCATGTCCAACGATGCCTTCTACTTCGGCGTGCTGCCGATCCTGTCCGAGGCGGCCGGCAACTACGGCATCACCCCGGTGGAAATGGCGCGTGCCTCGCTGGCCGGCCAGCCGGTGCATCTGCTCAGCCCACTGGTGCCCTCGACCTATCTGCTGGTCGGCCTGGCCAAGGTGGAATTCGCCGACCACCAGAAGTTCACCCTGAAGTGGGCCATCGCCATTTCGATGTTGCTGATGTTCGGCGGGCTGTCGTTCGGCCTGTACCCGCTTGCGTCCTGACCTGACTCCAAGGAGCGTTCCGCCATGACTCTTCGCATCGCCTACGTCACCAGCGCCATGGGCAGTGTCGGCACTGCCATCTGCCAGAAGCTGGCCCGCAACGGCCATACCGTAGTCGCCGGCTGCGCCCCGAATTCACCGCGCAAGGCCGCCTGGCTGCGCGAGCAGCGCGAGCTGGGCTTTGATTTCATCGCCTCGGAAGGCAACGCGGCGGACTGGTCTTCGACGGTGGCCGCCTTCGCCAAGGTGAAGGCCGAGGTCGGCGAGATCGATGTGCTGGTGAACAATGCCGGCGGCAGCCGCGATGTGCTGTTCCGGCAGATGAGTCCGGACGACTGGAACGCGGTGATGGGCTCGAATCTGCATGCGCTGTTCAACATCACCAAGCAGGTGATCGATGGGATGAGCACGCGCGGCTGGGGCCGGATCGTGAACATCGGCTCGGTCAGTGCGCACAAGGGCCAGATCGGCCAGGTGAACTTCGCGACGGCGAAGGCGGCGATGCATGGGTTCAGCCGGGCGCTGGCCAATGAGGTGGCGACGCGGGGCGTGACGGTCAATACGATTTCGCCGGGGTATATCGCGAGTCAGTCGATCAGCAGTTTTCCGCCGGATGTGCTGGATCGTCTGGCGGGGTCGGTGCCGATCCGTCGTCTGGGCAAGCCGGAGGAGGTGGCGAGTCTGTGCGCGTGGTTGGCGTCGGACGATGCGGCGTATGTGACGGGTGCGGATTATGCGGTGAATGGTGGTCTGCACATGTTCTGACGGTTTTGCGCATCCTGTTTGATGCGTGACCTCCCCCGCGGGGTGAGCCGCGATGCTGGTTGGCGTCGCGGCTTTTTTTTCTTTTTTAGCGCAACAGCAACGGCGACAGTAGGTCAAAAGCGGGTGGGCAGGTTCGTGTCGCGCTGGGCAGGCACGGGTGGGTTGGCGGGACCCGCTGCAAGTACGTCCATGTAAGCTCATGTGTTGCCATCCATGGCAACACATGGTCCCGCCAACCCACCCGTGCCCACCCTTTGACAGGGGGCTGGTGCGCAACGAAAGAGCAGGCTCCTGGTGACGCCGTTGCTCTGGCGTGCTTTGGCGTGCTTTGGCGTGCTTTGGCGTGCTTTGGCGTGCTTTGGCGTGCTTTGGCGTGCTCTGGGGTGCTCTGGCGTGCTTTAGCGTGCTTGTTTGCCGGTTTGCTTCCCTCGCTTTGACTTGCCTGCTTGCCTCGCCTGCTCTGGCGTGCCTTGCCTGCTTTGCCAGGCTCGCTTGGCGTGCTTGGCGTGCGTGGCTTGCTCGGCTTGGAGCGTTCAGCCCAGCAGGGATCCGCTCCGCTCGGCACCGGCTCTTCATTTCCGTGGCCACCAGCCAACCGTCAGAGGCGTGGGGTGTGTGGGTTGGCGGGACCGTTGTGCCGCATGGATGCGGCTCACGAGCCCCCATGGATGGGTTTACGGCGCGTCCCGCGAACCCACACACCCCGCGCCTGGCCCAGCCATCTGGGAGGCGTTGCGCTTTAGGCGTTGCGCTTTAGGCGTTGCGCTCTAGGCGTTGCGCTTTAGGCCTTGCGCTCTTGGCAGTGCGCTAGTGCACACGGCAAAGCCACCGACCAACGGTCGGTGGCTACCCTTGCCCTTGCAGGCGGCGGTCAGAACTCCGCAGCGAGCGTCATGAACAGCTGGCGCGGCGCGCTGGCGTGGATCGCGTAGCGGGTGCCGGTCGGATCGGTCGGGGCGAACGAACTGAGCTGGCCGGCGTAGCGCTTGTTGGTCAGGTTGGTCGCGTTGAGCGACACCTTGATGTCGCGCAGGCCCATCCCCGGCCCGAACGAATACCCCATGCCCGCATCGAACGTCGTCACGCCCGGCACCGACTGGTCGTTGGTGTAGGTGTAGTAACGCTTGCCCGTGTACTTCGCCCGCAGGCTGGCGAAGAAACCGTCGCGGTTCCAGCTGATCTCACTGGAGGCCATGCGCTCGGGCGTGTCCACCGTGATCTTGCCGGCCACCGGCACGATCGCACCGCCCGAGGTGTAGTTGTCCTCGTAGGTGGTCTTGTTCCAGGAGAGCGCGTTGTACCACTGCAGGCCATCAATCGGCTTGAGGATGAAGGTCAGCTCTGCGCCACGGCTCTTCACCGAACCTACGTTGATGAAGCGCGTGATGCATTCCGGGCGCGTGCCCACTTCAATGCTGGTGCAGGGATTGAGCGAGAGCAGGCGGTTGTCGAACGTCACGTGGTAGGCCGCGATGGACGCCTGGTATATCTCGCCGAAGGTGCGGAAGCCGGCTTCCAGCGTCTTCGACTTCTCCGGCTCCAGCCCGGCGCTGGCCGCGAAGGATTCCGGCGAGACCTGCAGCGGGCCGCCGCTGCCGCCGCCGACGAAGGCCGCGATGTTCTCCGAATACGAGGCGAACACTTCCTGGTTGGGGCTCAGCTTGAAGCCGATACCGGCCTGCGGCAGCACCGATTCCTTGGCGGTCAGCGTGCCCGAGGCGTAGCTGGCTTCGGTACCCGGCTTGGCGTTGGCGGTCATGCGGGTGTTCGGGCTCTTGATGCCCACGTCCACGGTCAGCCGGTCGTCCAGGAAACGCATGCGGTCCTGCACGTAGAACTGGCGCGTGCGGATGTCGAAGTCCTGATCGAACAGGCGACGGTCCGGATGGTTGAGGTACCCGTCATCCAGGAACGGGCCGGTGATGTAGTAGAAGTTGCGCTCGACATTGTGGTCGTTGCGCTCGTACCACAGGCCGGCTTCCAGCGCATGGATGCCCCACTGCCAGCTCAGCGCGGCGGTGATGCCCTGGCGGTTGATGGTGTAGTTGGTGCTGCGGATCGAGATCGGCAGCATCTCCGGGGTGCCGGGATTGGACGGCTGGCCCGGTGCCCACCAGTGGCCTTGGCCACGGTTCTCGTGATGGTAGCCGAGCAGCTTCAGGCGGGCGTTGTCGCCCAGCGCGAGGTCGGCATCCAGCGAGTACAGGTTGTCGTCGCGCAGTGCGCGGCTCTGGTAGTACGCATCGTCGATGCTGTTGACACCCCCGGTGAACGCACACTTCTGCGCGTTGTAGGTGCCCGGTGCACAGTACGCTGCGGCAACCGCGCGGTCCCAGTCCGGGGCGTAGATGTTCCAGTCCCAGCCCAGGCCACGCGCGAGCATGCTCTTGGAGAGATAGGCGTAGTTGGCCTGGCTCACGCGCGAGGTGGCGGCAAAGGCGCCGAAGCGATTGTCGCCGACGTTCCAGATCGCCTTGGCATTGAACTGGCGGGTGGTCTGGTTCTGGTTCGGCTCGGCCCACATGTCCGAATCCTGGTGCACGCCGGAGACATAGGCCGAGAAGCCGTTGATGTCGCCGGTGTCCACCCGCAGGTAGCCGCGGCGCTGGTTGTCATCGCCGACGGTGACGCTGGCCTTGCCGCCGAACTCGGTGGACGGGTCCTGCGAGAAGTACTGGATGGTGCCGCCGAGGTTGCTGGTGGACGCCACGCCGAGCGAGCCGATGCCCTGCGACAGCTCGGCGCCGGCCAGGTTCTCGGCGATCAGCGCGCGCGCGATGCTCAGGCCGTTGTAGTTGCCGTAGCTGTTGTCGCCCAGCGGGATGCCGTCCAGCGTATAGCCCAGACGGCTCTTGTCGAAGCCGCGCAGGCTGATCGTCTGCGATTCTTCATTGGCGCCGAAGGCATCGTTGGACTGCACGGAGACGCCCGGCAGGCGATCAAGGATCTTCTGGCCACTGGTACCCGGCGGCAGCACCTCCTTGTCCACTGCCGTGATGCGCTGCACCTGGCGGGTCTCGCCCTGGCCGATCACCGAAACGGTATCGAGTGTCTGCGCGCTGAGCGCGACATTGGCAGCGGCGGTGGCGTCTACATCGGCGGCGTGGGCGTTGGCGGCGCACAGCGCGAGCGCCACCGCGATCGTCAGGGGTCGGGTAAGCATGGTCGTCCGTTACATGGGGGAAGATGACCTGCGCAATGCAGGTGCATGACCAGCATGCGAGCGGAACATGAAAGGATGTTGACGGTTCAGCGCATCGCAGATGAATTGCGATGCAGTGCTCACGAACGCGTGGAGTGCGCGCGGAGGGTACGCGAGGCAGCCGGCCAGCGGCCGGCACTACTCGGGGGCGAGCTGGTCCATGCGGATGCGGTTGGCGAACAGCGAGAACGCCAGCATGCCGGCCAACCCATTCGCGCGGCTGACCCAGTGCGGCAGCCAGCGTGGTGGCCGCAGGATGCCCTCTTCGAACAAGGGCGCGAAGGCGATCGCATCGGTCAGCGACATCTTGCCGGCGAACAGCCAGCGGCAGACCTGCAGGCGGTCTTCGGCCAGCATGTGCCGGAAGAAGGTGTGCACCGAGACCAGCCCGCGCAGATACACGGTGTCCTTGGTGAAGGCGGCGCCGCCGCTCGGGGGGACGCCGCGGAACACGCGCTGGGCGGAGGCGAAGCTCTCTTCGTTGTTCTGCCCGGCATCGCAGAAATAGCGGAACACCGCGATGAAATCGGCGCCCTCGCGTGCCATCGCGATCGCTTCGGTGCGCAGGCTGATGCGCTTGAGGCGCTCGATGTCGATGCTGCCGGTGATCTGCTCGGCGAACGTGGCCAGCCCTTCCTGGGTGGCGGTGACCCGCGGCGAGGACAGCGCCAGGCTGGGCAGGTGGGGCTGTTCGCGGCCGTTGAGTGCGGTCAGTGAGTGGACCAGCGCCTCGTGGTGGAACAGCTGCGCGCGATCGTAGGCGCTGAAGCGGGCGCTGGTGCGCAGGCGGATCCGGTTGGGACCGGCGGCGGCCTTGGAGATCAGCTCCGGATCCAGCTGCACGGTGATGATGCGCGACTCGAAGAAAGCATCCAGATCGCTCTGCAGCTGCAGCTGCAGGGCCGTGGCCGAGACCGGCACCTGTTCTTCGGGCGCGAGCAGTTCGTGGTCCAGCTCCTGCGCGATCTGGATGAAGTGGCGGGCCGCATCGCGGGTGCTGGGGCCATTGCCGGGCAGCGGCTGCTCGGGCGCGCCGAACAGCTCCACCGAGTAGCGGTCCACCTCGGCCGTTCCCAGCGATTCGAGCAGACCGGCGGCCTGGTCCCAGCTGTGCGCCGAGCGCTGCACATACAGGCCGATGGGATGGTCGGGATCGCATTGGGCGCTGATCGCGGCCAGCCGATGGCGGGTATCGGCGAAATCGAGCCGGGGGTAGTCGACCTGCGGCAGGACCGGCTGGCCCCGGGCGACGCTGGCCAGGAACGGCGCCTGCAACGCGGCCGGCCAACTGGTCAGCCCCAGTAGTTTGATCCCGCCCACCGCCTCGACCAGTTGGGCATCGAGCGCGGTGTGGTGGGCAACGTCACGATCCACGGTCATTGGCGTGTCCATGGACGGACAGTAGCAAAAGCTATCGCCGGCCGCCCTTCCCGCCCGGGCGCCACTGGGCGCCCTTGCCGACGTGCTTGCGCTCGATGGCCTGCTGCGCCTGGCGCACGGCCAGCTTGGCGGCGGCGGCGGCGACTTCTTCCTTCAGCTTGAAGTAGTTGAGCAGGCGCTCTTCATCCAGCGTGCCGTCGTCGATGGCCGCGCGGATCGCACAGCCCGGCTCACGTTGGTGCGCGCAGTCGCGGAAACGGCATTGCGCCGACAGCGCTTCCACGTCGGAGAACCCGCCTTCGCTCAGGGCCTCTTCACCGGTCGGCTTCAGCTCGCGCATGCCGGGGGTGTCGATCAGGCAGGCGCCGGCCGGCAGCGGAATCAAGGCACGATGGGTGGTGGTGTGGCGGCCACGCGAGTCGTTGACGCGCACATCGGCGGTCTTCATGCGCTCGTGGCCGAGCAGCGTATTGGTCAGGGTCGACTTGCCGGCACCGGACGAGCCGACCAGCACCACGGTCTGGCCGGCGGCGAGCCACGGCAGCAGGGCCGAGGCGCTGGCCGGGTCCTTGCCGTTGATGGCCAGCAGCGGGATGTTCTGCGCGGCCAGTTCTTCCAGCACATCCAGGGCGTCCTGGCTGTACTCGGTCTGGTCGGCCTTGGTCAGCACCACCACCGGCTGTGCACCGCCCCCCCCGACCAGCAGCAGGTAGCGCTCGATCCGGCGCGGGTTGAAGTCGGCGTCCAGGCCACACACGATGAACACCGTATCGATGTTGGCCGCGATCACCTGCTGGTGGTAATGCTCGCCGGCGGCGCCACGTTTGATCGCGGTGCGCCGCGGCAGCAGCGCGACGATCTTGATGCCGTCCAGCAGCACCCAGTCGCCGACCGCCGCGCGCTCGTGGCTGGGGAAGCGCGGCCGCTGCCACTCCGGCGGGGATTCGGTCTTGATCGCCGCTTCCGGCGCATCGGAAACAATATACCCGGTGCGATGCTGCTCGATCACCCGGCCCGGGCGCGCCTGCGGGAACTGTTCGAACAGGGCTTGCCAGGCCGGCAGCTCCGGGCCGCCCGGCCAGGGCCAGCCAATGGTCTGCAGGGCAAGGTAATCAGTGGGTTCGCTCATCGTGCCCATTCTAAAGGGTGTGGCGACCGGCCGTCGCCGCAAGGGCCCGGCACGGTCCTGGACACGCGGGAATCCTTTCATCTGCAACTGCCTTGCAGGGCCGGGCATTCGGCCGGAAACGCTTGCCCTGCAACGCAACAATTCCGCTACCATGCGGTTTCCATGCCTGAATGACGGCCCGTTCATGTCCACGCCCCCGCTGAAGCCGCTCGCCACCCGCGAGCGCCTGTCCGAAGTCCGCTACGAGATCCGGGGCGAACTGGCGCGACGAGCGCGGGAGCTGGAGGCCCAGGGCCGCAAGCTGATCAAGCTCAACATCGGCAACCCGGGCAACTTCGGGTTCCGTGCGCCGGAGCACCTGCAGCGCGCGATCGCCGACGACATGGGCCGCACCGATCCCTATACCCACCAGCAGGGCCTGCCGGAGGCGCGCGAAGCCATCGCCGCCGCCTACGCCCGGCGCGGCGCACCCGATGCGCACCCGGACCGGGTGTTCATCGGCAATGGCGTGAGCGAGCTGATCGACCTGTCGCTGCGTGCCCTGCTCAACCCGGGCGACGAAGTGCTGGTGCCTTCGCCGGATTACCCGCTGTGGTCCGCCGCGACCATCCTCAACGACGGTCGCCCGGTGTATTACCGCTGCGCACCGGAAAACGGCTTCCAGCCCGACCCGGTCGAGATCGAGGCCCTGGTCTCCTCGCGCACCCGCGCGATCGTGCTGATCAACCCGAACAACCCCAGCGGCGCCAGCTACTCGCGCGAGCTGCTGGAGCGGATCGTCGCCATCGCGGCCAGGCACAACCTGCTGCTGATGGTCGATGAGATCTACGACCAGATCCTCTATGACGACGCGCAGTTCCATGCCGTCGCGCCGCTGGCCGGCGAGCATCCGTGCATCACCTTCAGCGGCCTGAGCAAGGTGCATCGCGCCTGCGGCTGGCGCGTGGGCTGGGCGATGCTGTCCGGCGCGGGCGAGCGGCTGGGCGAGTTCCGCGCGGCGATGGACCTGCTCAGCGCGCTGCGCCTGTGCGCCAACGTGCCCGGCCAGTACGCCATCGACGCGGCGGTGAACGGGCCGGACACCATCTCGCCGCTGTGCGCGCCCGGTGGCCGCCTGTATGAAACCCGCCGCGCGGTGATCGAGGCCTGCAACGCCAGCGAGCATCTGTCGCTGGTGGCACCGGCCGGCGCGCTGTACGCGTTCCCGGCGGTGGTCGGGGCCGCTGCGCGCAGCTTCGATGACCATGATTTCGCGCTGGAGCTGATGAACGAGGAAGGCGTGCTGGTCGTGCCGGGCTCGAGCTTCAACGTGCCTTACCGCCACCACTTCCGCGTGACCCTGCTGCCCGAGCCGGAGGTCATGCGCGATGTGTTCGCGCGCATCGACCGTGCCCTGGCACGCCGCGCCGAAGCCAATACCAAGGTGGTCCCGATCAAGCCGCGCAGCGCGGTGGCCTGATGGGCCTGCCGTATCTGGCCCTGGGCGATTCCTACACGATCGGCGAAGGCGTTGACCCCGCCGGGCGCTGGCCGATGCAGCTGGCCGCGGCGCTGCGCGATATCGGCGTGGAGGTGGACGATCCAACGATCATCGCCACCACCGGCTGGACCACCGATGAGCTCGAGGCCGGCATCGATGCGGACGCGCCACAGGGTCCGTTCGACCTGGTGAGCCTGCTGATCGGGGTCAACGATCAATACCGTGGGCGCAGCGTGGACGAGTACCGCCCGCGCTTCACCGCCCTGCTGCAGCGCGCGCTCGCCTTCGCCGGCGAGCGTGCACCGCGCGTGCTGGTGCTGTCGATCCCGGATTGGGGCGTGACCCCGTACGCCGTGGCGTCCGGCCGCGACCGCGTGCAGATCGGTCATGAGCTGGATGCCTACAATGCCGCCGCCGCGGCAATCTGCGCCGCGCATGACGTGGCCTTCGTCGACATCACCGACCTGAGCCGCCAGTGGGGCGGTGAGACCGTCATGCTGGCCGAGGATGGCCTGCATCCGTCCGCGGCCATGTACACCCTGTGGCACCAGCGCGCGTTCGAAGTAACGCGCGTGCTGTGGGCGGAGCCGACCCGCTGAGCGAGGCCACGCTGCCGCTGGCCAGGGAGCAGGCCCGCCGGATCGCCACGGCGTTCCTGCCGGCGCAGCGGCTCGGCAACCGTCGCGACTATTACTACAGCCGCGGCAAACTCGGCAGCGATCCGCTGTATCCCGGCGTGCTCGCCGCGCTGGACGAGGCGCCTGCCCTCCCGTTGCTGGATATCGGCTGCGGCCTGGGCCTGCTGGCCCATGTGCTGCGCCAGCACGGCAGCGCACTGGCCTACCACGGGCTGGACATCGACGCCGACAAGATCGCGCGGGCCGAGCGCGCCAGCACACGCGCCGGGTTGTCGCAGGCCACCTTCTCCTGCGTGGATGCCAGCGCCACCCTGCCCGTCCATCATGGCAACGTCGCCCTGCTCGACGTGCTGCAGTACCTGCCCGCAGCCGCACAGACGCAATTGCTGCACGCCGCCGCCACACGCGTGGCCCCCGGCGCGCGGCTGGTGATCCGTACCACGCTCGCCGACCACAGCGGTCGCGACCGCACCACGCGGATCACCGACATGCTCGCGCACCTGGTCGGCTGGATGGGCACGCGCCCCTGCCATTACCCGGACGCCGCGAGCCTGCGCGCGCCACTGGACGCCGCCGGCCTGCACCTGCGGATGACGCCGCTGTATGGCAACACGCCCTTCAACAACTGGCTGATCGTCGGCGTGCGCCCCACGGCCGCCTAGCCGGCACGACTCGCGCCACCGGCCGCACGCGCGCATACTCGCGCCCCCCCCTTTCCGGCAAGGAGCCGCCCATGCCCCGACAGACCCGACATTCCGCGCTGGGCATCGCCGCGCTGATCGTCAGTGCCTGTGGCCTGGTGATGCTGCTGCTGAGCATGCATTACGCGCATGCGCCCGAACATGCGGCCATGCGCGAGCTGCCGTGGTCGCTGGCCGCCCTGCTCGGCAGCAGTATCGGACTGGCGATCCTGGCCCTGCTGCTCGGCCTGGGCAGCGTGCTGCAGCCGCGCCGGCGGCGCCTGTTCGGGATCATCGCGCTGCTGGTGACGCTGGGCGTGTTGATCGCGCAGCTGTCGCTCGGCGGCTGGATCCGCGACCAATGGCATGCCTCGCATCCGCCGTCGGACGCCGCGGCCGCGCAGCCCCTCGCCCCCTGATTCCTCCGTTTCACCGCATCGACAAGGAGCCCTGATGCACCCCCCTCATTCCGGCATGGGTATTGCCGCGTTCATCACCGCCCTGTGCGGCGCCGTACTGATGCTGGGCCTGATCGTCATCGCCGGCATCATCGAGACCACCACGCCGGGCGGCATGGAGGAGACCTCGATGTCGGCGATCCTGGTCGGGCTTGGCCTGATGTGCACCGCCCTGATGCAGCTGGTGGCCTTCGGCCTGGGCGTAGCCGGCGCATTTCAGACGGACCGCCGCCGCGTGTTCGCGATCCTCGGCCTGGTGATCTCGGTCGGCAGCATGCTCGGCGTGGTCCTGCTGATGATCATCGGCGCCCTGAGCTGAGCCCGGCCTGCGCCGGCCGACGGCCCGGCGTCAGTCCGGCAGACCTGCGTGCAGCCCGCGTGCCTGCACCGCCTGCAGGACCGCTTCGATGATGGCGAGGTTGTGGCCATGCGCCGCGCCCTCATGCAGCAGCACGATGCTGCCTGGCGCCAGGTCACGCGTGATCCGCTCGACCACCTGATCGGGTCTGCACTTCACCCCGTCGAAGCCACGCGCGCTCCAGCCGACCCGGGTCAACTGCCACTGCTTCAACGCGGGGGCCACGAACTGGTTGGTCATCCCGACCACCGAGCGGTACCAGCGTGGCGGGATGCCGGCGATCGCGGTGAGGGTCTGCTGGCACTGTGTGATTTCCGCCGCCATCGCCTTCCGCCCGAGCCGCCAGAAGCGGGTCTGCGGGTGGCGGTGGCTGTGGTTGCCCAGGCTGTGCCCGCGGGCCAGCATCGCCTGCACCAGCTCCGGCCGGGCCTGCGCGCGTTCACCCACCAGGAAAAAGGTCGCCTTGGCCTCGTAGCGGTCCAGCAGGTCCAGCACCGCCGGGGTGTCGGCCGAGGGGCCGTCATCGATGGTCAGCCAGACCCTGCGGGCATCGCCGGGGAGGCGGCTGAGCACCGGGGCATAGAAGCGGCTGTTGGGCAGGAACACCGGGACCATGAACAGGGCGTGGGTCGCCACCATCAGCGGCAGGCCGCAGCGCCAGCCCCAGGCGACCCAGACCAGCACCACCAGCAGCTGCGACAGCACCAGCCACGGCACCCAGCGCCAGGGGCGCCGGGGAATGCGATGCAACGTTTCCGGTACGGTCATGCCCCATGATGCCATGCCGCGTAGAATACGCGGTTCGCATATACGGACCCCGACCGCCATGTCCCTTGAACCTGCCCTGCGCTCGCGCATCGAATCCATTCTCAACGCCAACCGCGTCGTGCTGTTCATGAAGGGTCAGCCGAGCATGCCGCAGTGCGGTTTCTCGGCCAAGGCCGTCGGCGCCCTGCAGGACCTCGGCGTGGAGTTCGACCACGTCAACGTGCTGGCCGACGCGGACATCCGCGAAGGCATCAAGGCCTACGGTGAGTGGCCGACCATCCCGCAGCTGTACATCGACGGCGAGCTGATCGGCGGCAGCGACATCATCCTGCAGATGGCCGGCAGCGGTGAGCTGAGCAGCGTGCTCGGCCTGGCCGCGCCGGACCGCACGCCCCCGCGCATCACCGTGACCCCGGCCGCCGTTGAAATGCTGCGCGGCGCGCTGGCCGATTCCCCGGGTGCCTCGCTGCAGCTGGGCATCGACGCGCGCTTCCAGCCGAACTTCCAGCTCGCCCCGCACGACGACAACGCGATCGCCGCCGAGTCCAACGGCCTGCGCGTGCAGTTCGACCTGGCCAGCGCACGCCGCGCCGACGGCATCACCATCGACTGGGTCGACGACATCCGCGGCAAGGGCCTGGCGATCGACAACCCGAACGCGCCGAAGGCCGTGCAGGAACTGAGCGTGCGCGACGCCGACGACCAGCTGCGTGCCGGCAGCATCACCGTGGTCGACGTGCGCCCGGCCGACGAGCGTGCGATCGCGGCGATCAACGCCCCGTTCGAGACCTTCGACGGCGACAACCGCGCCCGTCTGGAAGCCCTGCCGAAGGACACCGCGCTGGCCTTCCTGTGCCACCACGGCGGCCGCAGCGCGCAGGCCGCCGAGCAGTTCCGCGCCCTGGGCTTCACCAAGGTCTCCAACATCACCGGCGGCATCGATGCCTGGTCGAACGAGGTGGACAACGGCGTGCCGAAGTACTGATCTTCAGCACGTTGCGGGATACAAAAAACGCCGGCATTGCCGGCGTTTTTTTGTTCGTGCCGGCGGTGGCGTTTATCCCGCAAACCCACCTTCGGCCAGGTAATCCAGTTCCTCCGGCGTCGGCATCCGCCCCAGCACCGCATTGCGGTGCGGGAAGCGGCCAAAGCGCCGGATGATGTCGCGGTGCAGTTCGGCGTACTGCAGGTATTCCTTGTCGCCGAGCGCATCGAACATCGCCACCGAGCGCTCCTGGTCCTGCGGATCCTCGGAGTGCTCGAACGGCAGGTAGATGAAAGCACGCAGCTTGGGGACCAGCTGCAGGTCCAGGCCCTCCTCCACCGCACGCATGGCGTAGTGACGCGCCAGGCCATCGGTGGCGTAGGAATGCGCCGTCTCGCGGAAGCAGTTGCGCGGGAACTGGTCGAGCAGGATCATCAGCGCCAGCGCGCCATCGGCGCTGCCGAGCCAGTGCTCGCGCGCGCGGCGGGCGGCGGCGAAATGCTCTTCCTGGAACTGCTGGCGAAACCGCGCATCGAACGCGTCATCGCGCGCGAACCACTGCTGCGGTCCGGCGTCGCGCCAGAAGTCCACTACTTGTGCCGCCACGTCCATTCACTACCCCTGTGGATGGCACGCCCCAAGACGTCCATCCGTTCCATTGCCGTTACTCGTCAAAACGCAGGTGGCGAACCGACTTGCCGTTGCGCCGTATCAGCTTAAGCGCCTCGATACCAATCTGGATATGGTTCTCGACGAACTGGGAGCTGACCTTGGCATCGGAGACCTCGGTCTTCACGCCGTCGGGAATCATCGGCTGGTCGGACACCAACAGCAAGGCCCCGATCGGGATGTGGTTCGCGAAACCGGCCGCGAACAGGGTCGCCGTCTCCATGTCGATGGCCATGCAGCGCATCACCCGCAGCTTTTCCTTGAAGGCCTCGTCGTGCTCCCAGACCCGGCGGTTGGTGGTGTAGACGGTGCCGGTCCAGTAGTCGTGGCCGAGGTCGCGGACCATGGTCGAGACCGCCCGCTGCAGGGCAAAGGCCGGCAGGGCCGGGACTTCCGGCGGCAGGTAGTCGCTGGAGGTGCCCTCGCCGCGGATCGCGGCGATCGGCAGGATCAGGTCGCCCAGCTGGTTCTTGCGCTTGAGCCCCCCGCACTTGCCCAGGAACAGCACCGCCTTGGGCATCACCGCCGACAGCAGGTCCATGATGATCGCCGCGTTCGGGCTGCCCATGCCGAAGTTGATCAGGGTGATGTCATCGCTGGTGACGCTGGCCATCGGCCGGTCCCCGCCCTGGATGGGCGCCCCGGTGAGTTGGGAAAACGTATGCAGGTAGCCACCGAAATTGGTCAGCAGGATGTGCTGGCCGAACTGCTCCAGGGGCACGCCGGTGTAACGCGGCAGCCAGTTTTCTACGATGTCCTGTTTGGTTTTCATGGGGGAGTGCCTGCGGTCGTGCTGAGGCTGCAATTTTGAGCGAGATCAACGGATACGCAAGAAAAAGGCGGCCAGTGGCCGCCTTTTTCGGTTTACCGGTACCGCTGGATCAGAACTGCACGGACCAGCGCGCGGTGACGCTGCGGTCGCGGGCGTCATCACCGAAGGTGCCGTTGTAGCCCAGCTCCAGCTGGTTGCGCGGGCTCAGCCAGGCCGACAGGCCCAGCTCGGCGACCACGGCGTTGTCGGCGATCGCCGCACCGCTGACCGCGAAGCTGCTGCCACCGGTCCAGACCAGCTCGGCGACCTGGCTGCGGTCGCCCGAGGCACGGCGGTAGCCGACGCCACCGCGGACATGCAGCCAGCTTTCCTGCTGCCACGAGGTCTTCAGGCCCTTGTCGAACCGAACGCCGGCGGTCGCCACGTTGGTGCGGGTGTCGGCGACCTGGCCGTTCAGTGCAGCAGCGCCGCCCTGTTCGGTGATGCCGTCCACGTCCACTTCAACACGCGCGAACTGCAGGTACGGCTCCAGCCCACCTTCGCGACCACCGAAGCGGTACGCGCCTTCGATGAAGCCCTGGCGGGTGGTGGCGTCGTATTTGGCCGACAGCGCGTCCTGGTAGCCGGCAAACGTCAGCTGACGCTTGCTGTCCACGTCATGACGGGAATAACCCAGACCGGCGCGCAGACCGAACGCCCCCCACTGGTTGCCCACATAGGCACCGAAGTGGGTGTTGTCGATCTCCGAACGGGCGCCGCGACCGGCCGCCTGCTTGATGTCGGTCCGGCCGGTACCGACCAGCCCACCGACCTGCCAACCACCGCCGAACACATGATCGGCACCGATCAGCAGACCATTGCTGTTGGAATCGGTGCGCGCGGCATTGGCATCGCCGTCGAGCTTGCCGCTGCCACCGATCGCCTGCACCCACGCGCCGCCACCGGCCGCCTCATCCGCGGCCCCCGGCGAACGCACGCCCACGGCACGGCTCAGCGCCGCATCACGCAGGTAACGGCTGCTTTCGACCAGCGCCATCGGCGTGGCGGCATGGATCTCACCACTCAGCGCATCCAGCGCCGCACCGACCTGGGCCGGGAACAGCTGGGTCAGCGGCCTGGGCAGGCCCTGGTTGATGGCCAGGCCATCGGCGCTGGTGGCCACGGCGATCTGGTTCGGCGTGACCGCGGCGCTGGCCAGCGCGTTGCCGCGGGCGACGTCGATGCGCACGCCATTGGCGCTGTAGCCCAGGCTGAACTTCAGGAACGGCGAGAAGGCCGAGAAGTCGGTGGTGGCGAACTGCCCGTTGACGCCACCGGCGGCCTGCAGGAAGTTGAACTGCTCACCGAGGTAGTACACGCCGGCTTCCGGCAGTGCCTTCAGGGTGCCATCCAGCGTGGCCGTACCGGTGACGCGCAGCAGGTCGCTGCGGCTGCCCGGGGCCAGCTCGGCCTGGTAGATGCCGCTGGCGGTCTGCACGTAATCGCCGTTGATGGTCAGCGTGCCGATCGAGTTGCCCGGCGCGATGATGCCCTCCACGCGGGTGCTGCCCAGCGTGCCTACGCCTTTCAGCGTGCCCTTGGCGCCGACCACGGTCGAGCCGCCCTGCTGCACGCCGTTGAACGACACGGTGCCGGCGGTGACGAACAGGTCCGACCCGTCCAGCAGCGCACCGGCATTGACGCCGGTGGTGCCGGCCGAGGTCAGCGTGCTGTCGACCAGACGGCCATTGAGCACGAAGCTGCCGCCGCTGCCGACGGTCGTGTCAGCGTCCTGCTGCAGGCCGTTGAAGGTGACCGAACCGCCGGTCACGTTGAGTGCCGAACCTTCGAGCACGCCGGTGGTGGAGATCAGGCTGCTGCCACCCAGGCTGTTGAGCGTGGTGGACACCAGGCTGCCGTTGAGCAGGAACTGACCGCCCTGCACGTCGACCGAGGCGGTCAGTGCGTTGGCGCCGTCCAGCTCCAGCACACCCTCGCGCACGATGGCGCCGTTGAAGCTGTTGTCGCCGCTCAGGCGCAGCCAGCCGATGCCCGACTTGGTCAGCTTGCCCGGGCCGCCGATGTCATTGGTCCAGTCGTCCCATGCGTCGCCTTCCCACACCTTCAGGCCACCGGCCTTCTGGTTCATGACCACGTCGGTGTCCACGCGCAGCAGGCCGTAGCCTTCGATGGCCTTGCGCAGGTCGAGCAGGCCCCAGCCGTAGATCTCATCGATGCCAGGCGCACCGAGATCCCGCGCCGTGGTCAGCATGACGTCGCGCACCTGGGCGTTGGTCAGGTACGGGAAGCGCTCGAACAGCAGGCCGAGCGCGCCGGTCACATGCGGCGCCGCCATCGAGGTACCGCTGTTGAGGCCGTAGGCGTACGTCGGGACCCGGGAAATGACGTCCAGCAACAGGTTGCCGTCCGCATCGACCAGCAGCTCGGCGTTGATCTGCGAATCATCACCGTAGACGGTGGAGGCGATATTGGTACCCGGCGCGGCGAGGCACCAGTTGGCACTCAGCCCACACTTGTTGGAGCGGTTGCTGAGCAACGCATTCTGGTCGACGTTGACCACGCTCACCCAGTACTGCTCGATATCGGCAAACGCGCGCGGCAGCGTGGCGTACAGACCGGCAATCGGGCTGGCCTGGGGACTGGCGTTGGGGCCGCTGTTGCCCGCTGCCCACACCTGGATCATGCCGTTGGCGCGCGAGCCGTCCGCGAAGGTACTCAGGTACTCCAGGGTTTCCTCATCACCGTAGTACAGGTCGATCAGTGCGGCGCCCGGCTCGGTGGCGAGGCCCCAACTGTGGTTGACGGCGCGGACACCCTGGGCGTTCATCTGGTCATACATGTCGGCGAAGGCCGTCGAATCCGGACCGACGCCCGCCAGCGAGACCACGGAATAGCCCGTGGCCGTCCGCTGCCACTCACTGGCCGAGTTGAAGAACAGCTTGGCCGCGGTCAGATCCGCACCGAACGCAACGCCATGCATGCCATTGCCATCGCGGTTGGCCACCATGGTCCCGCCCACGTGCGTGCCATGGGTGCCGTAGGAAATGCCGGGCTGTACGTACGGACCATTGCGGATGATCTCGCGGATGTTCTCGGGAACGTTGTCGTTGAACCCGACGTAGGTGATCTGGACCTCGTCGCCGTCGCTGGCAAAGCAGGCGCCTGCGCCGTCGATGGCCGTGGTGTTCGCGCATCGGGTGCCATCCGGCAGCAGATCGGCGATGCGGATGCTCCGGTGATCCTTGCCGGCGAATTCAGGGTGGTCCAGCCCGGTACCGGAATCGAATACGCCCAGGCGGATTCCCTGGCCGGTCAGGCCGCGCGCATAGGCGTAGTCGGCATTGATCGCCGCCAGACCCCAGTCACCTGCGAATTCGTCACTGCGCCAGCTCTCCAGGTCGCCCGGCTCGCCCAGGATCGGGCCATCAGGACCGGCGCTGGCGCGCGGGCTGGTGAGTGAAACAGTCTGGCCAATCGCGGCGGTCGGCGCGGCGAACGCCGTCGCCAGCGAAACGCTCTGCAGATCCCGACCGAATGCGGCGGACTGCGCGGCGCGCTGCTGCTGGTAGCGCTGGAGGGCATCGCTGGTGGGGCTGGCCAAGGCCGGGACGGCAATGGCGGCAAGCAGGGTGCCGGTGATGGCGGACGCCAACAGGCTGGGAGACAGGCGGCGGGCGGCCGCGCGGGACGTCGATTTCTGGTTCATGTACTCAGAACTTCCTTGATCGGGTTCGAAATTCGGCAAGGGGCGAGCTGACATGGAGCATTTCGATCAGCTATCGGTGACGCCAACTAGCCCACACTCAGCCTATCGCAAAATTCATGGAAAGTTCACAATCGTTTCGCATAAGGATGCTAGGTCCCATTTGATAAAAATAGGTAAAAGGTCACTTGGCAAGCGGGCCTTCTCCCGGCTAGCGTCGAGGAATTGTGTCCAGGCGGCATCGGGGAGAACCATGCAGAAGTTGTTGAGCGTCGGCGTTGGCCTGGCGTTGATGTCGATCGTGTCCGGGCCGGCGCCTGCCGCTTCCCGGTTCGTCCAGGATCCGTATCCCAGCACGTACGCGCCGATCCGCTCGGCCCCGGTGCTGATCCGCAATGCCACGGTGCTCACCGGCACCGGCGTGCGCATGGACAACGCCGATATCCTGCTGCAGGGCGGCCGCATCGCGGCGGTCGGCCCCAACCTGGATGCACCGGCCGATGCGGTCCGCGTCGACGGCCAGGGCAAGTGGGTCACCCCCGGCATCATCGACGTGCACTCGCACCTGGGCGTGTATCCCAGCCCGGGCGTGAGCGCGCACAGCGACGGCAACGAGATGACCGCGCCGGTCACCGCCAACGTCTGGGCCGAACACTCGGTGTGGCCGCAGGACCCGGGCTTCGCCGCGGCACTGGCCGGTGGCGTGACCTCGATGCAGGTGCTGCCCGGCTCGGCCAACCTGGTCGGCGGCCGCGGCGTGACGTTGAAGAACGTGCCCGCCACCACCTACCAGGCGATGAAGTTCCCCGGCGCGCCGTGGGGCCTGAAGATGGCCTGCGGCGAGAATCCCAAGCGCGTCTACGGCGGCAAGGGCACCGCGCCGGGCACGCGCATGGGCAACGTCGCCGGCTACCGCGCGGCCTTCATCGATGCCAGCGAGTACATCGCCAAGAACACCCCGAAGCAGCCGAAGAAGAAGCGCTGGTTCAGTGGCGATGACAAGGGCGACAGCGCCGGCGACAGCGGCGGCAAGCGCGATCTGAAGCTGGACACGCTGGCCGGCGCGATCCAGGGCGACATCCGCGTGCACATCCACTGCTACCGCGCCGATGAAATGGCCACGATGCTGGATCTGTCCAGGGAATTCGGCTTCAAGATCGCCGCCTTCCACCACGCGGTGGAGGCCTACAAGCTGGCCGACCGGCTCGCCGAGGAAGGCGTGTGCGGGGCGCTGTGGGCCGACTGGTGGGGCTTCAAGATGGAGGCTTTCGATGGCATCCAGGAGAACATCGCCCTGGTCGATCGCCCGGCCAACAGCTGCGCGATCGTGCACTCGGATTCGCCCGAAGGGATCCAGCGCCTGAACCAGGAAGCGGCCAAGGTGATCGCCAACGCACGCCGCGCCGGGATCGAGATCGCGCCGGAGCGGGCCATGATGTGGCTGACCTCCAACGCCGCGCGCTCGCTGGGCGTGGAGAAGCAGACCGGCAGCCTGGAGGCGGGAAAGATGGGTGACGTGGTGGTCTGGAACGGCAGCCCCTTCAGTTCGTACGCGCTGGCCGAAAAGGTCTATGTCGACGGCCACCAGGTCTATGACCGCCAGGACGTGAGGCGGCAGCCGCTGTCGGACTTCATGCTCGGCCAGGAGGCGCGCCCATGAGCCGCCGCGTCTCGATCCGCCTGCTTCCGCGGGCCCTGCTGTTGATCGCCGGTGCCTGCCTGGCACCGGCGTTGTTCGCGCAGGATCTGCTGATCCGCAATGCCACCGTGCACACCGCCGCCGCACGCGGCAGCCTGGAACACAGCGATGTGCTGATCCAGGGCGGCGTGATCCGTGCGGTCGGCCCGGGTCTGTCGGCGTCGGCCGGCATGGCCGTGGTCGACGCCGCGGGCAAGCCGCTGACCCCGGCGCTGTTCGGCGGCATCACCGACATCGGCATCGAGGAAGTCTCCGGGGAATCGGCCACGGTGGACAGCACGCTCAAGCTGGAAGACCAGCCGCTGCGGCCGGAGTTCGACGTCACCCTGGCCTTCAATCCCGACTCGGTGCTGATCCCGGTCGCGCGGCTGGATGGCATCGGCTTCACCCTGCTCGGGGCGAACACCGGCGGCGGTTTCATCGCCGGCCAAGGGGGCGTGATGCGGCTGGACGGCAGTGCCGATCCGGTCGGACCGCAGGCGTTGTTCATCCGTCTCGGCGCGTCCGGCGCGGAGCTCACCGGCACTTCGCGCGCCGCGCAGTGGATGCTGCTGGAACAGATGGTCAGCGAGGCGCGCGGGCGCGTCCCGGCCGACTCGCCGCATGCCCTGTTGACGCCCGCCGGACGCGCCACGCTGGCGCGTTACCTCGCCGGCCAGGGCCGGATCGTGGTGCAGGTCGACCGCGCCGCCGACATCCGCCAGCTGCTGCGCTGGGCCGCGCGTGAGAAGGTCAGGATCGCCATCGCCGGCGGTGCCGAGGCCTGGCGCCTGGCCCCGCAGCTGGCCCAGGCCGGCGTGCCGGTGTTCGTCGACGGGCTTGGCAACCTGCCGAGCAGCTTCGACCAGCTCGGCGCGACCCTGCAGAACGCCGCGCGGCTGAAGGCGGCCGGCGTTCCGGTCAGCTTCGCCCAGCGCGACGATGCCTCGCACAACGCGCGCAAGATGCGCCAGCTGGCCGGCAATGCGGTCGCCAACGGGCTGCCTTGGGACGACGGCCTGGCCGGCCTGACCCGGGTCCCGGCCCAGGCGCTGGGCGTCGGCGACCGTCTCGGCACCATCGAGCCGGGCAAGCTGGCCGACCTGGTGCTGTGGGAAGGGGATCCGCTGGATGTCGGTCACTACGCCGAGCAGGTCTGGCTGGGCGGCCGCGCGATGCCGATGCGCTCGCGCCAGACCGAGCTGCGCGACCGCTACCAGGCGCCAGCCTCCACCGAACCGCGCGCATACTCGCGCTGAGCCCTGCACAGGGCCGCTGCCTGCGGCGGCCCTGCGTTCGGCGACCCTGTCGCCCTGCCCCGTGAGCACCCGACCATGGCCCTGCGCTGGTATTTCGATTTCGTCTCACCGTTCGCCTATCTGCACTGGCAGCAGCTCAAGGCCTTGCCCCAGTTCAAGAGCATCGTGCCGGTGCCGATCGCCTTCGGCGCGGTGCTGCATCACCTGGGCAACCTCGGCCCGGCCGAGATTCCGGCCAAGCGGCTGTTCACCTATCGGCAGGCGTTGTGGCAGGCGCACAGTGCCGGGGTGACGCTGCGTTTTCCGCCGGGCCATCCGTTCAACCCGCTGGCAGCGCTGCGCCTGTGCCTGGCCGCCGGTGCCAGCCACGAAACGGTCGACCTCCTGTTCAACTGGATCTGGCGCGACGGCCATGCCGGCGACAGCGCCGCGGCGCTCGCCCTGCCCGGTGCGATGCTGGACATCGCCGATGTCGCCGCAGCGATCAGCGCGCCCTCGGTCAAGGAGGACCTGCGGCGCAATACCGATGCCGCGTTGGCCGCCGGGGTATTCGGCGTCCCGACGCTGGCGATCGGGAGCGAGCTGTTCTGGGGCAACGACGCGCACCCGCTGATGCAGGCCGTACTGACCGACCCCGGCCTGCTCGAGCAGGGCGAATGGGCCCGGATCGTCAACCTGCCGGTGGCCGTGGAGCGCAGCCGCTGAGGCCGTTCCGCCTCCCCGGTCAGGCAAAGCATCTCGTTTTGAGATAGCGTTCACGTTTCCGAACCTACAACCTGCCGGAGGGGCACAGGATGCGCATCGGAATCGTGGTCGACTCTGCGTGCGATCTGCCGCAGGATTTCATTGAACAACACAACATCGTGCTGCTGCCGATCACCGTCCGCATTGGCGAGGCCGTGCTGGCCGACCATCGCGACGAACAGGCCACACTGAGTTTCCTGCATGCCCACGTCGCCGAGCATGGCGCCGAGGCCGAGACCATTCCCTTCAGCGTCAACCAGATCCGGGACCTGTTCCTGGGCAAGCTGGTGATCGATTACGACCATGTGTTCTGCATGACGATCACCAAGACCCGCAGCCCGATCCACGACAACGCGATGCAGGCCAGCTTCGCGATCCTCAACGACTACAAGCCGGTGCGACAGGCGGCAGGCTTCAACTCGCCGTTCGCGCTGCGCGTGCTCGATACCCAGAACCTGTTCGCCGCACAGGGGGTGACCGCGGTCGAAGCAGTCCGCCTGCGCGACAGCGGCGCGAGCGTGCAGCAGATCCGTGAGCGGCTGGAACTGCTGGCACACAACGTGCACGGCTACATGATCACCCGCGATCTGTACTACATGCGCGCCCGGGCACGGCACAAGGGCGACCGCAGCGTCGGACTGATCAGCGCCGCGCTGGGCAGTGCGCTGGACATCAAGCCGGTGCTGCATGGCTACCGTGGCGAGACCGGGCCGGTGGCCAAGATCAAGGGCTTCGACAACGCGGTGCAGAAGCTGTTCGATTTCGTCGGGCAGCGGGTCAAGGCCGGACTGATGACGCCGACGGTATGCATCAGCTACGGCGGCGAACTGGCCGACCTGCAGGCCCTGCCCGGCTATGCAGCGCTGCGCGAGACCTGCCAGGCCCATGGCGTGCAGGTATTCGAGGCGGTGATGAGCCTGACCGGCATGGTCAACGTGGGCAAGGGCGCGGTGACGATCGGGTTTGCCGACGAGCCGCATACCTTCAGCGCCTGACCCCGTTCTGCACGCGGATTGCACCGCTTCTCTGCCAGCCTTGCCGCATTCAATGGAGGTAACCATGCCCGTAAGTTATGACATCAGCCTGCCGGACCCGGCCAAGGCCCGCGGCAACGACCCGGACCTGTCCTTCCACGCCCAGGGCGCGGCGGGACTGGCCGAAGAACTGCAGAACGCCCTGCGCACCACGGTCCTGTTCGACCGCTGGCGCGCCAAGCAGGACGATCCCGACGCGGTCGATCCGCAGTGGGGCGCGACCGATCCGGCCGCCACCGTCACCGGTGCGCAGGACGATCTGCGGATCAACCTCGTCGCCACCACCAGCATCGACAGCGACGTGTTCAAGCAGCGCCTGCGCATGCTGGCCGGCAGTCACTGGGAACTGCGCAACGTCCGCTGAGCGATGTTGCCCGCCGGGCTGGCTGGCCTCAGCGACGTCAGCTGGCCACTCAGCCCGGTTCGCCGCCGACGTCCACCCGATTGCGTCCGCCCCGCTTGGCGGCGTAGAGCGCCGTGTCCGCCGCCGCCAGCAGTTCGGCCGGGTCGGCGTCCAGCACCACGCGCATGGTCCCGACGCCGATGCTGATCGTCACCGGTCGTCCCGCCTCGGCGGACGGCAACTGCAGCTGTTCCACCGCATGGCGCATGCGCTCGGCCAGGGCCGGCGCGCCGTCCAGTGGCGACGACGCCACCACCACCGCGAACTCCTCACCGCCATACCGGGCGACCAGATCGGTGCTGCGCACCGCGCAGCCGGCCAGCGTCGCGGCGACCAGGCGCAGGCACTGGTCACCGGCCGGGTGACCGTAGCGGTCATTGAAGTCCTTGAAGCAGTCGATATCGACCATCAGCAATGCGATGCCCTGCCCGCTGCGTCGCGCCCGCTCCCACGCATCACGCAGGCGCTGGTCGAACTGCCGGCGGTTGGCCAGGCCGGTGAGGCTGTCGATCCGCGACAGCGCGTCGAGCTGGTCCTGGCGCGCGAACGAATGCATCTGCATCAGCACGCTGCGCAGGCCCGAGCCCAGCGTGGCCAGCACGAACCCCGCCACGGCCAGGTACGGATGGTCGCGGACCATCAGGACCGACACCACCATCAGCGACACCGCCAGGATCAGCGGGCTGCCGGCACGCACGGCCATCACCAGTGTGCGCGGTACGCGCACGTCGCCGCGTCGCGAAGGTCGCAACGCCATCACCGCCAGCAACAGGAACGGTACGTCGATCAGCAGATCGACCCGTCCGCCGTAGCTGCCCGCCGTGTCGACATGGTTGATGTACGCGGCCACGCCCAGGTACACCCAGGCGAACACGCACAGCGTGCGGAAGAACACGCGCCGCGACGCGTCCTCGCTGGCCCGCCAGCAAAGCATCGCGAAGCCGGCGATGAAGATGTTCTCCACGTCGAACATCAGCCGCAGATGCTCGATCCCCTCCTCGCCCGCATCGTTGAGCGTGGCGAAGGAGAACGTGTAGACGAAGAACAGGTAGCCGAGCAGCAGCGCGAGCAGCGCATCGATCAGGCTGAGGTACCACGGCTCATGCCGCGGGTGGGCCATCGCGAAGGTGAGCGGCACGCCATACAGCACGTACAGCAGCATGCTCAGCCCCGGCGTCGCATCGGCGTTGCCGCGGCCGACCTCCTGGTACATGTTCAACGCCATGCCTGCGGCCCAGAGCCCCATCCCGAGCGCCATCGCGTACCAGCCGACGATCGACGCGCTGCGGCGGCCCCGCCACGCACAGGCCAGCGCCGCCAGCAGGGGCGCCCCGATCAGGAACGCATAGGAGACCGGGAGCGCATGCGCGGGCAGCAGCACCAGCGCGATGCCGTGGCACAGCAGGTACAGCACCGACAGCCAGACCACCATGCGGCGTCCCATCCCGATGCGGCGTTGCGACCAACATACAAGGTTGCCCGGCAGCTGGGGATCAATTCATCCCGCGTTGACACCGCGGAACGAGGCCCGCGCTCAACCGGGAGGCCGGCAACGGCGGGCAGCGCGACCGCGCTCCCCACCGCAAGGCGACTGCCCGGCCGAGGGGGCGCGGTGGCGCCTCAGGCGTGCAACGACTTGGCGTGATGCGCGATGTGCTCGCCGATGAAGCTGCTGATGAAGTAATAGCTGTGGTCGTACCCGGGCTGCAGGCGCAGCGTCAGCGGGTGACCGGCGGCGGTGCAGGCGGCCTGCAGCCACTGCGGCTGCAGCTGGCTGTCCAGGAATTCATCGCCACCGCCCTGGTCGACCAGCAACGGCAGGCGCTCGGTGGCCGCGGCGACCAGCTCGCTGGCATCCCACGCCGCCCAGCGGGCGCGGTCCTCGCCGAGGTATGCGGCAAAGGCCTTCTGGCCCCACGGCACGCGGGTCGGCGCGACGATCGGCGAGAACGCCGAGACGCTCCTGTAGCGACCGGGATTCTTCAACGCGATCACCAGTGCCCCATGGCCGCCCATCGAGTGGCCACTGATGCTGCGCGCGCGCGTCGTCGGGAAATGCGCCTCGATCCATGCCGGCAGTTCCTCCACCACGTAGTCGTACATGCGGTAGTGCGCGGCCCACGGCTGCTCGGTGGCGTTGAGATAGAAACCGGCGCCCTTGCCCAGGTCGTAGCCCTCGGCATCGGCGACGTCATCGCCGCGCGGGCTGGTGTCCGGCGCGACCAGGATCACGCCATGCTCGGCGGCGTAGCGCTGCGCACCCGCCTTGGTGATGAAGTTCTGTTCGTTGCAGGTCAGCCCGCTGAGCCAGTACAGCACCGGCAGTTTCTGCGTGGCGGCCTGCGGCGGCAGGTAGACGGCGACGTTCATGTCGCAGCCCAGCACCTGCGAAGTGTGGCGGTACACGTCCTGCCAACCGCCGCACGCGGCGCGGTGTTCGATGCGTTCCATGGTGATTCTCCGTAGGGGCGGCGCGGATCGCGCGCCGCCCTCAGTGATTCAGAAATGCACGACCGAGCGGATCGACTTGCCTTCATGCATCAGGTCGAACGCGTCGTTTATCTCGTCCAGGCCCATCGTGTGGGTCACGAACGGGGCCAGTTCGATGTCGCCCTTCATGGCATCTTCGACCATGCCCGGCAGCTGGCTGCGGCCCTTGACGCCACCGAAGGCGGTGCCCTTCCACGAGCGGCCGGTGACCAGCTGGAACGGACGGGTCGAGATTTCCTGGCCCGCGCCGGCCACGCCGATCACCACCGATTGGCCCCAGCCACGGTGCGCGCATTCCAGCGCCGCACGCATCACGTTGACGTTGCCGATGCACTCGAAGGTGTGGTCCACGCCCCAGGTGGTCATCTCGACGATGACCTGCTGGATCGGCTTGTCATGGTCCTTCGGGTTGATGCAGTCGGTCGCGCCGAACTGCCTGGCGAGTTCGAACTTGGACGGGTTGGTATCGATCGCGAAGATGCGGCCGGCCTTGGCCTGGCGCGCGCCCTGGATCACCGCCAGGCCGATGCCACCCAGGCCGAACACCGCCACCGAATCGCCTTCCTGCACCTTGGCGGTGTTGTGCACTGCGCCGATGCCGGTGGTCACGCCGCAGCCGAGCAGGCACACGTGCTCAGGGTTGGCGTCGGGGTTGATCTTGGCCAGCGAGACTTCGGCCACCACGGTGTACTCGCTGAAGGTCGAGCAGCCCATGTAGTGGTAGATCGGCTCGCCGTTGTAGCTGAAGCGGGTGGTGCCATCGGGCATCACGCCCTTGCCCTGGGTGGCACGCACGGCCACGCACAGGTTGGTCTTGCCCGAGGTGCAGAACAGGCACTCGCCACACTCGGCGGTGTACAGCGGGATTACATGATCGCCCGGCTTGACGCTGGTGACGCCCTCGCCCACCTCGACCACGATGCCGGCGCCTTCGTGGCCGAGCACGGCCGGGAACAGGCCTTCCGGATCATCGCCGGACAGCGTGAACGCGTCGGTGTGGCAGACACCGGTATGGGTGATTTTTACCAGCACTTCGCCTTTCTGCGGCGGAGCGACATCGATCTCGACGATCTTGAGCGGTTCGCCAGCGGCGAAGGCAACGGCGGCACGGGATTTCATGGGGAGCACTCCAAGGCAGGGAACAAGGATGGGCAGTACGCGGTCGCCCGCACACTCATTTCAGATAGGACCGGATCAGCATGCTCATCTCGCGCACGCGCTCGTCGCGCTGCGCATCGGATTTCGCCGGCTGCCCGAACTCTTCGCGCAGATGGGCCTCCATCACCTCGGACATCAGCCCGTTGACGGCACCGCGGATCGCGGCGATCTGCTGCAGCACCGGCCCGCACTCGGCGCCGGCGTCCAGCGCGCGGTCGAGCGCATCGCACTGGCCACGGATCCGACGGACCCGGGCGAGAACGCGCTTTTTTTCCTGCGGTGAATGGGGCATGGGAGCGAGGCCGGGTTAACTATACTGGGGGTGAGTATACAGGAGCAGGGGAATCGGGGTCGTTGACAGGCCGCCCGCCGGGAAGGAACACTCCACAACACACGCCGCACGCGTCAGCCGGCGTCATGGATGACATCGCTCTTCCCTTGCAGACGGACCTCTCATGCCAACGTTGCGCGCCATACTTCCCTACCTCTGCTTCCTCGCCGGCGGCGCTTTCCTGGTGCGTGGCCTGGGCGTGCTGTCATCACGCTTGGCGGATACCACCGCGCAGACGGCGGCGTATGCCGATGGATATGCTGCCGGGCAGACCGCCGCGGGACTGCTGTTCGTTGGCGCAGCCGCGGGCCTGATCGCGGTGGGATGGCGCAGGCGTCGCCACTGACCATGCAGGCATCGGAAGCATCCACGCATGACGTGGATCTACCCGTGATCGCGGTGATTCGACGAAGGGCGCATGGCGTCCCGTGCAGTGCAGCGGAATGCGCCAGAACGCCGCCTTCCTCAGTGCTGCCGGGCCTTGCGGTCGTTTCGCCAGGCCAGGCACACCCGGACCACCAGCAGGGCGGCGAACGCCACGACCACGCCCTTGACCAGCGGCACCGACGCTGCGCCGGGCTGCGGCCAGAACGCCAGCCACACAAAGGCGGCGGCCAGGCCGCTGTAGGCCAGCAACAGCAACCACTTGGCGGCACGCGCGGAAAACGGCAACGCAACGGCGGGCGCCGCCGCCAACAGAGCGGCCGCTACGGTGACCGTCCAACTGGCGCCGATCATCAGAGCGATAGTGACCGCCACACAGACCAGGAGCAGTGCGCCGATGATGACGAAATACGCCAGCAGCCAGGAAACAAGCAGGTCGAACAGCTTCCGATTGTGCATCCCTTCCATGTGCCATCTCCTTCTGGTCATACCGCGATGTGATCGCTGCGGGGTGCCCACGAGGCCTCCGCTCGCGAAACCAGCCTACCCAATGGGGATGCGCGCCACCAGTGCAGGCCTCTCCCGCCGGTCCTACTCCCGCAACAGATCGATGAACGCCCGCAGCGCGGACGACATCTGCCGCTGTCGCGGGTAGTACACCGCGAAACCCGCGAACGGCTCGCTCCAGTCCTCCAGTACCGCGACCAGCCGACCGTCATCCAGATACGGACGCGCAGAATCCTCAAGCACATAGGCGAGGCCAAGTCCGTCCACCACCGCCTGCAGGATCGTGTTCTGGTCGCCGAGGGTGAGTCGCCCCGGCACATCGATTTCCAGCGCCTGGCCATCGCGTTCGAACTGCCACTTGTACAGATGGCCGCTGGCGAAGCGGAACCGCACGCACTCGTGGCGGATCAGATCGCGCGGATGCCGGGGTATCTCGCGTCCTTCAAGATAGGCCGGCGCACCGACGATCAAGCCGCGCAGCGCAGGGCCCAGCGGCACGGCGACCATGTCCTCCGGGACCGATTCATGCAGGCGCACACCGGCGTCGTAACCGCCGGCGACGATATCGACCAGACCGTCATCCTGGGCCAGCTCCAGACGCACATCCGGATGGGCCAGCAGGAACTTCGCCAGGCGCGGGCCGAGCTGGGTCTGGACCGCAGCGCGGGTGGCATTGATGCGCAGCAGGCCGGCGGGGGCGGCACGGAAATGATTCATCTCCTCCAGCGCGTCATGCACCTGCCCCAGCGCAGGCTGCAGGCGTTCGAGCAGGCGCTGGCCGGCTTCGGTGAGGGCGACGCTGCGCGTGGTGCGATGGAACAGACCCACGCCCAGGCGCTCTTCCAACGCGCGGATCGCGTAGCTGACCGCCGAGGTGGACAGCGCCAGCTCGGCGCCGGCCTTGCGGAAGCTGCGGTGGCGCGCCACGGCGGCGAAGGCGGCCAGATGGGTCAGGTTGTCAGTGGCCATGATTATCCCGTTTCACTTGATGAATCATGCCGATATCCTGACTTTCTGTGCACGGGATCGGGGCGTATTGTAAAGCGCCTTTCTACAAACCTGCCAAGGATTCCCCATGTCCCTCGCCCATGGTTATGCGGTGCACGACCGGACCGCGCCGCTGGTGCCGTTCTCCTTCGAACGTCGCCCGGCCGGTCCCGATGACGTCCGCATCGAGATTCTCTTCAGCGGCATCTGCCACTCCGATCTGCACCAGGCCCGCGACGACTGGGGCGGCGCCATGTTCCCGATGGTGCCCGGCCACGAGATCATCGGCCGCGTGACCGAGGTCGGTGCCAACGTGACCCGCTTCAAGGTCGGCGACTTCGCGGGCGTCGGCTGCATGGTCGATTCATGCCGCCACTGCGCGGCCTGCGATGAAGATCTGGAGCAGTACTGCGAGAAGGGGGCCACCTACACCTACAACAGCACCGAACGCGACAGCGGCCAGCCGACCTTCGGTGGCTACTCCGATCACATCGTGGTCGAACAGCGCTTCGTGGTGAAGGTGTCCGAGAAGCTCGACCTGAAGGCCGCTGCGCCGCTGCTGTGCGCCGGCATCACCACCTATTCGCCGCTGCGCCACTGGAAGGTCGGCCCCGGCCAGAAGGTCGGCGTGATCGGCCTGGGTGGCCTGGGCCACATGGGCGTGAAGTTCGCCAAGGCGATGGGCGCCACGGTAGTGATGATCACCACCACCCCGGAAAAGGGTGCCGATGCCAAGCGCCTCGGCGCCGATGAGGTACTGGTCTCGCGCGATCCGGCGCAGATGAAGGCGCATGCCGGCAGCTTCGATTTCCTGCTCAACACGATCCCGGTCGGGCATGACACCAACCCGTACATGGCGTTGCTCAAGCGCGATGCGACCATGTGCCTGGTCGGCGTGCTGACCGAGCTGGACCCGCCGCCGACCGGCGTGAGCGTGATCTTCGGCCGCAAGCACATCACCGGCTCGGCGATCGGCGGCATGGCCGAGACGCAGGAAATGATGGACTTCTGTGCCGAGCACAACATCGTCAGCGATGTGGAAGTGATCGACATCAAGACCGTCAACGAGGCCTGGGAGCGCATGGCAAAGAACGATGTGCGCTACCGCTTCGTGATCGACATGGGCACGCTGGAAAAAGCGGCCTGATACACGCGCGCCGGCCGGCACGTCACCGGCCGGCGCGTTTTGAAGCGCATGCCGACCAACGGTTGGCATCTACCGATCACGTCAGGTGACAACCGTTGGTTGTCACCCTGAATCAACCGCTCAGTACGCGAATTCCTTGAACACCGGATCGATGTTGCCGTTCCATTCGCCATGGAACAGCGCCAGCTTGCGATCGGCCGGGGTCAGCCCGGAATCGACGATCTCCTGCAGCACCTCCAGGAACTTGCTTTCATCCTGACCATCGGCGTTGCGCGCGGCGCGGCGCTTGAGGCCGGCCACGGCAATTTTCAGCGCTTCACGCGACAGGTCCAGCACGGTGCCGTTGCGGAACGGCAGCTTCAGCCCATGGCGCGGCACGCCATCGCGCAGGACGTTGCGCTCGATCAGGCTGAAATCGCGGACCAGGTCCCACGCGGCATCGAGCGCGGCATCGTCATACAGCAGGCCCACCCAGAACGCGGGCAGCGCGCACAGGCGACTCCACGGACCGGCGTCGGCACCGCGCATTTCCAGGTACTTCTTCAAGCGCACTTCCGGGAAGGCCGTGGTCATGTGATCGGACCAGTCGCGCAGCGTGGGCAGCTGGCCCGGCAGCACCGGCAGCTTGCCAACCATGAAATCGCGGAAGCTCTGGCCGCTGGCATCGTGGTACTTGCCGTCGCGATAGGAGAAGTACATCGGCACGTCGAGCAGGTAATCGACGTAACGCTCGTAACCGAAGCCGTCTTCGAAGACGAAGTCGAGCATGCCGGTGCGATCGTTGTCGGTGTCGGTCCAGATGTGCGAGCGGTAGCTCTGGTAGCCGTTGGGCTTGCCTTCGGTGAACGGCGAATCGGCGAACAGCGCGGTGGCGATCGGCTGCAGCGCCAGCGACACGCGGAACTTCTTCACCATGTCCGCTTCGGTGGCGTAGTCCAGGTTGACCTGCACCGTGCAGGTGCGGGTCATCATGTCCAGGCCGAGCGTGCCGACCTTGGGCATGTACTCGCGCATGATCTTGTAGCGGCCCTTGGGCATCCACGGCATCTCATCGCGCGTCCACTTCGGCTGGAAGCCCATGCCGAGGAAGCCGAGCTGCAGTTCGCCGGCGACCTGCGCCACCTCGTTGAGATGGGTGCCGGTTTCCACGCAGGTCTGGTGGATGGTTTCCACCGCCGCGCCGGACAACTCCAGCTGGCCGGCCGGTTCCAGGGTCACCGAGGCGTTGTCGCGCAGCAGCGCGATGGTGCGTCCGTCTTCCTGCACCGGATCCCAGCCGAAGCGGGTCAGGCCGTTGAGCAGCGCTTCGATGCCGCGGTCGCCATCGAAGGTGGGCGGGCGCAGGTCATCCAGGCGGAAGCCGAACTTCTCGTGCTCGGTGCCGATGCGCCACTGCGCCTTGGGCTTTTCGCCGGAGGCCAACGTGGCGACCAGTTCATTACGGTCGGTGATCGGCGTCTCGGCGACGTGGCTGGGGCTCGACAAGGGGAGGCTCGCA
>Ga0182007_10000098_pt1 | contig 61202 bp, 53 predicted proteins | sample Sormic07211113_1_FD_123023 | JGI IMG/M metagenome (GOLD analysis project Ga0182007, IMG submission 123023) | Rhizosphere microbial communities from Sorghum bicolor, Mead, Nebraska, USA - 072115-113_1 MetaG | ecosystem: Host-associated > Plants > Roots > Rhizosphere | place: USA: Nebraska...
CCGAAGGTCAGCAGCGCGTAGGGCAGCACCTGCCAGAAGATCGACATGACGTTGCCGCCGTCCATCATCACCTGGATGCCGCCGACCACGATCCAGGCCAGGCCGCTGAAGGCGATACCGGCGGTCATCCGGCGCAGCGCGGTCGGCTCGAAGCCGAAACGGCGCAGCATCGGGTACAGCACCAGGTTGTTGAACGGGATCAGGATCATCACCAGCAACGGGTTCAGCGCCTGCATCTGCGAGGCGGTGAACCAGCTCGGCATGGCCATCTGCTGGCCCTGCAGGACCCAGGTCGAGGCCTTCTGGTCGAACAGCGAGAAGAACGGGGTGGTCAGCGCGAAGATCACCAGCACGCGCAGCACCGAGCGCACGCCCTCGACCGCTTCGGCCGGGTGCACCGCGCGGGCGCGGTCCAGCTGCATCCAGGTACCGCCACCGATACCGGCCAGCAGCAGGACCAGCGCGATGCACAGGCAGATCACGATGCCCAGGCTGCCGACCAGCCCCATCGAGGCCACCGCCAGCACCGCGCCGAGGATCGCCAGCGTCAGGCCCGGACGGCCCTTGCCCGGCACCTGCGTCGACAGCGCGGTGCGCACGACATTGCCGAACGAATGCGGGTCTTTCGGCGGCAGCGGCACCAGCACATAGCGCTTGCGGCCCATCCAGAACACGAAGGTCGCCACGAACATCAGGATGCCCGGGATACCGAACGCCCACGCCGGGCCGAGGTTCTTCAGTGCCAGCGGAATCAGCAGCGAGGCGAACAGCGAGCCGAAATTGATGATCCAGTAGAAGGCATCGAAGACGACCTTGGCCAGGTGCTTGTTGCTCTGGTCGAACTGGTCGCCCATGAACGAGGCGACCAGCGGCTTGATGCCACCGGCGCCCAGCGCGATCAGGCCCAGGCCGACGAAGAAGCCCTGGCGGCTGTCTTCGAAGATGGCCAGGCAGGCGTGGCCGGCGCAGTAGATCAGGCTGAACCACAGGATGGTGTGGTACTTGCCGAAGAATCTGTCGGCCAGCCAGCCACCGAGCAGCGGGAAGAAATACACGCCGATCATGAAGCTGTGCATGATGTCCTTCGCCTCGCCGGCGCGGCCATCGGCGGTGATCTCCTGCAGCAGCAGCGAGGTGATCAGGAACTGCACCAGGATGTTGCGCATCCCGTAGAAGCTGAAGCGTTCGCAGGCCTCATTGCCGATGATGTAGGGAATCTGGCGCGGCATCTTGCCTTTGCCGGCGCTGGCGGCTGCGATATTGCTCATCCTGTGGGGCTGTCCTGCGAACACGAAAGGACCAAGATTACCGGAACGTCCTACCCCAGCGCACGCTGCACAGCTGCATGACAGCCGCTGCCGGACATGGCAGGCCGATCAGGAACCCCCGCCGCCGGTGGGCCCCATGTCACGGATCGTCGACGGCGAAAGCGTAAACTTATCGTTATGCGCACGCACATCACCGGTGGGACCCGACGTTGGCCAGGCTGGATCCTGCTGCTGTTGATGACGGCCCCCGCCGCCCTGGCCCATGCGCGCCAGGCCGAAGACGCCCTGCCCTCGCTGAAGATCGCGACGCTGGAGCTGCCGACCCTGGACGATGCGCAGTGGCAGCAGCGCCGTGACCAGGTGCTGCAGCTGCTCGAATCCATGCAGCCGGACGTGATCGCGGTGCAGCGTGTGCAGCAGACCCAGGGCCGCAACCCGGCCTGCTGGCTGGCCAGCCGGCTGCGCTACAGCTGCGATTTCGTCACCGCCGACCCGCCCAGCCAGCCGCTGCGGCACGGCAGCGCCATGCTCACCCGGCTGCCCGTGACCGATGATGCGGTCACCCTGCTGCACCCGCCCGGCCAGTTCAGCGCGGCGGGCATGCTGCGGGTCAAGCTGCGCGAAGAATTGATCAACATCTATGTCGCCCGGCTGCGGCCGGAGCCGGACGATGCACGGATCCGCCGGCACCAGACCAGCGACCTGATGACCTGGATCGGCGCGACCGCCGACGGCCTGCCCTCGCTGATCGCGGGCGATTTTTCGGCCGAGATCACCGAACTGGTGGGCAGCGCGCCGGGCTTCCAGCCGGCCCGCAAGAACCCGGGCGAACGCGTGGACCCGCCTTCGCTGGCCGGCGCGGCACGGGGGCACGGGCTGGATGTGCTGTTCCAGGTCAAGTACTTCGGCGGCATCCGCCAGGACAGCATCAAGCTGCCGGCCAGCGAAGGTGACGCCACGGCGCTGCGCCTGGGCACGATGGCCACCCTGCGCCTGCAGGCCCCGGAGAGCACCGGCGCGCCCTGAGCCGGGCGGCGTCCCAACGAAAAACGGCCAGGCATCGCTGCCTGGCCGTTCGCGTGTCAGGTGACCGTGCCGATCAGGCGATGGCGTCCTGGTAACGACGCTCGACTTCATTCCAGTCGACGACGTTGAAGAACGCGCCGATGTAGTCCGGGCGACGGTTCTGGTACTTCAGGTAGTACGCGTGTTCCCACACGTCCAGCGCCAGGATCGGCGTGTTGCCGTCCATCAGCGGGCTGTCCTGGTTGGCGCTGCTTTCCACCACGATCTTCTTGTCCGGGGTGACGCTCAGCCAGGCCCAGCCACTGCCGAAGCGTGTCAGGGCCGCCTTGGTGAAGGCTTCCTTGAACTTCTCGAAGCCGCCCAGCTGCGAATCGATGGCCTTGGCCACATCGCCGACCGGAGCGCCGCCGCCGTTGGGCGACATCACGGTCCAGAACAGGGTGTGGTTGGCGTGGCCGCCGCCGTTGTTGCGCACGACGCCCTGCAGGTTCTCCGGCAGCGACTTGGTCTTCTTGACCAGCTCTTCCACCGGCAGGTCGGCGAACTCGGTGCCTTCCAGCGCTGCGTTGACGTTGTTGATGTACGTCTGGTGATGTTTGGTGTGGTGGATTTCCATCGTCGCTGCGTCGATATGCGGCTCGAGCGCGTCGTAGGCGTAGGACAGCTTGGGGAGGGTATAGGCCATGTGGTTCTCCTGGTAGCTCACTCGCCCGGCAAAGACCGGGCGTTGCGGTGTCGATGATGGGGATGGCCGACAAGCTTACCAAGGGCCATGTAAAGGAAACTTCGTCCTGCGCGGTCGATCACGTGTCGGGATCGTTACGCGAAAGTGACGGTACACGCAGGCGGCACGGCATCCATCGCAGTGCAACACGCCTGTTCGGCTGGGCCTCACCGTGCAGGTCGATGATCGCAGTAGAGTAGTCCCCTCGCCCATCGCCCCTGGCCCCTCATGCGCAAGCCGCTGCTGTTGTTGATCGCCATCGTGCTGCTGGTCGGTGGCCTGGCCGCCATCAAGCTGGCCCAGCGCCCGCCCGCGCCGCAGTTCGCCCCGTCGCTGACCCAGCCGGACAGTGCGCCGGCCGCCGGTGCAGCGGCGTCATCGACGACGGCACCCAAGGCGGCACGCGATCCGCTGCCCCCGTTCCTGCCCGCCGAAGCGCGCGACACCATCGCGTTGATCCAGCGCGGCGGCCCGTTCCCCCACCGGCAGGACGGCAGCATTTTCAGCAACCGCGAACAACGCCTGCCGCAGCGACCGCGCGGCTATTACCACGAATACACGGTGGACACGCCCGGCGCCGGCAATCGCGGCGCGCGGCGCATCGTCACCGGCGGCACACCCCCTACTGGCTGGTTCTACACCGATGATCACTATGAAACGTTCCGCAGTTTCGACGTTCCACCTGCCGGGAGCTGGCAATGACGCATGATGGATTCGAGTTGGGCCTGCACGACATCAACAACGCCGGCATCTATGCGATCGGCAATGACGATGTCGCCCCCTTGTCGGCGGCGATGCGCGATGCCGGCCTGCGCGTGATCCAGATCGACCTGGCCGGCTGCCAGGACAAGCGCACGCTGCTGATGCGACTGGCCGCGCGCCTGGACTTCCCGACCGGTTTCGGCGGCAACTGGGATGCGCTGACCGACAACCTGCGTGACCTGGCGTGGTTGCCGGCCAACGGCTACGCACTGTTCTTCAGTGATGCCGATGCGCTGCGCAGCGAGGCGGGCGCGGAGTTCGACACGCTGCTGGAGGTGCTCGACGAAGCCAGCCGCTACTGGAGCGACAGCAACGTGCCGTTCTGGGCCTTCGTCGCCTTGCAGGATGCGGACGTGGAACTGGATGCGGACGCGGAGCCTGCACCGTAACGCCCAGCATCCGGTAGAGCCACGCCATGCGTGGCTGCGAGATGCCGTGACACCCGGCCGGAACCCAGCCACCCATGGGGTGGCTCTACCCGCCGCCGGGGCCGCGCCTCATCGGCTGCCGTTGTCTTCCTGCAGTTCTTTCTTGAACGGGATGTCCGGCGGCGGTCGCGCGATGGCGGGCTGGTCCTGCATGTTCGGATCACTCAGGCCGCAACCACCGCCGAACTGCAGGACGGAAATCACGCACGAGATCGACGAGCTCGTGCCCGGGATCGGGATCTCGACCGCCTTGATGCCCTTGCGGACCCATTCGGCCAGCAGCGATTCGTTGGGTGCCCAGTACTTGTCGAACGAGGTGGGGGTGTAGTCATACGGCGGGCGCTTGAGCCAGGTGCCGGACTGGGCGATGCGCTCCTTGCTCCAGCCGTCCTTGTCGCCACCGGGCGCGCCGCGCTCGGCAGTGCCGGCGCCGGCCTGGCCCGGAACGCGCACACTGCCATCGGCCTTGAACAGGCTGCCACCGTTGCCCTGGGTCGCACTCACGGCCCGGCCGTTGAGATCGGCATCCTGCGGATGGTTGGCCGCACCCCAGTCGTCCGCGCGGTTCGGCGTGGCCCAGCTGCCCGGCGCTGCTGCCGTCTGGCGGGCGGGCGCACGCGTTGCATTGGCCGCGCTGGTGCTGGACGCACTGGCGGCGCTACTGGAACGGGTCGATGCCGGGGCCGTCGCGGTACTGCTTGCCGCGGTCGGCGAAGGGGGTTCCGGGCGCGGCGCGGCATTGGGCACCGCGCGTTCGCGCACGGCGACCTCCGGTGATCGGCCCGGCACGGTAATCTCGCGCGCGGGCAGCGTCGCCACCGTCACCGCAGGTGCGGTCACTGGCCGGATCTCGCGCTCACGCACCTGCAGTTCGCGTTGCGGGAGCGTGGCATCCACGCGCGGGCCGGGCACCGTAACGGCCGGAGCGGGTGCTTCGACCACGGTCACCTGGCGCTCCTGGACGGTGAGGTCGGGTGTCCGCAGTTGCGGTTCGGCCGGGCGCAGCGTGGGTACGGTGCTGCGCGGCGTCGGTGCTTCCACGGTCACCACGGTGCGCTCGCGCACGGCGATGTCCTGCGGGTCGCGTGGCACCACACGCACTTCGGTGCGCGGCACGCTGGTCGGCGGCACCACGAAATCGGTCGTGGCCTGGGCAACCTCGGTCGCCTGCACGGGCTGCTCCACCGCGGGCGTCGACGGCGCGGGAGGCGCCGGCTGCGGTTCACTGGGGGGCGCAGGCGCGGCGACGGGCTGCGGCGCCGAGGCAGACGGCTCACGCGCGTCGGCACCGGCAGAGGCCACCACCTGGGCGCTGTCGGTCGCGGCGGCACGGGCGGCGTCCGCGGTCGCCGGTTCGGCGGCGGGCTGGCCGCCCTCCTCCTGTTGCGGGGTGCCGCGGCCCACGAATGCCACCTGCACACGCCCGCTCTCGCCGCCCTGCTCCGGTTCGCTCGGCGGCCGGATCAAGGCGACCCACAGCAACAACAGGGCGAACATCAGATGCAGCAATGCGCTGATCACCGCCGAGGTCCAGCGCATCCATCGCTGGTCGCGCGGCGCCGGATCCCAGCCCTGCCAGAGCAGGCGACGCATCGCCTGGGCGAAACTCAGGGCCGGCAGGCGTCCGCCGTGTGGAACAGGCGCGCGCTGGGCCAGCTCGGCCAGTACCTCGCTGGCGCGGAACGGCCGCGGCAGCGGCGACAACGCACGCAGCCACAGGCCCCACCCGTAAGGGAGGCCCGTGGTTTTTTCGAGAATGCGCTTGTCCGGCTGGCGAGCCAGCAGCCAATCGAGGATGTCGTCAGCCCGGCGCAGTGGCACGCAGTGCGATCAGGCAGCCGTGCCGCGGGGAATGTACGGCGCGTCGCCACTGTCGTGGTCGGTCGCGTCGCGCACCGCGGTGATGCCGGGCACGCGGCCCATCAGCGTCTTTTCGATGCCCTGCTTGAGCGTGACGTCGGCCATGCCGCAGCCCTGGCAGCCGCCACCGAAGCGCAGCAGCACCACGCCCTCGGCCGAGACTTCCTGCACCGCGACCTTGCCACCATGCGAGGCCAGCTGGGGATTGACTTCGTTCTCCACCACCCAGCGCACGCGTTCGACCAGCGAGGAACCTTCCGTCGGCGCCTCGCCCTTGATCTTGGGCGCCTTGATGGTCAGCTGCTGGCTGCCGGTCGCATTGGTGACGAAATCGATCTCGGCGCCATCGAGCCAGGCCACGCTGGTGGCGGCCACGTAGAGGGTGAAGCCATCGCAGTCCACCGCCCACTCATCACCGAGCAGTTCGCTGGGATCGGCGAACTCCAGGCGGGCATCGGCGCGCGGGGTACCCGCATCGACGGCGGTCAGGCGCACGCCCATGCCGGGCACGGCCTCACGCTCGATCAGTTTGCGGAAATAGGATTGGGCAGTGTCGGATATCTGGATCATCGGGCTATTCTAGCCAATCCCTTGTTATGCGCTCATTCGGTTTATACACCCGACCGCGCATTGTTCAGTCATCCAGATGTGGAGGAACCCATGGCCGACCTGATTCCGCTGGCCCACGCCCATTGCGTGCCGCGCAAAGGCAGCGACCACAAGCTCGGCGCCGCCCGGGTCACCGAGCTGCTGGCCCAGGTCCCCGGCTGGGCGCTGGCCGAGGCCGGCCAGGCGCTGACCCGTACCTTCCGCTTCGACAACTACCACGGCACCATGGCCTTCGTGAACGCGCTCGCCTGGGTGGCCCATCGCGAAGACCACCACCCGGACCTGGGCGTGCATTACGACCGCGCCGTGGTGCGCTTCTCCACCCATGACGTGGGTGGCCTGAGCGAGAACGACTTCATCTGCGCGGCGAAAGCCTCGGCCCTGACGGAGTAAGCCCATGAAACTGCCGTACATCGCACTGTCCAGCCTTGCCTTGGTGGCTCTGGCGGGCTGCAACAAGACGCCCGCCGAACCGGCCGCCCCGGTCGCCGCCCCCACCGAGGTCGCGGCGGTCAAGACGCCGCCACCGGAGTACCCGATCGAACTGGCCTGCCAGGGGATCGGCGGCACCAGCACCTTCAAGGTGACCATCGCGGCCGACGGCCAGCCCAGCCAGGTCCAGCTCGCCAGCGGCAGTGGCAACGCCCAGCTCGACGAGCAGGCACAGAAGGCCGTGCAGGCCTGGCAGTTCAAGGCCGCCACCCGCGCCGGGCAGACGGTCTCGACCACGATCCAGGTGCCGGTCAGCTTCAATCCGCCGCAGCCCAAGCCCGACCAGTGTTTCGCGGTCGAAGAACGGCTGCGTCGCGGCGGCTGATCGCCGCATTGTGTTGAGGTCGGCCGCCGCAAGCCGCGCATCATGGATCGTCAAGGCGCCCGTCGGATCGACGCGTCGCCGCGCGCCCGGTGAACACCGCCCCCTCGCAGCACCGCATTTCAGCGGTCCTGTGGGGAGGCGGGGACCGCACGGCGCACTTTTCCCGTACAAGGACGCGTTGGCGGATGCCTGATATTTCCAGTGACAACGTATGGATCGCCCTGGCGGTGACCCTGGCCGCCGGCCTGGCCACCGCGCTGGGCAGCCTGATGGTGCTGTTCTCACGCCGGCCCAACCCGCGCCTGCTGGCGTTCGGGCTGGCCTTTGCCGGTGGCGCGATGGTCTTCGTCTCGCTGACGGAGATCCTCAACAAGGCGATCGATTCGTTCACCCAGGCGTACGACGCCCGGCTGGGCTTCGCCTATGGCACCGCGGCCTTCCTGGTCGGCGTGCTGCTGATCGTGGTGATCGACCACCTGATCCCGAACCCGCACGAGAGCCTGGACAAGCAGGATCCGCTGTTCCGCGACAACAACAAGGCCTACATCAAACGGGTCGGCCTGCTCACGGCCGTGGCGATCACCGCGCACAACTTCCCGGAGGGCCTGGCGACGTTCTTCGCCACGCTGGAGAGCCCGTCGGTGGGCATGCCCCTGGCCTTCGCCATCGCCATCCACAACATCCCCGAGGGCATCGCGATCGCGGTGCCCGTGTACTTCGCCACACAGAACAAGTTCTATGCGTTCGGGGCCAGCCTGCTGTCCGGCCTGGCCGAACCGATCGGCGCGGCCATCGGCTATGTCCTGTTGTCCGGGGTGCTCAACCACGCCACCTTCGGCTGGGTGTTCGGGATCATTTCGGGCGTGATGGTGTTCCTGGCCCTGGACGAACTCCTGCCCGCGGCCAAGCGCTACGCCAAGGGCCACGAGACCGTGTACGGCCTGGTGGCCGGCATGGGCAGCCTGGCGATCAGCCTGGTGTTGTTCAAGTGGTGAGGCCATAGGCCGCAACCGGATGACGCCGGGCCCCGCCACCCGATAACGTCGGCGTCGGGCTGCACCACCCGGTCGTGCCGGCCGCTGGCCGGCTCTACCCGATGTCGATCAAGACCATGCAGAGCGGGGCAGCGGGCGGCACTACCCTCCGCTCGGCACGGTCTTATCTGCCGGCACTCACTTCAACCGGTTCAACACCTCGACCAGCTCTTCGGCCAGCGGCGCATTGATCAGATACGGCGTCTTGCCCGCGTCCAGCGCGAACTCCAGCGAGGCCGCGTGCAGGAACAGGCGCTTCAGCCCGATCTGCTCACGAAGCCGCTTGTTGACGTCCGGATCGCCGTACTTGTCGTCACCGGCCACCGGATGCCCCAGGTGCTGGGCGTGGACGCGGATCTGGTGGGTGCGGCCGGTTTCGATCCGCACCTCGCAGTACGAATGCCCGCCCTTGCGCTCCAGCACCTTGAAGTGGCTGATCGACTCCTTGCCGATCGGGTTGACCTGGACATGGCGCTCGCCACCCTGGCGCAGACCCACGTGCAGCGGGGCGTCCACGGTCATTGTGCCATCGGGCATTCGGCCCGCCAGCAGGGTCAGGTAGCGCTTGCGGATGCCGGCGCCATGGTCCTCACGCAGCAGCGCCTGCAGCTCGCTCAGGGCCGAGCGCTTCTTGGCCACGATCAGCAGGCCCGAGGTGTCCCGGTCCAGCCGATGGACCAGCTCCAGGGTCTTGCCGGGGCGCAGCGCGCGCAGGGTTTCGATCGCGCCGAAGCTGATGCCACTGCCGCCGTGGCTGGCCACGCCCGACGGCTTGTTCAGCGCCAGCAGCCGATCGTCTTCGAACACGATGGCATCTTCCAGTCGTTTCATGAACGCGGCGGGTGGACCGGCCTTGTCGCCCTCCTCGTTGAGACGGACGGGCGGAACCCGCACTTCGTCGCCGCCCTCGAGCTTGCGCTCGGCCTTGGCGCGGCCGCCATTGACGCGGACCTGGCCACTGCGGACGAGCTTGTAGATCAGGCTGCGCGGTGCACCCTTGAGCTGGCCGAGCAGGAAGTTGTCCAGGCGTTGCCCGGCGCGGTCGGCCGGGACAGTGATGATACGTACGCTGGTCATGGCTTCAGCGGCTTTCGGGGTGGGCTCGGTAACGGTCATTGGCCTTTTATTCTGTTACACTCGGCGGGCGAGATAAGGGATTGATTTCGTTGGAAGTTGCTCTGGGCCAGAAGCCCGACTTCCCTCGATTCCGGCACAGTGCGCAGCCACCGCCCCCGGGGCGGCCATGTTAGCGGCTCACCGGCGGTCCCGGCCATCGCCGGATGTCTGACACGCATTCGCGCTGAACATGTCCCTGTGGCGCTCCAGCCTGGCTGAAAGCTGCCTCCGGCCCAGTAACACCCAAACCAAAACAAATGAAGCGCTCCCGCGGCCTGCCGTGGTGTCGTAGCGCTGGAAACCCAAACTGCCCTCCCCGCGCATGCGCGATGGGCGGTGAAGCGTGACCAGAAGCGAAACCCCATGGCGTTCCGCGCGGTAGCAGCGCGCGAGGAACGCAAGAATGAAGCGAATGCTGATCAATGCCACGCAGGCTGAAGAGCTGCGGGTAGCCATCGTGGATGGCCAGACGCTGTACGACATCGACATCGAACAGCCGTCCAAGGAACAGAAGAAGTCGAATATCTACAAAGGCCGCATCACGCGCCTTGAGCCTTCGCTGGAGGCCGCTTTCGTCGAATACGGCGGCGAGCGCCATGGCTTCCTGCCGCTGAAGGAAATCTCCCGCGATTACTTCCAGGCAGGCGTCGACCACAGCAAGGCCGGCATCCGCGAGCTGCTGCGCGAGGGCCAGGAAGTCGTGGTCCAGGTGGACAAGGAAGAGCGCGGCAACAAGGGCGCTGCCCTGACCACGTTCATCTCGCTGGCCGGCCGCTACATGGTCCTGATGCCGAACTCGCCGAGCGCCGGTGGCGTCTCGCGTCGCATCGAGGGCGAAGACCGCGCCGCGCTGAAAGAAGCACTGGACAAGCTGAACATCCCCGACGACATGGGCGTGATCATCCGCACCGCCGGCGTCGGCCGCGATGCCGAAGAGCTGCAGTGGGATCTGGACTACCTGCTGCAGGTCTGGAAGTCGATCGCCGAAGCGGCGCTGACCAAGCCGGCCTCGTTCCTGATCTACCAGGAATCGCGCCTGATCGTGCGCGCCCTGCGTGACTACCTGCGCGCCGATGTCGGCGAGATCCTGGTGGACACCGAAGAGCTGTACGAGACCGCCCAGGAGTTCATGCAGCAGGTGATGCCGCAGACCCTGCGCAAGCTCAAGCATTACAAGGACGACATCCCGCTGTTCAACCGCTTCCAGATCGAATCGCAGATCGAAGGCGCGTATGAACGCAACGTCCGGCTGCCGTCCGGCGGCTCGATCGTGGTCGACCAGACCGAAGCGCTGACCGCCATCGACGTCAACTCCTCGCGCGCCACCAAGGGCAGCGACATCGAGGACACCGCCTTCCAGACCAACCTGGAAGCGGCCGATGAAGTGGCCCGCCAGCTGCGCCTGCGCGACCTGGGCGGCCTGGTGGTCATCGATTTCATCGACATGGCCTCCAACAAGCATCAGCGTGAAGTCGAGAACCGCCTGCAGAACGCACTCAAGTACGACCGTGCGCGCGTGCAGCTGGGCCGCATCTCGCGCTTCGGCCTGATGGAAATGAGCCGCCAGCGCCTGCGTCCGAGCCTGGGCGAATCCAGCCAGATCGTCTGCCCGCGTTGCGACGGCCATGGCCGCATGCGCAGCGTCGAGTCGCTGTCGCTGTCCATCATCCGCGTGGCTGAAGAGCATGCGATGAAGGAGAACACCGGGCAGGTGCTTGTCCAGGCCCCGGTCGAGATCGCCAACTACCTGCTCAACGAAAAGCGCAGCGCGCTGCGTGAGATCGAACAGCGCCATGACGCGCCGATCGTGATCGTCGCCGACGAGCAGCTGCACACCCCGCATTACGAAGTGACCCGCCTGCGCGAGAACGAGCTGGGCGAAGAAAGCGGCAAGCCGAGCTACCAGCGCGGCACCCCGCGCAAGCTGCCGGTGCACGCGCTGACCAAGGCCCAGCTGAACATCCCGGTCGCCCCGGTGGTGACCCAGGTCAAGCACAGCCAGCCGGCCCCGGTGCGTGAAGCCCCGGAACCGGACGCCGCACCGGCCCCGGTCGCCGCTCCCGTGGCCGCCCCGGCTGCGACGGGCGTGGTGGGTTGGCTGAAGCGCATCTTCGGGGGTGAACCGGCCCCGGCCCCCGCGCCGCAGCCGAGCAACCGCCCGAGCCAGGACGGCAACCGCAATGGTCGCAACAAGGATCGCAACGGCAAGGACCGCAATGGCCGTCGTGATGAGCGTGGCGAACGCGGTGGCAACGGCAATGCGCAGGCGCAGGGCCGTGGCAAGGACCGTGGTGAGCGGGGCGAACGCGGCCCGAAGGGCGAGCGTCGCGACGAGCGCCGCCAGGACACCGCCGCCGCACCGGCCAATGGCAACGCCGCGCAGGTGCAGGCACCCGGCCAGGGCAAGCCGCGCAACGAGCAGCAGCCGGCCAAGCCGCGCAATGAACCGCGCAATGACCAGCAGCAGCCGAAGCTGAAGCAGAAGCAGGGCCAGAACGGCCAGGCCAAGCCGCAGCAGAACGAGGGTGAGAAGCCGGCCGTGAGCGAAAAGCCCGCGCGCCAGCCGCAGGCCGATGCACCGAAGCCGACCAGCACGGCACCGGTCGCTGCCGACGCCGCCGTGATCGCTGCGGCTGCCGTGGTGGCCACCGATGCCGCCGCGCCGGCCGCCCGCGTCCAGGAAACGGCCAAGGCCGCCCCGGCCGAGGAAGCAAAGCCGAGCGACGCCGATGCCATCGAACAGGGTGACGCGCCGGCCAATGCCGAAGACGGTACCGGTGAGGGCGCCTCGCGCCGTCGTCGTGGTCGTCGCGGTGGCCGTCGCCGTCGTCGTGGCAATGGCGAGCAGGCTGCCGGCAGCGATGGCCTGAACGGTGACGACAACGGTCTGGATGACGATGGCGACGACCAGGACGGCGATCAGGACGGCGGCAACGCTGCCCCGGCCGAGCGTCAGGTGGCCAACCACGGTCAGCCGCAGCCCGAGTTCGAGTTCGACGACGAATCCGGCAACGCGCCGGCCGCTGCACCGGTCCAGGCCCCGCGCCCGGCCCCCGTGGCGGCCGTCGCTGCCGCGGCGCCGGTCGCCGTGGTCAGCAGCCCGGTCGTGACCGCCGGTCACGCCGAGCCGACCCCGGCGCCGGTGGCTGCACCGGTTGCCGAGAAGGCGCCGACCCCGGTCGTTGAAAAGGCGTCTGCCCCGGCAGTCGAACCGATCACCGAGAAGGCCCCGGCCTCGTACAACGACCCGGTGCCGTTCGTGGAAAGCCCGAGGCCGCCCCCGGTTGCTGCACAGCCGGCCGCACCGGTGGACGCTGCGCGTCCGGTTGAGCCGGTGGTTTCGGCCCCGGTCGCTGCTCCGGCGGCTCCGGCGCCGGCCGCTGCTCCGGTGGCTCCGGCCCCGGTCGCTGCTCCGGTGGCTCCGGCTCCGGTCGCTGCTCCGTCCGCTCCGGCTCCGGTGGCTGCTCCCGCGGCTCCGGCCCCGGCAGCCGCTCCGGTGGCTCCGGTCGTTGAGACCGCTGCGCAGGAAGTGAACGAGCCGACCGCCGCGCCGGTGCAGACCAGCATGCTGGATGCCGTCGATGCGACCCAGGCCCCGGCACAGTCGGCAGCCCCGCAGGCCCGCACCGAATCGGCCTCGGCCGGCCCGGTCGTGCACAACGGCCAGCTGTTCGGTTCGGCCGCCAGCGAAACCCCGGCCGCCACCAACGCTGCCGAACAGGCTGCGCAGGCCGAAGCCCGCGAGGACATCCCGACCGATGCCCCGCAGGCCGACGAAGGCGACAAGGCTGCCCAGGAAAAGCAGGAAAAGAACGACACGCCCTGATCCTGGGTGAGTGACGCAACAAACAGACAGCGGCCTTCGGGCCGCTGTCTGCGTTTGGGGTATTGGGTGGCGCAGCAAGCGGCGTGGGTCAGGCGGTCAGGATGGCGGCACCGGGAGCATCCATGCCACGCGTGGATGCGGTCATTCGCGCACTACGCCGTCATCGACGACGCAGCACGTGCCTCAGGGCGTCGTCGCCCCGGCGTTTCCGGTGCCCGGCGCAAACTGCAGCCGGGTCCACACACCGTAGTGATCCGAGGCCCAGCGACCATCGGCATACGGCTGGTCGAACAGGATCTTCGCCTCGCGGGCGAGCAACCGGTCCTGCTGGAAGAAGATGTGGTCGATGCGCGAGGGCGCTTCGTAGTAGTGCCGGTTGAGCGTACTGACCTGGGCCAGTTCGTTGTTGACGTGCACGCTGCCGTAGCTGTCGCCGTAATGGTTGCGCAGCGCGCTCAGGTCACCGGCATCCACCAGCGCATTGAAGTCACCGGCCACCACCACCGGCGCATCGCCCGCGGTCTGCGCGATGAACGCCAGCAGATCCGCGACCTGCTCGCCGCGGATGCGGCTGCCGGCTTCGTCCGAGCGCTCGTTCAAGTGCGTGGCGTAGACATTGACCGGGCGGCCGTCCACATCGATGCGCAGATGCGCCACGGTGCGGTAGTCGTTGATCGGTGCCAGCAGGTGGTCGTTGCGCGACAACACCGGGCGACGGGTCAGCAGGGCATTGCCATAGCGCTTGAAACGCCCCGGCGGATCGGTGGAGACGAACTGGTAGTCATAGCCGAGCCTACGCGCCAGCCATGCGGCCTGGTTGCGCACGTGGGGCTTCTGGATCACTTCCTGCAGCGCGATCGCGTCGGGCTTGAGTGCCTGCAGCTCGCGCAGGATGACCTGGCGGCGGGCCGGCCAGTCTTCGCGGTCGTGGTGCAGGTTGAAGGTGACCATGGTCATCTCCTGCCCTGCCCCGGTGCCCTGCGCCCACGCAAGCAGCGGCGCCAACGCCAGCGCGGCGGCCAGCACGCCGCGCATCCTCTTCGTCATCTGCCGCATTACGGTGCCTTGCGTTCTGCCCGGCGTACCGACGCCGGAATCTCGATCTCGACCTTGGCCGGCACCTGCATCACGCGCAGCTCGCCACCTACCCATTCCGCCGGCTCACCATTGATGGTGGTGGCGCCCGGCTCGCCGCTGTACGGCCACGGCAGCACCACGCCGCCGGCCGGCGGAATCAGTCCGGCCGACACGGTCAGAGTGAGCTGCTTGTCGTTGCGGAGCAGCGCGTAGTTGAGCTGCCCGTTCGGGGTGCGCAGGCCCTGTACGCCGACACCCTTGCCTTCCAGCCAGCGCGACGGCACGCCGGCGGCCAGCACCAGGCTGTCGTCGATGTCGCGGCTGTAGGCGAACATGTCCAACGCCGAACGGACGAAGTCCGAGGCGACCCATGCGTGCGGCAGGTCGCCCAGGAAGAACGGTTTGCGCGGCGTGCGCGAGACGACTTCGGCCCACTGGTTCCAGGGCTGCGGCGCGCGGTCCTTGAAGAAGAACTCGGTCGCCTGCCAGGCGCGGTCACGCCAGCCCAGGCGCACGAAGGCGGCCACGTTGCGCCACTCGTACGGGGTATAGTCCTTCCACTCGCGCTTGCCATCCCGACGCGCTTCGAACTCCTTCCAATACCGCTCGAAGGTGTTGTTCAAGTACGGCTGCGGCAGGCGCCCCTGCTCACCGGCCGGCGCCAGCGCGATCGTGGTCGAGGTCGCATCGAAGTCGCCGAGCTCGGCCGAGCCCGGCAGATAGTCGATCCTGTGCTGTGCGGTCGCGGCCAGCAGCGAGGCCTGCAGGTCGTCACGGAACTGGTCGCGCGACTCGCTGATCTGCATTGCCTCCGCCTTGCCCAGGGTGCTGGCGATGATCGCCGCATCCTTGTAGCCGCGCAGCGCCCAGAAGTTGTCCCAGTACGAATGCATCGGCTTGGCCGAATAGCCTTCGTGGCTGATCGAGACCGGCATCATTCCGTAGAACGCGGGGTTGCGCGCGCGGTTCTCTTCAGTGCGCTCGCTCAGGCGCAGCTGTTCCATGTACTGGTAGGCACCCTGGACGTGCGGCCACATCACCTCCAGGAAGGTGGTGTCGCCGGTGTAGCGCCAGTACTCGGCGATGTTGAAGATCAGCTCGCCGTGGCTGTCGTTCTCCGGCACCGGGTCGCTGCCGCGCGAATCCACGCAGCACGGCACCTTGCCGTTGTCGAATTGATACGGCGCATACCAGTTCACGTACTGGCGCACCGCATCGCTGCGGCCCATGCGCAGCAGGCCTTCGGAAATCATCGCGCCATCGCGGATCCAGCTGCGCGAATACGAGCGCGTGCCCGGCTGCAGGCTGGGCCCGATGCGCGAGATCAGCATGTGCGCCAGCGACGTGCGCAGCGTGTCGGCCAGTGGCTTGCCGGCGGCGGGAACCTGCAGCGTTACCTGGTCCAGCTTGGTCCGCCACATCGAGGCGACCTGCTGCTGCGCCTTGGCCGCATCGAAGGCCGAGGGCATGGTCCAGCTGCCGGTCTGCGGCAGCACGATCGCCACCTCGCGGCTCTGGCCGGGCTCCAGCTTCCAGCGGTAGAGCAGCGCGCCCGAGGCCAGGCCGGTGCCGTCCTTGACCTCTGTGGTGCCCGGCAGCTTGCCGCTGGCCAGGTGGATCACATCCAGCTTGCTGTCGAACGCGGTGGCAAACGCCGCATCCGGTGCCTGCGCCGGGTAGAGGCGCGGCGTGCCGTTGACATCCACGTGGGTGGGGTCGAAGGACAGGTTGTCGATCCGGCTGACGCCGCCGACGGTATTGAGGAACTGGGTCGGCGGATTCACCTGCCAGGGGCGCACGGCCAGGGCCAGCGTGTACTCGTGCGCGACCTTGTCCGGGTTGCGCAGGGTATAGCGCCCGACCAGCTGCGCGTTGTCGGGCGTGCCCTGCACGAAGCCGGTCACCTGCAGGCCGGCCTTGTCATGGGTCCAGCCGACATTGGCGATCGGCAGGTAGTCGTCCTGCAGCGACTGGCTGGTGGTGACGTCGGCCCAGCTCAGCAACTTGTTGTCGACCAGCACGAACGGCTCGACGCTGAAGCTGGATTTGGCCACCTCCAGCGCACCGTCTTCACCGATCAGCGCCTGCTCGCGGCCGCCGTCCAGGCCAAGCAGCGTCCAGTACGGCTGTTCACCGGTGAAGCCACGCGGCACCGAGCCCCGTGGCAGCTCCGCGCCGACCGAGCGGACGAAATCGTTCGGGGTCGCGGCGAAGTCGAGCGGCTTCAGCGTGATGTCGCGGATGCCGTAGCGCCAGCTCGGGCCGCCCTTGAGGTCGAAGCGCAGGTAGCGCGCTTCGGTATCGGGCAGGGCCAGCCAGTCACGGCCACCACCGCCGGCGGTCACCTCGCGCACCGTGGTCCAGGCGCGACCGTCGGCCGAGGAACGCACCACGTAGCGGGTGGCCTCCAGCCCGGGCAGCCATTCGATCACCGCCCCACCGAACTCGCGCACCTTGTGCAGGTCCAGGCTGATCGTCTGCTCGGCCACGCCGCCGCTGATCCACACCGTGTCCGGCTTGCCATCGACGATGCGGTTCTGCAGCGCGGTGGCGGTATCGGCGATCACCGACGGGCTCAGCGAGGAGGTATCGGCCGGCGGCAGTCCCTGCAGCGTGAGCCGGTCGAAACAGACCGTGCCCTTGCCGCCCACCTTGCTGTAGACGGTGAACTCCATCGCAGCGCTGCGCTTGAGCGTCTTGTCCGTCTCCGGGCCCCAGGCCTTGTCGATCTGGCGCTTGCGGTACTGCACCGGCGTCCACGCCTTGGGGAACGCGTAACCGGGCCGGTTGACCCACCACACGTTGTCGCCGCTGGCATCGATCAGCTTGAACTGCAGGTCGTTGGCGGGGGAATCACCGCGCAGCTGGACGCCGAACTGGTAGTTCTCCGGGTATTGGATGCCCAGCTCGCGGCGGATGCCGACGTAGCCGGAGACGTTGTGGAAGTCGTAGTCCAGGCAGAGCGCGCGGCCGCCGCCATTGCCGGCGACGCTGCGCAGCGAACCGCTGACCTGGTCGGAGACGACCAGTTTCCACGGGCTCATGTCGTCGAAGCTGTCCAGCACCTTGGGTGCGGGCAACACCGGCGTCGCCGGCGGTGCGGCCGAGGCCGCCAGTGACCAGACCAGACCCAGACCCACCGCGACGACGGCATGCTTCACCCTTTGACACTCCCCAGCAACAGACCTTGGATGTAATAACGCTGCAATGCCAGGAACAGCAGCAGCACCGGAACCACCGTGACCACCGCGCCGGCCATCATCATTTCAACGTCCATGATGTGCTCGCGCGACAGCGTGGCCAGGGCCACCGGGAGAGTGTAGTGCTCCTGGTCGGTCAACACGATCAAGGGCCACATGAAATCGTTCCAGGCGGCCATGAAGGTGAAGATCGACAGCGTCACCAGCACCGGCTTGAGCATCGGCAGCACGATCTGGAAGAAGATCCGCAGCTCCCCTGCCCCGTCGATGCGGGCCGCTTCGAGCAGCTCGTCCGGAATCGAACGGGCGTACTGGCGGACCAGGAAGATGCCGAACACCGTCGCCAGCGCCGGCACGATCACGCCGCCGAAGTTGTTGACCAGGCCCAGCTGCTTCATCAGCAGGAACAACGGCAGCATCGCCACCTGCGCCGGGATCACCAGCGCGGCCAGCAACAGCTGGAAGATGCGCTCGCGGCCGGCGAAGCGCAGCTTGGCGAAGGCGTAACCGGCCATGGTGTTGAGCAGCAGCGAACCGAACGTGATCGCCAGCGACACCATCAGGCTGTTGACGAAGTTGTTGGCCATGCCGGTACGCGCGAACAGCTCATGGTAGTTCGCGGTGGTCAGCGAGGACGGCAGCAGCGGCGGCGGGAAATGCGCCGCTTCGCCGGTCGGCATGAACGACACCGACAGCATCCACAGCAAGGGCGCCAGGCTCAGGACCGCGAGCACCAGCAGGCCGCCATTGACCCACCAGGCATGCCAGCGCGATTGACCGATTTCACGACTCATACCAACTGCCTCTTGCGGCCGAAACGCAGCATGATGCTGGTCACGCCCAGGATGATCAGGAACAGCAGGAACGCCACCGCGGAGGCGCGGCCCAGGTTCCACCACTTGAAGCCTTCTTCGAACATGAAGTACAGCACGCTGACGGTGCTCTGCAGTGGGTCGCCACGCGTCATCACGTAAGGTTCGGCGAACAGCTGGAAGTAGCCGGACACGGTGATCACGCCGACCACCAGCAGCACCGGCCCGAGCATCGGCAGGGTGATGTGCAGGAACTGCTTCCAGCGCGAGGCACCGTCGATGCGGGCGGCCTCGTACAGGTCATGCGGGATCGCCTGCAGGCCGGCCAGGAAGATCACCATGTTGTAGCCGAAGTTCTTCCACACCGCGAACAGCATGATGGTCGGCATCGCCCAGTTCGGGTCGCCGAGCCAGTCGATCGGGCTGATGCCCAGATGGCCCAGGCCGTAGTTCACCAGGCCGTAGCTGGTATGGAACAGGTAGCGCCAGATCACCGCCACCGCCACCAGGGTGGTCACCACCGGGGCGAACAGCGCGGTGCGGAACAGCGCCTTGAAGCGTGCGGCCGGGGCGTTGAGCAGGATCGCCGCACCCAGCGACACCGCGATCGACAGCGGCACGCCGACGATCACGAAGTACGTCGTGTTCCACAACGACTTCCAGAACATCGGGGTCTGCAGCAGATCGATGTAATTGCCCAGGCCGACGAAGCGCAGGTTGTCCCCGTCGGCCAGTGCATACAGGTCGAAATCGGTGATGCTCAGGGCCAGCGCCGAGAACACCGGCAGGCCGAAGAACACCGCGATGACCAGGATGGCCGGGCCGGCGAACATCCAGCCGGCAAGCGAACGCTGCTTCATGGTGCCGCCTCCGTGGCCACTGCACTGGAGTGCTGCCTGTCGCTCACCCCGGAGGATTGCTGGCCGTGCTGCTCATGCATCCAGCGGCGTTTGGCGAGGACCTTGTCCACGCGTGCGTCCAACTCTTTCACTGCTTGATCCTGATCAAGGCCACCACGCACCACCTGTTCGGTGGTGATCCGCATTTCCTGGGCGATCCGCTCCCACTCCAGCACCTTCGGGGTCGGCTTGACCCGCTCGAGCTGGTCGCGGAACGGCTGCGCCAGTGGGTCGTTGGCCAGCGAGGGGTATTCCCAGGTGCTGCGCCGCGGCGGCAGGTCGCCGATGATGGAATGGAAGCGCTCCTGGATCGCCGGCCGCGACAGGAACTCGATCAGCTTCCACGAGGCTTCTTTCTGCTTCGAATCGCGGAAGATCACCAGGCTGGTCCCGCCGGCGATGCCCGCGCCCGGGCCATCCGGACCCGGCAGTGCGGCGGTGCCCCACTGCCCTTCCAGTTCCTTCGGCTGCAGCTTCTTGAATTCGCGGATGTTCCAGGGGCCGGATACGTAGAACACGTTGAAGCCCCGGAAGAACTCGTCCCAGACGTTGGAGATCTGCGTCTCGGACATGCGCGGGGCCCAGCCCTGCGCGAACATGTTTTCGTAGAAGCCCAGCGTCCTGCGGAAGCCGGGGCTGCTGAAGTTGCCGCGGGTGTCCTCGTCGCGCAGCAGCAGATCGGGCTGCTGCAGGGCGAAGGAGAGCTGCTGCTCGAACTCGTTGATCGGCATCAGCACCGCGTAGCGGTTCGGCCCCTGCATCTTCTTGATCGCCGCCATCATGTCGTTCCACTCGGCCCAGGTACGCGGCGGGTGGTCGTAGCCGGCCTTGGCCAGCATGTCCTTGCGGTAATACAGCAGGCGCGTATCCACGTACCACGGCACGCCGACCAGTTCGTCGTGGATGACGTTGGTATCCCAGATACCCTGGAAATAATCGGCCGGGTCCACCACCTTCGACTGCGCCACGTAGGGCTGCAGCGGGGTCAGGGTGTTGAGTTCGGCGAACTCGGGAATCCAGGTATTGCCCAGCTGGCACACGTCCGGCAGCCCTTCGGCGGCGAACGCGGTCAGCAGCTTTTCATGCGCGGCCGTCCACGGGATGTTCTGCACATCGACATGGATGCCGGGGTTTTCGGCTTCGAACTCGCGGACCAGGCCAGTGACGACTTCGGCCTCGCGGCCCATCGCCCAGAAACGCACAGTGACCCCTTCCGGTTCTTTCCGGCAGGCACTCAACAACAGGCTGCCGGCGATCAGCAGCAACAGACTCAACCCCAGCTTAGGGCGCGACGACGATGGCACTGCTTACTTCCCCTGCTGCTGGTTGCGGTTCGAATTGGAATTGTTCTTCTGTTCCTGGGCTGCTGCCGCACGCGATTCGGCGATGCCGACCGAGCGCGCCGAAGCCGCCTTTTCATCTTTCTGCAGTTCCATCGGCTGATCCTCGCCTTCCGGCGTCAGCCAGCCACCGGTGAAGCCGGCGCGTTCCAGGCCCTTGCGGATGTGCGGATTCTTCTTCATCACATCCCAGACGAAATCATTCCGGTAGTTGGCGATCATGGTCAGGATCGGGCCCTGGTCGATGCCGATGTAATCGCTGGCCACCCAGCCGCGATCCGGGACCAGGCGACCGGTCTTGATCGGGATGTCGTAGTTGAAGCTGGGATTGAACGAATCCAGGAAGCCGTAACTGGAATAGATGTAGTCGCCGTAGCGCTTGTGCATCTCCACCGCGGCCGGGATCACCTCTTCCGGGGCGAACACGATCGAGGCGATCGCCGCGGTCGGCGCGATGGTGCCGTCATCGAAGTTCTCGCGCAGGCCGGCGCCGCGCGACGAGTAATGGCGGAACTGGCGCTGCTCGCCGCGGTATTCCTGGGTGGTGTTCTGCGGGCCGTCACTGGCGGTCAGGCCCCACACGTTCTGGCCGTAATCCTTCCAGTTCATCGGGTTGGCGATCGCGTATTCGCGCTGCGCCAGGGCCGCCGAGCGGCTGTTGAGGAAGTAGGTGCTGCCCCGCTCGCGCATGTAGGCATCCTGGATGTCGCGGAAGTCGACCCACACATGCGTGTACTGGTGGCCGAACAGCGGACCGAAGGACAGGTATTCCTGGCCCTGGTAGACGCCCCAGTCGTTGTCGTAGGTACGCGTCCACACCGTCCACGCGTCCGGGCTGACCGGATGCGTCGGCGAGCCGAGCGCGAGGATGTAGACCATCATCGCCTCGTTGTAGCCCATCCAGTCGTGATCGATGAAACCGCTCTCCGGGAACCAGCCCATCGAGATCAGCGGCGCGCGCTGCTGCAGCCACGGCCAGTCCACGCGCTTGTACAGCGTATCGGCGATCTCGCGGATCTCTTTTTCGCGCGCGTCGTCACCGTCGTAATAGGACTGCGCGAACAGCACGCCCATCATCAGCAGCGCGGTATCCACGCTGGAGAGTTCTACCCAGCTGTCGTAGCGGCGGCCTTCCTGCATGTCCAGGAAGTGGTAGTAGAAGCCTTTGTAGCCACCCTTGCCGGTGCGCTGCGGGCCCATCGGCAGGTCGCGGAAGAACTTCAGCGTCAGCAGGGTGCGGTCGATCGCCTGGTTACGGCTGACCCAGCCGTTCTCGATGCCGATCGGATACGCCGTCAGCGCGTAACCCACCGAGGCGATGCTGGCGAACGGACGCGACGGGTAGCGGTCCGGGCTGAGCCCGTTGACCTCGTTGGTGGTATCCCAGAAGAACTGGAAGGTGCGGCGTTCGATATCGTCGAACAGCGGCGGCAGCTCCGGCTTCATCGGCCGCGGCGGCACATCCGCCTCGACCAGGATCACGGGCGGCTTCGGCTTGGCCGGCTCCTGCTGGGCCTGCGGCTGACAGGCAGCGGCGGCGAGACTGATCGTCGCAGCGGTCAACAGGTGGCGTGCCTGCATGGGCCAACTCCTTGTGCGGTGTTCGTGACTGGGAAGCATAACGTCCAATGACCTGAAATCGTTTACAGAACGCCGCTTTAAAAAACCACGCATGCGTGGTCGAAAGCGGCGGGTCATTGCCCAGGCCGCTGCCACCCTCCGTGGCACCGGCCTGGACAATGGACTGGCCCGAGGGCCAGCCATTGCCATGAAACCGGCCCCGTCCGAGGACGGGGCCGTTGTTGCATCAGAAGCGGAACCCGACTTCGGCCTTGACCTGACGCGGAGTACCGATGATGTCGCCGGTCTCGTTGTAGCTGGCCTGCAGCTTGCCGTTGGTTTTCACGTAGTTGTAGGTCGAGAAGTTGTCGAAGTTGAACACGTTGATGATGTCGATGCGCGCGTACAGCTCGGTCTCGCCCGGCATCTTGAACGTCTTCGTCGCCTGCAGATCGACCGAACGGTAGCCGAAGATCTTGCCACCCAGCAGGAACTTGCCATTGGCGTTGGGCACCGCGGCCTGCGGGGTTGGCAGGTTGTAGCCGCTGGCCTGCGGCACCGGGTACCAGTCGTTGACGGCGGTCGGGGTGGCCAGGGTGACCTTGCCACCGAAGGTGATGCCCCAGAAGCCCGCGTACGAACCGGTGACCACCAGGCGGTGGCGCGGCGCGCCGTTGGAGCGGATGGTCGGATAATCTTCGATCAGGCCGCGGTCGAACGCGTACTTTTCGTTGATGTCACGGTTGTGGCGCGCGGTGGTCCAGGTGTAGGCCACCGAGGTGCCCCAGCCGCTTTCCTGGGTGAACGGCTTCTGCGCCGACAGCAGGACCTGGGTCGCACGGGTCTTGATGCCCTGCTGGCCGATGATCAGGCTGCCGAAGCCCGGCACGTTGCAGCTCCAGGCCTGGCCCAGGCCCGGCTCGGTGCCGCCGCACAGGCGCGGGTCATCGAAGAACTGGCCGGTCGGGTAACGGTTGCCCAGGGTGAAGGCGAAGCCGTCGTAGCTCAGGGTGCGGGAAATGGTGGCATCGGTCAGCCAGTCACCGACCTGGTTGCTCATGCCGAAGCTGAACTGATCCGAGTACGGCACCTTGAGGTTGTTGTTCAGCAGGTCGACTTCCAGGCCGGCATTGCTGGTCGAACCGACCAGGGCCTGCAGGTTGCCGATGCCGTTGAGCAGGTTCGGGTTCCAGTCATAGCAGGCGGCCTGGCCGTCGATGCAGGTGCCGGTCGCCGGGTTGCGGAAGTAGATGGTCGGCTGCGGCAGGGCCAGCTTGGTGGTTTCCAGCTGCAGGTTGTCGAACAGATCGCGGTCGTACGAACGACCCGCACCACCGTGGAACACGTGCTGCTCGTCGGCGTTGATGTCATACGAGAAGCCCAGGCGCGGCTGCCAGGCATCCTTGAACGCCTTGCGGTTGTGGCCGTTGCTGATGTAGTCGCCGATGTTCAGGCCACCCAGTGCCAGCGAATCGGCGTAGGTCTGGCCAGCGGCCGCGCGCGGATCCTGCGAGTAGATCGCGTCGACCACCTGCTGCGGGGTGACGAAGTCCAGGTAGGCCGGGGTCTTCTCGTAGTCCCAGCGCAGGCCGAGGTTGAGCTGCAGGTGGTCGTTGACCTGCCAGTCGTCCTGGATGAACAGGCCGATCTGCTTGGACTTCGAACGCACTTCGCCCGACACGCCCGACACGCCGGTCACCGGCTTGACGAACTGCGCCTTGTACGGAATGGACGACGGGAAGTCCGGATCGCCCAGGCTGTAGGTGAAGGTCGGATTGATCTGCGCGGCATCGGATGCGTACAGGTCGATCTGCTTGTACTTGGCACCCATCTTGATGGTGTGGTCACCCTGCCACTCGATGCCGTCCAGGGTCAGGTTGTCTTCGATCGACCAGCCCTTCTGGCCCTTCACCTGCGAATCCAGCGCCGATGCGCCACCGATCTTCACCACGGTGCGGTCTTCGGTGCCGTCCGGTGCGGTGTAGGTGATGCCGTTGGCCAGGGTCAGCGGGGTCGGGTTGTTGAACGAATCTTCGTGGGTGACCATCAGCTCGTTGTAGTAACGCTCGCCGCTGTGGTTCCAGCGCAGGGCGTAACGACGGTCGGTGTTGACCACTTCACGGCCGGCTTCCGGCGAGGTCTGGCCGCTGAACTGCGACTGGGTTTCGTCACGGTCCTGGAAGGTCAGCTCGATGCGATCGTTGTCGGTCGGCTCGAAGTCGATCTTGCCGAAGATCAGATCCTGCTGGAACGGCTGGCTGGCCGGGCCGAGGCCTGCGGCGCCGTCGGCCGGCAGCAGACCGGCGGCACTGGTCACCGCGCCGTCCGGCGCGATGGTGACCGGCAGGTCGAAGCGCTTGGCTTCGTAGGTCACGAAGAAGTGCGCCTTGTCCTGGATGATCGGGCCACCCAGTGCGAAGCCGTATTCCTTCTCGGCCGAGACCATCTTGTCTTTGCCGCCCTGGCGCTCGGCCGGGGTCTTGGCGCGCATGTCCTCGTTGGTGTAACGGTAGAAGGTCTCACCCTTGAACTCGTTGGTACCGGACTTGGTGGCCGCGGTCACGGCCGCGCTCGACACCTGGCCGTATTCGGCCTTGTAGTTGCCGCTGATGACCTTGTATTCGCCGATCGCCAGCTGCGGGAAGGGGTTGCCGGCGCTGCCGGACTGGCCGGCCACGCCGCCGCCCTTGACGTAGCTCTTCTGGCCCACGCCGTCGATGTAGACGTTGGTGCCATCGGAGTTGGTGGCACCGCCACGCAGGGAGGTGTTGCCCTTGGCATCACGGGTGAAGATCAGGCCCGGCACCGCGTCGGCGAATTCCAGGAAGTTGCGCGACACCTGCGGGGTGGTCTGGATCTGCTGCAGGCTGACGGTCTTGCCCACTTCGGAGGTGCGCACTTCCTGCAGCAGGGTCGGCGCAATGACGTTGACCGTGTCCAGGTTGGTGGCGTTGGCGGTGCTGCCGTTGGCCGGCGCGCCGCTGAAGTTCAGGGTCGCGGTCGAGGCCACGGTGACCGTCACCTTCTGCGTCTGGCCATTGGCCACGACGTTGTAGGTGCCCGGGTCCAGGCCCATCAGCGAGTAGCTGCCATCGGCACGGGTGGTGGCGCGGCGCACGCTGCCGCTGGCCACGTTGGTCGCGGTGACTTCGGTGCCGGCGGCAGCGTCGGCAACCTGGCCGCGCAGCGACGAGGTGGCCGACTGTGCCATCACGGTCGGGGCGGCGCCCAGCATCAGGCAGGTGACCAGCGCGCTGGACAACAGACTGCGTGCGGGCGCGCGGTTGCGGTGATTGGAATACGTCATGTAACTCTCCGGGTGGTGGTGGCCGTCTTTGCGGCCCCTGTCATTGTTTTTTTACAGCGTGGTTTGCATGGGTCACGACCAACGGCCGTGACCTACAGCTCGCTTCTGGGCTTGCTTGAATCACGCACGATCAGGGTCGGCACGAGCGTCTGCTTGTCGCCGGCCCCTTCTGTGTTGTTGCCATCCATCAACTGCAACAGGCGCGTCGCGGCCTTATCGCCGAGGTCGGCGATACTCACCTGCATCGTCGTCAACGACGGGTGAACGAAACGTGCCAGCGGAATGTCATCGAAACCCGCCAGGGCGACATCGGTCGGCACGCGGACACCTGCCTGCGCGAACGCATACAGACATCCCAGTGCCATCATGTCGTTGGCGGCGAACACCGCATCGGGCAGCGTGCCGGCTGCCAGCAACTCCTGTCCGGCGCGATGGCCGGAAGCTTCGTCAAAGTCACCGGGCAACTCGATGCCGTGGGCAGCATCGCCGAAGGCCGCCAGCGCATCGCGGAAACCGCGCAGGCGCTCACGGGCGTCGTAGTTGAGGTCCGGACCGGAAATGAAGGCGATGCGTCGATGCCCGACATCCAGCAGGTGGCGGGTCATCGTCATCGCACCGGCATGGTCATCGATGCTCAGCACCGGATGATCCTGCTCGGGCAGATACGTGTTGATCAGCACCGTGGGCAGCGCCTGCGGGAGGTTGTCGGTGAGGAAGCCCGGGCTCTCGGCATACGGCGAGAGCACCAGCAACCCATCGACACGACCGCGCATGGCACGCAGGGCCGCGCCCTGCTGCTCCTGGTCACCGTGGTAACTGGACACGAGCAGATGCTGGCGACGCTCGCGGGCCACCCCATCGATGCCGCGCATCAGTTCGGAGAAGAATTCGCCATAGAGATCGGGCAACACCACGCCAATGGTGTTGGTCCGTCGGCTGCTCAGGCTCCGGGCCGCTGCGTGCGGGGTGTAGCGCAGTCGCGCCGCCACCTCCAGCACCAGCTTGCGCACGGGCTCGGCAACATTTTCATGGCCATTGAGTGCGCGCGAGACCGTGGCAACAGAGACACGGGCCTCACGGGCGACATCTTTGATAGTGATCGCTGCCTTGTTCACTTCGCCGCCCTCCACGGCTTAGAGATCTGGGCTTGGCGCGGAATGTAAGCGTTTTCAAACCCGGATGTAAACACTACGTTAGCCTCATGTCGTACGGCGGTAACCAAAAGCTGTCCATGGCGGCCCCTTTCGGGACTGGCCAGGACAAGGCGGGACAAGGGTTTCAGCGGTTTTTGACCGGAGTCTCGGCACGGATGGACAACGCGTGGATATCGGTCTCCATCATTGTGCCCAGGGCCGCATAGACGGCCCGATGGCGCGCCAGCGGCAGCTTTCCCTCGAAGACCGCGCTGACCACGTGCACCTTGAAATGGCCGCGGCCGTCCCGCGCGCCCTCGTGGCCGGCGTGGCGGTGGCTGTCGTCCTTGACCTCCAGCAGCTCGGGATCCAGCGCCTGCTGCAGGGCCTCGCGGATGCGCTCGACGCGGTTCATGGCAGGACCTTGCGGAAGGGGCGGACCTGGACGCGCACATAGACGCCCGCCTCTACATAAGGATCGGCCGCGGCCCAGTCCTGCGCCTGGGTCAGCGAATCGAACGCGGCGATGACCACGCTGCCGCTGAAGCCGGCCGGGCCGGGGTCTTCGCTGTCGATGGCCGGGCACGGGCCGGCCAGCAGCAGCCGACCTTCATCCTGCAGGGCCTGCAGCCGGGCCAGATGGGCCGGGCGCGATGCCAGACGGGCGGCCAGCACATCGGTGCCGTCATAGCCTTCAATCACATACCACACGGGTAACTCCGAGGTCTTGTTGAATCGAACCCGGGCATTCTAGCGGGGCTGGCTGGACACTGGCGCGGCAACCCCGTAGTCTTATGTCCATTGCACGTGGCTGGACGCAGCGCCCCGTCGGCACCCGGCTCCACCGCCAGCCGACGACCGACCCACTGCCCCACACCAGCACACGTAGACGACCTCCCCGTAGTTCTGTCGCTGCCCATCGCGGCGCGCCCTGCTGTTCGAAGTGTGGAATCGCGCCGACCCAGGCGTGTCATGGCTTGCCATCCTGCCGCCCGGGACCGTTCCGGACGCTGGCATGGTGCGGCGACCGGTCCGTTGCAATACTGACGTCTATTTGATGACTGCCGAACTCGCGCTCGACGCGAACCCGCCAACCCGAGCGCCCGCCCCACAGCAGCAGGAAATGCCGCTGGCCGTGGTGCATGGACAGCCGGTCCTGCAGATTCCGCAGGACCTGTACATCCCGCCGGACGCGCTGGAAGTCATCCTGGATGCCTTCGAGGGTCCACTGGACCTGCTGCTGTACCTGATCCGCCGGCAGAACCTCGACATCCTGGACATCCCGGTCGCCGAGATCACCCGCCAGTACGTCGAGTACATCAACGTCATGCAGGAGCTGCGCTTCGAACTGGCGGCCGAGTACCTGGTGATGGCGGCGATCCTGGCCGAAGTGAAATCGCGGATGCTGTTGCCGCGGCCGCCCAGCGTCGAGGGCGAGGAAGCCGATCCGCGTGCCGAGCTGGTGCGCCGGCTGCAGGAGTACGAACGTTTCAAGCAGGCCGCCGAGGACATCGACAGCCTGCCCCGCCAGGACCGCGACACCACCGTGGTCCATGCCTTCGTCCCCGACCGCGCGGCCGTCAAGCTGCCGCCGCCGGTGGACCTGAAGGAAATGCTGATGGCGCTGCACGACGTGCTCAAGCGCGCCGAGCTGTTCACCGGCCACGCGATCAAACGCGAGGCGCTGAGCGTGCGCCAGCGGATGGGCGATGTGCTGGGTCGTCTGGAAGACGGCAGGTTCTACCGGTTTGAAACGCTGTTCACCGCCGAAGAAGGCAAGCTGGGGGTGCTGGTCACCTTCCTCGCCCTGCTCGAACTGGCCAAGGAACAGTTGCTGGACATCGTCCAGGAAGCTCCGCTGGCGCCGATCTACGTCAAGTCCCTGGCCGCCGGCAACACCAACGAACCGCTGCAGTTCAACAGCGAGTTCGACGACAACGACGCCGCCAACGAATCCGACTGAGCACCCGACCCACGCATGGATCAACCGCTGATCAACCGTATTGTCGAAGGCGCCCTGCTGGCGGCCAGCGAGCCGTTGACGCTGGCGCAGCTGCAGGGCCTGTTCCCGGAAGAGGAACCGGCCCCGCCGGGCAGCATCGAACGCGCGCTGGAACTGCTGCGCGACGGCTGCCAGGACCGCGGCGTGGAACTGGTCGAGGTGGCCTCCGGCTTCCGCTTCCAGGTCACCAGCGAAGTGCATGGCTACATCACCCGGCTGTGGACCGAACGCAAGACCCGCTACACCCGTGCCACCCTGGAAACGCTCGCGCTGATCGCCTACCGCCAGCCGATCACCCGCGGCGAGATCGAGCAGGTGCGCGGCGTGGCGGTCAGCAGCAACATCATCCAGGCACTGGAAGAGCGCGAATGGATCCGCGTGATCGGCCACCGCGACGTGCCCGGCAAGCCGGCGCTGTTCGGCACCACCAAGGGCTTCCTGGATTATTTCGGGCTCAAGCGCCTGGACGAACTGCCGCCGCTGTCCGAGCTGCGCGACCTGGGTGAGCTGGAGCCGCAGCTGCCGCTGGACAACGAAGGTCAACCGGCCGGTCGCCTGGCGGCCGGCGCTGCGACACCGGAGGCCGAGCTGGACAGTGACGCGGCCAACGACGACGCCACGCCGGCGTCGGCGGAGCCGGTGGACCCTGCAGATCCGATGGACCCTGCCGCCGCCCGGCTGGCCGCCCGCGTTGCACTGGCCTCGGCGCGGCTGGCGGAGCAACCGGCGGGCCCGGACAATAACGAGGCGTCCGCCGATGCGGACGCGTCAGACACCCCATCCCATGCGCCGTTGTCGCTTGCCGACGACGACGCGGATACGACCGCCAGCGATGGCGAACCCGATACCGCGCCGGGAGAGCGCGCGGCGCCCCAGAACGAAACCGAAAACAACGCCGTCGCGAAGACGACCGTGGCTGTTGACGAAGCCGATCCCGAACCAGAGGCCGACGCATCCGTTGCCGGCCGGAGCCAAGTAAATGAGTGACACCCCCCGCAAGCCGTCGTTGAACAAGCTTTCGCTCAAGCGCGAAACCGCCTCCGAACAGCCCAAGCTGGAAGAGCGCCTGCACAAAGTGCTGGCGCAGGCCGGCCTGGGTTCGCGCCGCGCGCTGGAGCAGCGCATCGCCGATGGCCTGGTCAAGGTCAACGGTGAGGTCGCGCAGACCGGCCAGTCGATCAAGAGCGGCGACAAGGTCGAGCTGGACGGTCGTGGTTTCGTCGCCACCGCGCTGACCGAAACCTCCCGCGTGCTGGCCTACAACAAGCCCGAAGGCGAAGTGACCACGCGCGAAGACCCCGAAGGTCGCCCGACCGTGTTCGAAGCGCTGCCTGCCCTCAAGGGCGCACGCTGGATCGCGATCGGCCGCCTGGACATCAACACCACCGGCCTGCTGCTGGCGACCACCGACGGTGAGCTGGCCAACGCGATGATGCACCCCTCCTACGAGGTCGAGCGCGAGTATGTCGTGCGCGTGCGTGCACCGGAAGGCGAAGAGAAGGTGCCGGACAGCATCGTCGACCGCCTCGCCCGCGGCGTGGCGCTGGAAGACGGCCCGGCCAAGTTCGACGAGATCGAACGCATCGGCGGCACCGATTCGCACGACTGGTTCCGCGTGGTCGTCAAGGAAGGCCGCAACCGCGAAGTCCGCCGCCTGTGGGAATCGCAGGGTTGCCAGGTCAGCCGCCTGAAGCGCACCCGCTACGGCAAGGTCAGCCTGCCGCGCGAACTGCTGCGCGGCCAGTCGGTGGAACTGCCGGCCAAGCAGGTCGAAGCCCTGCGCGCCGAACTGAAGCTGGAAGAAGGCGCGCCGTCGGCGCTGACCCTGCAGCCGGTGATCGGCCAGCGCCGCGCCGCCAAGACCACCGTGCGCGTGTCGCGCGAGGGTGGCCGTGGCAATGCCTACGTCAACGGCCACAACTCGGCTGATGAAGGCCGCGAACTGCGTCGTTTCGACAACGTGCGCGAAGAGCGTGGCCGTGGCCGCGGTGGCAAGGGCGGCGGCTTCAAGGGTGGCCTGACGGTCAGCGGTGAAGCGGCGGCCAAGCAGTCGCAGCGTCCGTTCAAGGCGCGCCCGGACAAGGGCAACCGTGCGCTGCCCGAAGGCAACCCGGCCGCGTTCCGCAGCTGGTACGTGCCGGACGGTGTCAGCACCGGCCCGAGCGGCCACCGCAATGCCGGCCCGGGCGCTGCCCGTGGTCCCGGCGCGCGTGGTCCGGGCGCCGGCGCCGGCGGCCAGGGCCGTCCGTATGGCAAGCCGAAGGGTCCGGGTGGCGCAGGCGGCCCGGGGCGCGGCAGCTACGGCGGCGGCGCTGAAGGCCGCGGCGGCTATGCCGGCGGTGGCGAAAGCCGCGGCGGCTACGGCGGCCAGGGCCGCCCGGCCGGTCCGGGTGGCGGTGGCAACCGCGGTGGCCAGGGTGGCCAGGGTCCGTCCCGCCATCCGTACGGCCATCCGGGCAATGCCCCGAGCTTCCCGTCCGATCACGCCAATCCGGGTGCCAGCCCGTACGGCAGCGCGCGTCCGGCGGGCAATCGCGGCCCGGGTGGTCCGGGTGGCAACCGTGGCCCGGGTGGCCCCGGTGCACGGGGTCCGGGTGGCGCCAGTGCGCGCGGCCCCGGCGGTCCCGGTGGCAACCGCGGTCCGGGCGGCAACCGTGGCCCGGGTGGCCCCGGTGCTCGTGGTCCCGGTGGCCCGGGTGGTCGTCCCGGTGGCAATCGCGGCCCGGGTGGCGGCGGTCACCGTGGTGGCGGCCCGCGCGGCGGCTGATCACTGATACGCTGAGATCAAAAAACCCCGGCGCCCGCCGGGGTTTTTTGTTGGGTCCACGCGTGGCGTGGCTCTACCGCTCAGCGGCGTTCGATGGTGAAGCGGCCCACACCCACGCCCAGGTCGCAGCCCTTGCCGGTGCCCGCCAAGGCGAGCGAGATATCGCCCTTGGTCATCACCTGGGCATTGCTGGATTTATCGGCACCCGCGTGCGCTTCGACGGCGGCATAGGAACCGATCAGGTCGTTGACCGAGTAGGCGCCGGAGAACTTGCCCTTGCCGTCGACGATCTTGGACTTGCCGACGGTCAGGCCGCCGCCCTTGGCGGTGATCTTGACCGGAATGCGCGCGCCGTTGTCGCACTGGATGGTGCCGGTGCCGGAGGCGGTCTTGTACAGCACCGACCAGCCCGCCAGGTTGTAGTGCAGCTCGCAATCAATGTTGCCGGCGGCCTGCGCGGCCGGGACGGCCGAGATGCCGGCCAGTGCGATCAAGGCCAGGGAGAACTTTTTCATGCAGGTCCGCTCGTACGCAGTGGGAACGCGCCGAATCTAGCAGCGTGCGCGTGTGGCGCGGATGATGCACGTCGCGTGCGTCCGGCATCCGTTCAGGCCGAGCGACCGGGTGGTGCCGGCCGCTGGCCGGGAATGCGCACCGCCGGCAGCGTGCAGAGCCGGCCAGCGGCCGGCGCTACCGTTTCAGCGGCGTTCCTGCAGGCTGAAACTGTCGGCATCGAGCATCGCCGGGAAGCGCGCGCGGTGGGCGGCCAAGGCCGCGGCCGAAATCGTGGTGGTCACCACCTGCTCGGTTTCGCGCACTTCCACCTGCGGCTGGCCGAGGAAATCGATCACCGCGCTGTCGCCGGCGTAATGCAGGTCGTTGCCGTCGACACCGATCCGGTTCACCGCCGCCACATAGCAGAGGTTCTCGATCGCGCGTGCGCGCAGCAGCGTCTTCCACGCATAGGCGCGTGCCGACGGCCAGTTGGCGACGAAAATCTGCAGATCGAAATCCAGCTGGTCGACGCGTTCCACGTTGTAACGGTTGCGGCAGAACACCGGAAAACGCAGGTCGTAGCAGACCTGCGGATTTATCCGCCAGCCCTTCCACTCCACGCTCAGGCGCTCGCTGCCGGCGGCATAGCGCTCGTGCTCGCCACCGTAACGGAACAGGTGACGCTTGTCGTAATACCGCAGCTCGCCCTCCGGGGTGGCCCACAGCAACCGGTTGTAGACGCCCTCGCCCACCCGCAGCTGCACGCTGCCGGTGACCGTCGCGCCAAGGCGCACGGCCTGCTCGCGGATCCAGGCCACGGTCGGGCCGTCCATGCCTTCTGCCTTGTCGATGGCGTCGTTGGAGAAGCCACTGGTGAAGGTCTCCGGCAGGATCACCAGATCGGTCTGCCCGGCCAGCGGCGCCAGCAGTGCGCCGTAATGCGCGCGGTTGCCGGCCGGGTCGTGCCAGCGGGTATCGCCCTGGACCAGGGAAATGCGCAGGTCCTGCAGATCGGTCGCGGCGCGCATCACAGGGCCCGCAGACGTTCGATCGCCGCGTCCATCGTGGCGTCGTTCTTGGCAAAGCACAGGCGGACCAGGCGCTGGCTGGCGGGCGCGGTCTCATAGAAAGGCGACAGCGGGATCGCTGCCACGCCCTTCTCGATCGTCAGCCATTTCACGAATTCGTGGTCGGGCAGATCGCTGATGGCCGAGTAATCCACCAGCTGGAAGTAACCGCCGGGCACCGGCAGAGGCTTCAGGCGCGTGGTCAGCAGCTGCTCGCGGAAGCGGTCGCGCTTGGCCTGGTAGAACGCGCCCAGGTCCAGATGGTGTCCGGGCTCGTCGCGGATCATCGCGGCGAAGCCGTACTGCGCCGGACCAAAGCTGGTGAAGGTGTTGTACTGGTGCACCTTGCGGAACTCGGCGGTCATCGCCGGCGGTGCGATCGCGTAGCCGATCTTCCAGCCGGTGCAGTGATAGGTCTTGCCGAAGCTGGAAATCACGAACGCACGCCCGCGCAGCTCCGGATGGCGCAGCGAGGATTCGTGGCGGCGGCCGTCATAGATGATGTGCTCGTACACCTCATCGGAAATCAGGTAGATATCGGTGCCGCGCAGCACATCGGCCAGCGCCTGCATGTCGTCGGCGGTCAGCATCGCGCCGGACGGATTGTGCGGCGTGTTGACCATCAACAGCCGGGTCCGCGGCGTGATCGCGGCACGCACGCGGTCCCAGTCGACCGCGAAGGTCTGCGGGTCCAGCGGCACGTGCACGGCACGTGCGCCGGCCAGGTCGATCGCCGGCTCGTAGCAGTCGTAGGCAGGGTCGAGCACGATCACTTCCTCGCCCGGGCGGACCACGGCGTGGATGGCGTTGAAGATCGCCTCGGTGGCGCCACTGGTAACGGTGATCTCGGTATCCGGATCCACCTGCGCGCCGTACATATCCAGCGACTTCTGCGCGATGGCCTGGCGCAGCGGCGCCACGCCGGTCATCGGCGGGTACTGGTTGAGCCCGCCCTGCATCGCGGCAATGGTTTCATCGATCAGCCGCTGTGGTGCGGAGAAATCCGGAAACCCCTGGCCCAGGTTGACCGCGCCGTGTTCGGCGGCGAGCTGGGACATCACGGTGAAGATGGTGGTGCCCACCTTGGGCAGCTTGGTTTGCGGTTGCATCGGCAGGCAGGATCGAGGGGGTAGATGACGAAGTGTACGAAATCCCCCGAAGCCATGACGGCCGTGCCGCCCGCGGGCCGGCACGACGCCGCCCGTCCCCGATACAATGAGCATTCCCTCCCGGTGTGAAGCCTGAGCCCTTTGAACGCCCCTCCGTTGCTGGCCGCGCATGGCCTTGGCTTCAGTCGCAACGACGAACCCGTCTTCGGCCCGCTGGACCTGCACGTCGATGCCGGGGAAGCCCTGCTGGTGCAGGGCGACAACGGTGCCGGCAAGACCACCCTGCTGCGGGTGCTGGCCGGCCTGCTGCGTGCCGAGAGCGGACACGTCGAGATCGATGGCAGGCGCGCCGGGCATAAGGATCGGGCGAACTACGTGGCCTACCTGAGCCACCTGCCCGCGTTGAAGCCGGACCTGGACACGCTGGAGAACCTGCATTTCCTGTGTGGCCTGCACGGTCGCCGCGCCCGCCAGATGCCCGGCAATGCGCTGGCGATCGTCGGCCTGGCCGGATACGAGGACACGCTGGTGCGGCAGCTGTCGGCCGGGCAGAAGCGCCGCCTGGCACTGGCCCGCATCTGGCTCTCGCCCGCGCCGCTGTGGCTGCTCGACGAGCCCTACGCCAATCTCGACCTGGACGGCATCAATCTGGTGAACCGCATGATTTCCGCGCACCTGCGCAGCGGCGGCGCTGCGCTTGTCACCACCCACGGCGCCTATGCCGCCCCGCCGGTGCGCACGCGCCTGCTGACCCTGGGCGTGGCGGCATGATCGCGCCGGGTACCGAGCCGGGTCTGTGGCAGACCGCACGGGCGCTGGTCGCGCGCGACATGCGCCTGCTCTGGCGGCGCCGTGGTGATGCCCTGCAGCCGCTGCTGTTCGCGCTGCTGGTGGTGGTGCTGTTCGCGCTGGCGCTGGGCCGTGATCCGGAGGCGATGGCCCGCGTGGCCGCGGCGGTGATGTGGCTGGCGGTGCTGTTGGCCGGCCAGCTGGCGATGGACTCCCTGTTCCGCAGCGACGCCGAAGACGGCTCGCTGGAGCAATGGCTGCTGGCCCCGGTGCCGCTGGCCTGGCTGGTGCTGGTGCGGGTGCTGGTGCACTGGCTCACCACCGCCCTGCCACTGATCGTGATGTCGCCGCTGCTGGCGGAAATGCTGCATCTGCCGCATGACCAGCTGCCGATGTTGCTGGCATCGTTGCTGCTGGGAACGCCCTTGCTGAGCCTGATCGGCGGGGTGGTCGCCGCGCTGACGGTCGGCATCCGGCGCTCTGGTATTCTCGTGGCGCTGCTGGCCCTGCCGCTGTATGTGCCGGTGCTGGTGTTCGGCGCAGGCAGCGTGGCGGCGGTCGCCCGCGGGCAGGACCCGATCGGCGCGCTGCTGATGCTGGGCGCCGGATTGGTGATCGCGCTGGTCCTGGCCCCGCTGGCGACAGCCGCCGCGATCCGCATCTCGCTGAGTTGAGCGGTATGGCGTACTGTCGGTGGCGTGAGCTGCGTTGTGAGCGTCACCTGCATCCGCGTCACCCGTTGTCGAGCCACTCCACGTCCGTTCCATCGTCGCCCTTCGTTGGATAGCCACTGCCGCATGCACCCGATCGTCCGCTGGTTCCACCAACTCGGTTCGCCGCCCACCTTCGATCGCTTTGCCGCGCGCTGGTCGCGGGTGTTCTACCTGGCGGCGGTGCCGGTGCTGCTGGTCGGCATCTGGCAGGCGCTGGCGGTGGTGCCGGCCGATTCCAAGCAGCTGGACAGCTTCCGCATCCTCTACATCCACGTGCCCAGCGCGTGGATGAGCCTGTTTGTGTTCGCGCTGATGGCGCTGTACGCGGCGATCGCGCTGATCTGGCGGATCAAGACCTGCGAAATCCTGGCGATGGCGTGCGCCCCGCTCGGCGCCGGCTTCACCCTGATCACCCTGCTCACCGGCAGCATCTGGGGCAAGCCGACCTGGGGCACCTGGTGGGACTGGGACCCGCGCATGACCACCGAACTGATCCTGCTGCTCCTGTACCTGGGGGTGATCGGCCTGTACTACGCCATCGAGGACCGCCGCAGCGCCGCGCGCGCGGCCGGGCTGCTGTCCATCGTCGGGGTGAGCCTGCTGCCGGTGATCCGCTATTCGGTGGAATGGTGGGGCAGCCTGCACCAGGGGCAGACCATCCGCCTGTTCGGCGAATCCACCCTGGATGCCAGCATGGCGCTGCCGCTGTGGCTGATGGTGATCGGGACCAAGCTGTGGTTCGCCGGCTCGCTGCTGGCCAAGGCCCGCGCCGACAATCTGCTGCGCGAGGCCGGCAAGGCCTGGGTCGCGGCAGGCACCCGTGCCCCGCTGGAGGACCGCCGCGCATGACCCACCTGCCCTATGTGATGGCCGCCTATGCGGTGTTCGTGCTGGTGCTGGGCAGCGATGCCATCGGCTCGTGGCTGCGGCTGCACTGGGCACGCCGCCTGGCGGCACGCCGCCAGCAGCGCCAGCAGGCCCGCGCGGCCGCCGGCAGCGCGCCGCCAGTGGCGCCGGAGCTGACCCGATGAATCCGGTCCGGCGTCGCCGCCTGCTCTGGGTGATGCTGCTGGTGCTCGCCTCCGGCCTGGCGACCGCGCTGGTGGCGATGGCCCTGCAGCGCAATATCGCCTACCTCTATACCCCGTCCGAAGTGCTGCGCGGCGATGCCGGCGATCACGCCCGGTTCCGCCTGGGCGGCATGGTGGTCAAAGGGTCACTGCAGCGCGCGCCCGGCTCGCTGGATGCGCACTTCGTGGTCACCGATGGTGACGCCACGCTGCCGGTGATCACCTCGCGGATCCTGCCGGACCTGTTCGCGGAGGGCACCGCCGTGGTCGCCACCGGCCGCCTGCAGGACGGTCGCTTCGTCGCCGAGGAAGTGCTGGCCAAGCACGACGAGACCTACATGCCCAAGGAAGTGGCCGACAAGATGGGCCAGGCGCATACCAAACACGATGTGCCCGTGCCCGCACCGGAGACGTACTGAGTGCTGCCGGAACTGGGGCAGATCCTGCTGGTCACCGCCTTGCTGATGGCACTGCTGCAGACGGTGCTGCCGCTGTGGGGCGCCCATCGCGACCGCGCCACGTGGATGGCGGTGGCACGTCCGGCCGCCTATGCCCAGCTGGCACTGCTGCTGGGCGCGTTCGGCGTGTTGACGGCGGCCTTCGTGACCCAGGATTTCTCGGTGCGCTATGTCGCGGAGAATTCGAACTCGCTGCTGCCACTGGCGTACCGCTATTCCGCGGTCTGGGGCGCACACGAAGGCTCGCTGCTGTTGTGGGCGCTGGTGCTGGCGGTATGGTGCGGCGCGGTGGCACGGTGGTCCAAGCGCCTGCCCGCCGTCGTCTCCGCGCGCGTGCTCGGGGTGCTCGGCATCATCAGCATCGGCTTCCTCGCCTTCCTGATCTTCACGTCCAATCCGTTCGCGCGGCTGATCCCGGCGCCGCTGGAAGGACGCGACCTCAACCCGCTGCTGCAGGATCCCGGGCTGATCATCCACCCGCCGATGCTGTACATCGGGTACGTGGGTTTTGCGGTGCCGTTCGCCTTCGCGATCGCCGCCCTGCTGGAAGGCCGCGTGGATGCGCGCTGGCTGCGCTGGACGCGGCCGTGGACCAACGTGGCCTGGGGCTTCCTGACCATCGGCATCGCGCTGGGCAGCTGGTGGGCGTATTACGAACTGGGCTGGGGCGGCTGGTGGTTCTGGGATCCGGTCGAGAACGCCAGCTTCATGCCGTGGCTGGCCGGCGCGGCGCTGATCCACTCGCAGGCCGTCACTGAAAAGCGCGGCAGCTTCGCCAGCTGGACGCTGCTGCTGGCGATCGCCGCATTCGCGCTGTCACTGCTCGGCACCTTCCTGGTGCGCTCGGGCGTGCTGACCAGCGTGCATTCGTTTGCCGCCGATCCTTCGCGCGGCACCTTCATCCTGATCTTCCTGGCCCTGGTCATCGGTGGCGCGCTGCTGCTGTATGCGCTGCGGGCCGGCGCGCTGACCAGCGAGGATCCGCGCCGCGGCTTCCTGCCGACCTCGCGCGAAACCCTGCTGCTGGCCAACAACCTGCTGCTCGCCGCGGCCTGCGGCATGGTGCTGCTCGGCACGCTGTACCCGCTGCTGGCCGACGCGCTCGGGCTGGGCAAGGTCTCGGTCGGGCCGCCCTACTTCGGCACCTTGTTCGTGGTGCTGATGGCGCCGCTGGTGGCCCTGCTGCCGTTCGGGCCGCTGGTCAACTGGCAGCGCGACCAGGCCTCCCGCCGCGTGGCGATGCTCGCGCCGTGGGCCGGGCTGGCCCTGCTGCTCGGCGTGATCGCCTACTTCATGGCGCCCCAGGGGGCACTGAAGACCGCCGCCGGTGTCACCGGGGCGGCCTGGGTCGCGTTCGGTACCGGGCGCTTCGTCTGGACCCGCGTGCGCGGCAACGGCAGGTTCACCGCCGAGATGGTCGGCATGCTGCTCGCCCATGGGGGCGTGGCCGTGTTCCTGGCCGGTGCGCTGCTGGTCGAAGCCTTGAACGTGCAGCGCGAAGTCGCGCTCGCACCGGGACAGTCGCTGGTGGTGGGCACGTATGAAGTGCGCTTCGAAGGCGTGGACCATCAACAGGGCCCGAACTACGTCGCCGATCGCGGCCACCTGCGCGTGCTCCAGCACGACCGCGAACTGGCCCTGCTGCATCCGGAAAAACGCCTGTACGCCAGTGGCGGACAGGTGATGACCGAGGCCGGCATCCACGCCCGCCTCAACGGTGATGTTTACGTGGCACTCGGCGAGTCGCTGGGCAACAATGCATGGGCCGTGCGCGTGCACATCAAACCGTTCGTCCGCTGGATCTGGCTGGGCGCGCTGCTGATGGCACTGGGTGGCTTCGTCACCGCCGCCGATCGTCGTTTCCGTCGTCCCTAGGAGTTCCCCGTGTCCGATCCCCGCCCTGCCTCCCGTCCGCTGCCGCCCGTGGCCATCGTCATCGGGGTGCTGTTCTTCTTCGGGCTGCTGGGGCTGATGATCTACGGGGTGATGAAATCCGGTGCGCCGGACCGCGACGTGCTGCCCTCGGCGCTGATCGGCAAGGCCGCACCGGCGTTCGAGCTGCCGGTGCTGCACGATCCGCAGATCAAGGTCAGCAGCACGGAACTGCGCGGCGCGCCCTACGTGCTCAATGTGTGGGGCAGCTGGTGCGCGGCCTGTCGCGACGAACACCCGATCCTGACAAAGTTCGCCGAAACCAAGCGCGTGCGCGTGATCGGCTACAACTGGAAGGACGAGCCGGCCGATGCGCTGCGCTGGCTGGAACAGCTGGGCAATCCATTCGTGCTGGTACTGAGCGACATCGAAGGCCGCACCGCGATCGACTGGGGCGTCACCGCCGCGCCGGAGACTTTCCTGGTCGACGCCAGCGGCGTGGTGCGCTGGAAGTACAGCGGCGCGCTCAGCCAGCGCGTCATCGATACCCAGCTGATTCCGGAACTGGAAAAGGTGGAGCGTGCCCATGCCAATGCCCAGCCGCAGCTGCCGGCCTCGCCGTAACCGGATGACCCGCCGGGGCGGCGTGACGCTGATCGCGCTGGCGCTGGCATTGGCCTCGCCGGTCATGGCGCAGGCCGTCTCCGACCCGACCCCGTTGCAGTACCGCGATGCCGCCGAGGAAGCCCGCTTCCATGCGTTGGCCGCCGAGCTGCGCTGCGTGCAATGCCAGAACCAGTCGCTGGCCGATTCCAATGCACAGATCGCGCACGACCTGCGCCGCGAAGTGCTGGTACTGATGCAGCAGGGCAACAGCGATGCGCAGATCAAGCAGTTCCTGGTCGACCGCTATGGCGAGTTCGTGCTGTACCGGCCGCCGATGGAGGCCCGCAACGCACTGCTCTGGTTCGGCCCGCCGGTGGCGCTGCTGATCGGCGCGGGCGTGCTGATCTGGGTGGTGCGCCGTCGCAGCCACGGGATCCAACCGATGGACAAGAGCGAGGAACGCTGGTGAGCCTTTGGATGGCCCTGAGTGCCGCCGTGTTCGCGGCCGGCCTTGCTGCACTCGTACTGCGGCCGCTGCGTGCAGGCGGTTCGCACCGCCCCTTCGTGATCGCCATGCTGGCGCTGGGATTGGCGGGTGGCGCGCTGTACCTGCTGGTCGGCACGCCGGATGCGGCCGAGCGGACCGCGACCAGCGACGAGCCCGCCCCGCTAGAAGATGGCGTGCAGGCGCTGCAGCAGGCGCTGGCGAAAGATCCACAACGCGCCGATGGCTGGGCCCTGCTCGGCCGCTCGCAGCTGGCGCTGGGCAAGCTCGCCGAGGCCACGGCCGCGTTCGACCGCGCGGTGCGGCTCGCGCCCGACGATCCCGGCATCCTGGTGGAAGCGGCGCAGGCGCGCGCGCAGGCCGCGCCGGGCAAACAGTTCGATGACCAGGCCCTGCAATGGCTGCGTCATGCGAACACGCTTGCGCCGGAGAGCGAGCGCGCCGGCTGGCTGATCGGCATTGCTCTGCGGCAGCGCGGGCAGGACGCGGAGGCCGCGAAGGTCTGGGAAGCCCTGCTGCCGACGCTGGAGCCCGGCGCGGCGCGTGCGTTGCGCGAGCAGATCGCCATCGCACGTGGCGCTGCGGGTCTGCCGCCGCGGGTGGAAACGCCCGCCCCTGCCGCGGCGGGCGACCACGCCCTCGCCGTGCAGGTGCGCTTCGCGCCCGGAACCGCGATGGATCCGGCCTGGGCCAATGCCACGGTCTTCGTGATCGCACGCGCGCCGGGCGGCCCGCCGATGCCGGTCGCTGTGCAGAAGCATCCGGCCAGCCAGCTGCCCCTGCTGGTCACGCTCGGCGACGGCGACAGCCCGATGCCGACCAGCACGCTCTCGCAGCTGCAGGAGGTCGAGGTACTGGCACGGCTGTCGCGCTCGGGCCAGGCCAATCGCCAGCCGGACGACATGGAAACCGCGCCGGTACGGGTGCGCCTGCCCCATGCCGGGCCGGTGCCCCTGGTGTTCGATCGCCCATGACCGGTGCGCGGCCGCGACGCAGCGTGCCGCCCACCACCACGGCGCCATCGCGGCGCCCGGCTAAACTGCGTGCATGACTGAATTCATTCCCCCCGGCACCCGCTACCACGCCCTGCCCTCGCCGTTCGCGTTCAAGCGCGGTGGTGAACTGCGCGACGCGCATGTTGCCTACGAGACCTGGGGCACGCTCGACGCGGACGCCGGCAATGCGGTGTTGATCGTCACCGGGCTCTCGCCCGATGCGCACGCCGCGGCCAACGCCGACAATCCGGCCGCGGGCTGGTGGGAGGCCATGCTCGGCCCGGGCAAGCCGATCGATACGGATCGCTGGTTCGTGATCTGCGTGAACTCGCTGGGCAGCTGCAAGGGCTCGACCGGTCCGGCCAGCATCGACCCGGCCACCGGGGAGCTGTACGGCCTGCGCTTCCCCGAACTGTCGATCGAAGATGGCGCACGCGCAGCGGTGGAGGTGGTGCACGCACTGGGGGTGACCGAGCTGGCCTGCGTGATCGGCAACTCGATGGGCGGGATGACCGCCTTGGCGCTGCTGATGCTGCACCCGGGCATCGCGCGCAGCCATATCAACATTTCCGGCAGTGCCCAGGCGTTGCCGTTCTCGATCGCGATCCGCTCGCTGCAACGCGAGGCGATCCGGCTCGACCCGCAGTGGAATGGCGGTCGCTACACCGACCAGGCCTACCCGGAATCGGGCATGCGCATGGCGCGCAAGCTCGGCGTGATCACCTACCGCTCCGCACTGGAATGGGATGGCCGCTTCGGCCGCGTGCGCCTGGATTCGGATCAGGCCGATGACGATCCGTTCGGCCTGGAGTTCCAGGTGGAAAGCTACCTGGAAGGGCATGCCCGCCGCTTCGTGCGCTTCTTCGATCCCAACTGCTATCTGTACCTGAGCCGCTCGATGGACTGGTTCGACCTGGCCGAGTACGCCGACGGCGACGTCATGGCCGGGCTGGCGATGATCCAGGTGGACAAGGCGCTGGCGATCGGCGCCAACACCGACATCCTGTTCCCGGTACAGCAGCAACAGCAGATCGCCGATGGCCTGCGCGCCGGTGGTGCCGACGCGCAGTTCATCGGGCTGGATTCGCCGCAGGGCCACGATGCGTTCCTGGTCGACTTCGCCCGGTTTGGCCCGGCGGTAAGCGGCTTCCTGTCCTCCCTCTGAATTCGAGCATGCGCTTTCAAGGAAAGATCAGCGAGTGGAACGACGCGCGCGGCTTCGGCTTCGTGCAGCCCCATGGCGGTGGCGAGCGCTGTTTCGTCCACATCCGTGCGTTTTCCGCACGCGATCGGCGGCCGGCGCTGGGCGATGTGATCACCTATGACGTGCAGACCGATGCGCAGGGGCGTCGCAATGCGACTGCGGTGCGGTTTGCGCTGGCCCGTGATGGCGCACGTCCTGGCGCGCGGGCCGCGGCGCGCGGCGCGGGGCGGGATCGATTGCCACGCACGGCCATCGCGCTGGTGTTCCTCGCCGGCATCACTGCCGTGGCGATGTGGCAACGCTGGCCGTCGTGGGTGCCGGGCATCTACCTGGCCCTGAGCGTGGTCACGTTTGCCTGGTACTGGCATGACAAATCCGCGGCGCAACATGATCGTCAGCGGACACCGGAAACCACCTTGCAGAGCCTTGCCCTGCTGGGTGGCTGGCCAGGTGCGCTGATGGCACAGGCGATGTTGCGGCACAAGAACCGCAAAGCCTCTTTCCAGCAGGTGTTCTGGGCGACGGTGGCAATCAACCTCGTGGCCCTGGGATGGCTGATCCACGACGGCAGCCTCCTCGGGTAGATCCACGCCATGCGTGGATGGCTTTCCCCGCAATGCATGGATGGCGTCCGCCGTTACCCTTCCAGCCTCCCATCGCGCAGACGATGACTGCGATGCACGATGCCCTCCGGCAATTCGTCGTGGGTGATCATCAGCAGACTGCGGTTGCCCAGCGCATCCACCATGTCATGCAACAACGCATGCGCGGTATCCACATCCAGGCCTTCGGTCGGTTCATCCAGCAACAGGATCGGCGCGTCGCGCAACAGCGCGCGCGCCAGCGCCAGGCGCCGCGCCTGCCCGGCTGACACGGTCGCGCCGTTCTCGCCCACCCACGCCGACAAGCCGCCGATCTGCTCGGCCCACGCGTGCAGACGAACCTCCGCGAGCACCTGCCACAAGCGCGTGTCGCTGGCCTGTACATCGCCGAGCCGCAGGTTGTCGGCCACGGTGCCGGCGAACACCGGCGCGTTCTGCGGCAGCCAGGCGACCTGACGGTGCCAGTCGGCCTGCGCGAAACTGCGGATATCGGCATCGCCGTAACGCACGCTGCCGGCCTCCGGATCCCATAACCGCAGCAGCAGCGAGGACAGCGTGGTCTTGCCACTGCCGCTGTCGCCGCGGATCGCGATCCGTTCGCCCGGCGCGAGCTGCAACTGCACCTGGTCCAGCAGCACCCGCGCCTGGCCGGGCCAACGGAACACCACCTGATCGAACCGCAGCGTCGCGGGCACCGACGGCACGGCCACGGGCGCGTCGGCTTCCACCACACCCGGCGCCTGGTCCACGATGGCTTCCAGCCGCACCGCGGCGACGCGGCCCGACAACCACGACTGCCAGGCCAGACCGATGCCGGCCCACAGCTCCAGCAGTGCAACGGTCAGGAACACCAGCGCAGCGGCCAGCGCCGCATCCACGCTGCCGCGTTCAAAGGCATGCAGGGCCAGCCAAAGCATTCCGACCAGGCCACCGGCGCCGCACAGGCCATGCAGTGCGTTGCCACTGATCAGCCGCCAGCGGCGACGCTTGTCACGTGACTTCAGCTGCTTGGCCGCCACCAGCACGCGCTGGTTCCAATGTTCCCGCGCCTGCAACGCGGCAAGATCGGCCGCACCTTCCAGCCCCTCGAACGATTGGGTACGCAGCTGCGCACGGTGCAGCGCGCGATCGCGTTCCTGGTCGGCCGCGCCACGCACGGTCAGCCACGGCACGCCCACGCCGATCAGCAGGGCGAGCAACGCCAGCAGCCCGGCCGCCGGCAGATAGATGACGCCGGCCGACACCACCGCCACCAGCGAGATCCCGCCCAGCGCCAGCAGCGGGCCGATCGCGCGCACCAGCAGGCCGTCGACCTCGCCGATATCCGACATCAGCCGCGCCAGCAGCTCACCGGTGCGCACCCCTGCCAGGCGCGCCGGTGCCAGCGGCAGCGCGCGACGGAAGAACCACACGCGCAGGTCGCGGGCGATGCGCAGGGTGACATCGTGGCCGACCAGTTTTTCGAAGTAGCGCGACACGATCCGCGCCATGGTCAGCCCGCGGATGCCCGCCGAGGGCGAGAAGAAGTTGAAGCCATTGCCGAGCCCGGCCGCCCCGGCCAGGGCGGCGGCGGTCAGGAACCCACCGGACAGCCCCAGCAAGGCGGTGCCGGCCAGCATCGTCGTCCACAGCAGCAGCACGGTCAGCAGCAGGCGGCCGCGATGCCGGGCGAACACACCCTTCAGCGAATCGATGTGGGCGGCTTTCATGGCGTCACCTCCGAGGCCAGCCGCGCGCCGCCGGCGGTCAAGGTCAGGCGGGTGTCGGCCCAGCGCATCGCGGTCTCGCTGTGGGTGGCGATCACCACGCTGCGCCCGCGTGCGAATGCCGCCAGGGTGCGCAGCAGATCGGCTTCGGTATCGGGATCGAGGAAGGCGGTCGGCTCGTCGAGCAGCAGCAGCTGCGGATCGCGCAGCAGCAGCCGGGCCAGACCGATACGGCGCGCCTCGCCGCCGGACAAGCCGAAGCCGCGCTCACCGATCACCGTGTCCAGCCCCTGCGGCAGTGCGGCCGCGAAGCGCATCACCTGGGCGGCTTCGGCCACGGCGCGCAGATGCGCATCGGTCGCGCCGGGCGCGGCCAGGCGCAGGTTGTCGGCGATGGTGCCGTGGAACAGATACGGGCGCTGCCCGGCATAGCCCACGTCCAGCCCCGGGCGCAGCACGATGCTGCCCTCGCGCGGTGGCAGCCAGCCGGCCAGCGCTTCCAGCAACGTGCTCTTGCCACTGCCGCTGGGGCCGACCAGCGCCACGCGCTGCCCGGGCTCGATCTGGAACGACAGGTGCTGCACCACATCGTGGTGCGCACCCAACGGGCGCAGGCTCACGTCGCGTACGACCACCGGCGGCGCGTGCAGCTCGAGCAGTTCCGGCGCACGCGCGGTGGCGGGCGGTGCGTCATCGACACTGGCTGCGGCTGCGGCAGGCAGTTCGCCGAGCAGGCGCTCCACTTCGGCGGCCGCGGCCAGTGCGTTGGCGCGGTCGTGATAGTGCGCGGCCAATCGCCGCAGCGGCGCGTAGAACTCCGGTGCCAGCAGCAGGCAGAACATGCCCACGCCGAGCGTCGGCACCTGCGCATGCAGCGACATCAGGCCGAGATAGCTCAGGCCCAGGTACAGCGCCACCATCGCGACGCTGACCGAGGCGAAGAACTCCAGCACCGTCGAAGAGAGGAAGGCGATCCGCAGCACTTTCAGGGTGCGCTCGCGCACGCCCTCGGCCGCGCTCGCCACGCCGTCCAGCTCGGCCTCCCCGCGCCCGTAAAGACGCAGCAGGCCAAGCCCCTTGATCCGATCGGCGAAGTGACCGCTCATCCGCGCCAGTTCACCCAGCTGCGCACGGCCGGCCGCTTCTGCGCCCCAGCCGACCAGCATCATGAAGAACGGCACCAGCGGCGCGGTGAACAGCAGGATCAGCGCGATCACCCAGTCGGTCCAGGCCACGGCGATGGCGATCAGCAACGGCACCACCACCACTTCGATGCGGACCGGCTGATAGCCAGAGTAATAATTCTCAATCGCATCGGAATGCGCCAGCATCAGCTCGCCCAACTCGCCGGTGCGCTGCTGGCGCAGCCACAACGGACCCCGGCCGAGCAGCCGCTGATACACCCGTTCACGCAGGGCCAGCCGCGCCGCATCGGCGACATCGCCGGCCGCCGCCTGGGTCGCACTGCCGAGCAGGGTGCGGATCCCCAGCACCGCCAGCAGTCCCAGCAGCACCGGCGTGGCCTCGGCCAACGGGCGATGATCGACCAGCACCGCCTGGATCAGCCAGGCGATGGCGGCGGCCTGCCCGATCAGCAACGCGCCGGACAGGCAGATGCAGATCGCCGCGAGGCGCTGCCTGCCGCGCGCGGCCGTTGCCAGCCCGCCCAGCCAGTGCAGGCGCTGGCGGCGCAGGGCGGTTGTCTCAACAAGGGGCGCGTCGGGGGGTATGCTCAAAACAGGTCACTGGCGGCCACAGGGAGGTTCCGTCGATTGTAGTAGGTGCTGGCCCCGTCCCCGTGCGGCCAGCGGTCGCAGGGATGGGAGCGCATACGATCCCCGTGCGAGTGTCTTTGTACATTGATCTGAATCAAGGCTGTTTGAAGTTGCTGGTCACAGAATTCACCCCGTAGACCCCCCTTCCCGCCACCTGAAACGGCAAAACCCAACGAGGTAGCCAGGCCATGATTGATCAGACAGTCGTAGAACTGTCGCGGCTGCAATTCGCTCTGACCGCGATGTACCACTTCCTTTTCGTTCCCCTCACGCTTGGCCTGTCGTTCATGGTGGCCATCATGGAGAGCGTCTACGTCATGACCCGCAAACAGGTCTGGCGCCAGATGACGCTGTTCTGGGGCACGCTGTTCGGCATCAACTTCGCCATCGGCGTCGCCACCGGCATCGTGATGGAATTCCAGTTCGGCATGAACTGGTCGTACTACAGCCACTACGTCGGCGACATCTTCGGCGCACCGCTGGCGATCGAAGGCCTGATGGCGTTCTTCCTGGAAGCGACCTTCATCGGTCTGTTCTTCTTCGGCTGGAAGCGGCTGACGCCGGTCAAGCACCTCACGGTGACCTGGCTGATGGCCCTGGGCACCAACCTTTCGGCGGTGTGGATCCTGATCGCCAACGGCTGGATGCAGAACCCGACCGGCGCGATCTTCAACCCGGAAACGATGCGCATGGAGGTGGTGGACTTTGCCGCCGTGCTGTTCAACCCGGTGGCGCAGGCCAAGTTCGTGCATACGGTCAGTGCCGGCTACGTGACCGGCGCGGTGTTCGTGATGTCGATCAGCGCCTTGTTCCTGCTGCGCAACAAGCACAAGGACATGGCCCGCCGTTCGTTCGCGGTGGCGGCGGCCTTCGGCCTGCTGTCCTCGCTGTCGGTGGTGGTGCTGGGTGACGAAAGCGGTTATGCCGCCAGCGAACACCAGAAGATGAAGCTGGCCGCGATCGAGGCGATGTGGGAAACCGAGCGTGCCCCGGCCGACTTCACCGCCTTCGGCATTCCGAACCAGACCACCCAGCAGAACGATTACGCGATCAAGATCCCGTACCTGATGGGCCTGATCGCGACCCGTTCGCTGAACCAGCCGATCCCGGGCATCCTGGAACTGGTGGAGCGTGCCGAGCACCGCGTGCGGGGTGGCCAGCTGGCCTACGGTGCACTGGAACGCGTGCGCAAGGACAAGAACGACGTCGAAGCGCGCGAGATGTTCGACCGCCATTGGCAGGATCTGGGCCACGGCCTGCTGCTCAAGCGCTACCGCGACGACATCCTCAACGCGACTCCGGAAGAAATCTCCAGGGCCGCGATGGACACCGTGCCGCGGGTCGCCCCGCTGTTCTGGACCTTCCGCGTCATGGCAGGCCTGGGCTTCTATCTGATCGCCTTCTTCGCGCTCGCCTTCTACTACTCGTGCCGCCACAACTTCCAGGACAAGCGCTGGTTCCTCAAGCTCGCCCTGTGGTCGCTGCCGGCACCGTGGATCGCAATCGAATGCGGCTGGTTCGTGGCCGAGTACGGTCGCCAGCCGTGGGCGGTGGACGGCGTGCTGCCGACCTTCTACGCCGCCTCGGGCCTGGCCCTGCATGAAATCCTGACCACGCTGGCGGTGTTCACCGCGCTGTACACCGTGCTGCTGGTCATCGAAGTGAAGCTGATGCTCAAGGCGATCCGCAAGGGCCCGGACGACATCCTGCCGTCGCTGCAGGCTGCAGCCACGTCCCTTTCCCCCAATGCCGCTGCGCCGACCCACGGTCGGGCGTAAGGCAGGAGAACCCAGATGGAATTCATTGGACTCGATTACACCACGCTCCGCGTGATCTGGTGGCTGCTGCTCGGCATCCTGCTGATCGCCTGGGCGGTAATGGACGGTTTCGACCTCGGCGTTGGCACTCTGCTGCCGTTCGTGGCCAGGACCGATGACGAACGCCGGCTGGTGATCAACACCGTCGGCCCGGTGTGGGAAGGCAACCAGGTGTGGCTGGTGCTCGGTGGCGGTGCGATCTTTGCCGCCTGGCCGCCGCTGTACGCGGTCAGCTTCTCCGGCTTCTACCTCGCGGTGTTCCTGATGCTGTTCGGGCTGATCCTGCGCCCGGTCGCCTTCAAGTACCGCAGCAAGATGCCCGGCAAGCGCTGGCGTGAGAACTGGGACCGTGCGCTGTTCGTCGGTGGCCTGCTGCCGGCACTGATTGCTGGCGTGGCGGTGGGCAACGTGCTGGTCGGCGTGCCGTTCCACTTCGATGACAGCATGCGCATCTTCTACACCGGCACCCTGATCGGTCTGCTCAACCCGTTCGCCCTGGTGGCCGGCCTGGTGAGCGTGGCGATGGTGGTCTCGCATGGTGCAGCGATGCTGGTGCTCAAGACCGATGGCCCGGTGGCCGAGCGCTCGGCCCGTTACGGCAGCATCGCGGCGGTGCTGACCTTCGTGCTGTTCGCCCTGGCCGGCGTCTGGGTGGCCTTCGGCCTGCCGGGCTACCAGATCACCTCGCAGGTGGTCACCGATGGCCCGACCAACCCGTTGCTCAAGACCGCTGCCGCCGGTGCGGTGGCCGGTGGCTGGCTGCGCAACTACCAGAGCATGCCGCTGACCCTGCTGGCCCCGATCCTCGGGCTGGTCGGTGCGCTGGCCAGCGCGGTGCTGCTGCGGGCCCGTCGGGGTGGCCTGGCCTTCCTGGCCTCGGGTGCTTCGATCGCCGGCATCATCCTGACCGTCGGTTTTGCGATCTTCCCGTTCCTGCTGCCCTCCTCCAGCCAGCCGGGCTCCAGCCTGACGGTCTGGGACAGCTCCTCCAGCCACCTGACCCTGGGGATCATGCTGATCGCCACGGCCATCTTCCTGCCGATCATCATCGCCTACACCTCCTGGGTCTACCGCGTGATGAAGGGCAAGACCACGGCCGAAGAGATGGGCGACAACCCCAACGCTTACTGATGCGCCCCACGGCGCGATAGGAGACTTACCATGTGGTACTTCGCTTGGATTCTGGGTGCAGGGCTGGCTTCGGTCGTGGCCATCCTCAACGGCATGTGGTTCGAAGCCCGCGAGCAGAGCCGCACGGATCACGAAGAAGGCTAAAAAAAGGTTGCCGATCGGGTCTTCACACCGTATCCTTGTCGGCTCCTTCGGGGTGTAGCTCAGTCTGGTAGAGCGCTACGTTCGGGACGTAGAGGTCGCAGGTTCGAATCCTGTCTCCCCGACCACTCCGGTGGTCGTATTGAAGCCTGGGAACACGTTTCCAGGCTTCTTTATCAAGGGCCGTGGCAACACGGCACCGAAGGTGAAAAACGCGATTCCCCCTTGCCGCCGACCGGCGGGATCGATACAATAGGCGGCTCCTTACGGGGTGTAGCTCAGTCTGGTAGAGCGCTACGTTCGGGACGTAGAGGTCGCAGGTTCGAATCCTGTCTCCCCGACCAGTTGATGGTCACAATCAAGCCTGGAAGACTTCAGTGTCCTCCGGGTTTTTTTGTGTCTGTCGATTGAGGCACGTCGGCAATCAGGGCGATGGGCCGGCCTGACACGCCGGATAGCGGCTCGGAATGTCGCCTTCGCAGCTATCGGTGTAGCGGTAGCCTTTCCCCAACATGCAGCGCTGTGCCGCGTAGAGCGTGTCGCGGGAAAGATCGGCCGTTTCCCTGCCCGTGGCACCTTGCCGCTCCGGCGAGATGTTCCCACTGCGTTGGCCGCCGCAGGCCTCCCAATCCGTATCACGCATCCGCGTGTCCGCGTCCGGCCTGCTCCAGTCGTGGCCCGGCGGGACCAGGTGCCGGGTCGCGGCGGGATCTCCATTCATCCACATGCCACCTGCGCCACAGGCGGTCAGGCCAAGCAGCACGCCCAGCACCGCCAACGCACGAGCGATGTGCAACACGGCCTGGGGGCGACGAATGAAGCCGCTTCGGACGAACTGCAGCGTCATGGACATCACCTGATCTCCCCGTACCGCTTCTTCTGTGCCGACGTGCGTTCGGCATGCCAGACCTTCGTGATCACAGCACTCTCCTTGAACAGCGCCGCGTAAGGTGCATCGCTTCATCAGCGCGCTCATCGCGACTGAAACGTGCCTTCATGGGCGGCCACGACGCGCACTGCCCGGCTCATCGTACAACCCTGCACGTTGACCGCCGCTGATGTCAGGGCCCCGGCGGCTTCCGGCGCGACCTGCCGGGATCGAACCCGTACAATGGCCGGTCCTGGCCTCGCCCTCGGCGCCGGCCCAGTCCCCTACCCCGCAGATGCCGGCCGCTGGCCGGTCTCTGCCGTTGCACCCGCGCGCCGGCATGGCCGCGGTGCGCCACCTGTCAGGACACATGCTGATGACTCACCCCACCTCACCGTCCCAGTCCCTGCTGCACGGACGCCTGCTGGCGTTTGCTGCGATCCTGCTGGCCGCCTTGAACCTGCGCACTGCGGTCACCTCGCTGACCCCGCTGCTGGATGTGCTCGGCCAGACGTTCGGCTTCGGCACCACGATGACCGGCGTGCTCGGCATGCTGCCGACCGCGGCCTTCGCGCTGTTCGGCGTCACCACGCCGGCCGTGGCGCGCCGCCTGGGCCTGGAGCGCACCGCGCTGCTGGCGATGAGCCTGGCCACCGTGGGCCTGCTGCTGCGCTCGATGGCCGGCGGCGTGGGCAGCCTGCTGTTCGGTTCGGTGGTGGCGCTGGCCGGCATGGGCATCGGCAACGTAGTGGTACCGCCGCTGGTGAAGCGCTACTTCGCCAACCGGGTGGGCACCATGAGCACGCTCTACATCACCGTGCTGCAGATCGGCACGATGATGCCGGCACTGCTGGCGGTGCCGGTCGCTCAGCAGGCCGGCTGGCGCGTGTCGCTGGGCATCTGGGCGCTGATGTCGATGGCCGCCGCGCTGCCGTGGCTGATGCTCTCGCGTGCGCGTCCGCATCCGGACACGATCAGCGCCGCCAACGACCCGTCCAGCGCGCCGCACGGCAAGGTCTGGAAGACGCCGCTGGCCTGGGGCATGACCCTGATGTTCGGCATGACCTCGCTGATGACCTATTCGATGTTCACCTGGCTGCCGCGGATCGTGGTCGAAGCCGGTGCCACGCCGGCCTTCGGCGGCATCATGGTCGCCATCTTCGCGGCCTGCGGGCTGCTGCCATCGCTGACCATGCCGGCGCTGGCCGTGCGCCTGCGCAATCCCTTCGGGCTGGTACTGATCGGCTTCAGCGCCTTCCTGATCGCCTTCGCCGGCCTGTTGTTCGCCCCGATGAAGGCGCCGTGGCTGTGGGCGGTGCTGCTCGGCATCGGGCCGTCGACCTTCCCGCTGGCGCTGACCCTGATCAACCTGCGCACCCGCACTCCGGCCGGTTCGGCGGCGTTGTCCGGCTTCATGCAGGGCGTGGGCTATGCGTTCAGCTGCCTGGGACCGTTCCTGTTCGGCTGGCTGCATGCGGTCAGCGGCGGCTGGCACCTGCCGTTCGGCTTCCTGGTGCTGTGCGCGGTGGTGCTGTTGTGCGCCTCCTGGGTTGCCTGCAAACCGCAGAAGCTCGAAGACCAGTGGTAGGATGCGAAGAAGGAGCCGGCCAGCGGCCGGCTCTACCCGGTCACGCGCGCGTCTGACCTTCGCCGCGGACGACGAAACGCTCCACGGTGAGCGCTTCCAGGCCCATCGGGCCATAGGCGTGCAGGCGGGTGGTCGAGATGCCGATCTCCGCGCCCAGGCCCAGCTCGCCCCCATCGGAGAACCGCGAGGAGGCGTTGACCATGACCACGGCCGACCGCAGCGCCTGCACGAAGCATTCGGCGGCGACTGCGTCCTCGGTGGCGATCACTTCGGTATGGTCCGAGCTGTACTGCTGGATATGCGCCAGTGCCTGATCAATGTCCTCCACCACGCGCACCGCGATGATCAGGTCCAGGTACTCGGCAGCGTAATCGTCATCGCTGGCCGGCGCGGCATCGGGCAGCCACTGCCGCGCCACCGCGTCGGCACGCACCTGCACACCCCGCCCGGCCAGTGCCTGCGCCACCAACGGCAGGAAGGTCGGCGCGATGTCGGCATGCACCAGCAGCGTCTCCAGCGAATTGCAGGCCGAGGGGCGGCTGCACTTGCCGTCCACCAGCAGGCCCAGTGCGCGCGCCGGATCGGCGCCACGGTCCACGTAGAGATGGCAGACGCCTTTGTAATGCTTGATCACCGGCACGCGCGCGTGCTCGGCGACGAAGCGGATCAGGCCTTCCCCGCCGCGCGGGATCGCCAGGTCGATCAGGTCGTTGAGCTGCAGCAGGGCCAGCATGGTCTCGCGGCGCAGGTCCTCGACCAGGGTCAGCGCGGCATCGGCGACACCGGCCTCGCGCAGCGCACGCTTGAGCGACGCCGCGATCGCGGTGTTGGAGTGGATCGCCTCCGAACCACCGCGCAGGATCACGCCGTTGCCGGCCTTGATGCACAGCGCGGCCGCATCGGCGGTCACGTTCGGGCGCGCTTCGTAGATCATCGCGATCACGCCCAGCGGCACGCGCACCTTCTGCACGCGGATGCCATTCGGGCGCACGTCATCGCGGGTGACCTGGCCGACCGGATCGGGCAACGCGGCCACCTCGCGCAACGCGGCGGCGATGCCGGCCAGCCGCTGCGGGTTCAGGGCCAGGCGGTCCAGCATCGCGTTCCCGACGCCCTTCTCCGTGGCCGCGGCGAGATCGCGCGCGTTGGCGGCGAGAATCAGATCGGTATCCGCGTCCAGCGCGGCAGCCATCGCCGCCAGCAGATCGGCCTTGGCGGCGGAAGACAGCTGGGCGAGTTGCCGGGCAGCCTCGCGGCAGGCCAACGCCTGGGTGCGGATGTCGGTAGGGGAGCTGGCGACCATCTCACTATCCTCGGAAAAAACAGTAAAGCCACGCCATGCGTGGCTGGGGGATGTCGAACGGGCCCAGGGTGCGCAGCCGCGCGTGGCGTGGCCCTGCCGTGGATGTTCTTACGCTTTACAGCACCACCAGATCGTCGCGGTGGATCACGTTGCCACCATAGTTGTAGCCGAGCACGCTTTCGATGTCGCGCGAGTGGCGCCCGGCAACGCGGCGGATGTCGCTGGCCGAGTACTGGCTGACGCCACGGGCCAGGCAGACCTCGCCGGCCTCGGTGCGTTGCCGGATCTCGATCATGTCGCCACGGCGGAAGTCACCCTCCGCACCGACCACGCCGCCCGGCAGCAGCGAGGCGCCCTTGCCACGCAGCGCATCGGCGGCGCCCGCGTCGACCAGGATCGCGCCCGGTTCCAGCGGTGCGTGGCGCAGCCAGTACTTGCGCGCCGCCACGCGGGTCTGCGCGGCATGGATGCGGGTGCCGAACAGGCGTCCCTGGCTGAGCGCGCGCACGACCTCGGCACTGCGCCCGTTGAACAGGCAGGTCTCGATGCCGACACGGCCCGCCTTGGCCGCGGCCTCCAGCTTGGTATGCATGCCGCCGGTGCCGGCGCCGCTGCCGGCACCCCCGGCCATCGCCAGCACCTCGACGGTCAGCTCAGGCACATCGTGGATCGGCCGTGCCTGCGGATCGCGGCGCGGATCGGCGCTGTACAGGCCGTCGATATCGGTGGCGATGAACAGCACATCGGCGTCGATCAGCGCGGCGACCGTGGCAGCCAGATTGTCGTTGTCACCCAGCTTGAGCTCATCCACCGAGACCGTGTCGTTCTCGTTGACCACCGGCAGCGCGCCCAGCCGCAGCAGTTCGTTGAGCGTGGCGCGGGCATTGAGGTAGCGGCGGCGGTTGCGCAGGTCATCATGGGTCAGCAGTACCTGCGCCACCGGACGCTCGAAGAAGCGCTGCCACAGCCCGATCAGCTGCGCCTGGCCCAGCGCCGCCAGTGCCTGCCGCGCCGCCATCGCCGCCCCGGCTTCCAGCGCGCGGGGCACGATCGCCCGACCGGCCGCGACGGCACCGGAGGACACGATCACCACCTCCCGACCGGCCAGCACATTGGCCGAGACGAACTGGGCCAGGCCCAGGGCGTGGCGCGGCGAGAGGCCGCCGCCATCGGCCGCCAGCAGGCTGCTGCCGACCTTGAGCACGGCACGTTTCCACTGCGGAACGGCTTGTTCGGTGAACGGCGAAAGCACGGACTGGTTCATGTGATCGGCGCGCTCAGCGCGTGCTCCATTCGTGGATGCGGGCGGTGGCACTGTCGTGCACCAGCAGCGGATCGGTGTCGACCAGCGCCTGCGCGGCGGCCAGGTCGGCGATGTCCTGCAGCACGTAGGCGCCGCCAGTCTTGTCGGTGAAGCCACCGGTCAACAGCAGCTGCCCGCGGGCCCGCACCTCATCGAGGAAGCGCATATGCTCGGCAGCGACCTCATCGCGGAAGTCGGGGGTGCGGGTGACCACTACCAGGTAACAGGTTTTCATGTGAGTCCTTTTCGCGGGCAGTGCCCGGCAAGACGTTACAAAAACGGCGACCTTGCGGCCGCCGTCGTGATCACACCAATGCGGCCCAGCGGGCGCGCAGCGCATCCAGCCGCAGGTCGGCCGCCGCGCCGGGCGACACGCGCGCGGCCAGGCTGCCTTCGGGGGTGCGCCCCTGCCCGGCCGTATCCGCCGCGGCGGCCGCGGCCTTGTAGGCCTCGCGGAACGGCACGCCGGCCACCGCCGCTTCCACGGCGACATCAGTGGCGTACATGCCCGAGTCGATCGCCGCACGCAGCTTGTCGTCGCGCCATTCCAGGTTGGCCAGCAGCGCCGGCAGCAGTTCCAGTGCGGCCAGGCCACGGCCGAAGCCGTGGAAGATCGCGCCCTTGCTGCTCTGCAGATCACGGTGGTAGCCCGATGGCAGCGACAGCAGCTGCTCGATTTCGGTCCGTGCCGCGGCCACGCTGGCATGGGTGGCGCGCATCAGCTCGATCACATCCGGGTTGCGCTTGTTCGGCATGATCGAACTGCCGGTGGTGTACTGCGCCGGCAGCGCGACAAAGCCGAACTCGCCGCTGGTGAACAGCGACAGGTCCCAGGCGATGCGACGCAGATCCAGGGTGGCACCACCAAGCGCTTCCAGGGCGGCCAGCTCGAACTTGCCGCGCGACAGCTGCGCGTAGATCGGCGAGATCTGCATCCGTGCGAAACCGAGCGCCTCGGTGGTGTGCGCGCGGTCGAGCGGCAGGTTCACGCCGTAGCCAGCGGCGGTGCCGAGCGGATTGGCGTCGACCAGGTTGAAGGTATCGTGCGCGCGGATCGCATTGTCGATGAAGGCCTCGGCCCAGCCGGCCCACCACATGCCCGCCGAGGACACCACGGCGCGCTGGATGTGCGTATAGCCCGGCACCGGCAGGTCCTTCTCGGCCTCGGCACGGTCGAGCGCGACCTTGGCGATCTCGCGGCTCAGCTCGGCCACGCGTAGCAGCTTGTCCTTCAACCACAGCCGGGTCGCAACCAGGATCTGGTCGTTGCGGCTGCGGCCGGTGTGGATCTTGCGGCCGGCATCGCCCAGGCGCTCGGTCAGGCGCGCTTCGATCGCCGAGTGGCAATCCTCGAAGCGCTCATCCAGCACGAACGCCCCGCTGCGGAAATCCTCTGCAAGCACATCCAGCTCGCGCTGCAGACCGACGCGCTCGTCGTTGCCGAGGATGCCGATGTTCTCCAGGCCCTGCGCATGGGCCTTGCTGGCCGCCACGTCGTACAGGAAGAACTCGCGGTCCAGGATCACATCATCGCCGGCCAGGAAGGTCTGGATCTTGGCGTCTACCGCGACGCCGGGCTTCTGCCACAGAAGGTCTGCCATGTCTTGCTCCGTAGGCGGATTCGCTCCGCCGGGTTGTCAGGGCGCGCGCAGGGGCCGCGCAGCGCCGTGGGAATTCAGTGCGGGATCGAGGTCAGTTCGTCCAGGCCCAGCGCCAGGTTGAGGTTCTGCATCGCCTGCGTCGCCGCGCCCTTGAGCAGGTTGTCCAGGGTCGCCACGACCACCACGCGCTTGCCGCCCGGGGCCACGTCGAAGCCGCCGATCTGCACGCCGTGCCGGCCGGCGATGCGGCTGACCCACGGCGCTTCCTCGAGCACTTCGATCAGGGCCTCGTTGGCGTAGTACTTCTGATACAGCGCGATCACGTCCTCACGCTTGACCACCGTGTTGAGCCACAGGTTCACCGTCATGGTGATGCCTCGGAAGTGCGGCGCGACGTGCGGCATGAACTCCACCGGCACGCGCAGGTGCGCAGTGACTTCGCGCTCGTGCACATGGTTGGTCAGCGCATACGGCATCAGGTTGTCGCGCAGCAGCTCGGGATTGTTCTTGTCCGAGGGCGTGGTGCCGGCGCCGGAGTAACCGGAGACACCAAAGCACTGCGGCGGGCCGGCCAGCTGCTGCAGCAGCGGGCTGATCGCCAGCTGCATCGCAGTGGCGTAGCAGCCGGGATTGCTGATGTGCTTCTGGCCCAGGTAGTCGCCGCGGGTCAGTTCGGGCAGGCCGTAGTACCAGCTCGGCTCGAAGCGGTGATCGGCCGACAGGTCGACGATCACCGTCTCCGGCTTCGCCGCGTCCAGCGCGGTGACGAACGGTGCGGACAGGCCATTGGGCAGCGCCAGGATCACCGCGTCCACGCCCTTGGCAGCGACGGCGTCGGCATCGAGGTTTTCGAATTTCAGTTCACCCTGCCAGTCGCTGTGGTGGTCGCTGACGCGCTGGCCGGCCAGCTCGCGCGAGGAGACGAAGCCCAGCTGCAGGCGGGGATGTGCGGCAATCAGCTTGATCAGTTCCGCGCCGGTGTGGCCGCGGGCGCCGACGATGCCGACGGTGAAGGTCGTGGTGCTCATGCGTGTGCGTCCAGGCGGTGCTGCAGGTGGCGTTTCACCCCCTGCCATTCCGCATCGATGATGGAGAAAATGACGGTGTCGCGCGGCGTGCCGTCCGGATGGCGCTTGTGGTTGCGCAGCACGCCGTCCTGCTTGGCGCCCAGGCGGGCGATCGCGGTGCGCGAGGTGAAGTTGAACCAGCTGGTCTCGAACACCACGCTCAGGCATTCCAGCCGCTCGAAGGCATGGGTGAGCAGCATCAGCTTGGTTTCGGTGTTGATCCCGGTGCGCTGGGCGGCCTCGCCGTACCAGGTGTAGCCGATGCTCAGGCGCGGCACCTCGGCTTCCAGGCCGTAATAGCGCGTGGTCCCGACCACCTCATCGGCCTCGTTGAGGACCGCGAACGGCAGCACCTTGCCCTCGGCCTGCGCCTGCAGCGCGGCCTGGACGTAGGCGGTCATGGTCTTCGCGCTGGGCACCTGGGTGTACCAGAGCTTGGACAAGCTGCCATCCCCCAGTGCACCACGCAGGCCATCGATATGCGCCATCTGCAGCGGCTCCAGCCGGGCATGTGTGCCGGCCAGCGTGGGGACCTTGGTCCAATCGGCGAGATTCATCGGGTTCAGCCCTCCAGGCTGGGGGTGCGTGCGGCGCAATGCTCGACGTACGCTTTGATGCGGTCGAAGCCGTCGGCGCCGAACCAGAACACTTTCCAGTGGCCCTGCTTGTAGCAGCCATCGGATTCGGCGTAGTAGAAGTGATTGATCGGGTTGCCGTTGCGCGAACGCCAGAACAGCTGCGGGGTTTCATCCAGCATCACGTTCCAGACCGCACGGCCCAGGCCTTCGCCCTGCGCATCGTCGAGCACGGCGAACTTGTCCAGGTACACGCCTTCGGCTTCGTCGGTGAGGATCACCGCGGTGCGGTAATTTTCGCTGACATAGGCGCGCAGCAGCTTGGTTTTCTGGAAGTAGTCCGGCACCAGGGTGCGGCCGAAGCTGGATTCGATCAGCTGCTTCAGGCGCGGCAGATCGAGTTCCTCCCACGCGGTGGCGCGCAGCACTTTCTCGCCCTTGCGCACCAGCGTGCCCGAGCCCTTGTGGGTGAACAGTTCCTTGGCCAGGTCAGCCGGCCGGGTGATCGACACCGAGGACTCCAGCGGCAGCCGGTCCAGAAGGTCCTTGATCTGTTCGATCTTGACCCGCATGCCGCCGTGGATCCACGGCTGCTGCATCAGCTGGTCGTACTCGGTGGAGAGGTTGATCGAGTCGATCACCTTGCCTTCTTCATCGAGCAGGCCGCCGGTGCCGGTCAGGAAGATGATCTTGTACGGCTGCAGTTCCTGCACCAGTTCGTTGGCGGCGAAATCGGCGTTGACGTTCAGTATCTGCCCGCAGCGGGTTTCGCCCAGGCTGGTGATCACCGGGATCGAGCCGGCGCGCAGGCTGGCTTCGATCGGGGCCAGGTTGACCTTCTTGACCTCACCGACCAGGCCGTAGGTGTCCTGGTCCAGGTACTCGGCTTCGAACACGCCGCCGGTGATCGAGGTCGCGCGAGCGCCGTTCTGCTGCAGCGCTTCGACCAGTTGCAGGTTGGAGGCCTGGAACACCCGGCGCACGGTCGCCAGGCCTTCGGCCGAGGTCACGCGCAGGCCGTTGACGGTCTGCTTCTCGATGCCGGCCGCCGACAATTCCGCGTCCAGCTGCGGGCCCGCGCCGTGCAGCACGATCGGGGTCAGGCCGACTTCCTGCAGGAACGACAGCGAGGAGGTCAGCGCATCCAGGTCATCGCGCAGCACCGCGCCGCCGACCTTGACCACGGCGAAGCGTTTGGCGTCCAGCTGCGAGAAACGCTTGAGGTACTGGCTGATCTCCTTCGCGCTGGCCATGCTCGAGAGCAGGCGCACGATGGTCTGACGGGTCTGGCGGTGGGGCTGGGAAGAAGGCATTTCGATATCGTCGCAGGCGGCCGCAGCCGCGATGGGAGTTCCGTCAGTGGGGGACCACGACGGCGTCATTCGATCACGCGCCGTGCGCGATGATGCGGTGTACGGATTCGGTGTAACGCTGCAGCTGCTCCAGCGTCACGAACTCATCGGCGGTGTGCGCCTGGGCGATGTCGCCCGGGCCGTACACCAGGGTGGTGTACCCCCCGGCCGAGAACAGCGAGGCCTCGGTCCAGAAGTCCACCGCGTTGCCGATCGGAATATCCAGCGCATCGGCCACGTCACGCGCCAGCAGGCGGCGGTTCTCGGCCTCGGCAATATCGCCGGCCGGGAAGCTCGGCCCGCGGAAGGTCTCGGTGAACACCGCGGCCTCCGGTTCGGCGAAGCTGGCGAAGGTGGCCAGCAGCGCATCGATGTCCATCGACGGCAGCGGGCGGAAGCCGAAGCGCACCTCGGCGGCGGGCGCGATCATGTTGGCCTTGATCCCGCCTTCCACCCGGCCGATGTTGAAGCGCAGGCCGGTCAACCCGCCAAAGCGCGCATGGGCCAGAGTGTCCACATGATCCAGCGCGCGGTTGCCCCAGCGCATGGCCTGGTGCAACGCGCTGGCGGCCGCATCCTGCTTGCCCGAGGCATGCCCGGCGCGGCCCTTGAACTGCATCAGCACCGAGCTGATGCCACGGTGCGCGAGCACCGCTTCGCTCATCGTCGGCTCGGCCACCAGCACCGCTTCATACGGAATGCCACGGGCGAGGAAGGCGGCGATGCAACGCGGATCGTTGGCCTCCTCGTCGCTGGAGAACAGGAACGCGGCGTCGCCATCGCTGGCGTTCGCAGCAGCCACCAGGGCCGCCGCGGCGCCCTTGATGTCGCACACGCCCAGGCCGATCACGCGGTCGTCCGTGCGCCGCATCAGGTGCGGGTCGGCCGTCCAGTGCGGCGAGTCCGGCACGGTATCCAGATGCACGTTGAACAGGTACTTCGGGGTGCCACGCACCGCATACAGGCTGACTGCACCGTCGCCATGGTCGATCACCTCCACGTTGAACCCGGGCAGGTTCGCGCGCAGGTAATCGAAGATGCCGCCGGTGGTGATCGCTCGCGGCGGATTGCGCGTGTCGAAGGACACGAGCTGCTGCAGGTGATCGAGTGTCTGTTCAAGCATGAATCGAGGATCCTTCAAAGCGGCATCTACCCGGCTGGAGGAAAGCCCCCTTGTTGTTCAAGGGGGCGCGCCAACGGCGCAGGGATAAGGTGGAATGCGCGGGCAAGTCAATCGCGGTCAACCGCGATTGACTTGCGCGTACAAGGTCGAGCTCATGCCGAACAGCTTGATGAAGCCTTCCGCTTCCTCCACGCCCCAGTCGGCCGACTGCGCGTAGGTGGCGCCCTTGGTGTTGAGCAGGTGCGGCGACTTGACCGCCACGGCATCCACACGGCCACCGCGGGTCTCCAGCACCACTTCACCGTTGACCTTGGTCTGCGAAGACTTCAGGAACGCCTCGATGTCGGTCTTCAGCGGGTCGTGGTAGAAGCCTTCGTACACCAGCTCCACCCACTTGCGCGCCACGTCCGGCTTGAAGCGGTTCTGCTGCTTGCTGAGCACCGCCTCTTCCAGCGCGCGGTGCGCGGTGAGCAGCGCGGTCAGACCCGGCGCCTCGAAGATGATGCGGCCCTTGAGGCCGATGGTGGTGTCGCCCGTGTACAGGCCACGACCCACGCCGTACGCGGCGAACAGGCCATTGAGCCTGGCCAGCAAGGCATGGCCGGGCATCGCCTCGCCGTCGAGCGCGACCGCCTCGCCCTGTTCGAAGCGCAGCGTGACGCGCAACGGCGCCGCCGGCGGCGTGAGCGTCAAATACGCCACGAGCAACGGCACGGCGATCGCGGTCAGCGACTATCAGGCCTCCGCGGGCACGCTCACGTTTGCCGCAGGGCAGACGAGCGCGACGTTCCAAGTGCCCA
>Ga0182007_10000099_pt1 | contig 60975 bp, 55 predicted proteins | sample Sormic07211113_1_FD_123023 | JGI IMG/M metagenome (GOLD analysis project Ga0182007, IMG submission 123023) | Rhizosphere microbial communities from Sorghum bicolor, Mead, Nebraska, USA - 072115-113_1 MetaG | ecosystem: Host-associated > Plants > Roots > Rhizosphere | place: USA: Nebraska...
AGGAGCGCACCGAATGGCACCGCGTGGTGTTCTTCGGCAAGCTCGGCGAAATCGCCGGTGAATACCTGCGCAAGGGCAGCTCGGTCTATGTCGAAGGCAGCCTGCGTTACGACAAGTACACCGGCCAGGACGGCGTGGAGAAGTACTCCACCGACATCATCGCCGATGAGATGCAGATGCTCGGCGGTCGTGAAGGCGGCGGTGGCGGTGGCGGTGCTGGCGGCGAACGTCCGCAGCGCCAGCAGGCCCCGCGCCAGGAGTACGGTGGTGGTGGCGGTGGTGGTGGTCAGCGCGGTGGCGGTGGTGGTGGCTACGGCCAGCAGCGCCCGCAGCAGCAGGCCCCGCAGCAGTCGGCGCCGCCGATGGACGACTTCGCTGATGACGACATTCCGTTCTGATTTCTGATTTTTACGGATGCAGATGAAACCCCGGCAAGCCCCTGTGCTTGCTGGGGTTTTTCTTTTCTGCACGGGACGTTCGGGTTCGCCGGCGATGAGCAGATGCCTGCCGCGCGGCGGCGCTGACCTCCCGCAGCCCGGTGAACGCGATTGCGCGGTACGCCGCCCTCCCATCGCACGCACGCGGCGACAGGCCGCACGCGCGTTGTGCCCTGCAGCATGCGTTTTCGTGCACCGCGTCTTGCAAAAAAACGATGTCCTCCTCTATGGTGCAATCGATTGCATTGCAGCGGATCGTCAACGTTTGATACCGGTTGGGAGGCCGGAAGACGGATGTCCATCCATTCGATCAGACCGGCGCCGGCATCGGGGCCGGGGCTCACGCGGCGCGATGCACTGCGCCTGGCGGCCGCCGCGAGCCTTGGGCTGGGTGCTGCGGGCGTGCTGCCGGCGTTCGCCGCCGCCGCGCCGCTCAAGGGCAACCTGAAGCACGCCGTCGCCCGCTGGACGTTCCCGCAGCAGTCGGTCGCCCAGCTGTGCAGGACGGTGAAGGGCATCGGGTTCGCCGCCATTGATCTGGTCGGCCCGGAAGACTGGCCCACGCTGAAGGCCCATGGCGTGGACAGCTCGATGTGCAACGGCGCGGAGCTGGGCCTGACCAAGGGCTTTGCCGGCCGCGAGTTCCACGATCAACTGGTGGAGCGCTACACGCGGCACATCGATCTGGTCGCCGATGCCGGCTACCGCAACCTCATCTGCTTCTCCGGCAATCGCAACGGCATGGACCCCGAGGAAGGCATGGCCCATGCCGAGGTGGGGCTCAAACGCATCCTCCGGCATGCCGAGAAACGCAACGTCGTGCTGGTGATGGAGCTGCTGAACTCCAGGGTCGATCATCCCGACTATCTCTGCGACACCTCCGCCTGGGGCGTCGAGCTGTGCCAACGGATCGGCTCGGAGCATTTCGGCCTGCTCTACGACATCTACCACATGCAGATCATGGAGGGCGACATCATCGCCACCATCGGCAGGCATCATGCCTGCTTCAAGCATTACCACACCGCGGGCGTGCCTGGCCGGCACGAGATCGGGGATCAGCAGGAACTGAACTATCCGGCCATCTGTCGCGCGATCCGCGACACCGGTTTCGATGGGTATCTGGCGCAGGAATTCATGCCTGCGGCTCCAGATCCCGTCGGCTCGCTGCGCGAGGCGATCCGCCTCTGCGACGTTTGAAACGATATCCACCTAGGTGAAACAGACCCATGGCAGACAATCATTACGACGCCATCGTCGTTGGCTCGGGAATCAGTGGCGGTTGGGCGGCAAAGGAGCTGACCGAGAAAGGCCTCAAAGTCCTGATGCTGGAACGTGGACGCAACATCGAGCACGTGAAGGACTACGTCAACGCGATGAAGGAGCCGTGGGACTTCCCGCATCGCAACCGGCCCACCCAGGCGATGAAGGCCGCATTCCCGGTCCTGATGCGCGACTACGCGCTGGCCGAGAACCTGCAGGGCATGTGGGCCGACGAACAGGAATCGCCTTACATCGAGACCAAACGGTTCGACTGGTTCCGCGGCTACCACGTGGGCGGTCGCTCGTTGATGTGGGGCCGGCAGAGCTATCGCTTCTCCGATCTGGATTTCGAAGCGAATCTCAAAGAGGGCATCGCCACCGACTGGCCGATCCGCTACGCCGACATCGCGCCGTGGTATGACCACGTGGAGAAATTTGCCGGGATCGCCGGCACGCGCGAAGGGCTGGATGTGCTGCCGGACGGCGAGTTCCTGCCGCCGATCCCGTTGAACGTCGTCGAGAAGGACGTGGCCGCGCGGATCAAAAAGGCCTTCGGCGGCACCCGGCACATGATCCATTCGCGCACCGCGAACATCACCAAGCCGATGCCCGAGCAGGGCCGCGTCAACTGCCAGTACCGCAACAAGTGCATCCTCGGCTGTCCCTTCGGGGCCTATTTCTCCACCCAGGCAGCGACGCTGCCGGCGGCGATGAAGACGGGCAACCTGACCTTGCGGCCGTTCTCCATCGTCAAGGAAGTGCTCTACGACAAGGACCGCAAGCGCGCGCGGGGCGTCGAGGTCATCGACGCCGAGACCGGCCAGACCTACCAGTACACGGCCAAGGTGATCTTCCTCAACGCCTCCTCCTTCAACTCGACCTGGCTGCTGATGAACTCGGCCACCGATGTCTGGGAGGGCGGACTGGGCTCTTCGTCCGGCGAGCTGGGGCACAACGTGATGGACCATCATTTCGGTGCGGGCGCCTCCGGCCGGGTCGAAGGCTTCGAGGACAAGTACTACTTCGGCCGTCGTCCCTGCGGCTTCTACATTCCCCGCTTCCGCAACGTGGCCGCTGACAAGCGCGGCTACCTGCGCGGCTTCGGCTACCAGGGTGGCGCCAGCCGCACGGGGTGGTCGCGCGAAATCGCCGAACTGAACATCGGCGCCGATCTGAAGGAGGCGCTGACTGTTCCTGGTGACTGGCGTATCGGCATGACCGGCTTCGGCGAAATGCTGCCGCACCACGACAATACGATCCGCCTGGACGCCGAGCGCAAGGACAAGTGGGGCCTGCCGGTACTGGCGATGGACGTGTCCATGCGCGCGAACGAAAAGGCGATGCGCAAGGACATGGCCGCCGATGCCGCCGAGATGCTGGAAGCAGCCGGTGTGAAGGACGTGGAGATGCACGACAACGACTACGCCCCGGGCAAGGGCATTCACGAAATGGGGACTGCGCGCATGGGCCGTGACCGCAGGAGCTCCGTGCTGAACCAGCACAACCAGGTCTGGGATGCGCCCAATGTCTATGTGACCGACGGTGCCTGCATGACTTCCAGCGCGTGCGTGAATCCGTCGCTGACCTACATGGCGCTGACCGCGCGGGCCGCCGACCACGCCGTGCGCGAACTGAAAGCGGGGAATCTGTGATGGACCGCCGCGAACTGCTGAAGATGATCGTCGCCGCCACCGGTGCGGCCATGATCGGCCTGCCCGCGCTCGGTCAGGCACAGGCTCCTGCCGCAGGGGCGAAGACGCCCTTCTCCGACGCCGATGTCGGCACGCTGGACGAGATCGCCGAGACCATCCTGCCGCGGACGAAAACGCCGGGGGCAAAGGACGCAGGTGCCGGTGCGTTCATGGCGACGTTCGTCAGCGACTGCTACACCGCCCGGCAGCAGGCGGCGTTCCGCGCCGGCCTGGTCGATATCGACAAACGCGCGGGCGGCCGCTTCGTTTCACTTGCGCCGCAGGACCGCACCGAACTGCTGCGCGCGCTGGATGCCGAGGCCAGGAAGCACGCGGTCGAGGTGACCGAAACCGGCACCGCCGAAGCAGGCGAGCCGATGCCGCATTACTTCACGATGTTCAAGCAGCTCACCATCTTCGGTTTCTTTACCTCGAAGGTCGGCGCGACCGAAGTGCTGCGCTACGTCGCCGTGCCGGGCCGCTACGACGGCGACCTGGCCTATGTTCCCGGCACGCCCGCCTGGGGGACCAGCTGATGGACCGCAGCATCATGACCCGCCCGTTGCTGATGGCGGTGGGCCTGCTGGTCACCGCAGCTGCGTCTGCACAGGCCGACAGTGATCCCGCGCGTGATCCAAGGAAGACCGAAGTGTGGACGCCTGTGCCCGCGAGCGTGGCCACGCCGCCGGGCCGCGCGCCCTCCGACGCGATCGTGCTGTTCGACGGCAGGGATGTTTCCGCCTGGGAGTCGGAGCAGGGGGGCCGCGTGCCCTGGAGCGTCGCCGACGGTGCGCTGACCGTGGTTCCCGGCAGCAAGGGCATCCGGACCCGGCAGCGCTTCTGCGACATCCAGCTGCACGTCGAATGGCGCTCGCCCCTCGCGACAAAGGGCTTCGACGGCCAGGATCGGGGCAACAGCGGCATCTTCCTGCAGGAACTGTATGAGCTGCAGGTGCTCGACAGTTACAAGAATCCGACCTATGCCAACGGCCAGGCAGCCTCGCTCTACAAACAGGCCATGCCGCTGGTGAACGCCTCGCGTGCGCCGGGGGAGTGGCAGGCCTACGACATCATCTGGAAGGCACCGCGCTTCTCGCCGGGCGGCGGGCTCACCTCGCCCGCGCGCATCACCGTGCTGCACAACGGCGTGCTGGTGCAGGATGACACCGTCCTGGCGGGAAAGACCGAGTACATCGGCGCGCCTTCGTACTCGCCGCATGCGTGTGCGCCGATCTACCTGCAGGAGCACGATTCGAGGGTCAGCTACCGCAACATCTGGGTGCGCGAGCTGTAGCGCCGGCACGAAACGGCTGCCGGCGCCGGCGCGGGCAGCCTAGTGCGCCAGGTAACTGGCGATATCGTCGATCTCCTGGGGCGAGAGCTGTGGAAACGGCGGCATCAAACCGCCGCCCTTGCTTATCTTCTCCTTGATCTGCGCCGGCTGCAGTCGCTTGGCGACATCCGTGAGCGCGGGGAACGCACCCGGGATGCCCGCGCGGTCCGCGCCGTGGCAGGCCGCGCAGTTCGTTGCATAGAGCTTCGCGCCGGCTGCGGGGTCGTCCTTGCCCCACGCCGCGGTCGCAAGCGTGGCACCAGAGACAAACAAGGCCAGGGTCAGGATCGTTTTCAAGCGGGGCTCCTTCGTGCGTCAGCGCTGTGCGCGGGTCGGCAGGGTCACGGTGAGATGGGTGCGCAGGTAGTCCGCCCCGGCCTGGATGACCTTGGCCGGATCACGCGGCTGGTCGTGTTCGATGATGTACCACCGCACCCCGGCATCGGCCGCGGCCGGCAGGATCGTGTTCCAGTCGAGGACACCCTGGCCCACGGCGGCAAAGCCGCCTTCGTCTTCGGCGTGGCCCTTCGGCGCATTGTCCTTGGCGTGTACCGCGAACAGGCGGCCGCGGAATGTCGCCAGCATGGCCGCCGGGTCATGACCCGCACGCGCGACCCAGGCCAGGTCCAGCTCGGTCAGCAGATCGGGCCCGGCGGCCGCGAACAGCAGGTCCAATCCTGTCTTGCCGTCGAAGTCGACCAGCTCGAAGTCATGGTTGTGGTAAGCGAGCTGCATGCCCTTGGCCCGTGCCCGCCTCGCGATTCCGCCGAGTTCCCGGCCCAGTGCGGTCCAGCCTGCGGCATCGGTGGGTCGATCCTTTTCGTCCAGGTAGGGCACCACCAGCGTCGTGTTGCCGATCGACCGGTTGAACGCCACCACGCCGTCCAGGTCCCTGCGCAGCTCGGCCAGTTGCACGTGGGACGAGATCGCCCTGATCGCGTACCTGTCCAGCAGCTGCTTGAGTTCGGCGGCGCTGACGCCCTGCGTGCCCACCGTTTCCACCGCACCCACGCCCGCGTCATGGACGATCTTCAACTGCTGGTCGAGCGAACCGGCGTTGCGCAGTGTGTACATCTGCACGGCGATGGGCTTCTGCGGGGTGACCATGTCGTGCGCGAAGGCGGGCAGGGCAGCGAGCAGCAGAGCGAGGATTGCAGTTCCGCGAACAGAGGTGTTCATCAAGAGAGTCTCCCGGGATTCAGCCGATGGTGGTCCAGGCACGTGTCCTGGCCGAGGCAATGACGCGGTCTACGATCCGCGCCGAGCGCAGTCCGTCGTCGAAGGTGGGCAGGCCCTGCGGCTGCTCGCCTTCGATGGCGCGATAGGTGTCGGCGACGAACGCCTCGAAGCAATGGCCGTAGCCCTGCGCGTGTCCGGGCGGCAACACGGACAGCCGGCGCTGTTCGGCACTGCCGGCCCCCGGCCCCCGCACGAAGGTCTCCTCGCGCTGGTCGGGCAGGCCGATCCACAGCCGCTCGGCGTCCTCCTGGTTGAATGCGACGCTGGACCTGGCGCCATCGATCTCGAACCAGAGGCGATTGTGGCGTCCGGCCGAGACCTGGCTGACCGTCAACGACGCCAGCGTACCCGCGCCGGTCCTGAACATCGCTGCTGCTACGTCCTCGCTCGCGACCGCCTGCATCGCGCCACCGGCCAGCGCGGTGGTGAAGCTCTGCCCAGTGTCGGTGCTGCGCTCGGCGATCACGGTGGCGAAGGCCGCGCTGACGTCGACGAAACGCTCGCCGCTGACCCATTCCACCAGGTCGCACCAGTGCGAGCCGATGTCGGCGAACACGCGCGACGCGCCACCCAGCGCGGGGTCCACGCGCCAGTTGTTGCTGGCGGGATCCAGCAGCCAGTCCTGCAGGTAGCTGCCGTGGATCAGGTGCAGCGGCCCCAGCTCGCCCTGCGCGATGCGTGCGCGTGCCTCGCGGACCACCGGGTGGTAGCGGTAGACGAAGGGGACGGTGGCGACCAGCCCGGTCGAAGCGGCCAGTGCCGCCAGGGCCTCGGCGTCTTCCAGCGTCGTCGCCAGCGGCTTCTCGCAGATCACGTGTTTGCCGGCCTCCAGTGCCGCCTGCGCCATGGGGCGGTGCAGATGATTGGGCGTACAGATGTGCACGACCTGCACCTGGGGATCGGCGACCACTTCCTCGATGTCACGATAGCCGTGCGGGACATTCCACGCCTGCGCGACCTCTTCTGCGCGTTGCGGCGACGAGGCGGCCACGCCGCGGACCTCCGCGCCGGCCAGAAGCGCCGCGCGACGATGCACGGCGCCGATCATCCCCGTGCCCACAATGGCGATTCCAAGCTTGCGCATCGGGTGGGCTCCTCAGTGCGTGGTGGGCGCGGCGGCAAGCGCCGGCCGGTCGCGGAACAGCAGCAGGAAGGCGACCAGCACGACCAGCGCGACGCCGGCCGGGAACAGCCAGATCCGTTGCCAGTCAGGGCCGGCGGCGGTGGTGTAGTGCTCCACCACCGCGCCGGACAGGAACGTGCCGATCAACATGCCTACGCCGTACGTGGCCAGGGTGATGAACCCCTGCGCGCTGCTGCGCGCGTCGGGGCCGGCATGCGCATCGGTGTAGATCTGGCCGGTGACGAAGAAGAAGTCGTAGCAGATGCCATGCAGCACGATACCGATCACGAGCAGGGAGAAGCCGCCGCCCGCATCGCCAAAGGCGAACATGGCGTAGCGCACGACCCATGCGGCCATGCCCACCGCCAGCATCGTCTTGACCCCCAGCCGCACGAACAGGAACGGCATCGCCAGCATCAGCAGCACTTCGGAGACCTGCCCCAGGGATTGCAGGCCGGCCGCGCCGCGCACGCCCAGGTCGTTGAGGTACGGGTTGGTGAAGTTGTAATAGAACGACAGCGGGATGCAGATGGCGATGGATGCCAGGAAGAACACCAGGTAAGAGCGCGACTTCAGCAGCCGCAGCGAATCCAGGCCCAGGATCTGCCCCAGCCCGGCGTCGCGCTGCTGCGCCAGCGGCGGCGTGTGCGGCAGCGTGAACGCATACAGGCCCAGCGCCAGCGACGCCATCGCCGCCATCCGGAACGTCAGCTCGAGCCGATGCGCCTGTTCCCAGCCCAGCCAGCCGATCAGCACGCCCGCCACGATCCAGCCGACGCTGCCGGCCACACGCACCAGCGGGAAGTGTTTCTCAGGCGAGTGCATGTGCCGCATCGCCACGCTGTTGGCCAGCGCCAGCGTCGGCATGAACAGCAGCATGTACCCCATGACATAGGCGGAGAAGGTGCTGAAGTCCGTCGCCGTGGACGCCAGCCACATCAGCGCCGCGCCGGCGAGGTGCAGTACCGCGAGGATGCGCTGCGCCGCGAAGTACCGATCGGCGATCAGGCCGACCAGGAAGGGCGCGACGATGGCGCCGATCGATTGGCTGAGGAACGCCGTCGCTACCTGGCTCGCGCTGGCCTGCAACGGCCCCTGCACCAGGTACGTCCCCAGGGTCACGAACCAGGCCCCCCAGATGAAGAACTGCAGAAACATCATCGCGCCCAAGCGCGACATGGTGTGCGTCATGGCTTGCCCTCCCAGGCAGTGATGGCTCAGATCCCCAGCATGCGTCGCAGGGATCCAGGATCGGTGCCGCTGTCGGCAAAGTCGTCGAAGGCGCGCCCGGTCACGTGGATGATGTGGTCGCGGATGAAGGCGGCGCCCTCCCGTGCGCCGTCTTCCGGGTGCTTCAGGCAGCACTCCCACTCCAGCACCGCCCAGCCGGGGAAGTCGTACTGCGCGAACTTTGAGAAGATCGCCTTGAAGTCGATCTGCCCATCACCGAGCGAGCGGAACCGCCCCGGACGATCGATCCAGTCCTGGTAGCCGCCATAGACGCCACTGCGCGCACTGGTGCGGTACTCCGCGTCCTTGACGTGGAAGATGCCGATACGGTCGTGATAGCGGTCGATGAAGCCCAGGTAGTCCATCTGCTGCAGCAGCAGGTGACTGGGGTCGTACAGGATCTTTGCGCGGGGGTGGTGGTCCACCACGTCGAGGAAGCGCTCGAAGGTCGCGCCGTCATGCAGGTCCTCGCCCGGGTGAATCTCGAAGCACAGGTCCACGCCGCAGGCGTCGAAGGCATCCAGGATGGGGCGCCAGCGGCGGCCGAGTTCGGCGAAGGCTTCTTCCACCAGCCCGGGCGGGCGCTGCGGCCACGGATAGAAATAGGGCCAGGCCAGCGCGCCGGAGAACGTGGCATGCGCCGTCAGTCCCAGGCGCTGGCTGGCCTTGGCGGCCAGCAGCAGCTGCTCCACCGCCCAGGCCTGGCGGGCGGCCGGATCGCCGCGTTTGTCGGGCGGCGCGAAGCCGTCGAACAGGCTGTCGTAGGCGGGATGGACGGCGACCAGCTGCCCTTGCAGGTGGGTGGACAGCTCGGTGATCTGCAGCCCATGCCCGGACAGCATGCCGGCGACATCGTCGCAGTAGGCCTGGCTGCGGGCCGCCTCGGCCAGATCGAACAGGTGGGGCGCGCTGGTGGGCACTTGTACGCCAGAATAGCCCAGCCCCGCGGCCCACTTGGCCAGCGTGTCCAGCCGATCGAATGGAGGTGTGTCGCCGATGAACTGCGCCAGGAACAGCGCTGGACCCTTGAGCGTCTTCAACGTGATTCATCCTCGATGCAATCGATTGCATTATCCTAGCAGGGGCTTTCGCAGGACGCGTTGTGCAGTGCACAGCGGACGGAAACACTGACGCCATGGCAACCATCTACGACATCGCAAAACACGTCGGCGTCTCCGCCGGCACGGTGTCGCGGGCGCTGTCCCGGCCGGAGAAAGTCCTGCCGGCGACGCGCACCCGCATCGAGCAGGCCGCCGCCGCGCTGGGCTATGTGCCCAACACGGTTGCCCGCACGCTCAAGACCCAGCGCAGCGGCAAGATCCTGGTCACCGTCCCGGACATCGCCAACCCGTTCTTCGCCCAGATCCTGCAGGGGGCGGAGGATGCCGCGCAGGCCGTTGGCTACGCCGTCCTGCTGGGCGATACCCAGCATCAACCCGACCGCGAGGAGCGCTACGCGCAGATGCTCCGGCGCAACGAGGCCGACGGTCTGATCGTGCTGGGGCATCGCCTGCCGCCGACGGCACGTGCGATCGTCCAGCAGCTGGGCACCGCCGCGCCGGTAGTCAATGGATGCGAGTTCGACCCTGCGGTCGGGATTCCCAGTGTCCACATCGACAACGCGGCCGCCGCGCGCGCCGTGATGGACCACCTGTATGGACTGGGGCACGAGCGGATCGCCGTGGTGGGCGGGCCGCCCGACAATCCCCTCCACCAGCAACGGCTCGAAGGGGTTCGCGCCGCCGGCAGGGCGCGTGGCCGCCTGCGCAAGCTGGGCGTGGTGCCGGGCGACTTCTCGGTCGAATCCGGTCACGCGGCCGGGATGGCGCTGTTGGCGCGCGCGCCCATGCCGACCGCGGTGTTCTGCTTCAGCGACCAGATGGCGCTGGGCGTCCTGGCGGCCTGCCGTGATCTGGGCATCCGCGTGCCCGATGGCCTGTCCGTCGTCGGCTTCGACGATCTGGCCTCGTCCTGCTATCTCACGCCGCCATTGACGACCATCCGGCAGCCGATGCGGGAGATCGGTTCCCGCGCGGTCAACCTGCTGCTCGCCATCATCGAGCGTGCCGATGTGCCGCTTCAGCAGACGCTGGATTTCAGTTTGATGGTGCGGGGCTCGACGGCTGCGCCCGCACCACATCCACTACCATGGGCCACCCGTCAGGATGCGCCCGCATGTCCATAGTGATCCCCGCGTTGCCCAAGCCGCCCACCGCCCGCATCGCGGCCTGGGCGCTGATGCTGCTGGGCATGTGGCTGACCTTGAAACTTGGGCTGGTGGTGACCCTGCTGTCGGGCCTGCTGGTGTTCCACCTGACCCACCTGCTGGCCTCCACCGTCGAAGGCAAGCTGCCGCCCGGGCGCGCACGCGCCTACTCGGTGATCGTGCTGTCGGCGCTGATCATCGGCGTGCTGACGCTGGCCGCGATCGGCATCGCCTCGTTCTTCCGCAACGAGACCGGTGGCCCGGATGCCCTGCTGATGCGCCTGATGGACATCCTCAACACCTCCCGCCACCAGGTGCCGGACCTGCTGCAGCCGTACATCCCAGAAGACCTGCAGGCGCTGCGCACGGCGATGAACGACTGGGCCGCCACCCACCGCCAGCAACTGGGCATCGCCGGCACCTCGGCGGTGCAGATCAGCGTGCGGATCCTGATCGGCATGGTGCTGGGCGCGATGATCGCGCTCTACGACGAGCTGCCGCTGCCGAAAATGGGGCCACTGGCGCGCGAGCTGATCGGCCGCACCAGCCGCCTGGCCACGGCCTTCCGCCAGGTGGTGTTCGCGCAGGTGAAGATCTCCCTGCTCAATACGCTGTTCACCGCCATCTTCCTGCTCGGGGTGCTGCCGCTGTTCGGCGTCCACCTGCCGCTGTCCAAGACGCTGGTGCTGATCACCTTCCTGGCCGGCCTGCTGCCGGTGGTGGGCAACATCATCTCCAATACGGTCATCACCATCGTGGCGCTGTCGGTGTCGTTCTACGTCGCCGTGGTCGCATTGCTGTACCTGGTGGTCATCCACAAGCTCGAGTACTTCCTCAACGCGCGCATCGTCGGCGGCGAAATCCAGGCGCGGGCGTGGGAGCTGCTGCTGGCAATGCTGGTGATGGAAGCCGCCTTCGGTCTGCCAGGGCTGGTCGCCGCGCCGGTGTTCTACGCCTACATCAAGCGCGAACTGCTGGACCAGCGCTGGATCTGAGCCAGCCGGCTGCCGGGCGAACGGAAGTAAGGCAGCACCGGGCTAGAGTTTCAGGTTCAACGACACGTAGGCCGAGCGCCCCGGTGCCGGCGAGAACATCGGCTGGTCATCGCCGCCCCAGAAGAAGGTGTCGTACCACGCATACGCGTAATCGCGGCCGGTCAGGTTCTTCACCTGCACATCCACGCTCAGCCGCTCGGACAGCTGGTACGACGCGCTGGCATCGAGCACCGCGAAGGCGCCGAACTTGCCCTGCGTGTTGCGCTCTTCAATGTAATAGTCGCCCTGCATCCGGCCCTGCAGGCCGAAGCTCCAGCGTTCGTCGGGTCGGTAGTCGAGCCCGAGGTTGCTGATGTAGCGCGGCGTGGCGATGACCTCGTTGCCGGCGAGGGCGGTGCCGTCGGTGGTGAACGCGCGGACCACCTTGGCCTGCTGGATCGCGTGCGAGGCCCACAGCGTCCAGTGGTCGCCCAGGCGCGAGCTGAACTGCAGATCGACGCCTTCGCGACGGGTCTGGCCCAGGCCGACCGAGGTCCCGGTGGCCGGCATGTTGGCGACTTCGTCGGTCGCGTCCTGGCGCCACACCGCGATGCGCGCGTCGGTGCCGACGGCCGGGGTGAACTTGATGCCCACCTCCTTGCCGGTGTTGATCGAGGGTCGGAACGTGTCCTGGCCGGCGGTGAGGTACGCCGGTGCGGTGGAACCGGTCAGTACCTGGAACGTCCTGCCCCAGTTGGCATAGACGTTGAGCGCGGGGGTGATCGCATAGACCACGCTCAGCTTGGGCTGTTCGATGGTGCCGTAGCGCTGCAGCGGGGCGGTGATGCCACCGGGCAGGCGGGTACTGCCGGAAAAGCGGTCGACGCGGTAGGCCGGCACGATCTTCAACGCAGGCGTGGGCTGGTACACGGCCTGTACGTACGCACCGACGTTGTCCAGGGTGTAGCGGTCATCGTTCTGGATCCGCGCCGGGGTCGAGAAATCGGTCGGAATGGAATGGGCGTAACGCAGGCGACGGTAGCTGTTGTCCTGGTGCTCGGCATTGAGACCGCCCTCGACCGACAGTGCAGGCGTGGCTGCCCAGGTCAGCGTGCTGAGCAGGCCGGTCTGTGTCTCATCCCACTGGCGGCGCTGGCGCGGTGCGTTGCCGGGCACGTAACCGGTGAAGGTCACCTGCCGGTCGTCCTTGTAACGGTTGTAGTACAGCTTGTTGCTGACGTGCACCGTATCGCTGAGCTGCAGATCCAGATGGGTGCTGAGATGGCGCATGTCGCGGTCGTCGGCGTCGTTGGCATTCTTGAGCGCGGACCCGCGGCGGTCGGTGGCCAACTCTTCAGCCGTCATGAAGCCGGGCTCGTCGGCCTCGTGGTGGTACACGCGCGCGATCAGGCCGAGGTTGAACAGGTCACCGTCGCCGCTGTAGAACCACTTGCCGCCCAGCGAGTACTTCTTCGAACGGTCGTGGTCGCGGTAGCCGTCGGAGGCCTGCGAGGCCAGGAAGTAGTTCTGCGCGACACCGTCGGCGTCGCGTCCGATCGCGACCTGCGCTTCGCGGGTGTTGTAGCTGCCATAGGTGAGCCGCGCATCGGTGTAGGTACCGCCCTGGCGGGTGCCGAGATTGATGTTGCCGCCAATGTTGTGCAGGCCGTAGCGCGGGTCGTTGGTGCCGCGCACGACCTCGATGTAGTCGATGTCCAGCGGAAACACCATGTCGATGAAGCGCTGGTTGCCGCTGTTGACGTTGCTGGGAATGCCGTCGATCAGGATCTTGATGCCGTTGAGGTAGCCCTCGCCATTGAACGCGCGGAAGGTGGCCTTGCCGGACTCCGCGCCCTGGCGGGTTTCGGTCAGCTGCATGCCCGGCATCTGGCCGAGCAGTTCCCAGCTGTTGGAGACGTTCTTCTCATGCACCTGGTCGCCGCCCATCACATCCACCGAGGTGAGCACGCGGTTGGCGGCGAGGGGACGGCGGGAGCCTTCCCGCACGTGCACGCTGCCCAGGGTGATTGCCGCATCGCTGGACTGCGCGCGCGCTTCGCCGGCGCACAGGGTCGCCAGCACGGCGGACACCATTGCCTTGGTTCTCATCTCGTTGTGCCTTTCAGTAGCCGTGAGGACAGGGGTGGGCAAGCGGACAGAGATCGCTCGCCGAGGGGGTGAGGGGAGGGAAATAATATAACATTGCATCGGCGCATGCTTCCCCCTGGGTTCTGCCAGCGCCGCATGCTTGATGGGGCCTTCGATCGGGTCTATAAGGCGCACGAAGGGTGCTGCCGACCGGGCCGCCCATGGCGATCGGTGGTGACCTCATGACCCAGCCCAAAGCCCGTACCACCCCGCGCGCTGCCGCAGCCAGCGAGCCGTCGGCATCGCAGCAGATCGATGCGCGCATCCAGTCGCTGGATGATTGGCGGGGCGAGACCCTGGCGCGCATCCGCAGCCTGATCCACCAGGTCGATCCGGCGGTGGTGGAAACCTGGAAGTGGCGAGGCGTGCCCGTGTGGGAGCACGACGGCATCCTGTGTACTGGCGAGACCTACAAGGCGGCCGTGAAGCTGACCTTCGCCAAGGGCGCGGCGCTGCCCGATCCCAAGGGACTGTTCAATGCGAGCCTGGAGGGCAACACCCGCCGCGCCATCGATCTGCACGAGGGCGAAACGATCAACGCGACCGCGTTCAAGGCCTTGATCCGCGCCGCGATCGCGCGCAACCGGGCAGCGAAGCCCCCCGCCGCTGCAGCGCGTGCAAAGGCGAGCCAGCGCTCTGCCTGAATCATCACGACCTCCTGCACTGGAACACGCTGCGCGATTCGGCAACGATGAAGGGCTGGGCGAGGCGGCAGCGATGCGGCCCGCCCAATTCCCCCAACGTTTCCAGGATGTGCCTGTGCTGAGTGTGATCGGCTGTGTGCTTGCGTTGTATCTGGTGTGGCGGCTGATCTGGCCGTTGCGGTTGCCGCGTCCGGTCCGGGTCGCGCTGGGCCTGCTGGTGGTGGCGCTGGCGCTGCACCACCGGATCGTGGCGCAGTTCGCCGGGACCATGGCCTCGCCCGAGATTCCCAAAGCGGTGATCGCGGTGCTTGCGACCGGGTTCACCACGCTGCTGATCAGCGCGGTGTTCGTGCTTGTGCTGGATGCGCTGCTGCTGATCGCGCGACTGGTGCGGGCGCGGCGCGTGCTGCCGCTGCTGCGTGCGCCGTGGCTGCGCCCTGCGGCGGGCACGGTGGCGTTGCTGCTATCGGCCTACGGTATCTGGCAGGGCATGGCGGTCCCCAAGCCGCGCCAGATCGAGGTGGCCATCGACGGGCTGCCGGCCGCGTTCGATGGCTATCGCGTGCTGCAGCTCACCGACATCCACGCCAGCCGCCTGCTCACCGGTGCCTGGGTCGAGAAGGTGGTGGCACAGAGCAACGCCCTGCATCCGGACCTGGTAGTGATCACCGGTGATCTGATCGACGGCACGGTCAGCGCCCGCGGCAACGACTTCGCGCCCCTGGCCGGACTGCGCGCACCCGATGGCGTGATCGCGATCACCGGCAACCACGAGTACTACGCGCAGTACGCCGAGTGGATGCAGGCGTTCCGGGGGCAGGGCATGCAGGTGCTGGAGAACAGCCACACCCGGGTCCAGCGCCAGGGCGCCACGCTGACCATCGCCGGCGTCACCGATCCGGTGGCCGCGCGTTACGGCCTGCCCATGCCGGACCTCGCCACCGCGCTCGCCGGGGCAGACCCGCAGGCCCCGGTGATCCTGCTCGACCATCGCCCGGTGGAGGCACGCGCCAATGCCGCGAAGGGCGTGGCGCTGCAGCTCTCCGGCCACACCCATGGCGGCCACATCGTCGGCATGGACCAGCTGGTCAAGCGCGCCAACGGCGGGTTTGTGTCCGGCCGCTACGAGGTGGGAGGCATGACGTTGTATGTCAGCAACGGGGCCGGGCTGTGGCCGGGCTTCGCGGCACGCATCGGCGTGCCGTCGGAGATCACGCTGATCACGCTGCGCAGGGGATGAGCGGGCCGCCACCATGTGAATGTCCTGCCAGTGGCCGTGCACGCCTCGGTCACTGCGCTGCGCGGAGGCTGGGCGCACGAGCCCTCACCCCGGAGATTCCATGACCACGCTTACCCTGCCCGAACTGGCCAAGAAGATGGCCGGCATCGATTTCGCCATGCTGCAGACCCATACCGCCAGCGGCGAGATCGCCGGCCGGCCGATGAGCAACAACGGGGATGTGGACTACGACGGTGACAGCTATTTCTTCGCCTTCGACAGCGCCGACATGGTGGGCGAGATCGAACGCGACCCGAAAGTGGCGCTCTCCTTCACCGGCAGCAAGGGACTGCTGGGCAAGCCGCCGCTGTTCGTCGCCGTGGAAGGCCATGCCACGCTGAGCCGCGACCGCGCGACGCTGCAGGCGCACTGGGTCCCGGACCTGGAACGGTGGTTCGAGCAGGGCGTGGATACGCCCGGCATCGTGTTGATCCAGGTCAAGGCCACCCGCATCCACTACTGGTCCGGCGAGGACGACGGCGAGATCCGCCTGTAAGCGATGCCTGCCGCCTCGATCAGGATCGGATGCGCCGGCTGGTCCCTTCCCAGCCGCTACGCGGCACTGACCGGCGCGGGCGAGAGCATGCTGGCGCGCTACGCGGCGCGGTTCCCGGTAGTGGAGATCAACTCCTCCTTCTACCGGCCGCACCAGCAGCGTACCTATGAGCGCTGGGCGGCAAGCGTGCCGGCCGCGTTCCGCTTCTCGGTGAAGCTGCCCAAGGCCATCTCGCACGACGCCGCACTGCGTGGTTGCGGCCCTTCGCTGGATCGATTCCTGGAGGAGGTGGGCGGACTCGGACGCTCGCTCGGTGGCCTGTTGCTGCAGTTGCCGCCGAGCCACGCATTCGACGCGCGGGTGGCGGCCGGCTTCTTCGGCGTGCTGCGTCGTCGCACGGATGTGCGCGTTGTCTGCGAGCCGCGTCATGTCAGCTGGTTTACGCCACAGGCCGACGCGATGCTGGAGCGGCATGCGATCGGGCGCGTCGCGGCAGACCCGGCGCGCGTTCCCGAGGCGGCACAGCCGGGCGGGGACACCGCGTGGCGCTACTGGCGGTGGCATGGCGCGCCGCGGATGTATTACAGCGATTACAGTGAGGCCGCACTGCATGCCCTGGCGCACCGGATAAGGGCGCAGGCAGGCGGCGCGCGCTGGGTGATCTTCGACAACACCGCGCACGGGTTTGCGGTCGCCAATGCCGCGCGGCTGCAGGACATCCTGGACGCCCCCCCATTTCCGGAGCCGTCCCGTGCCTGAAGGTCCTTCCATCGTCATCCTGCGCGAGGCGGCCGCCAAGTTCCGCGGCAAGACCGTGCGGCTGGCCACCGGCAACAGCTCGCTCGACCTCACCCGCATGCAAGGCCGCCGTGTGGTCGCACTGCGCAGCTGGGGCAAGCACTTCCTGATCGAGTTCCGCGGCTTCAGCCTGCGCGTGCACATGCTGATGTTCGGCAGCTACCGCATCGATGAGCGCAAGCCATCGCCACCGCGGGTGTCGCTGCAGTTCGACAACGGCGAGCTCAACATCTATGCCTCGTCCGTGAAGTACATCGAAGGCGCGCTGGCGGACACCTACGATTGGCGTGGCGATGTGATGGATCCGGCGTGGGATCCGGCACTGGCGCGACGCAAGCTCAAGCAGCAGCCGGAGACGTTGATCTGCGACGCGCTGCTGGACCAGGACATCTTTGCCGGCGTGGGCAACATCATCAAGAACGAGGTGCTGTTCCGCACGCGTGTGCATCCCGAATCCACGGTCGGCGCGCTGCCGCCGCGAAAGTTGGGCGAGGTCATCAAACAGGCGCGGCAGTACAGTTTCGACTTCCTGGACTGGAAACGGCAGTTCGTGCTGCGCCAGCACTGGCTGGTCCACACCAAGCGCAGCTGTCCCCACTGCGGCGGACCGCTCAGCAAGACCTACCCGGGCACGACCCGGCGGCGGACGTTCTTCTGTCCGGTCTGCCAGGTGCGCTATGGTGCCGTGCCCGCCGTGCCCGCCGTGCGCAAAGCCCCATCGGCGTCACGCAAGGCGGCACCGAGGCGTTCAGCCAGGTCTGTGCGCATGGCGTAGGATGGAGTCACACGCGTTTGCGCGCGTGCTGCGCGATCGACACCTGATCGCCCCCGCTCCTTTCTCCGAGCCCTTCACGCCGATCCCGGAATGAAGGCTCCCGTGTCCCACGGAGCGCACATGCCGGGCTATACCACCCGCATTCTCACCATCCCGGTCGGCGGCCGCGAGTTCCGCATCCGCGCGCTCAGCGACCTGCAGCAGTTCTCTGATCCCACCGGGCGCGCCGAGCGCGCCGGCATCCATTCTTCGCTGTGGAGCCTGTTCGGCCAGATCTGGCCGGCCGGCCGCGCACTGGCCGACACCATGAGCCACTTCGACGTGGCCGGTAAACGCATCCTGGAGCTGGGCTGCGGGCTGGGCCTCTCCAGCCTGGTGCTCGCGCATCGCGGGGCGGACATCGTTGCGACCGATCACCATCCTCTCGCTGAATCGTTCCTCGCCTACAACGCGGGCCTCAACGACCTGCCGGCGGTCAGCTATCGCGATCTTCCCTGGGAAGTCCCCGATGGATCGCTCGGCCGCTTCGACCTGATCATCGGCAGTGACATCCTCTACGAGCGGGGGCATGCCCATCAGGTCGCGGCAATGATGCTGCGGCACGCCAAACCCGAGGCCGAACTGCTGATCACCGACCCCGGCCGCGGCAACGTCGGGGCATTCTCGCGCGGCATGGCGCTGCAGGGCTTCGACGTGACCGAGGAACTGGGGCTGTTCGAGGACGAGGGCAATGCGCCGGGCAATGGCCGCTTGCTGAGCTATCGGCGGGGTGCGGTGCGGCCGACGGCCGTGGCCTGAGCGCGGGCGGGGCGCGTTGCGACAAGGCCGCGCTCCCGTGACGCGGCGTGCAGATCGGCTGTCGTAGGCTGTCGCCGTCCAGATGCGGCCGAGGCGGCCGGGAGTAGCCCGATGCGATTTCTTCCGCTGTCGCCCCGCGACGGTCTGCGCGTCCACGGGACGCACGCTTGAACCCGGCGCCCACCGCGCCGGGGACGCGCCCACGTACGCGCTCGATGATCATTGCCGGCCTGTCGACGGTGGTGGAGTGGTACGACTTCACGCTCTACCTGTACCTGGCCACGGTGCTCTCCCGCGTGTTTTTCGGCGGTGGCGAGAATGCGCTGCTGGCCACGCTCGCCGGCTTCGCGGTCTCGTACCTGATGCGTCCGTTGGGTGCCCTGGTGTTCGGCCATCTCGGCGACCGCTTCGGTCGACGCTACATGCTGCTGGCCTCGATGCTGCTGATGACCGTGGCGATGCTCGCTACGGCCCTGCTGCCCACCTTCGAGAGCATCGGTGCCGCTGCCGGTGTGCTGTTGCTGCTGCTGCGCTGCCTGATGGCGTTCTCGGTGGGCGGCGAGTACACGGGCGTGGTCGCGTATCTGCTGGAAACCGCGCCGGTGCGCCGACGTGGCCTGGTGACCTCGCTGGCCTCGGCCGCGAGCGAAGTAGGGGCATTGCTCGCGGTCGCGCTGTCGGCGCTGACCGTCGCGCTGCTCAGCACGGCGCAGCTGGATGGCTGGGGCTGGCGCATTCCGTTCTTCGTCGGTGCGGCACTGGCCGGTGCGATCCTGCTGGCACGCTCGACCATGCATGAATCGCCCGAGTTCGAGCGCCAGCAGGCCGAAGGCACCGTGCCGGTGTCACCGATCCGCGATACCTGGCGCCACCACAAGGCCGCCATTGCACGCACGTTCGCGATCTCCGCGTTGGGCTCGATCACCTATTACGTCGGCATCACCTATGTGCCCGCGTTCCTCGGTTCGGTGGGGCAGGTGAGTGAATCGGAAGCGCTGTGGCTGTCCACCGTCGCGGCGGTGGCGGTGATCGTGGTGACGCCGCTGGCGGGCGCGTTGTCGGACCGGATCGGGCGCCGTCCGGTGTTGATCGCATTGGCGGGGCTGTCGGCGCTGCTGCCGCTGACGATGTTCTCGGTGATGGCCGGCGGCAGTACCGTGGCGATCGGAGTGGCGGCGGTGGTGCTGGCCTGCCTCGCGGGCGGCGTGAGCGCGGTGGCGGCCCCCGCCACGGCCGAGCAGTTTCCCGGGGAGGGGCGGCTCAGTGGCCTGGCGCTGGGCGTCACCATGGCGACCGCATTCTTCGGTGGGGCAACGCCGTTGCTGGCCGAACTGCTCGTGCGGCATACCGGCTGGTCGTCCGCGCCTGGCGCGATGATCGCGGTGGTCGCGGTGCTGGTGCTGCCGGTGATGTGGACGCTGCGCGAGACACGACCCCGGTAGTGCCGGCCGCTGGCCGGCTCCACGCAGCGTGCCGAGAAGGTAGTGCCGGCCGCTGGCCGGCTCCACGCAATGTCGGGTTTCCGAGGAGCCGGCCAGCGGCCGGCACTACCGGTGTGCGGTGGACGGGAAAAAAACGGGCCGTCCGAAGGCGACCCGTTCGTTCAACACCGCGATGTCGCCAGGCCTCAGTACTTCCAGCGCAGGCTCAGCGCGACGAAGCGCGGTTCGCCGTAGTTGTTGTAATCCAGGTTGGCCCAGTAGGTCTTGTCCAGCGCGTTGCGCACGCTGAGGGTGGCCGTCCAGCTGTCGCTGATGCGGTAGTTGGCATTGAACTGCACCAGCGCGTAGGCCGGCTGGTTCACCGTCACCGTGCCGCCGAGCGGATAGGGGATGTTGTAGCCCTGCACCTTGCTCTGCCACTGCACGCCCGCGCCCACGCTCAGGCGCTCCAGCGCGCCGCGCAGCCGCACCTGGGTGTTGAGCTGCAGCAGATCTTCGGCCGGGTTGGCGTACAGCAGATCCGTGGCGGCACGGGTCACCTTGACGTGGGTAAAGCCGGCATTGACCGTCCAGCCCGGGAGGATCTCGCCGTTGACGTCCACTTCCCAGCCGCGTGCCTTGGTGCCGTTGATGCCGATGTAGGCCGAGCTGCCATCGCTGAGCGAGCGCTCCGGCACGCTCGTATCGAGCACGGCGTAGTTGTCCTGCTTGGCCTCGAACACCGCGGCATTGGCGGTCAGGCGGCCATCGAACCACTGCGACTTGATGCCTGCTTCCAGATTGGAACCTTCCACCGGCGCCAGCAGGTTTTCGTTGCGGTCCTTGTAGTTCTGCGGGTTGAAGATTTCGGTGTAGCTGGCATACGCGGCCACCTGCGGGGTGATGTCGTACACCAGGCCGACATAGGGCGTGACTTCATCGGTCACTTTGTAGGCGCCGCTGGTGCCGGTGTACGCCCCGGCGGCGCTGTAGGCACGGGTCAGCGTTTCCCAGCGGCTCAGGCGCGCGCCGGCGATCAGCGCCAGCGGATCGGCCAGGCGCAGGCGGGTCGCCACGTAGACGCCGCTCTGCGTGGTCTTGGCGACACGGCGTGCGCCGGTACGCGAGTAGGTCACCTCGGAGATGTCGCCATCCCACGCGCGGATGTCCGGGATGTAGTAGCAGCGCTCGGTTCCGCACCGTGCCCAGTCGGTGGGGTAGCGCAGCGCGATGGTGTTCGTGGTGCCCTCAAGATCCGCCCACTGGCCGCCCACGGTCAGGTCGTGTTCGCGGCCGAACAGGGTGAAGGTGCCACTCAGATAGGCATCGACGTTGCGACGGGTGTCCTCCGAATCGCCGGCGGCGGTGCGCAGGAAAATGCCCGCGCCGGTGGCCGGATCGGGGTAGCCGCTGCCGTACACGCGCACGTTCTGCACGTTGCCCTGGGTGTAGGCGGTGTTGATCTTCAGCAGCCAGTTCTCGCCGAAGCGCTGTTCCAGGTTCGCGAACGCGGTGCTGGTCTCGCGCTGCCAGTAGCTCCACTTCGGGGCGACGTTGGTCGAGCGCGGCAGGTGCGCGAAGTTGCCCTGGCTGTCGAAGAAGGGCACGGTGCCCCAGGTCGAACCGACCGGATTGTTGTCCTGGGTCTGGTAACCCACGGTCAGCGTGGTGCTGTCGGTCAGGTCGCCTTCCAGCACGGCCATGCCGGCCATCTTGTTCTCGTGGTAACGGTCGTAATACAGATCACGGTCGGTGTAGGCGGCGACCACGCGGCTGCGGAACCGGCCATCGGCGGTCAGCGGCGCGGTGACATCGGCTTCCATGCGCTGGTAGTCCCAGCTGCCGGCGCTCACTGCGAAGGAGGCATCGAATTCCTTGCCCGGTCGCTTGCGCAGCAGGTTGACCGTGGCCGACGGCACGCCGGCCCCGCTCAGCAGGCCGTTGGCGCCGCGGATCACTTCCACGCGATCGTAGAAGGCGGTGTCGTATTCCTGGTTGGTCGAGCCGCTGTAGGTGGGGATGCCGTCCACCTGGAAATCGGTGATGGCAAAGCCGCGCGCGTAGTACAGCGGGCGCTGGGTGTCATAGAAGGAGACGCTGACGCCGGTCACGTTGCGCATCACGTCGTTGATGCTGAACAACGATTCGTCCTGCAGCCGCTGCAGGCCGATCGAGGTCGCCGACTGCGGGGTTTCCTGCAGGCTGATCGGCAGACGCGTGGTGCTCGAGGGCATCGCGCGCGCGCCGACTACGCTGACTTTGTCCAGGGTCTTGGCATCGGCACTGCCGCTGGCGTCGGCCAGCGCGTCGGCGAAGGCCTGCGGAGCGGTCAGCGACAGGGCGGAAAGCAGGGCCAGGGCCAGCGGGGCACGGCGGGAGCGGAGCGGGTGGGCGCGGAGGGACATGGGGGTCTCTGGACGGGCAGTAAGGAATGAGGGCAACAGGCAGGCAACGCCGGCGCACAGGCGCCAGGCACGGGGCAGATCCATCCTGATCAAGGCAGGGTGTGACACAGCTTCGGGATGACGGCAGTCCGTTGAGACCGTCAATCGCCGGAGCGACACGCCTGTGGTGCGTAAATGTAAATCGTTCTCAGTCGCTTTACAATTCTTGAACAATCGTCCGCGTCGGCGTAGAGGGGCCGAGCGGCGGCGAGGGGGCCCAAAACGCAACCGGCCACCGCGAGGGTGGCCGGAGCGGAACCGTGGCGTGGGCCTGCAGGCCCCGCGGGGGCAGGCTTACAGCGCCTGCAGTTCTTCGTTGGCGTTGCGCTTGGCCTCGGCCGGCTTGGTGGCCGGCGGCGGGGTCAGCATCACCGCCGGGCTGGTGGCGCCTTCCAGTGGCACGTCCAGGTAGGGCAGCTTCAGCGTCTCGCTGGTCAGGCGGCGGATCTCGTTGGTCAGCGCGGGGCTGTCGTTGAGCTTGCGGCCATACGACGGCACGATTTCCTTCAGGCGTGCTTCCCAGCCCGCGGCCATCTGCTCGGGGAACGCCTTCTTGAGCAGGTCGAGCATGATCGGCGGCGAGGTCGAGGCACCCGGCGAGGCGCCGAGCAGGGCGGCCAGGGTGTGGTCCTGGTCGGTCACGATCTCGGTACCGAACTGCAGGATGGGACCCTTCTCCGGGTCGTTCTTGATGATCTGCACGCGCTGGCCGGCGGTGACCAGCTTCCAGTCCTCGCGCTTGGCGTTCGGGTAGTACTTGACCAGCTCGGCCTGGCGGTCGTCATCGTTCAGCCGTGCCTGACCCATCAGGTACTTCACCAGGTCCAGATTCTCCAGGCCCACGTCCATCATGCCGGCCACGTTGTTGTGGTTGACCGAGGAATACAGGTCGAACCACGAGCCATGCTTGAGGAACTTGGTGCTGTACAGCGCGAACGGCCCGAACAGCACCACCGGCTTGCCATCCAGCTTGCGCGCATCCAGGTGCGGCACCGACATCGGCGGCGAGCCGGTTTCGGCCATGCCATAGGCCTTCACCGAATGACGCCCGGCGATCGCCGGCGACTGGAAGGCCAGGAACTGGCCCCCCACCGGGAAACCAGCGTAGTTCTTCGATTCCGGAATGCCCGACAGCTGCAGCAGCTTGAGCGCGGCGCCACCGGCACCGATGAAGACGAAGCGCGACTTGACGGTGGATTCGGTGTCCGAGGCCAGGTCCTTGACCGTGATGTTCCAGCTCTTGTCGTCGTTCTGGCGCAGGGCGCGCACTTCATGCTTGAGGTGCAGCGTGAAGTTCGGGCTGCGTTGCAGGCCTGCGGTGAGCTGGCGGGTGATCACCCCGAAGTTCACGTCGGTGCCCAGCGGCATCCAGGTCGCGGCGACCTTCTGCTTGGGGTCGCGGCCTTCCATCAGCAGCGGCGCCCACTGCTTGATCTGCGCGGCGTCCTCGGAGTACTGCATGCCGTAGAACAGCGGGTTCTTGACCAGCGCCTGCTGGCGCTTGTGCAGGTAGGCGATGTTCTCATCGCCCCAGACGAAGCTCATGTGCGGGGTCGGATTGATGAAGTCGCTGGGCTGGCTCAGGCGGCCTTCGCGGACCTGGTGCGACCAGAACTGGCGCGAGATCTCGAACTGCTCGGCGATGCCGACCGCACGTTTGGTCTCGATGCTGCCGCCGGGCAGTTCCGGGGTGTAGTTCAGCTCGGCGAACGCGGAATGGCCGGTACCGGCGTTGTTCCAGCCGTCCGAACTTTCCAGGGCGACCCCGTCCAGGCGCTCATAGACCTGGATGTTCCAGTCCGGCTGCAGCTCCTGCAGGAAGGTGGCGAGCGTGATGCTCATGATGCCGCCGCCGACCAGGACGACGTCGACCGGCGTGTCGTTGCCGGCGGCCGGGACCGAACGCTGATGCAGCGGCCAGTACAGGAACAGTGCCGCTGCCAACAGCAACACCACGAACAGGCCGAGGACGACCTTCGCTAGTTTTTTCATGGGGATCTCAGGTAGGGAGACATGGAAAGGATGCCGCCGCTGCCGGGAACGCCCGTGAAGACGGGCGTCACAGCGGTACCTTGGCGGCGATTTTAGCCCTTTCCGGTACGGATTTGGTGCAACGCAGCATCCGGTGGGTGTGCCGCCCCGGGTCAGTCGCTGGCCAAGGTGAAGTATTCAACAAGGAAATAGCTGGCTTGATAGATCAGCGCTATTAACGCCAGGGCAAGATGGGCACGGCGCTGGCGCAGGGCGATGCCCAATCCCGCGATCGCCAGCATCACCACCGTGTGGACCCAGTAGGCGTCGCCGAGCATCTGCCAGCGGCTGTGGCCCTTGATGGCGGTGTCGACCAGATCGAGCAGGGTGACCAGCGCCAGCATCCCGAAGAAGCCGCCGCGCCGCTGCAGCAGGTAATTCTCATAGCTGCCGAACTCGCGCACATCGTCGGGAAACAGCAGGACACAGAGCAGGTACCAGGCGGCGCAGTAGGCGATCACGAACAGATACAGCTCGAAGGTCCACTGCCGCACCTCACCCAGGCGGAACTCCCACCACCAGAAGGTCACCACCGAGATCAGCGCCCAGACCACCCAGCACAGGTGGATCCACGACCAGCCGCGGCGTTGGGGGTGTTCGATGATCCCGGCCAGGCCGCGCAGCAGGGTGGTGATGCTCAGGCCGAGGATGATGCTGAGCACCACCCGGATGTGCAGGTAGACCGGATCGCTGTCCATCGACGTGCCCGCGGCTGGAATGCGCTGATGCTGCATCGGGGCGGGTCGTCGGGTCGTGTAGAGCTGCGTGCTGCCCGGTACGGCAGCCGACCGACGGTCGGCTCTACCGGTCAGGTGTCACCGCTTCTTCCGCACCAGCGTCGCCGAGGCCGCCAGCACCGCCCGGGTCAGCAGGGCCATCGTCTGTACATCGCCCTTCCAGTGCTGCCAGTACAGCGGCACGTCTTCCCAGGCGCGCTGTTTCATGTGCACCAGCCGGCCGGCATCGAGATGGCGCTTGACCAGCGGCAGCGGGTTCATGGTCCAGCCCAGCCCGCCCAGGTTCGCCTGCACGAACGCGCGGGTGGAAGGAATCCACCAGGTCGGTGCGGTCAGCGGCAGGTCGTTGCCCGCCAGGCGGCGGGCGAACCGGGCCTGCATGTCGTCCTTGCGGTTGAACACCAGCACCGGCGCCTGGGCCAGCGACTGCGCGTTGACGCCCTTGGCGAAGTACTGCTCATGGAAGGCCGGGGTGCAGGTGGCCGCATAGCGGATGCTGCCCAGCGCGTGGATCTGGCAGCCCTGCACCGGCTCATCCAGCGTGGTCACCGCGCCCAGCACCGCGCCCTGGCGCAGGAGGGCCACGGTGTGGTCCTGGTCTTCCGAGCGCAGGTCCAGCGTGGTGCCGGTCTGCCGTGCGAACTGAAGGGCGGCCTCGGGGAACCACGTTTCCAGGCTGTCATGGTTCACCGCCACCGGGATGCTGGCGTGGGGCAGGTCCTCGTCGGCGATGCCCATCCGGTGCAGGGCATCGTGCTCGAGCAGGGCGGTCTGCTCGGCCAGTTGGACCAGCACCTGGCCCTCGGTGGTGGCCACCGCCGGGGACGAGCGCTTGACCAGCAGGCGGCCGACCCGGTCCTCCAGCGCCTTGACCCGCTGGGAGACCGCCGAAGCGGTGACATTGAGCGACTGCGCGGCACGCTCGAAGCTGCCTTCGCGGATCACTGCGGCCAGGGCACGGAGCTGGGCATGGTCGATGCGCATGATCTTAAGTTCCGCTAAAGATGGTTAAGTAAGTTTAGCTCTACTTTTTAATGTTGCGGCGCGACAATATGCGCCATCCGGTGCTGTACGCCTTGGCGAGGCACCGCCCCCCAGCAAGACACAGGTGGTCTCCCATGTTTTCCATCCTTTCCGGCGGCGCCGGGCTGAGCGCGTGGCTCAGTGGTGCCGCAACCGGCATCGGCCTGTTCGCGGTGGTCGGCGCGCAGAGCGCGTTCATCCTGCGCCAGGGCATCCTGCGCAAGCACATCATTCCGGTGGTGGCCACGTGTGCCGCCATCGATGGCATCTTCATCTTCGCCAGCGTGGCCGGCCTGCGCACGCTGACCCAGGCGGTGCCGTGGCTCACCACGGTGGTGCTGTGGGGCGGTGTCGCCTTCCTAGCCTGGTATGCCTGGCAGTCGGCGCGGCGCGCGCTGGCCGGTGGCGGCGGCATGCATGTGGACGACGGCGACAGCACCTCGCGCCGCGCGGTGCTGATGTCAGCTGTGGGGTTCTCGCTGATCAATCCGCACTTCTGGCTGGACATGATGGTCATCGGTGGCATCGCCGAGAACTTCGGCAACGCACGCATGGCCTTCGCCGCCGGCGTGTTCACCGCCAGCTGCCTGTGGCTCACCGCCCAGGGCCTGGGCGCACGCCTGCTGGCCCCGTTGTTCACCCAGCCCAGAACCTGGCGCATCCTCGACGGCACCATCGCGGTGATCCTGTCGATCCTGGCGCTCAGCCTCGCGTTCCGCGGCATGCATTGAACTCTCTCCTCGATGCAGGCCCTGGAGATGGCACCGTTCGCGGTGCCATTTTTTTTTGGAAACGCCGCTGGTTGACCCGGCGGGCTTGCGCCTAGAATCGCCCTTCCGGACACGATGTCCAGTGGAGCAGGGGGAAGGATGAAGCGTGCATGCGTGTGGGGAATGACCGTGCTGTTGGCCGTGACGGGCCAGGCCGGTGCGGTGGACCTGGAGCACTATCTGCGCCGGGATACGTTCAAGGACATCAAGATCTCGCCGACCGGCGCGTTCTACGCGGCCACCATTCCGATGGAGGACCGCACCGGGCTGGCGATCGTGCGGCGCGAGGACGGCAAGCTGATCGGCTCGTTCGTTCCGCCCAAGAACAACCACGCCAATGACTTCGATTGGGTCAACGACAAGCGCGTGCTGATCGGGTTGGCGGAGAAGTTCGGTTCGCTGGACGAGCCGCAGCCGACCGGCGAACTGTTCGGCATCAATGCCGACGGCGGGCGGGGCGAGCTGCTGATCGGCTACCGCGTGCAGAGCCGCGGGCCGGGCACGCGGATCCAGCCGAAGAAGGTCGAAGCGGTGGCTGCCTTCATGATCGACGCCTTGCCCGACCAGGACCGCCGCGTGCTGGTCAAGGTGATGCCGTTCTCGGTCGATCCGTTCACCTCGGCCGAGCGCCTGGACGTCAACAGCGGCCAGCGCACGATGGTGGCGCGTGCGCCGGTGCAGCGCGCCGACTTCGTCGCCGATGGCAAAGGAGACGTGCGTTTCGCCGACGGCGCCGCCGGTGACAACGTCAACAAGCTGTACTACCGCGACGGCGCCGGCGCGGCCTGGAAAATGATCAACGATCAAGGCGTCAGCCAACGGATCGAGCGGGCGCTGGGCTTCTCCGAGGATGGCAGGCTGGCCTATCTGCTGGTCGAGCAGCCCAGTGGCCCGGACACGATCGTGTCGTGGAACCCGGCGACCGACGAGCGCCACGAACTGCTGCGCGACGCGGTGGTCGACCCGGCCAGGGTGATCTACCGGCGCGGTACCTCGATCCCGATCGGCGCGCTGTACCTGGGCGACACGCCGCGTACCCGCTTCTTCGATGAAACCTCGGCCGATGCGCGCCTGCAGCGCAGCCTGGAGCAGGCCTTCGGCGGCCAGGCGGTGTTCATTACCTCGTCCTCGCGCGACGGCAGGCTGGCGATGGTGCAGGTCTGGTCGGGGAGCAATCCCGGCGACTTCTATGTGTTCGATACGCAGGCCAAGAAGGCCGATCTGGTCGTGAGCCGCAGCCAGTGGGTGGACCCGGATACCGCGGCGGTGGTCCAGCCGATCGCCCTGAAGGCCCGCGACGGAATGCCGCTGCACGGGTTCGTCACCCGTCCCCGGGGCAGCGAGGGCAAGCGCCTGCCGATGGTCGTCATGCCGCATGGGGGGCCCTTCTTCGTGCACGACGATGGCACCTACGACATGGAAAGCCAGTTGCTGGCCGCCGCCGGCTACGCGGTGCTGCAGGTCAACTACCGGGGATCGTCCAACTTCGGCCGGGCCCATGCCAACGCCGGCAGCCGGGAATGGGGCGGCGCCATGCAGGACGACCTGACCGATGCCACCCGCTGGGCGGTAGCCGAAGGCATCGCCGATGGCGCGAAGATCTGCATGTACGGTGCGAGTTATGGCGGCTATGCGGCCTTGATGGGCGTGGCCAAGGAGCCGTCGCTGTACGCGTGCGCGGCCGGCTATGTCGGGGTCTATGACCTGCCGATCATGTACACCACCGGCGACATCCAGCGCCGTGGCTCGGGCGAGACCTATCTCCGGGAATGGGTGGGGGACCGCACGGCCCTGGCGGCGGTATCACCGGTGAACCTGGCCGATCGGATCAAAGTGCCGGTGTTCCTGGCCGCCGGTGGCGAAGATGAGCGCGCGCCGATCCTGCACACCCGGCGGATGGAAGCAGCATTGAAGAAGGCCGGCGTGCCAGTGGAGACGCTGTACTACCCCACCGAAGGCCACGGCTTCTACACCGACCCGCATCGCCGCGAGTACTACACCAGGCTGCTGGCGTTCCTGTCCAACAGCCTGGGCGGGCAGACCGCCACGGTGTCGACGCCGGCCCAGCCCTGAGCGCGACGCGCAGGCAACACCGCTTCAACGACAACGGCACCGGAAGGTGCCGTTGTCGTATGCGCGGCAGGCCGGAGTCACTTCACGCCGTGCATCATCCGCTTCAGCAGCGGCGAGCAGATCAGCGCGACCGCGGCGCAGCCCAGGCCGATCCACATCAGCAGCCAGAACAGGTGCTCGTAGCTGGCGGCGGCGCTGGCGATGTCCATGGTCTGGCCTTCCGGCACCTCGATCGCGGCGAGCTTGCCGAACAGCGCGGCCAGCGTTTCCGAGAACGCGGTGGCCAGGAACCAGGTGCCCATCATCAGGCTGACCACGCGCGGCGCAGCCAGCTGGGTCACCGCCGACAAGCCCACCGGCGACAGGCACATTTCGCCGATCTCCAGGATCAGGTACGCCAGCACCAGCCACCACACGCTGGCCATCTGCCCGCTCGCGCCGACGTGCTGGGCGGCCAGCGCCAGGGGCACGAAAGACAGCGCGGCGAAGACCAGGCCGATCGAGGATTTGACCGCCTTGGACGGGTCCATGCGGCGACGGTCCAGCCACGCCCACAGCATCGCGAACAGCGGCGCGAGCACGACCAGGAACAGGCCCCCGAGGTAAGTCAGCGAGCCGGCGGTCTGCGGAATCACCAGGCAGTCGCGGATCAGCATCACCAGCATGGCAGCGACGATGACGATGAACAGCGTGCGGGGTGCGGACGAGCCGGGGCGGCGCTCGGACAGGCGCGCGGCCACCACGAACCCCAGCGGTGCCAGCAACAGCGAGGCGATCGACCACGGCAGCGGCGTGCCGCCCTGGATCACCAGCGAGGGCACCAGGTCCTTGGTCAGCAGGCGATCGGTGAACGTGACCCACGAGCCGTAGGTCTGCTCGTACAGGGTGAAGAACACCAGCGCCATGAAGATCAGGGCCATCAGCGCGATCATCTGCTGGCGCTGCACCGGCGTGCAGCGGGTGCCGGTGAACCAGGCGAACCAGACCAGCACGGCACCCAGCACGACGATCATCAGCATCAGCGCCAGGCTGATTTCCCCGCCGAGCGCGAACGCGCCGTTGGCAGCCGCCCACATCAGGGCGGCGACCGGAATCACCCCGAGCACAGCTACCGCATAGATCAGCCATTCGCGCCGGATGCCCAGCACGCGCTGGCGCAGTGCCGGCAGGTCGGACGGTTCGGCATGACCCTGCAGGTATTTCTGCCCCCAGAGGAACATGACCAGGCCGATCACCATGCCGATGCCGGCCGCGCCGAAGCCGTATTTCCAGCCGTACGCTTCACCGAGGAAACCGCAGACCAGCGACGCGAACAGCGCGCCGAGGTTGATGCCGGCATAGAACAGCGAGAAGCCCGAATCGCGGCGTGGATCGTTTTCCGGATACAGCTTGCCGACGATGGTGGAGATGTTGGGCTTGAGGAAGCCCACGCCCATGATGATCAGCGCCAGCGACAGGTAGGTGATGCCCAGTGCGGCGTCGTCGCGCACCACCGCCCCATCGACGCGGACCGCGGCATGTCCTTCGAAGGCCATGCCGAGATGGCCGAGCACCAGCAGCACGCCGCCGAATACCACCGCCTTGCGCATGCCCAGCCAGCGGTCGGCGAGCAGGCCACCGAACACCGGAATGCAGTAGACCAGCCCACCATAGGCGCCGAGCAGGTCCAGGCCGGCCTTGTCGCCGAACAGGTGGTACTTGGTGAGGTACAGCAGCAGCAGCGCCTTCATCCCGTAGAACGAGAACCGCTCCCACATCTCGGTGAAGAAGCAGATGTAAACGCCCTTGGGATGGCCGAGGAAGTCGTCGGTAGCGGTGGAAGTCGAGGCGGCGGGCAGGGCGGCTGCGGTCATCGAGGGATAGGGCAGGGCGGACAAGGGGGCGAGTATAGGCCCGGGGCGAAGGGTCGGCCGTGCCGGGTCTGGCCGCTCCGCCGTGGTAGTGCCGGCCGCTCCGCTGTCGTAGTGCCGGCCGCTGGCCGGCAGCCTCAGGCGTCCGGCACCGCCCGCCTACAGATAGCGAAGCCAGGCCAGATCGCGCCGCCGTGCCTTGAATCGCGCGAACGCTCTGGTCGGCCAGTACAGCGCCAGTGCCAGCATGGCGGTGATCACCCACAGGCTCGCCACGTGGTCCACGGCGAAGTACGCGCCGTGGGTCTGGCCCCAGCGTGCTTCGGCCAGCACGTACAGCAGCTTCAGCACATACAGGTGGAGCAGGTAGAAGAACATCGGTGCCGCGCCGATGTCGGCCAATGGCGCCAGCGCCCGGGCCACGCGCGGCTGTTCGTACAGGCGCAGCACCAGCAGTCCGATGCCCAGGGTCAACAGCAGGAACAGCAGCGAGGGCGGGTACTTGGTCACGTTGAAGAAGCTCATCAGCGTGCTGCCCAGGGTTGCGAAGGACTTCCACGGGCTGTCGCCATAAACGTTGAGCGCCCGCAGCAGCATGAAGGCCAGCAGCGCACCGGCGCCGGCCATCCACAGCCGGCGCTGGCGCAGGAGGGCATCGCCGCCGCGCTCGAACCACGGGCCGATCACCCAGCCCAGCGCGATGACGCCGATCCACGGCAGCACCGGATACGAGGTACGCAGGCGCAGCCCATCTGTCACGGCGATCCAGTCGCGCTGGTGCAGCACTTTCCACAGCACGGCCAGCGCTCCGTCACCCTGCACGCGGATGCCATCGAGCAGGTTGTGCCCGGCGATCACGGCCAGTGCCAGCACCGCCAGCGCGCCGCGTGGCAACCACAGCAGCCCGGCCAGCGCGATCATGCTGATCCCGATCGCCCAGATCACCTGCAGGTACACCACGCTGGGCGGGAACTGCAGGGTCCAGGCGAAGTTGACCACCAGCAGCTCCAAAACGACCAGGAACAGGCCGCGCTTGAGCAGGAAGGCCGACGCGGCCCGCCGCCCGTCCGGCTTGCCGCTGGCGTACAGCCAGGCGGACAGACCGGTCAGCAGCACGAACACCGGGGCGCACAGGTGGGCCAGCAGCCGGCTGACGAACAGCGCCGGCTCGACCTGGTCGACCGCCATCGGGTCGCCCACCTGCTGGTGCATATAGAAGGTTTCGCGCACGTGGTCGAGCAGCATCAGCACGATCACGGTGCCGCGCAGCTGGTCGATGGAGGTCAGGCGGGGGGTGGGGGAAGACGTCACAGCAGGGCCGGTTGTTCGGTGCGATAAGATATAACATAACTAAAGTGGATGGGCCCGGCCCTGGACCTTGCCGAGTCCGGTGTGTCGCGACTGCGTCGGCACGCGCAGCTCAACAGGGGCCTCGGTCAGGCGGTGCAGGGTTGCCAGCCAGCAGCCGGCACTACTGGACTTGCCCGTACATGAACGCTAGCGTGGGAGGGATTTTTTGCCAGCAGGGGCTTCCATGAACAACGACGCTGCGCCACGCCAGCTCACTTTCCGCGCGGTGGTGCTTGCCATCGTGCTGGCGGTGATTCTGTCGGCCGCCAACGCCTACCTCGGCCTGTTCGCAGGCCTGACCATCGCCACCGCCATTCCCGCCGCGGTCATTTCCATGGGGGTGCTGCGCCTGCTCGGCGGTGGCACGATCCTGGAAAACAACATCGTCCAGACCGGCGCCTCGGCCGGTTCGTCGATCGCCGCCGGCGTGATCTTCACGATCCCCGCGCTGGTGATCATGGGCTACTGGCCGGACTTCAAGTACTGGTGGGTGCTGGGCATCGCCGGCCTGGGTGGCCTGCTGGGCGTGCTGTTCTCGGTGCCGCTGCGCCGCTCGATGATCGTGGAAGATCCGCTTCCGTTCCCGGAAGGCAAGGCCGCCGCCGAAGTGCTCAAGGCCGGTGAAAACCCGGGTCCGGGCCTGAAGATCCTGGCGGTGTCGGCGGTGATCGGCGCCTTCGTCAAGCTGGCGGCCGAAAGCGGCCTGCGCCTGATTCCGGATGCCTGGGCCACCTCGGCCTACGTGGGCGGCTCGAAGATCACCGCCTTCATCGGCACCAACCTGTCCCCGGCGCTGCTGGGCGTGGGCTACATCGTCGGCCTGAATGTCGGCATCGTGGTGGTGTCCGGCTCGATCCTGACCTGGCATATCGCCATCCCGCTGTACCAGGCGTTCTTCATGAACACCGATCCGGCGCTGGCGGCCTCGATCGCCACGGCCACCTCCACGGAAGCGGCCTTCGCCATCTGGGGCGCGAAGATGCGTTACCTGGGCGTGGGCGCGATGCTGATCGGTGGCGTCTGGACCCTGATCTCGCTGCGCAAGTCGCTGCTCAATGGCGTCAAGAGTGGCTTTGCCGCGGCCCGCAAGAGCGGTGGCCCGGCGCTGGCGCACACCGAGCGCGACCTGCCGATGAAGTGGATGCTGGTGGCCCTGGTGGTGTTCACCCTGCCGCTGCTGGCGCTGTACCAGGCCATCGTGGGCCAGTGGCACGTCTCGATCCCGATGACGCTGATCATGATCGTGGCCGGCTTCCTGTTCGTCTCCGTCTCGGCCTACCTGGCCGGTCTGATCGGCTCCTCCAACAACCCGGTCTCGGGCATCACCATCTCCACCATCCTGTTCGCCTCGGCGGTGCTGGTGCTGCTGCTCGGCAAGGATGGCCTGACCCCGGTCGGCGTCGGCGGTGCACCGCTGGGTGCCGTGGCCGCGATCATGATCGGCGCGGTGGTGTGCTGTGCGGCCGCGGTCGGCGGTGACAATCTGCAGGACCTCAAGGCCGGCTACATCGTCGGCGCTACGCCGTGGAAGCAGCAGCTGATGCTGGGCATCGGCGCGTTCTCGTGCGCGCTGATCATGGCCCCTGTGCTGAACCTGCTGGCCACCGCCTACGGCATCGGCGTCAAGTCCGAGCTGCATCCCAATGCACTGGCCGCGCCGCAGGCGAACCTGATGGCCTCGGTGGCCAAGGGTCTGTTCGGTGGCGAGCTGCCGTGGACCTTCATCGGCATCGGCGCGGTGATCGGCGCGGCGATCATCGCCTTCGACAGCTGGCTGAAGTCGCGCAACGCACGCTTCCGCGTGCCGGTGCTGGCGGCCGCCATCGGTATCTATCTGCCGCTGGAGCTGATGGTGCCGATCTTCCTGGGTGGCCTGATCGCCTATCTGGTCGAGCGTTTCCACAAGATCCGTGGCGACGACGAAGAAGGCCGCGACCGCGTGCACAAGCCGGGCGTGCTGTTCGCTGCCGGCCTGATCACCGGTGAAGCCCTGATGGGTATCGCCATCGCGGTTCCGATCGTGATCAGCAGCCGTGCCGACGTGCTGGCGCTGCCGTTCCACCTGCCGGGCGCGCAGTGGATCGGTCTGGCCGTGCTGTTCCTGGTCGGCTGGCTGATCTACCGCACCGGCAAGCGCGCGGTCGGTTCGGTCTAAAAACGCCCCGGTCTGCGTCACGACACGCCCCGCTCCGGCGGGGTTTGTCGTTTCTGCCCCCAAGCAAGGCACCGGCATGACCGATGGCCTTTGCATGTGCGGCCCCTGCGGCCCTAACATCGGCGTTTTGCCGTTCCGCGGAGACCCCGATGAAACTTCGTTACGCCCTGCTGCCGTTGTGCCTGCTGACCGCGATGCCCTCGCTGGCGGCCACGCGTGGCCTGGATGTGCGCGACATGATCGCGCTGGATCGGGTCTCCAGCCCGCTGCTCACCGCCGATGGCGGCAACGTGATCTTCGCCAAGCGCGTGGTCGGTGCCGACAGCAAGGCCAGCACCGGCCTGTTCATCCGCAACCTGCGCACGCGTGACCTGGCCCCGCCCAAGCCGCTCACCCCGGTCGGCTGGAACGTCAATTCCGCTGCCCTGTCCGCCGATCGCCAGACCGTGTATTTCCTGAGCGCCAAGAACGGCAGCCAGCAGCTGTACGCGCAGCCGACCACCGGCGGCACCCCGCGCCAGTTGACCGATTTCCCGGTCGATGTGGACAGCTTCCACGTCTCGCCGCAGGGCGACCGCGTCGCCTTCAGCAGCGGCGTGTTCCAGGACTGCGGTTCGGACCTGGCCTGCACCAGCAAGAAACTGGACGCGCACAAGGCGCGCAAGAACACCGGTGAGGTGTTCGACAGCCTGTTCGTGCGCCATTGGGACACCTGGGCCGATGGCCGCCGCAACACGCTGTTCGTGGCACCGCTGCCGGCCGCCAAGGCTGCCGCGGTGAAGGGTGCCTCGGCGATCAGCGCGACGCTGGCCGGCGATGCGCCGTCCAAGCCGTTCGGCGGCAATGACGACTTCACCTGGTCGCCGGACGGCAAATCCGTGGTCGCTGCGATCCGCGTGGCCGGCAAGCAGGAGCCGTGGTCGACCAACTTCGACCTGTACCGCCTGGATGCCGAGGGCAAGCAGGCGCCGGTCAACCTGACCGCGTCCAACCCGGCCTGGGATGCCGGCCCGGTGTTCAGCGCCGACGGCAAGACCCTGTACTACCGCGCCATGAAGCGCCCGGGCTTCGAAGCGGACCGCTTCGGCCTGATGGCGATGGACGTGGCCACCGGCAAGACCCGCGAGATCGCACCGAAGTGGGACCGCTCGGCCGGCGAGATCGTGCTGTCCGGTGACGGCACCCTCATCTACACCAGCGCCGACGACATGGGCGAGCACCGCCTGTTCGGCGTCGACATCGCCACCGGCGAGGCCGTGGTCGTGGCCGATGGCGGCAGCATCGGGTCGCCGGTGATCGCCGGCACCACGCTGGCGTATACGAAGAACAGCCTGAAGAGCGGCGACCAGATCGTCGTCGCCGCCTTCGATGGTGCGAACCCGCGCGAGATCACCCCGAGCGCCGGCCAGATGCTGCCCGATGTCGCCTTCGGCGATTACGAGCAGTTCCAGTTCAAGGGCTGGAACAACGAGACCGTGCACGGATACGTGGTCAAGCCGTACAACTACCAGGAAGGCAAGCGCTACCCGGTCGCGTTCCTGATCCACGGCGGCCCGCAGGGCAGCTTCGGCAACGGCTGGAGCTACCGTTGGAATCCGCAGACCTACGCCGGCCAGGGCTACGCCGTGGTCATGATCGACTTCCACGGCTCCACCGGTTATGGCCAGGCCTTCACCGATGCGATCAGCCAGCACTGGGGCGACCGCCCGCTGGAAGATCTGCAGAAGGGCTGGGCCGCGGCACAGAAGCAGTACCCGTTCCTCAATGGCGACAAGGCGTGCGCGCTGGGCGCCAGCTACGGCGGCTTCATGGTCAACTGGATCGCCGGCAACTGGAACGAGCCGTGGAAGTGCCTGGTCAACCATGACGGCGTGTTCGACCAGCGCATGATGGGTTACGCCACCGAAGAGCTGTGGTTCACCGAGTGGGAGCAGGGCGGCACGCCGTACGAGAAGGCCGCCAGCTACGAGAAGTTCAACCCGGTCAACCACGTGTCGGACTGGAAGAAGCCGATCCTGATCGTGCACGGCCAGCTCGACTACCGCATTCCGGTGGAACAGGGCCTGGCTGCGTTCACCGCCGCACAGCGCCAGGGCATCGAGTCCAAGTTCCTGTACTTCCCGGACGAGAACCACTGGGTGCTCAAGCCGCAGAACAGCGTGCAGTGGCATGACACCGTCAACGGCTGGTTGAAGCAGCACATCGGCGAATAAGCCGGTTTGAAGCGCCGCCCTCCAAGGGCGGCGCTTTTTCATCGGTAGTGCCGGCCGCTGGCCGGCATCTGTACATTCGTAGCGCCGGCCGCTGGCCGGCATCTGTACCGCGCTTTCCGTCCCGCGGCCCGCACGACCCAGGCACCCCATCTCCGTGAAAGCACCTGCCCTGATCCAGAACGACATCGTCGTCTTCGGCCTGATCGCCGCCACCCTCGGTGCCGTGTTCTGGACCGCCTCGCGCGAGCAGGGGCTGTGGAAGCGCTTCTACACCTACGTGCCCGCGCTGCTGCTGTGTTACCTGATTCCCGGTGTGTACAACACCGTTGGCCTGATCGACGGGCAGAACACCCATCTCTACAACCCGGTCGCGCGCGACATCCTGCTGCCCGCCGCGCTGGTGCTGCTCACGCTGGCCGTGGACATCAAGGGCATCCTGCGGCTGGGCCCGAAACTGATCGTGATGTACCTCGGCGCCTCGCTGAGCATCATGGTCGGCGCGGTGGTGGCCTTCCAGCTGATGAAGTGGCTGCATCCGGCGACCGTCGCCGGCGACACCTGGGCCGGCATGGCCGCGCTGGCCGGCAGCTGGATCGGCGGCGGCGCCAACATGCTCGCCATGCGCGAAGTGTTCGACGTCAACGCGACCACCTTCGGGCAGTTCGCGGTGGTCGATGTCGGCGTCGGCTACGTGTGGATGGCCGTGCTGATCTTCATGGCCGGCCGTTCGGCGAAGATCGATGCGCGCAGCGGTGCCGACACCTCGGGCATCGACGCGCTCAAGCTGCGCATCCAGGCCTTCCAGGCGCAGCACGAACGCGTGGCCAGCCTGACCGACCTGATGCTGATCGTGGCCGTGGCGTTCGGCGTGGTGGGGCTGTCGCATGCGATCGCCGGGCCGCTCTCGGCCTGGTTCAAGGGCCATGTGGCCTGGGCGTCTCAGTTCAGCCTGGATGCGCCGTTCGTCTGGGTGGTGGTGATCTCCACCACCTGCGGCCTGGCGCTGAGTTTCACCCGTGCACGCAACCTCGAAGGTGCCGGTGCCTCCAAGCTGGGGTCGCTGCTGCTGTACTTCCTGATCGCCTGCATCGGCATGCAGATGGACCTGCTCGCGCTGCTCGACCGCCCGTGGCTGTTCCTGCTCGGCCTGATCTGGATCGCCGTGCACATCGTGCTGCTGTGGGCGCTGGCGCGCGCGCTGAAGGTGCCGTTCTTCTACTTCGCGATCGGCTCGCAATCCAATATCGGTGGGCCGGCCTCGGCCCCGGTGGTGGCCGCGGCCTTCCATCCCTCGCTGGCCCCGGTGGGCGTGCTGCTGGGCACGATGGGCTACGCGACGGGCACGTACCTGGCCTACATCGTGGGCATCACCCTGCGCGCGATGGCCGGCCAGGGCTGATCGCGGTAGTGCCGGCCGCTGGCCGGCAACCGAGCGATGCGTCACTTGTCCAGGAGGTTGCCGGCCAGCGGCCGGCACCACCGGGGATCAAGGTCGCGGTGAATGACCGCGTCTGCGGATTCAAGCAGCAAGAAGGCCGCGTTCGACCAACCACGCCTTCGCATCTTCCGCATCCTGCTCGAACCGCGCCGAGTGAACCTCCAGGCGCCTATGTGATTGGCGCGTCGCCACGCGCCCAGGACTGACCGCACGTGCGGATTTACGCCGTAAGAAGGCCGCGTTCGACCAACCACGCCTTCGCATCTTCCGCATCCTGCTCGAACCACGCCTGCGTAGACCCCAACCGATACGTATACCCCCACGCATCCATGTCGGCCATCAACTGCGCACTGCCGACACCGGCAAGCCTCCCGGCCAGCACGATCTGCAGGTAACAGGTGGCGTCTTCTTCGGGTACCGAATCGGTGGCATCGGTATGCACCAGCGCACGCCGCTCCGGCGGCAGCACGATCAGGTGACAGGCTTCATGCAGCATCGAGTGCACGGGCGTGTCATCGCGGACATACACGTCGCTGCCGATGATGCCGGCCTCGGGTTCGCCCCAATAGCTGCCCGGAATGGGCGCGCCCTCGGCCACACGATGCAGGTGCAGATCGTGGGCGGCGAGCAGGGCATGGGCATCGTCGAAACGGATATCGCCGACGCGGGTGACCTGCGGTTCGGCGGTGGGAGCAGCGTCGTTCATGGGTTACCGCGCAACCGCCCCTTCCGGTCCGGAAGGGGCGATGTCGATCAGGGCTGCTGCGGGCCTTCCGGCAAGGCGACGGAGATATCGAGCACGTCGTGCTCACCGTCCTTGACCAGATCGACCTTGACCGCATCAGCGTCGATGTTGACGTACTTCTTGATCACTTCCAGCAGCTCACGCTGCAGCAGTGGCAGGTAGTCCGGGCCACCGCGGTGGCTGCGTTCCTGCGCGATGATGATCTGCAGGCGGTTCTTGGCCGTTTCGGCAGTGGTCTTCTTTCGGTTCAGGAAATCGAACAGTCCCATGCTTACCCTCCGAACAGCTTGCTGAAGAAGCCTTTCTTCTCCACGGTGGTGAAGCGCATCGGACGCTCTTCGCCAAGGATGCGGCCCACCGCATCTTCGTATGCCTGGCCCGCAGCCGATTCGGGGTCCAGAATGACCGGTTCACCCTTGTTGGACGCATTGAGCACGTCGCCCGACTCGGGCACCACGCCAATGGCCTTCAGGCCCAGCACTTCTTCCACGTCGGTGATGCTGAGCATCTCGCCGCTCTCCACCCGTACCGGGCTGTAGCGCGTGAGCAGCAGGAAGGCCGGCACGTTCTTGCCGGATTCGGCCTTGTGGGTCTTCGAGTCGAGCAGGCCGATGATGCGGTCCGAGTCGCGCACCGAGGACACTTCCGGGTTCACCACCACGACCGCACGGTCGGCGTAGTACATCGCCAGGAACGCACCCTTCTCGATGCCGGCCGGGGAGTCGCAGATGACGTATTCGAAGCCGTCGGCGATGAGATCGTCGAGCACCTTGCGCACGCCTTCCTGGGTCAGCGCGTCCTTGTCGCGGGTCTGCGAGGCAGCCAGCACGTACAGGTTGTCGAAGCGCTTGTCCTTGATCAGGGCCTGCTTGAGAGTCGCTTCGCCGTGCACGACATTGACGAAGTCGTACACCACGCGGCGCTCGCAGCCCATGATCAGGTCCAGGTTGCGCAGGCCGACGTCGAAGTCGATCACCGCCACCTTTTTTCCACGACGCGCCAACCCACAGGCCAGGCTGGCGCTGCTGGTGGTTTTGCCGACGCCGCCCTTGCCGGAGGTGACTACGATGATTTCAGCCAAAGGATTTCTCCTGATTCTTCTGTTTGGGGGCTGCGTCAGTCCAGCGCAGCGATCTTGATCTGGTCCTGTTCCAGCCACACCTGCACGGCCTTGCCGCGCAGGGAGTCCGGGACATCGTCCAGTACCTTGTAGTGGCCGGCAATGGCGACCAGTTCAGCGTGGAATTCACGGCAGAAAATACGCGCCGTGGTGTTGCCTTGGGCACCTGCCAGGGCACGGCCCCGCAACGTACCGTAAATGTGGATGCTGCCGTCGGCGATCACTTCGGCGCCCGCGCCGACGGTGGCCATGACGGTCAGGTCGCAGTTTTCCGCATACAGCTGCTGCCCCGAACGGACGTTGCTGGTCTGCATGCGGCCGGGCTTGGGCGCGCCGCCGGTGGCGACGGCGCTGGGCGCGGGCGCCGAAGGTACGGCGGCAGCGGCGCGCGCGCGGCGCGGCGGCTCGGTCACCGGCGCAGGCGCCCGGGCCGGCACGGCGGCCGGCTCGGCCTCGGCGCGTTCGTACTGGGCGCGGAACTTGGCCAGCAGCGGCAGGCCGAGCTGCTGGGAGAGCAGGTCGGTTTCGGTGGTGCCGTAGGCGAGCGCGACCGGCAGCACGCCGGCCTTGCGCAGGCCATCCAGCAGCGCCTTGGCCGTGCCTACGTCCGGCATTTTGCTGAGCCCGCCGAAATCCAGGATGACCGCGGCCCGCCCGAACAGCTTCGGGGCACGCGCGACGCGTTCCTGCATTTCACGGGTGAGGCGTTCGACATCGAGGGTGCGGATGCGCAGGTTGGCGATGCCGACCTGGCCGATCTTCAGTTCACCGGCCTGTTCAAAATCCATGTTCGCCGCCACCGATCAGGTCCCCGTCTGCTGCTGGACGCGCAGTGGCTCGCGGCGATGGCCCACCCAGGGCACATCCGGCAACTGGTCGCCGTAGGTGTCGTGCACCCACTGGTAACTGCACAGATCCTTGAGCAGCATGCTGGCGCGCACATCGACGTGGGGCATGTTGTTCTGGCCGACCTCGCGGAAGCCGAAGCTGCCGTGGAAGAGCAGGGCGGCATCGGCGCCGTGGTCCAGGAACACCTCGCAGGTCAGCTGCGGGTAGCGAAGCTCGGCGTAGCTCTGTGCATCGGCATAGAACGCACGGCCGACGCCACCGCCGCGACGGCGGCTGGCGACCACGATGCGGTCGATATAGAAGAATTTGCTGCCCAGGTGCTGCTTGAACCAGGCGAAGTTGCTGCTGTCGTGCTGGCTGTCGCTGCCAAAGCCGATCAGGAAACCGGCCAGGTTGCCGTCGCGCTCGGCGACGCGGAAATACTCAGCGCTTTCATAGAACAGACGCAGGCGGGCGGCATCCAACGGCAGGATGGCCAGGCCGGCATTGTTGTTCAGGGCCAGGACGGAATCGAGCTCGTGCTCGCGCACGTCGCGGATGACAATCGACATTGTGACTCCGTGGGGTAACGCGGTTGGCCCATCGAGGGGCCCTCGGTCCGATTATTGCATGGGTGGCTTCCCCCCGCGAGCCGACAGGCATGACTTCTGTGGGAGTGCAGGGGAACAGGTTCAGCCTACTATGCGTCCATGTTGGGATACCTCAGCCACACCCGAGTACTGCGACTGGCCGGCCTGTTCACCTGGGTCATGGTCGGGCTCCCTCTGGTTTATTCACAGTACGAAGCACTGCTGCGCCGCGGCGGTGGCGTCGATGCCTGGGCGCTGTGGCTGTTCGCCGCCTACCTGGCGTTCGGCGCCGGCTACTTCTGGCTGACCCGCGGGCTGCGCAACGGCGGCCACTCGCGCTGGTACGACCGGGTGATGCTGGTGCTGCTCACCACCTCGGCGCTGGGCGTGAGCTACCTGAGCGGCTCGGGCCTGGGCAGCATCCTGATGATGGTCGCCGCCGGCGTCATCCCGTGGATGCTGCCGGTGCGCGGCGGCGTGATCTGGCTGCTGCTCAGCCAGCTGGCGGTGCTGCCGGTCTACTACCTGATCCTGAACTTCTCGCTGTTCGAGGCGGTGATGCAGTCGCTGCTGTATGGCGGCTTTTCCATGTTCATCTTCGTGACCAGCCTGGTCGCGCGCCAGCAGACCGATGCCCGGGAAGAGCAGCGGCGGCTCAACACGGAGCTGCGCGCCACCCGCGTGCTGCTGGCCGAGAGCGCCCGGGTCAACGAACGCACGCGCATCTCGCGCGAGCTGCATGACCTGCTGGGGCACCACCTGACCGCCCTCAGCCTGAATCTGGAAGTGGCCGGCCACATCACCGAGGGCCAGGCCCAGGAGCATGTCCACCAGGCCCACACCTTGGCCAAGCTGCTGCTGACCGATGTGCGCGAGGCGGTCAGTCAGCTGCGCGACAGCGGGGCGATCGACCTGGCCGCCGCGCTGCGGCCGCTGACCGAGCAGGTGCCCTCGCTGGAGATCCACCTGGACATCGACGAGCCCCTGAGCGTGGAGGACCCCGAGCGCGCCCACGTGCTGCTCCGCTGCACCCAGGAAATCATCACCAATGCGGTGCGCCATGCCGGCGCGCGCAACCTGTGGATCAAGGTCCGGCGCGAGCCGCCGGGCGTCGTGGTGCTCGAAGCGCATGATGACGGGGTCGGCGCCGACGGGATCGTGGTCGGCAACGGGTTGCGCGGGATGCGCGAGCGCCTGCAACAATGCGGTGGTGAGCTGCAGATCGAAACCCGCCGGGGACAGGGCTTCCGCCTTCGTGCCTCGGTACCCGGCGTGCCAGTGCTGATGCTGACCGCTGTCATTGAAGGAGTGCGTTGATGATTCGCGTCTGCCTGGTCGACGACCAAACCCTGGTGCGGCAGGGAATCCGCTCGCTGCTGGCGCTCGATGACGGCATCGAGGTGGTCGCCGAGGCCGCCGATGGCCGCCAGGCCGTCGAGGTGGTTCCGCAGGTCCGCCCGGACGTGGTCCTGATGGACATGCGCATGCCGGTGATGTCCGGCCTGGAGGCGCTGCAGATGCTGTCGCGGCTGAACCAGCTGCCGCCGACCATCATCCTGACCACCTTCGATGACGACCAGCTGGTGCTGGCCGGGCTCAAGGCCGGGGCCAAGGGCTACCTCCTCAAGGATGTGACCCTGGACCAGCTGGTCGGCGCGATCCGGACCGTGGCCGACGGCGGCTCGCTGGTGCAGCCGGCGGTCACCCAGCGCCTGCTGTCGGGCCTGGAGCACATGCGCAACGAGTTCGTGAGCCTGGACCGGCCGGACCCGTTGACCGACCGGGAGACCGAGATCCTGCGGCTGATGGCCAGCGGCTTCTCGAACAAGGAGATCGCCAATTCACTGGGCGTGGCGGAGGGCACCATCAAGAACCACGTGTCCAACATCCTCTCCAAGCTGGGCGTGCGCGACCGTACCCGGGCGGTGCTCAAGGCCTTCGAACTGCAGCTGGTCTGAGCCTGGCGGGCCGGCGGGGACCTTCGGGTGGCCGCCGCTGCCGGGTATTTCCTGAAATCCGTGAAACCCTTGCAGCGCAAGCGATGCAGGGGTGTTTTCGAGCCCGGCGGCCGAATCCGGCAAAGAAATATTCTCCATCCGCTACGTGCTGACACGCGCGATGCGTTATCTTTCCGCTCCTTGTCTATGCAAAACCGCTGCCGACATGGAAACCGGTGTGCCAACCCTGATCAACAACACCGGCGAAGCCTGCTAGGATTGGCGCTTCGCTTCAATCAACCCGGCCGTGGGATCGGCCCCGGAGACTCCTGAATGACCCGTATTATCGAGTTCCTGATCGCCTTGGGGATCGTGGCTGGCCTGTTCGTCATCATTGGCGTATGTCTGCCGGGCGAGCGCCATATTTCCGAAAGCATCGAGACCAACCGCAAGATGACGATCGTGTTCGACACGGTCAACAGCCTGCGCCGCTTCAAGGACTGGAACCCGCTCTTGCTGCGCGATCCCGCCGTTGAACTGAAGCACTCCGGCCCGGCTGCCGGCGTCGGCGCACGCCTGGACTACTCCTCCAAGGAAGGTTCCTTGGGCCAGGGTAGCTGGGTGATCACCGAGTCCGAGCAGAACAAGCACGTTGCGATCGCCATCGAAGACGAGAGCAAGGGTCACGACAAGGTGACCAACTTCACCCTGGAGCCGACCGGCAAGGGTGGCCGCAACGTCAAGATCACGCAGGACTACAACGTCAAGTACGGTTTCAACCTGTTCGGTCGTTACGCGGGCCTGTACGTCAGCCGTCACGCCGGTGACGACCTGAAGCTGGGTCTGTCGCGCATGGCCAACATGCTGGCCACCGTGCCGAACGTGGACTACCGCACTGCCGAAGCCCCGCTGACCGATCTGGCCATCGTGGACGTCCCGGCCGAGGACCTGCTGGTCGTCACCGCCGGCAACGTGGACCGCGGCCAGGAGACCATCACCAAGTCCATCAAGGACAACCAGGAATGGATCAAGCGCGTCATGGAGGCCAACAACCTCGAAGCCGCCGGTCCGTTCCGCATCATCACCACCGATTTCGGCGCCGAGAAGTACGCCTTCGACGTGGCCCAGCCGGTCAAGAAGAAGGGTGCTGAAGGCGCGACTGCCGAAGCCCTGACGGTGAAGATCGACGGTGGTGCACCGGTCAAGTACGTGCATGTTGCTCCGCACCGTTCGGCCCACGCGGCCTACACCGGCCACATGGCCGGCCTGGACATCGCCCGCAACGCCCTGCGTGCGTGGTCGGTGACCGGCGGCAACGAAGTGATCGACCGTCCGTACGAGTCCTGGAAGGACGGCGTGGAAAAGTCGTTCACGCCGGAAGGCACGTACGACATCTACTGGGCCGTCAAGTAATCCGACGGTTGCCGTGATGTAACGCACGACCTGAAACGCGCCGCTTCCTGCGGCGCGTTTTTTTTTGGCTCCGGCAGCGGGGCACTGTCTGAAGGACCCAAGCATGCTCAACCTGGAACGACGCGCGCGCAAACCCTCCCTGCTGGCCGGCCTGGGCGGCCTGCTGGCGGCCACCGCGGTCGGCCTGTCCGCGTACGCCTCGCATGGCATCGCCGACCCACAGGCGCAGTCGCATGTCACCACCGCGGCGCTGTACGCGTTCGGGCATGGCGTGGCGCTGGCGGTGCTCGGCCCGACCCAGCAGAACACCCTGGGCCGGCTGGCCCTGTATGTCCTGCTGATCGGCACGCTGCTGTTCTCCGGCAGCCTGGTGGCTGGCGCGCTGTGGAAGCTCAGCACCCAGCTGGCGCCGGTCGGGGGCACGGCCCTGATGGTGGGTTGGCTGGCCTACGGCCTGAATGCCCTGAGGCGCTGACATGCCCCGTTACCGCCGCGGCTTCGATGTCGATGAAGCCCATGACTGGCTGAGCCGGCGCGACCGCCGGCTGGGCACATGGATGAAGCGGCTCGGCCCGATCCAGGCACAGCCGGGCTGGGCGAAGAGCTTCGACCCGGTCGATGCGCTGGCGCGGGCGATCCTGTTCCAGCAGCTCAGCGGCAAGGCCGCCTCGACCATCGTGGGACGGGTGGAAGCCGCGATCGGGAGCAGCCGGCTGCATGCCGATACGCTGTCGCGCATCGACGATCCGGGGCTGCGGGTGTGCGGTGTCTCGGGCAACAAGGCGCTGGCGCTGCGCGACCTCGCGCGGCGCGAGGCGGCCGGCGAGATCCCCGACCTGCGCCGGATGTCGGTGATGGACCACGACGCGATCATCGATACCCTGGTGCCGATCCGCGGCATCGGCCGCTGGACGGTGGAGATGATGCTGATGTTCCGGCTCGGCCGCCCGGACATCCTGCCGGTCGACGACCTGGGCGTCCGCAAGGGCGCGCAGCGCGTAGACAAGGCCGAGCGGATGCCGAGCCCGAAGGAGCTGCTTGCCCGCGGCGAGAAGTGGGGCCCGTTCCGGACCTACGCCAGCCTGTACCTGTGGCGGATCGCCGATTTCACCGTGGATCCGAAGGCGACGACCAACCGCTCGCAGGACTGAGGCAGGACGGAGTCACCCGCGAGGCCGCTGCCAGCACCAGTGCCACGGTTCGTAGACGATGCCGTGCGGATTGTCGCGCGGGTAGCTCAGCTGGAACCCGAAGCGCCCTGCATGCTCGCCCAGCCACGCGAAGGCGGCCGTGGATTCGAACGATTCTTCGGCCGGCGGTTCGCCCGGCGTGCCGATATCCAGCGCGTAACCGCTGTGGTGCTCGCTGTAGCCCGGCGCCGCATTGACCTTCAGGATGTCCTGCACGCCCAGCCCACGGTCGCGTTTGCGCGCGAAGATGCCGAGCTGGTAATCGTGGCTGCGGTACCCGGAGATCGCGTCCAAGGCGATGCCATCGGCGGCGGCCTGCTGGTGCAGGCGTTGCCAGCCACGCGCGGCCTCACGCTGCAGCCACAGGGGGCGACGGTAGCGGTCGAAACCGGCCAGGTGCAGCTGGGTCGGTTCGGCTTCCAGTGCCAGTCCGGTAGCGGCTTCGTAGGCATCGGCATCGATGCCCAGGGTCTCCAGGCGATCCTGCAGTCCACTCAGCGGCAGCACGGCGTCAGGCGCGCTACCGCGGCGGCGAACCAGCAGCTGGCGGTCGAGTGCGTCCAGCGCCTCCTCGATGCCCGGCTCGCGCATCAGGCGTGGCACCAGCGGCAGGACGCCGTGGGTGGTGGCCACGGCGAGGTAGCGGCCATCGCGCTTGCGCCGCAGCACCCACTGCGCACGGGCCAGGGCGCGCGCGTCGGCGGAGCTGCGCGCACGCAGCAGGCCGCCGGGCCAGAGTTCGATCTCGGCGGTGTTGATCAGCAGGACAGGGGATCTACGCATGCCGCCAGCTTAGTGCGCGCCCGGCGGTCCGGCCAGCGCCTGCAGCGCCTCCAGCAGGGCGCGGGGACGCTCCGGGCTGATCACCAGGGCGCTGCCATCGCGCAACGGCAGGTACAGCACCCGGCTGCTGTCGGTGATCAGGCAGAACGCCTTGCTGCGGTCGGCCATCCGGTAATGCCCGGACTGGAAGCCGGGCACGCCGTAGCCGTTGGTCTTGATCGCGGGCTTGTAACGGCCGTGCTCGGCGAGATCAACGATGCGCGCCTCGTCCAACCGCATGTCACGGACCGGCACGCGCTTGCGGTAGAAGGTCGACTGTACCTCCAGCGTGTCCTCGTGCAGCACGATGCGGCGGCGGGTGTACGCCCAGGTCAGCGCGGCCGCCAGCACCGCCAGGAAGGGCAGGGTGATGAACAGTTCGGTGTGTGAGCGCTCCGGCGCGTCCAGCGCGGTGCCGACCAGCAAGCCGGCGACGAGCAGCAGCGGAATCCACAGCCAGAGCAACCGCCAGACCGGTGCCGGGGCAACCTCGAAGGGGTGAGGTGCACTCACGTCATGCCTCCTTCTTGAAGATCAGCACCGACGTCGTGAAGGGAGGTGCCGACACCAGGCCGATCGCGTTGACCAGCTCCCAGCCCAGCTGGCCCTGCTTGGTCAGCTCATCCTGGATCTGCTCGGCTTTGACGATCCCCATCAGGTTGGGCTTCACTTCAACGGTGAGATAGCTCCAGCGTTTGCTCATGACTTGCTCTCCCTGTCGGGGCTGGGTCTGGGAAGGCGTCCCGCCTTGCGCAGCGCATCGCGCAGCACGTACTCGATCTGCGCGTTGAGGCTGCGCAGCTCGTCGTCGGCCCAGCGCTGCGCCGCCGCCAGGACATCGGCATTGATACGCAGCGGGTACGCTTTCTTTTCGGTCATGCGGGGTCCTTTATCAACAGCGCGTGCCGTCCCCTCGGCGCCACGGGTGCATCAATACAGCGAACCGGCGTTGACCACCGGCTGGGTGCCACGGTCCGAACACAGCACGGTCAACAGGTTGCTCACCATGTGTGCCTTGCGCTCCTCGTCGAGCTGGACCACGCCGTTCTTCTGCAGTTCGGCCAGGGCCATCTCGACCATGCCGACCGCGCCGGCCACGATGCGGGTACGCGCGGCGATGACCGCGTTGGCCTGCTGGCGCTGCAGCATCGCTTGGGCGATTTCCGGGGCATACGCGAGGTGGCTGATGCGCGCGTCGATCACCTGCACGCCGGCATCGGCCAGGCGCTCGGCCAGTTCGTCCTTGAGGTGCTGGGAGATTTCAGCCGCATGGCTGCGCAGCGACAGCTGGCCTTCCTCATGCTGGTCGTAGGGGTAGCTGGTGGCCATCGCGCGCAGCGCCGACTCGGACTGGATGTGCACGAAGCTCTCGTAATCGTCCACGTTGTAGACGGCCTCGGACGCATCCACCACCTGCCACACGATCACCGCGGCGATCTCGATCGGACTGCCATCGAGTTCGTTGACCTTGAGCTTGCCGCTTTCGAAGTTGCGCACGCGCTGGCTCACCTTGACCTTGGTGAAGAACGGGTTGTTCCAGCGCAGGCCGTTCTCCTTCACGGTGCCGACGTACTTGCCGAACAGACTGACCACGACGGCCTGGTTGGGCTGCACGGTGTACAGGCCGACCAGGCTGAGCAGGGCGGTGGTGGCCAGCGCCAGGCTGCCGACGATCAGCGCCGGATTGCGGTTGCCGCGCTCCACGCCCACCACGAACATCCACACGGCCACGGCGGTTAGGGCCAGGACCAGCAGCAGGAAGGGCAGGCCGGACAGCGAGCGGATCGACTTCTCTTTCATGGCAGGGCGTCCTTGGGTGATTGAGTTGGAAGATATCAAATTGATATCAACCTGCAAGTGCCCGGCCGGTCGGCCATGCGGCCGCGGCAGCGGCTAGAATGCCCTCCCGCCCCTGTTGCCCGGATCACCGCCATGTCCACGCTCGGTACGCCGCTGTCTCCATCCGCCACCCGTGTACTGCTGCTGGGCTCCGGCGAGCTTGGCAAGGAAGTCGCCATCGAGCTGCAGCGGCTGGGCGTGGAGGTGATCGCCGCCGATCGCTATGCCAATGCACCGGCCATGCAGGTGGCACACCGTTCGCACGTGATCGACATGCTGGACGCGATGGCGCTGCGTGCGTTGATCGCGCTGGAGAAGCCGCACCTGGTGGTGCCGGAGATCGAGGCGATCCATACCGAAACGCTGGTCCAGCTGGAACAGGAGCAGGGCCTGCGGGTGGTGCCGACCGCACGCGCGGCACGCCTGACGATGGACCGCGAGGGCATCCGCCGGCTTGCCGCCGAGACCCTGGGCCTGCCGACCTCGCCGTACCGCTTCGTTGATACCGAGGCGGAGTACCGTGCAGCCGTGGCCGCGATCGGGCTGCCGTGCGTGGTCAAGCCGGTGATGTCCTCCTCGGGCAAAGGCCAGAGCACGCTGCGCCAGGACGCCGACATCGCGCCGGCCTGGGAATACGCGCAGACCGGCGGCCGTGCCGGTGCCGGGCGCTGCATCGTCGAGGGCTTCATCGATTTCGAGTACGAAATCACCCTGCTGACCGTGCGCCACGCGGGCGGGACGTCGTTCTGTGCGCCGATCGGGCATTGGCAGAAGGACGGGGATTACCGCGAGAGCTGGCAGCCGCAGCCGATGTCGCCGCGTGCGCTGGCGCGGGCGGAGGAGATTTCGCAGGCGATCACCGACGAGCTCGGCGGCTGGGGCCTGTTCGGGGTCGAGTTGTTCGTGAAGGGCGACGAGGTGTGGTTCAGCGAAGTGTCGCCGCGTCCGCATGACACGGGCCTGGTGACGTTGGCCTCGCAGGAGTTGAGTGAGTTCGCGCTGCATGCGCGCGCGATCCTGGGGCTGCCGATTCCGGTGATCCGCCAGAGCGGTCCGTCGGCGTCATGCGCGATGCTGGCGCATGGCGAGGGCGTGCCGTTCTTCAGCAATGTGGCCGAAGCACTGGTGCATCCGGATTCGGCCCTGCGTCTGTTCGGCAAGCCGAGCGTGCACGGGCATCGCCGGGTGGGCGTGACCTTGGCGCGTGGCGCGGATATCGACGAGGCGCGGAAGATTGCGCGTGAGGCGGCGGAGGCTATCGGGATCGAGTTGCGGTCGTGAGCCGGGTTTGAGGCCGAGGCCGAAGCTGGCGCCTTGGTTGCTGTCGGTGTCAGGCGATCGGGCAGCCCGATGCAGGACCCGCCGTGAACCCATCCATGGGGGCTCGTAGTGCGGCATCCATGCCGCACACGGTCCTTCATCGGGCTGCCCGATCACCTCTTCGCGGACGGTCGGTTGGGCGGTTGGGACAGCGGAGCAAACGAAAAACGGCGAGCCTTGGCTCGCCGTTTTTCCGTTGAGAACGAAGCAGGCGTTACTTCACGTCCACCCACACCAGATGGTGGTCGCTGCCGTCTGCAATCTTCGCTTCCGGGCTGTCATTGGACGGCCAGAACACGCCGCTGCCGATGTAGCTGAAGCCGACCGAGGGCAGCACGTAGTCCAGGCGCATGGTGCCGGACTTGGGGCCGAAGTCGCCGGTGGCGTGGAAGGGAGCGCCTTTGCGGACGATGCCTTTCTCGGCATAGGCCAGGCTGGTCTGTTCGGCGCCGACGCTGCGCGGGGTGGGGTAGCGCAGAACGCGGGCGTTTTCGATGAGTTCGACGATGGCCTCATGGCGGCCGTCGCCGTCGACCGGGTCGTTGTTGAGGTCGCCGAGGATGACGAAGCGTGCGTCCTGCGGAAGGCCGCCGCAGTGGCCACGGTCATCGCACAGCCACGACGTGTCACGGTCCTTGAGGTACTCCTGCCACAGGCGCAGTTCGTCGTGGTTGCGGGCGGCGTTGCGCTTTTCCGGGCCGTCGAAGACCGGTGGGGTCGGATGCGAGACCAGGGCGTGCACGGTGCCGTTCGGGGTGGTCACCGGCACGTCCCAATGCGATTTGGACGACAGGCGCAGCTGTGACCAGACGTGGTCGTTGTAGAAGGATGTCCCGGTGCGCGGGTCGATCGGTCGCAGGGCGCCGGGCATCGTGCTCCACTTCAGCAGCTGGAAGCTGCGGACCTTGGCGTCATCGATCGGGTAGCGCGACAGCACCAGCATGCCGTACTGGCCCGGGTGCAGGCCGTAGCCCCAGGCATCGTTGCCACGGGCGCGGCCTTCGCCGCCGATCTCGCCGTTGTTGTCCAGGTCCAGGCCGCTCTGCACGCCGGTGTTGACCGGGGCGAGGTAGCGGTAGGCGTAGTGCAGCGGCTCGCCGCCGCCCGGCTGGGCGGATTCCAGGTAGCGCTGCTGGAACAGGTCGGCGGCGCGATGGGCCTCGTCGTAGTCGAACTCGTTGAGCAGCACCAGATCCGGGCGGACCTGCTGCAGGACGGCGGCGATCTTGCGCGCGTGTTCGCTGTCGCCTTCAAGCTCGGCGATCAGGCCGCCGGTCTCGTCGCTGTACAGGGAGGTGTTGTAGGTGGCGATCCGCAGCGGTGCGGAAGCGGAATCCGGCATGGCAGCGGTCTTGGCGGGGGTCTGTGCGCAGGCGCCGCAGAGCAGGGCCAGGGCAAGGATCAGGGGATGGGCTTTCATCCGCCTATTCTGCACCCGTCGCGGTGTCAGTGATGCGTCAGCGGCCGTCCGATTCGTCGTCGAACGCGTGCCAGCGGCGACCGTCATAGGCCTCCAGCGGGCGGAACCGGCGCTTGTAGTCCATCTTGCGGTGGCCGCGGATCCAGTAGCCCAGATACAGGTGCGGCAGGTGCTCGCGCTGGGCCCAGGCGATCTGCTGCAGGATCGCGAAGGTGCCCAGGCCGCGATGGGCCTGGTCCGGATCGAAGAAGGTATAGACCGCCGAGAGCCCCTGCGGGGTCACGTCGGTCACGGCGACCCCGAGCAGCGGACCGCGATGGCCATCCTCGGCCGGGCCGCGGATTTCGATGAAACGGCCCTGCGACCAGCGCCCGATCAGGAACTGGTCGAACTCGTGCGGGCCGTGCTCGTCCATGCCGCCCTGGGCATGGCGGTGCGTGAGGTAGCGGTGATACAGCGCGAACTGCTCTTCGGTCTGCTCGGCCGCGACGATCCGCACCTCCAGATCGGCATTGCGGGCCAGGCAGCGGCGCTGGCTGCGGTCCGGTGCGAAGCGGGCCACGGGGATGCGCACGGCCACGCAGGCGTGGCAGTCGGCGCAGTGCGGGCGGTAGACCAGATCGCCGGAGCGGCGGAAGCCCCAGCCGAGCGCCATCGGGTACAGGGTGCCCAGGCGCGGATCGTTGGGATCGAGCACCAGATCGCGCGCGGCCCGTTCCGGCCAGTAGCCACAGGGGTGGTCGCCGGTCTGGAACAGTCGCAGCTCGTCGTCGCGGTCGCCGTGTATTGCCATGCCCACAGCATAGCCCCGTGCCGTCGCAGCCGCCGCGACTGTCTGCCAAATGAACACGGCCGGCCGGGCTGTCAACGGTGCTGGCGCCCACGCGTTGTTACCGGTGTGGGTGCCACGCACCGCACGCAGTTTCCCTCACGAACCGGAGTTACCCATGCGCAACCGCACCTCCCTCCTGCTGCTCGCCCTGCTGCTGTCCACCGGTGCTGCCGGCCTGGCGGTCGCTGCCGATACCCCTGCCGCCGGCGACAAGCCCGCCCGCGCCAAGCTGGACACCAATGGCGATGGCTTCATCGACCGCACCGAAGCGGCGAAGGCGCCGCGTCTGGCCGCGCAGTTCGACACCCTGGACGCCAACAAGGACGGCAAGCTCTCGCGTGAGGAACTGCCGCGCTGGCACGGCAAGCGCCACGGGCGTGGCCCGGGGGGCCATGGCGACTGGATGGCCAAGCTGGACACCAACAGAGATGGCCGCATCAGCCGTGAGGAAGCCAAGGCCGACCCGCGCCTGGCCGCGCGCTTCGATGCGATGGACGTCAACAAGGATGGTTACCTGGACAAGGCCGACCGCGAGCTGCGCATGAAGCAGCATCGCGATGCGTGGTTCGCCGCGGCCGACACCAACAAGGACGGCCAGCTGAGCAAGGCCGAGTTCGATGCGGCCAAGGGCCCGTTCGGTGGCCCGCGTGGCGATCACCGCGATGGCAAGCACCGTGACGGCAAGCCGCCGATGCCGCCGAAGGCACCGGCCGCGAAGTAAGCGGCACGAAGGTGTTGCACGAGAAAAGCGCCGGCCATCGACCGGCGCTTTTCTGTATCAGAGCCGTCCGTTCTTGTACATCGCCCAGATGATGGTGCCGACCACGAACAGGTTCATCACCCACAGCGCCTTGCGGCCGTACAGCGACTCGTATTTCCAGTTCGGGCCGGTGCGTCCATGGCGCGCCGCATCGCGCGCGATCATCGGGGCCATGATCCGCGGCAGCGGAACGAGACACTGATAGTTGATCATGGACAGGCCGATCGCCAACGCCACCACGGGCCAGTACCAGGCCAGCGGCAGGAAGCTCAGCGCGAAGACCGCCACGCAGGTCACCAACGCGGTGAAGGTGCTGTAGTGCACAAACCCGCGGATGGCGGTTCGCTCGCCCTCGTTCTCGGCGTACGAGAGCAGGTAACGTCCCCCCAGATAGCTGCCCAGCACGCCCCCGACCACGCCGCCGGCGATCGCGCCCCACGCAAAATCCGGCGGCAGCACATGACTCTGGCTGGCCGCTGCGCTCAGCGAGCCCAGGGCGGCACCGCCGGAAACGCTGGCACCGCCCAGCCCGAGCTTGCTGGTGCCCAGCCCGGTGCCGAGCAGGATCGCGGCACTGGCGGTGCCGGGCGCGGCGACCAGCACCATCGAAACGACGGTCGTGGCGAACGCCGCGCTCGGCGCGCTGCTGCGCGCGAACTCGCTGAACCGGCGCATCATCTCCTCGCGTACGGTGGCGCGAGCGCGTGACAGTCGCTTGCGCACGGCGGCATCACTGAGGCCGAGCAGGTCGGCGACCTGCTGCGAGCTCTGGCCTTCGCGGTAATACAGCAGCAGCGTCTCGCGGCTGTCTTCGGGCAGCGCCGAGATGATCTCTTCCGCTGCCAGTTCCTCTTCCACCCGCTGCAGGTGCTCCGGGACGCTCGGGCTGGGGTCGGCGGCCATGTTGATGGCGATCTCGGCGGCCTCGCCGGACAGCGGGCGGCTGCGGTTGGCACGCAGCCAGTCACGGGCGAGGTTGCGGGTGATCTGGCGCAGCCATGGCAGGAAGCTGGCATGGCTGTGCAGCTGATTGAGCTGCTGCCAGGCCTTGATGAAGGCTTCCTGCGCGATGTCCTCGCTGGCGTGCACGTCGCGGGTGATTGCCAGCGCGATCGCGGTGACCGTGTTCTGGCAGGCCAGCACGATGCGCCCGTAGGACTGCTGGCAGCCGCCCGCGGCGGCGGGCAGTTCGCGTTCGAGCGTAGTGGTGAGCGGATGCGTCATGGCACGTTCCCCGGCGGTGATCCGAGTATGACGATGCCTCGACCGGAATGTGACCGGGTAGTGCCGGCCGCTGGCCGGCTCCTAGTACGGTTGGAATCCTGCAGAGCCGGCCAGCGGCCGGCACTACCCGTTATTCAGTTGGCTGGATCCGGACCCGGACTTCCTCTTCTTCCGGTGGGGTGGCCGCCGGTGCGGTCGGTGACGCGGCCGGCTGTACCGCCGGGGCCGGCGCTGGCGCCACGGTGGGGGCGCCGCGGTGGCGCATGACCACCACCATCGCCACGGCAGCGATCACCAGCAGCAGGCCGATGCGGATGCGCCAGGCCCAGTTGCGCGGTGCGTCGTTCTGGGCGACCTCGTCGCGGAAGGCGAACTGCGCGGTCGGGTGATCGCGGCGGGTGGTTTCCAGCAGGCGCGCATCACGCAGAATCTCGCGGGCGCGCGGCTGGTCGTCGGCATGCACCACCCACAGGGTCGGATGGGTGGTCGCCTTTTCCTTGTCCAGATAGCTGAACTGGCTGCCGCGCTTGCTGTGGTACGAGCGCCCGTTGGTGATGCGCACTTCGATGCCGGCGTCGCGCAGCAACTGGGCCACGCCTTCGACGGTCTCCACGCGCTGGCTGTTGAAGATCTGTCTCATGTCAGTCCTTGGCCGGTACGGCGGCGGCTGCGGCACTGTCGTCGACCACGCGGATCAGCCCTTCCTGCGCCGTGCTGGCGACCAGGATGCCGTTGCGGGTGAAGAACTGGCCACGCGCCAGGCCGCGCGAATCCTGCGCGCTGGGGCTGTCCAGCGAATACAGCAGCCAGTCGTCGGCGCGGAACGGACGGTGGAACCAGATCGCGTGATCCAGTGAGGCCATCTGCACGTGCGGCTGGTAGTAGCTGATGCCGTGCGGGAAGGTCGCGGTGCCGAGCAGATGGAAATCCGAGGCGTAGGCGAGCAGGGCCTGATGCAGCTCGGGGGCATCGCCCACGGTCTCGTTCAGACGCAGCCACACCTGGTGGTACGGCGGGCGCTTGGGCGGATGGAGTTCGTCGCGCGGGTAGACATGGCGGAACTCGAACGGGCCGCCCCGCGAGAGCCAGCGCTGCACCTTGATCGGCAGGCGATCAAGCACCGCCTGCGGCAACGGCTGGTTCGGCTCGATGTCTTCCGGCTGCGGCACTTCCGGCATCTTGTGCTGGTGCTCGGCGCCGGTCTCGGCCTGCTGGAACGAGGCCGCGCAGAAGAAGATCACTTTGCCGTGCTGGATCGCGGTGACCCGGCGCACGGAGAAGCTGCCGCCATCGCGGGTACGGTCCACGTCATAGACGATGGGATGGTCGATGTTGCCGGCGCGCAGGAAGTAGGCGTGCAGCGAATGCACGTGACGGCCGTTCTCGACCGTCTTCTGGGCGGCGGACAGCGCCTGGCCCAGCACCTGGCCGCCAAAGACGTACTTGGTGCCGATATCGCGGCTCTGGCCGCGGAACAGATTGTCTTCCAGGCGTTCGAGCGAGAGCAGGTCGATCAGCTCGGAAACGACGGGTTCGTGCGTGGCGGACAAAGGCGGCAACCTGGGTTGGACTGGCGCCGATTATACGGGGTCTGGTCGTGCCGGCCGCTGGCCGGCAGGCGCACCTGCACGCAGCACGGGGTAGTGCCGGCCGCTGGCCGGCTCCTCGTCATGTCCAGGCACAGCGGGAGCCGGTCAGCGGCCGGCACTACCGGTATGCGGAAGGGTGTCCGCGTTCGCGGGTCAGCCCTTGCCCAGCCTTGCGACCAGCCCGTGCAGCGCCTGCTGGGCGTCCGGGGCGTACCAGGCGTCCACGAAGCGGTCGAGCTGGATGAGGTCGGCGTGCAGCGCCTCGTGCAGGTCGGCGCGGGCGATGGCGCGGGTCAGCAGCATCGGTTGGCGCGGCAGCTTCAGCAGGCTCTGCAGCCAGGCCACGGCGCGGGCGACAACCAGGTCCGCATCGACCACCTCATCGACCAGCCCGATCTGCAGTGCGCGCTCGGCCGGTACCATCTCGCCGCCGACCAGCAGGGTGGTGGCCCGATGGTGGCCGACCACGCGGCGCATCAGGCGCTGGATGCCTTCCGGAGCGACCAGCCCGACCTGCACTTCGTTCAGGCCGATCACCGTGGGATGGGCGGCATCGGGGCTGCGCGCGATGATCCGGTAGTCGCAGCACAGGGCCAGCACGCAGCCGCCGGCCGGGGCGTGCCCGGTCATGGCCGCCACCACCGGCACGCGGCATTCGGCCAGGGTGCGCACGGCGCCGAAGAAGGCCTGCCAGCTGTCCAGCAGCCTGTGCTTGTCATCGCCATGGCCGAGCAGGTGCGGCACGTCCATGCCGGCACTGAAGATGCGCTCGCTCCCGGACAGCACGATGCCGTGTACATCCTCGGACATGGCCTGGTTGATCGCCTGGATCAGGTGCCGGCACAGCTCGGTGTCCAACGCATTGACCGGTGGACGCGCCAGCCGCAGTTCGCGGATGGGGCCATGGTTGATCACCTCGATGAGCGTCGTCATGCTGCAGTCTCGTTGCGGACAGGGAACGAAGCCGATGATAACCAAACCATTCGTGTGCGTATTGTTGGGGCTGTGTGCGTTCGCAGCATCGGCGTCGGCGGTGGCCGATGCGCCTGCCTGCGTGTCACTGCGCGACGGCTGGCTGCGGTTGCCGCCGGCCGCGATGCCGATGGCCGCCGGTTACGGGCGGATCCGCAATGACTGCCGCGAGGCGGTCGTGGTGATCGCTGCCGGCAGCAAGGCGTTCGGCGATGTGTCCCTGCATGAAACGACGCTGGTGGACGGGGTCAGCAGGATGCGCGCGGTGGAGCGATTGCCGATCGCGGCCGGTGCGACGGTCGAGCTGAAGCCGGGGGGCTTGCACCTGATGCTCATGCAGCCGGAGGTGCCGCTCAGCGAGGGCAAGGTGCTGCCGCTGCGGCTGAGCCTGGAAGACGGCCGCAAGGTGGATGGACAGCTGCAGGTGCGCGGCGCGCGTTGAGTGCGTGCTGGCCGGCACGCGCGCGGTCAACTCCAGTCGTAGGAGAACAGGACGGTGCGGCTGTCCGGTTCGTACAACATCACGATGGCATCGGCGCCCGCAGCGCACCAGTTGTAACCGGCTACTTCGGCGACCGCGAAAAACGGTTTGCCATCCCGGGTGATGCGCACGTTCTCGGCATCGTCCGGTCGGTCGCGGTCATACATCGCCGGATCCAGCGCGATCTCGAATGCCGGCGGGATCTCGGCGGTCTCGGTCCAGTTGCCGCCGGAAATCTGCCCGCCGAGCCTGTCCAGATACGCTTGTTCGCCCGGCTCGCCATCGCCATAGCGCATGTAGCTGGCCAGCGAGCCGTGGGTCTGGAAATAGGCGTGTGCCTTGGCATGACTGTCGCGCATCTCGGCGATGTGCTCGACCGTGTCGCTGTCCTGCACCTGGTCGCCGAGGAAGTAGCCCGCGTTGCCGAGGAAGCGCATGCGGTTGTCGGTGGTCAGCTCGAATGCGATCCAGTTGGTGCCGGTGAACGCGTTGTGGTGCTCTTCGGTGTCTTCGCCGATGCAGCCTTCATACGGCTCTATCGGGCACAGCATCGTGGCCACGGTGCCGGCCAGTTCCGGACGCAGGATGCCCAGGTCGATGCCGATCAGCGGCAGCAGGTGTTGGGCCAGCCACGGTTGTTCCTGGTGGAAAACGTCGGCGGGGAACGGCGTCATTCCGGGGAGAAGTGTGCGGATGTCGGTCTGGTGGAACATGGCATTCCTTTGAACGAATGGCGGTAGCGCCGGCCGCTGGCCGGCATCCATGCATATCGATCCGGCATCATGAGGGTGCCGGCCAGCGGCCGGCACTACCTGCTCAGGTGGACGCGGTGCGGATCGCTTCGGGCAGCGGTGCGCTCTTGCCGGTCTGGGTATCCATCCACACCACCACCACGTTGCCGTCCGAATACAGCGTGCTGTCGTTCTTCTCGTCGACGATGCGGTGGCCGATGGTCACGCTGCTGTTGCCCAGTCGTTCGACGAACAGCTCCACCACGATGTCGTTGGGCCACACGATCGGCAGGCGGTAGTTGACGTTGGTGGCCGCCACTACCGGCGCGATGCGGTCGGTCATCGAAACGCCCTCCACGCCCAGCATCCAGCGCACGCGCGCTTCTTCCAGGTAGGAGATGTACTTGGCGTTGTTGACGTGGCCCATGCTGTCCATGTCGCGCCAGCGGACGCTGATCGGTACGCGGGCGAGGATCCTGTGTTCGCTGCTCATTATTTCTTCTTCGCCTTCGTGGTCTTGGCAGGGCTGGTTTTGCTGGGGGTTGCCGCACGCGTGGCGGCGACCGCCTTCTTGGCCACCTTGGCCGGCTTTTCCGGCTTGGCCTTGCGCGGCGGGCGGGCGTCGGGCTTGTTGGCCACGGCCGCCGGCCGTTCCGGGCGCGCGCTGGTGGAGGGCAGCATCTTGGCCAGGAACTGGCCGGTGTACGAGGTCGGGCAGGCCGCCACGTCTTCCGGCGTACCGGTGACCAGGATGGTGCCACCGCGATGGCCGCCTTCCGGACCCAGATCGACGATCCAGTCGGCGGTCTTGATCACGTCCAGGTTGTGCTCGATCACCACCACCGTGTTGCCTTCGTCGCGCAGCTTGTGCAGCACGCCGAGCAGCGCCTCGATGTCGTGGAAATGCAGGCCGGTGGTCGGCTCATCCAGGATGTACAGCGTGCGCCCGGTATCGCGGCGCGACAATTCCTTGGACAGCTTCACGCGCTGCGCTTCACCACCGGACAGCGTGGTCGCGCTCTGGCCCAGCTTGATGTAGCTCAGGCCCACGTCGACCAGCGTTTCCAGCTTGCGCGCGATGCTCGGCACCGGCTCGAACAGCTTCAGCGCATCTTCGACGGTCATCTGCAGCACGTCGTTGATGTTGTAGCCCTTGTACAGGATCTCCAGCGTTTCGCGGTTGTAGCGCTTGCCGTGGCAGACATCGCAGGGCACGTACACGTCCGGCAGGAAGTGCATTTCGACCTTGATCAGGCCATCGCCCTGGCAGGCCTCGCAGCGGCCACCGCGCACGTTGAAGCTGAAACGCCCCGGCGAATAGCCGCGCGCACGTGCTTCGGGCACCTGTGCGTACAGCTCGCGCAGCGGCGTGAACAGGCCGGTGTAGGTGGCCGGGTTCGAGCGCGGGGTGCGGCCGATCGGCGACTGGTCGATGTCCACCACCTTGTCGAACAGATCCAGGCCGTCGACGTCCTTGTACGGGGCGATCGGGTGCGAGGAGCCGTTGATCTCGTTGGCGGCCAGCGAGAACAGGGTGTCGTTGATCAGGGTCGACTTGCCCGAGCCGGACACGCCGGTGATGCAGGTCAGCAGGCCCGACGGAATGTCCAGGTCCACGCCCTTGAGGTTGTTGCCACTGGCACCGCGCAGGTGCAGCGTCATCTTCGGGTTGGGCTTGTGCCGGCGTGCCGGGATCTCGATGGCGCGCTTGCCCGACAGGTACTGGCCGGTCAGCGAACGCGGCGCATCCAGGATGTCCTGCAGCGTGCCCTGGCCGACGATCTCGCCGCCGTGCACGCCCGCGCCCGGACCGATGTCCAGCACGTAGTCGGCCAGGCGGATCGCATCTTCGTCATGCTCGACCACGATCACCGTGTTGCCGAGGTCGCGCAGGCGGGTCAGGGTGCCGAGCAGGCGCTCGTTGTCGCGCTGGTGCAGGCCGATCGACGGCTCGTCCAGCACGTACATCACGCCGACCAGGCCGGCACCGATCTGCGAGGCCAGCCGGATGCGCTGGGCTTCGCCACCGGACAGGGTGTCGGCCTTGCGTTCCAGGGTCAGATAATCCAGGCCGACATCCACCAGGAAGCCCAGCCGTTCGCCGATCTCCTTGACGATCTTGCCGGCGATCTCGCCGCGCCAGCCGGGCAGGGCCATGCCGCTGAAGAACTTCAGCGCTTCGTCGATCGGCAGCACCACCAGTTCCGGCAGCGCACGGTCGGCCACGAACACATTGCGCGCGGCCTTGTTCAGGCGCTGGCCGTTGCACTCGGGGCAGTTGCGTTCGCTGATGTACTTGGCCAGCTCTTCGCGCACCGCCGAGGACTCGGTCTCCTTGTAGCGGCGCTCGAGGTTGGGAATGATGCCCTCGAAGCGATGCTTGCGCTGGGTGCGGCCACCGGCTTCGGTGAAGTAGGTGAAGGTGATCGTCTCGTCGCCGCTGCCGTACAGCACGGCCTGGCGCACGTCCTCGGGCAGGCTCTGCCACGGGGCGTCGGTGTCGAACTTGTAATGCTTGGCCAGCGAGGCGATCAGCTGGAAGTAGTAGGCGTTGCGGCGGTCCCAGCCGCGCACGGCACCGGCCGAGAGCGAGAGCTCCGGGTGCACCACCACGCGCGAGGGATCGAAGAACTCGGCCATGCCCAGGCCATCGCAGCCCGGGCAGGCGCCGACCGGCGAGTTGAACGAGAACAGGCGCGGTTCCAGTTCCGGCAGCGAGTAATCGCAGACCGGGCAGCTGTACTTGGACGAGAACAGATGCGCAGGCGCATCCTCCACGTCCAGCGACTGCACCGAGACCATGCCGTCGCCCAGCTTCAGCGCGGTTTCAAAGCTCTCGGCCAGGCGCTGCTTGATGTCCTCGCGCGGGCGGAAGCGGTCGATCACCGCCTCGATGGTGTGCTTCTGGCGCAGCGCCAGTGGCGGCACCGCATCGATTTCATGCAGCTGGCCGTCCACGCGCACGCGCACATAGCCCTGCGCGCGCAGCTGGTCGAAGACCTGGGCGTGTTCGCCCTTGCGCTCGCGGATCACCGGGGCCAGCAGCATGTAGCGCTGCTCGGCACCCAGGGTCAGCACGTGGTCGACCATCTGGCTGACCGTCTGTGCTTCCAGCGGGTAGCCGTGGTCCGGGCAGCGCGGGCTGCCGACGCGGGCGTACAGCAGGCGCAGGTAGTCGTACACCTCGGTAATGGTGCCGACGGTGGAGCGCGGGTTGTGCGACGTG
>Ga0182007_10000100_pt1 | contig 60793 bp, 64 predicted proteins | sample Sormic07211113_1_FD_123023 | JGI IMG/M metagenome (GOLD analysis project Ga0182007, IMG submission 123023) | Rhizosphere microbial communities from Sorghum bicolor, Mead, Nebraska, USA - 072115-113_1 MetaG | ecosystem: Host-associated > Plants > Roots > Rhizosphere | place: USA: Nebraska...
AGGGTTCAAAACACTCGTGCAGGCCTACATCACCCGCGAAAAACCCGCTGCCTATGCGCTGATCACAGACGCGGTCTACGCCTCTGACCAGCGCAAGGATCAGCCCTGTGTGTTGAGCACCTGTGTTTTGCAGAGCAGTTTGGCTAAAAATGACTGTGTGCTCTACAGCCGTGGGGCTGCCGGCGTAGAACTCGGCGAGACGCTGCCACTGTTTCTCGATGAAGACTTTCTTAAATATTACGACAGCCCCCTGGATTTCTCGAAGTTCAATGTTGAGGCGCTGACCCAGGCACTTGATACCGCCGCAGAAACCGAAAAACAGGCCTATATGGAATTTTTCCTGTTCAAGGCATAGGGGCACGGCAGTCGCATGGCACGCCACTGGTGTCGTGCGGCATGTATGTAGTCCATCAATGCGCCCTGCCTGATGTCCAGCAGAACGCTTTTAGTACATTTTTAAAGGGTCTTTAAATGAAAAAGTTCATGGCTTTTTGGGCTGTAGCCCGACGATTTAAAGCGTTGATTTCGGTTGGCTTGTTGACCATCATTCCGTTCATTAATGTGTTGGCTACCTGGATTTACGCAGTCGCCAATCTGAATTTTACACACCCTCTGCAACGGATCATGCAGGACAACCTATCTGAAGGCCGTCCGGCGTTTGACAAGAAAACCCGACAACTCTGGATTAGCTGGTTCGCCGAAGCCCTGGTTGTCCTCATCTTCACCACCATTTCCGTGACGATCAATCGCTGTGCTGTCGAGAAATGGCCAACCTTCTTTGAAGCACAGTGGATCACCTCCTGGAATGGACTGCATTGGTTTGAGATCGCCGCTTGGGCCCTGTCGCTGGTGTTCATCACCTGGACGTTTGTCTCCAAAATCAATGCGATTTATGAAACGCATCGAAACTACGATCCGGAATACATGGATGCTGATAATTCGGTGCAACAGAAGCGTCGAGAAGAATTGCTTGCCAAGCGGGCCGAGCACCAGACCGCTGTAAAAGCTCAGTGACTGCGCAGATCGATAGGTTGGTGTCCTACGAGACCCAGCCCCGGCCAGCGAACCCCAAATTACCCGTATTATAACGGTGCGCAACCCATGGCTCTGATCACCCCGAGTATCCGATGATCGACCCGTGCATTCAGATTGATGTCCAGACCCTGCCTACCGATCAGGTTATTGCCGAAATTGTCCGGCTGGCAGAATCCAGTCACGAGACGTCTGGCCGTGAGTACGCCAGGCTCTTGGACTCCTACATGGAACATTGTCGGGTACAGAAGAACGCTGAGGCGATCGACCGCACGCTGATGGCCATCAGCCGGATCAAATGCAACTTCGGTCGCATGAGCTCTGCGCTGCGTACGACCTACAGTGTTCGCAATGGTCTGAAGCACTGGTACTCAACACGAGACCGCGTGCTGGGCATACTTAACCACGAGGAGCCTGGCCGCGTCCGACGACTGATGATTGGCTTGCTGGAGGCAAATCCGAACATCCATCAAGAAATGGATGGCCTTGACGCTTGGCAAAGCATCCAAAAGGCCATGAGCAAATACGCCTAAGTCAGCCTATGACCAACCCAGTTACATACCAAGGTCATCTGCCAACACTGCCACCCGGTCATTTTCAGTGGCCATATCAGCCAAAACATCCCATCGCAGCCGGCGATAGGCGAACGATATTTGCGAAGAACTAAGCACAGCCAGGGAGGACTCAAGCTGCCCTGTTACCACTAAGGCATGATGTAGTGCCGCAGCAAACCCCGAAGATCGATCGAGCTGCTCTTTGGTTCCTTTCAGGGTCAGCAGGGGCGCAGGGTTCCTGAACTTGATGGTGTATTCCTTGATAATGTTGGTGACAAAGCGCAGGCCTTGCTCAGGTGCTCGCACCGCCAGAAAATCGTGGAATTCGATGATCATGGTCATGGCGGGCTTGAGTGTTTTCCCATCCAGAAGGCCAACCATGATCTTGACGAAATCCAATGTGGAACCGGGCTCTCTGGCAAAGGCATTTGGTGGAATGTCATAGAACACAGACACATTCTCCCCTCGCACCAACTCTTGCACCGGCAACAACCCCATCAGCCAGGCCAGGTAAAAGGGCGCAAATTCAAATTGTATCGGGCCTTCGCATAACTGCTTGTGCGCAAAGTTGGGTTTCAGATCTTCGTTGTGGCGATAGCGCAGGTAGCTTCTGCACAAATTAAAATACGTCTCGGAGGCTATAGGCCCAACAGGGGTATAGTTGGTTAGTTTGAAGTTGTGTTGATCGAGGTTCATGTCAAAGCCCCAAATCCGTGCTCAACACTGCCACCCGGTCGTTTTCGCTGGCCAGATTGCCTAACTCAGCCCACTTTAGACGACGATACGCAGACGAGATTTGCTGCCGGGTGAGTACCGAGATAGAGGAATCCAGTAGGCCCGCTGAGTCTAATGCGCAATACAGGGTTTGGCTAAAGCCGCAGGAGCGATCAAGGTGCTCTTCCTCTCCCTTGAGGCATAGCAAGAGGGTTGGGTGGGCGAATCTGGAGGTGTAGTCTTCAACGATCTCGGTGACAAAGCGCAACGCCTGCTCAGGGGCTCTCACGGCGAGAAAGTCATGAAACTCGATGATCATGGTCATGGCTTGCCGGCGAGTTTTGCTATCCAGCAGGTCAACCATGATCTCGATGAACTCTGCGGTGGCGGCGGGTGGTTTGTCGAAACCGGTCGCTGGCACCTCATAGAACAACGGGACGTCCTCGCACAACACACCATCTTTCGCCGGCAGCAACCCCATGTGCCAGGCCAAATAAAACGGGGCAAAGCAGGACTCAATCGGGCCATCACACAGTTGTTTGTACGCAAAATTTGGCTTGATGTCAGGCTCATGGCGACGGCGCAGGTAATCCCAGCTGCGCGTAAAGTAGGCCTGGCAAGCCTTGGGCCCGTAGGAGGCGTAGTCGCCTACCTTGAAGTCGCTCTGATCAAAATTCATGGTTCTTAAAGCCCCAAGTCCGTGGCCAGCATCGCCACCCGGTCTTTTTCACTGAGCCTGTTGGCCAGGTCGTCCCATTTTAAACGACGATAAGCCGACAATATCTGCTTGGGATTCATGACAGCAAGCGTGGACTCCAGAACGCCCGCCGAGGTTAGGGCGCGATGAAGCGTCTGGCCAAAATCGCACGACCGATCGAGTGACTCACCCTCACCCCTGAGGCACAGCAGCAAGGTTGAGTTACCGAATCTGGATGTGTAGTCCTCGACGATCTCAGTGACAAAACGCAAGGCCTGTGCCGGCGCTCGCACCGCAAGGAAGTCATGGAATTCGATGATCATCGCCATCGCTGGTCGAAGGGTTTTAGTCTCCAGCAAGTCGACGATGATCTCGATCAACTCAGCTGTCGGAGCAGGAACTTTATCGAACCCCTTCGATGGCACCTCGTAAAACAGCGGGACGTCATCGCATAGCACGCCATTTTTTGCCGGCAGCAGACCCAAGTGCCAAGCCAGATAAAACGGTGCAATGTGTGGTTCAATTGGGCCGTCACACAGTTGTTTAAGGGCAAAATCGGCCTTGGTTTCGGGATCATGGCGGTGGCGCAGGTAATCCAGGCTGCGTTTGAAGTACTGCTTACAGGCCTTCGGGCCGCTGGAGGCGTAATCGCCCATCTTTAGGTTGTGGTGATTCAAATTCATGTCACAACCCCAAGTCCGAACCCAATACCGCTTCCTTGTCATTGTCGCCCATGTTTTCCAGTGCACCCTTCCAGCGAAAATTGTTGTAGATCTCACGGTTTTTGGCTTTGCCAACCACCTCGCTGAAGTATGCACCTTCCGGAAAACGACGGGCCAGGTAGCCCTCGATGTCACGTGCCATGTTTTGGCTCAGATGTTGACTGTACCCCACCTTGAAGTCGCGTTCGTCAGACATGCCCAGGCCTTTGGTGAGTAGGCGGGTGATCTTGGGGAGCGGCATTGCTGACAGGACACTGTCGACCAGTTGATCGGTGAAGTCCGGGGCGCTTTCACGATAGTGCTCATGCAACGCATCAAGCGCCTGCTGTACGCGTTTCACGACCTTGAAGTCAGTATCCTGTAAACCTTCGGCAGCGATACGCACGATCAGGGGAAAACTGTCACGCCACTCCCAACCGAGTTCTCGGTGGGCGACCATCAAGAAGCTGGAGGTGTACTTGGTGCAAGGGTTGCGCAGTAGGTCAACGGCGTCATTTGCAAAGGAGCCCTTCATGCTGCGAATGACTTCACCCACCAGCTTGGAAAAGACCCGCTGAGCTGCCGAATCTACCTGGGCAAATTCGAGGCGTTGGGGTGGATACATCGACGATGGAAGCATTGGTTCATCTCCTTTTCTCCCAGCGTACCACGTGCTCTGAATTGACCGCCAATCCCGAACAATGAATAAGGCATATATTGACAAAATGACAAGGAAACCTATACTCGCCTGACACTTCTCGAAGGTTGGTCATCACTATGGATACCACGTTGCCTGTGTCACCCTCAGCATTCAATTTCACTCGCCGACTATTCAAGGAGCGTACGCTTTTCGCAGTGGCCGCGATTGCCGTCATTGCCTACGCCCTGGAGCACACCCTGGTCAGCGGTGGAAAGTCGTTGGCCATCATTGCGGCGATCGCGTTGATCCTGGCGATTGTAGGTCTGGCAGTACGGATTACTCACCACGCGGAAGTGCTAGCTGAAAAAGTAGGAGACCCCTACGGCTCGATGATTTTGACCCTCTCTGCGGTGCTGGTAGAGGTGGTGATTCTGGCGATCGTCATGGGACACTCGGACAACCCGGCGTTGGCCAAGTCGACCATTTTCAGTGCCCTCATGATCGATATCAACCTGATCCTGGGGTTGGCCGCGCTGGCGGGCGGGCTGAAGCATGGCGAGCAGATCTACAACGACGACTCCGGTCGCGTCTACACGGTGATGATTCTGGTGGCTGTGGCGTTCTCCATGATTCTGCCAAATTTCATCCCGCACGCGAACTGGAAGACCTATTCGGTGCTGACCATCGCGGTCATGGTGCTGATGTATGCGATGTTTCTGCGCATGCAAACCAAGGAGCACTCTTACTTTTTCCACTTTAACTACCCGCGACACGAAGCCAAATTGCGCGCTGCCCAGGCTCGACTGGATAAGCGCATGGTGCAATCCATTGAGGATGACCAACTGGTCGTTGAGGACGAAGAGGAATTCGAGCACGAGAGTGCGCGCTTCTCGGCGATGATGCTGGTGGCAGGCGTGATCATCACCGGTTTTCTGGCGGAAGTCATGGCCATGACCATGAACGTCTCTATTGCGGGTACGGCCATCCCGCCGATCTTCATGGCGATGCTGGTTGCCGGTATTTCCGCGAGCCCGGAGATCCTTACCGCCGTGCGTGCGGCGATGGCCAACCGCTATCAGAACGTGATCAACATCAGCCTCGGTGCAGCCTTGTCCACCGTGATCTTGACCATCCCCGTGGTCGAGGCGGTAGCCCTGTTTACCGGTCAACCCATTGACATGGGCCTGACCACAGCCGAATCGGTAATGATTCTGATCACCTTGATTGTGGCCTGGATGAACGTCGCTGACGGCGAGGCCAATGCCATTGAGGGGATGACCCACGTGGTGTTGTTTATTGCCTTTATTGCGCTGGCATTTCTGGGCTAACAGGAGAGGGCGTTGACCATGGAATTTATTTGTAATCTGCTCTGGCGCGTGTCACGGCTGACTCGGTTCTGGCTGACCCGGTACCGAGCGGTGTCGTTGGCCCAGGCTTATGGGTTTGTCTGCGACGTTTCAGCGATCAGCAAGCATCCGTATAGCAACCGGGAGAAGGACACCACGCAACTGATGCAGACCCTGCGCTTTCGCCATCCCAAGAGGCAGGATATCGCTATTCAAGTCACCCTGGTCGGGTACGGGCCCCAGCTGATCGTGCACCTGCAGGAGGCGGTCTATCACCTCCAGGACTTCGGCGATGCTCATCAATACGCCTGGCCTACCGGACAGGCGCATCTTTGGACGTCGCTGGCCCAACATTTTCGAAGTGGGCGCGAAGGGTATGTCGGGCATCCAGCGGTCTTTTCGGAAAATCAATGAATTCAGAAAGGCCTCACAGGGTCAGCTGAAATTCAACGGGTATGACTTAAATTGTGAAATAAATCCACCGTGTATACCGCTTGCCAGTCGTGGGTCTGACGGATATGATTTAGGCATAAATTATCTCTAAATTCATGATTTTGTACCGCCTTGTACAGTGCGGTCTAAGGAAACAGGATGTTCAAGAATAATGCTGCACTGCTCGCGCTGCGACAGACTCTGATTGACCAGGCACCCCCAGTGGTGGTGCCGCCTCCTGCGCTCATCGTGGAAGGACGGGTGACGGCCCACCCTAAAGGCTTCGGCTTTTTGCGTGTTGATGCCTCCACGTCTTACTTCATCACCCCCAATCAAATGAAACACTGCCTGCCGGGCGATTTGGTTCGCGCCAAAGTCATTGAAGAGGGTGAAGGTAAATCCAACGCTGAAATTGAAGCCATTCTTGAGCAGGGCATGAGCCAGTTGCTGGGCACCGTGCGTTTCAAGGGTGAGAACTACTTCATTGTGCCGGAAAACAAGGTCATCAAAAGCTGGTTCTTCATCCCGCACTCAATGCGCGGCGACCAGAAGGACGGGGATGTGGTCAAGGCCACCATTACCCAGCACCCTTTCAAATCCGGTAAGGCCCAGGCACGCATCAGCCAGACCATTGGCCACGAGTCGCACAAGGACATCATCTGGCAGGTGGCGCTGGCGCGCAATGAGATTGCTCCGCGCACCGTAAAAAGCGCCAACGATGAGTCGACCGATTTCATCGCCGACGATGAAGTGGTGGAAGACCTGCGGCATTTGCCTTTTGTGACCATCGACGGCGAGTCCACGCAGGACATGGACGATGCGGTGTACGCTGAAAAACACCCGGACAAAGGTTGGTGGTTGTGGAAAGCCATCGCCGACGTAGACAGTCACTTGGTGCCAGGCTCTCCGGTCGATCGCGATGCGCTGGCCCGTGGCGTGACCACTTATCTGCCGGGCATGGTCGTGCCAATGCTGCCTCACTCCCTGAGTGAACGTGAGATGTCCCTGGTGAAGGGGCAGATCCGCAATGTCCTGTGCGCCAAGATGCACATTGGCAGGGATGGCAGCCTGATTGAGTCGACGTTCTTCCCGGCGATCATCGTCTCGCGTTCCAAGCTGACCTACCAGGCGGTCAACGAATACGTGACCGGTGAATTCGATTTGCGCGATGACGAAGACGTCAAAGCCAGCGTTCAGAATCTGTACTGGCTGTCCAAAGCCCGTCAGGTATGGCGTCGTTGCCATGCCCTGGTCACTGAAGACAGCAGGGATTATCGCCTGTCGGTGTCTGACTTTGAGCTGAACTCGATCATTTCCGAAGAACGCAATGATGCGCACAAGCTCATTGAAGAGTGCGCGGTGGTAGCCAACGTCGCCTATGCACAGGAAATGATCCGTCGCGGCGTACCCTTCATCTCGCGCCGGCAAAGCGGTTTTAGCGAAGAGTCTTTCGACAAGGTCAAGGCCATTGCGAAGGTGCTCGACGTTGAGTGTCCGGACGCAGAAAATCCAACCTTCGAGCAGGTCTACAACTTGCTCTCGGCGGTCAACCAAAGCGATCAGGAGCCGCTCAAGCTGTCGATGCGCTCAGTGATGCAGCGCAGCGAGTATTCGCAGCACCTGGGCTACCATGCGAGCCTGGGCTTACCTGAGTATGCGACCTGGACATCGCCGATTCGCAAATTTTCCGACCTGATCAATCACCGGCAGATGAAGGCCGTGTTGCGCGGCCAGCCACCAATGGTGATCGATGATGAGCTGGTCGACACGATCAACCAACGCACCAAGGCGGCGAGCCGGGCAGAGCGCGAAGTGGTCAAGAATCTCTACTGCCGGCACCTGAGTTTCCGGGCAGCGGAAACGTTCGAGGCCAAGGTCGTCAACCTGCGGCCCAAGAGTGTGGAAGTCGAGATCCAGGGCTTGGGCGTTCGGGCCAAAGCCCCGTGCATGGCATTCAGCACCCGTGACGACATTGTCACCCTCAATGACGTGGGCACCGAGTTGTCGGTGAACAATCATAAGATCCTGACCTTGGGGCAAATGGTAAACGTTGTTTTTGACCTCAAAAAGCTCGAAGAGCAAGAGCTTGAGGTGTCGATCCGCTGGTGATCAGAGGGCAGTCGCTACTTCCCGCGTAGCGGGCCTGATTTTCTGGCGTAGCTTACTCGCCAGGATCTCGTTCCGGTTCTTTGACCCCTTAGCCGCCTTCGGGCGGCTCTGTCTTTTCCGGAGCACGGAATTGCTTCTCTATAGGTTTCGGGTAAGGCTATTATTGATTAAAGTCTAAAACGTCAATGGAGAGTCAGCATGGGGTTTCATGTGTGTGATGCAATCACCGATCGCCCAATCAAAGAAGGGGAGAAGGTCATCGCCTATTTCATGGTCGACAAACGATCGAGCAACCCGCACGTCAGTATTTCGCTGTATGCCGACCGCACCGAGCGTTACCAGTTTGCCAGTCTGCCGGTCACCGGGACGTGGGATGGCTACCAGGTCATTCCTGACGATCACGACTCCCTTGCGGTGCGTTCAGCCATTGCGGCATGTTCGGTGAGCGCCCAATCGTTCATTGATCTGCAAAAAGGCTTGCATGCCAACGCCGTGCGGCGTCTGGGGAGCTCGACCGAAGGGGAGAGTCATCACCAGTTCTCGATGTTTGTCATCAAGGCCGACACTCCTAAATTCTTGAATTCGATCAAGGAGGTCTCGAAGAATGTGCCGTTCGACGCCGAGAAGGAGCTGGTCGTTGCGACGACCTTGTTTGCCAGGCTCAACGCTTCGCTTCAGGCCTTGCTGAACAACAAAGACGACAACGCCCATTCCAGGCTGTATGGGCAATACGATAAGTATCGCCGCGCCTTTTTCTTCGAGTATGAGCAAGACACGATGGGGGATGGATTAAAGGTGCCCTTTGCCTCCAAGACTATGGCCCCTGTCATGGACAGCACGTTTTCCAGCCGCTTCAAGGATTTCATGGAAGGTGCTGGATTGTTCGGTTTTAACGCAGGCGATATGCATGAGACGGCCTTGAGACAGCAGCTGGCGACAGGTGATGCGCGCAGCCTGCCAGCCGATTATCGTGAGGCCTTCATCGGTTTGCACCAAACTCAGTTCTTGATTGACGCCATGCTGATCATGGACATTCCCCTGAAGCCTTCCACATGGGTCAAGGGGCGTCGGCTGGATTCGCGCTACGTGGAATTCAAAACAGCAGTCTTGTTCCAGGAGGTGCAGCACCTGATGGACGAGCTAACCGACAACATGGAACAGAAGGAAGTGGTCAAGATTGATCGGGCCTTGGCACCGATCAAGAAGCACATGGCCAAGGTCATTAAACGTCGTGATGCCTTCGAGGCTGAAGTCAGAGCCTTTGATGCCGATCTGTAGTGCCGCTACTCTGCACCCACAGTGACGCCAAATGATGGTTTGCAGCTGGCCCCACGAACTGACCGAGAAAAAATCATGGTTCCAAACCGACCCGTTTCCGATCTCAAACTGATCACAATAGGCTCAAAAAATAACGTACCCCAACCAGGTCATCACTACTACATGTTCCACCTCGCAAGTGATCAGGCGGATAAGCCGTTTTGCTTTGAGGAAAGCGTTGGTGGAGGGCATACAGCTGGAGGCGGCGCAATATGCCTTGCCCTGCACGAACTGGATGCCTGGCCGGGTGAGTGGCGAGACCATCTGACCAAAGCTGGCTGTGGTTGGGTTGCTGACGTTATCGATTCCCGTCGAGACGACGACACTCAGAGCGTGGTGGATGAAATTCTCAAACGCCACGGATCATTTTGATCGCGGAACCTCATGTCGGCAGCTGGAAACCATCAGGCAACCGACAAATCGATGTTGTGCATTTCAGCATAACGGTGTGCAATAGGCGCTACGCACTGAGCGGAAAACGCCCTGGAGGGCACGCCATGACCGAGCCATACAAAGCGACAATCACCATCGAAATCAATTCCCCGACCCGAGAGAGCGCTCCAGAGATGTTCAAACGAGCATTGGAGGCGATCGGTAGTGGGTGTCCGGTAGGTAAAGGCATGGCTGGTAAAAAAGGCAGCTACCGCTATTCCATTGCGGAGAATCAATCTGGTGCACCCTACCCGATGCCTGAAATTCTGGCCAAGTTGCGAGATGAATTCAAAGGGTAATCTGCCGACTGAAATATCTCCGGCCTTTTGCCCCCTCATTTCTGGGCCTTGGCAGTAGAGGCTACATGTCCATGTCAGATGAAGGTCTTGCCGCACGGGTGGCTGTAATGATGCGTGAAGACTCTAAGGGGGTTTCATGCTTGAGCATTGCCGCCACCAAAGCGTTTTTACGCAGCGCCTGGTGGTAGTCAATTTGCCCTGCTGTCTTCCAGTTGTCGTGAGGGAAGGGGACGATCTCATGCACCGCCTTCATGTAATCGACCTGGCAAGGATCCATCGTTTTGTGCGGGCCGGAGGAAAACTTTCCGCCGTTGGCCATCGCCTCCATATTCCTCGCCAAGCAGCGCTGATCTTCAGCCAGCGTGGTGCTGCTGGCCATGCCGTACTTGGTCTGGCCAAAGCCCCACAGTGGCTGTGAGAGCATGTTCAAGAGGTGATTGCCCTGAATGTGCTTGGCTGCCCCCACGTCGATCGACAATCCGGCGTAGGAGGGCCTGCCCTTGACCGCACTCAGGTCGACTACCCCACTCAGGTCTACTTCATGGATTTTTCCGGACATGGCTTTGAGGTGGAACTCATCACCAGTTATCAACCCATAGAACACGTAAGATCGCTGCCCCTCGGTTTCGGATTCAGGAAGGTCGGTCGCCACCCAGGCAACCTCAGCTTCACAATGCTGGGTCTGATTCACTTTCCAATGCGGAATCGTCAATCCGTGGTGCAGCGGGCTGCACTCCAGCTGGTCGCCGTCTGCGGTGCGATTGACCAGGGTGTCACCTCGGGCCTCCATCACGGTCATGTAAGAACCTAGGTGAGGCACCAAGGTCATGGCAAATGCAGAAAACTCAGCCACTGGCTCATCAAACAGGGCAATGCCCATGATGACAGAGAGTTTTGGTGTTGAAAGAAGATGTGGTTCCGCGACAGCAAACTGGATTTTCATAGCAGATATCCTTTTTATACAGCATCCGCAATGAGCCAGCCCGCTGTCCAGTTCGGTATACCGTGCCGTTAGAACTGCGGAGAAGGATCATCTTCTTCGCGGTGGCGAGCTGCTGGTTTTTGCTCAGCTTTGGCGCCTTTAATCGGTGCCCCCATCAACTTCAGAAATTCGTTTGAGATGCCCGAGGTGATTATGTCGCACTCGAACACTTTGAATACGCAGTCGCCGTCAGTATCCAGAATCTGATTCGTCAGGGGATCAATGACCACGACCTGAAAATCTTCCGTCAGCTTGATCGGGGTTTTGTCGTGAAAAGTTGCAAGGGCGCTGACAGCTTGCTCCTTTTTGGACATGGTCTTGTCAATCTCGGAAATGTTATACACACCGCGTACATTCCTGTCGTCGACGTGGAGCTCGCTAAATGGGCGAACAGCTCTTGCCACCACGAACAGATGAGACCCCTGGTTCCATCGACGCTCAGGAGGGACTGGCCCTGCATCAACTAGTTCGGAAAGCCAACCCTGAACCACCGAACTGATCTTGCGACATGGAAGTTCCATGGTTCGATCTGCATCATCAGTTGCGATAACGCGTTTGAGGGTGGGGTCGACCACACTGATAACAAAGTCCTCAGGAAAGGAGATTGGTGTGCGGTAGTGAAACGTTTCCAGGGCGCTGGCAGCGGCCACCCGCTCATTCACGCCGGTTTCAGCAGTCAGCTCATACACACCTGAAACGTCGGCGTCTTTGGCATGAACTTGCGTATTGACGGTGGCAGGCAAAACAACAACGTACAACGGACGATCGGCCATGATGACTCCCAAAATTGTGGCGCTCTTAACCCAGTCTAGAGGATCCGTTTTCTTGCACGCAAGGATCTTCCGCCAACGAGATTGGCTTAGTCATCATGATCGAGCTGTAGCATCAGGAGTGCCTGCAGATAGCGATCTGGATTGCCATAGAAAAGATCATAAAGACCTTGGAAGAACGCGATGATCTCATCATGGGTGCGGAGTATTTTCTGCGGCAGATTGAACGTGAATTCCGCCTCGTAGTTAAATTCGATGCGCTTCCCGTCCAGGTAGAATCGGAGCAGGGCCCTGAGGAGGGTAGACGCCTTGTCGGCACAACCTCCATTGCCCTCCATGCGTTCAAACCAGGTACGAAAATGCATCTGAAGGAACTGGCTATGAATCAGAATGAAATTCGCGTGCTCGTTGCCCTGGGTTTTACTGTTCACCAGCCCGGACATGACTTTACCAAAAGGGTGGAGCAGGTTCAGGTGGAAATGCCGGGGATTGCGTGCATCAATGGCTGCCAGGGCTTTTTGGACAGCGGGCTCAGCTCGAATGGCCTCGAACTGACCAGCGTTCTCGCCGGCAATGCCGCTAAACAGGGCCTGGATCACCGAACCGACAGCATCGGAAGGAGTTTCATTTGACATAGTGGTATCTGCGTTGGGATTGAAATTTAATTTTAGGCCAATATCAGTCTAAACAATCGGTTCTGGATGTGCACTTCTCTGCATAGCCATGAGCACCTGCGGCGTCGCGATGGCGCCTTCCAACTCCAGCATCAGCAGGTCGGCCAACCCATCAGCAGGGTAGCAGTCAACCGTGGCCTGCAGATACGCCTGCAACTCATCGCCTTGCAGCGGGTGTTGTTTCAAGCCGTCCAGAAACTGGGCTGCACCAAACCACTGAAGCCCCAGCGCTACCAAGCCGATCGAAACGATTGGGGCGACTTGGAACATCATCCCAGGCAGCAATAAAGCTGAAGTCCCTAGCGTGCAGATCAAAATCACGTGGGCCTGCAAAGGAAACAGGTAGGTGATCACACGCCAATGCAAGGTGTTCTCTTCCATGTACCGGGTGTAATAGCTGTGAAGCTGACAGACGGCTAACAGCAAGCTCGACATGAATAGCGCGAACGCTGACCAACTCAGATAGGGTAGGGCTGCCCCTGCGGCTGGAATCACTGCTGTCTTGACAATCAAGGCCAGCGCAAAGAACCCACAGCCCGCTGTGGCCAGATACCTCACCCACCCCGACCTGGCCCGGAAGACAACCAGGCCTTCGGTGACACTTTTTGCCACCAAAACCAGCATTGCCTGCCGGTGCGCGCAGCGACTGTCATAAGCAGGGGAGGGTCTTGCGAATAGATGGCCGAAAGCCCGGTCGAAATGCCGCGCAGCCTGGCGCTGGAAGAGGTATTTGTGTCCGAGCAGATAGAGCCAGGCAATCATCCGGGTAGCCTCGTTAGCGCACGCGCAGGGCTTGTTTAACCTGGGTTCGTTTGTTCAAGCGCTTGTTCTTGGCGAGCTTACGCTCCATGGTCGGGCTGTCGAATAACCAGCTGACCACCCCGTTGGGTTTACCCTGGGCGCGCCGTGCAACAGCGATCCAGCGTTTGATTTCTTTAGGTGCTTTCATGTGGGCGCTCCGGGAATTGAAAAGAATGCCGCTTCGGCGTCGATGACCCCGCACAGCATTCAACAATAGCATATATATTGATTCCGTAAAGTTAGATCGTTATCTACTTTAGTCCGTGTGGCCTTACCCCTCCGACCGTGCCAAGGTTAACCAGGGGGTGGTTGCCTTGTGGGGCGTGCGACTTATCTGTATATTGTCGGCATGAATATCTCAAAACACACCTCAAAAGCCCTGATCTGGTTGCTCGGCGCCTGTCTGGCGAGCTTGAGCTCAGCCTCCTTCAGTGCGCCTAACTCCTTGGCGTCGCAGGTTAAGGGGCAGGGCGTGCGTTGCTACCAGGTGTTCACCCAGATGCAAACCGTTCTATATGAGCGGTTTTCCGAAAAACTGCAGATCGATGCCCCGGAAAAGGTCGTGGATGAGTACACAGACGCCTTACGCAAGACGCTTTACTACCGCGCTATTGCCGAGAAAAGTTTTGGCAATGCCGTATTGAAGCTTCGCCCGTTATCGGATGACGAGATGTCGGCCTCTTTTGATGGTTGTTATGCGCAGTTCGAGGCACTGGCAGCCGATCCTTCAATTCAGATCTTGATCAGTTCAGAGCAAACCCGAGCGTTCGATACTGAAATCGAAGCCAGTATCAGCAGCCGAATGCCGGCGCCACGCGTCACCCTGATTGAGTCGGCCAGAGAGTATCGGGAACACATTCCCGAGCAGCTGTCTGCGCACATCAAGGTCAACCGGGTGTCTGCCTCGCATGGCCGAATCCACTTCATGCTGGCGCTGGACAGCCAGCTAACGACGATTTTTACTGATGAGAACACCCGCCCCAAGGTCACTGACATGGTCTGTGCCGGCTTTGCTCCGCATTTGAAACCCCATGACTTTGATCTGATAACATTCACGCTCATTGCGCCAGAGGACAGGTTGATTGGCGAGATTGAGGCCACTTCCTGCAGACAGAACGAGAATAAGTAAGTGTTGGATTCAGTAAAGGGTGTCATTGGCCATGTGATTCATCGCAATGGCAAAGGCTTCATCATTTTTTCCGTGCGCAATGCCGACGGCGAGACCGTGGTGACGGGGGAGGATGTTGGCCTGTATGAAGGCGACTACGTCGAATGTGACGGCCTGTGGGTCTATCGCAATGGCCAACGGCAACTCAAGGGGCAGAAGATCGTCCCGCAGATTCCAACCAGTGTCGATGCGATTTTGGCCTACATCGCCTCCGGCAGGGTGCCAGGGATCAACATCAAGTTAGCAAAACGCCTGGTCGACGCGTTTGGTAAAGACACCCTGTACGTGATTGAGCATGAACCCGAGAAGCTCAAGAAGGTGTCAGGGTTCGGCCCCAAGAAAATCAAGGCACTTACGGAAGGCTTGGCGCAGGAGTTGGGTTACCGAGGCATTCTGCTGTTTCTCCACGGCTTCGGCCTGGCCAAGCGTCACATCAAGAAGATCTACGACACTTTCGGTCTTTCGGCGGTCGAGAAGATCAAAAGCAATCCCTACTCGCTGTATTTCGAAATCCCCAGCATTGGCTTCAAGATTGCCGACAAGATCGCCGAGCAATGTGGCATCGAAGCCGATGACCCCCATCGCATTCTGGTCGGTCTGCTGACGGCGATCGATAATGCCGTGAATAGCCGGGGCGATACATGCTTTACGGCGGATGTTTTGGCCAAGCAAGCCGTCAAGCTGTTCGCCAAAACCACTCGCCCGTTGCCTCAAAGCACCATGACTGAAGCCGTTGAACTAGTGAAAGGCAGTGAGTTGCTCTGTGTCGAGACGATCAACGGCGTAGAAAGGATCTTTCCGAAAAACCTGTATTACGCGGAAAAGCGTATCGCCAAAGACCTTCATCGTTTGGCAAATGGCGTCGGACTGCTAGCCAGTGCTGACGCACTGAATGATGCGATTGCTTTAGCAGAGCGCGACATTGGCTTTGACCTGTCTCCCATGCAGCGCGAAGCCGTGCTAACGGCCCTGCGTAGCCCTGTGATCGTGATCACGGGTGGCCCTGGCACCGGCAAGACCACCATCATGAAAGCGCTGTTGCTCGCCTCTCAGACCCTGTTCAGGATGTCGCCGGATATGGTCATCCTGTGTGCACCCACCGGCAAAGCCTCCAAGCGCTTGCAGGTCAGCACCAACATGGATGCCAGCACGCTTCACAAAGCGCTGCGGTTCAACGCAGAAGACCAGGCGTTCACGTTCAACGCTGAGACCAAGTTGAGTGCGGTCGAACTGGTGTCTGATGAATCCAGCATGATCGACACGTTATTGGCCTGTTCGTTTTTCCAGGCCATCCCCACGGGGGCCAAATTGGTGATCGTAGGCGATGTTGACCAGTTGGCCTCGGTTGGCCCCGGAAAGGTGTTCAAGGACATCATCGACAGTGACACTATCCCGGTCGTGCGGCTCGATCGTGTGTACCGTACGGGAGAAGGTAGCCAGATCACCGCCAACGCGCACCTGGTTAATTCCGGGCAGATGATCGTGGTCGACAACAAATCCAAAAGCAATGACTTCTTTTTCATTCAGCAGCCCACCGCTGAAGACACCGCTGACGAGATCATTTCACTGATCTCGCGCCTGGCGAAGCATTACGGCTATGACCCGATGGAAGACATCCAGGTGCTGACGCCAATGCGCATGGGCCCCGTGGGTCAGCATGTGCTCAACAATCGCCTGCAAAAGCTGCTGAACCCCAATGTGGGCTCCGGGATCAAGTGTCACCAGGATGAGATCGAAGTCGAATTCTGCGTGGGTGACAAGGTCATCCACATCAAGAACAACAACGAAATGGGCGTCGTCAACGGCGATACCGGGCGGGTGATCAGTGTCGATCTGAAAGAGCGCAGAGTCGCCGTGCAGTACGACGATTGTATCGCCAAGTATGACTACATCGACCTTGAAGAATTGCGCCTGTGCTACGCAATGACGGTGCACAAGTCGCAAGGGTCGGAATATCCCTGTGTGATCATGCCGCTGTGCACCGTGCACGACATCATGCTGTCGATCAACCTGGTCTACACCGGGATGACACGGGCGCGCAAAACCATGGTCATGGTGGGGCAACTGGAAGCACTCAGAAGGGCCCTGACGCGCAAGGTGAGTGATTCCAGGTCAACGGGCCTCGGGCACTTCCTGCGCATGGTGTGGGCGGCATGATAGGGCTGGCTACGATCGCCAGGGTGAATCAGCGGCATATTGGCGAGACGATCTCATGAGTGATCAACAAGGCTGGTTGAATCGGCGTAATTTCCTGATCGGCTTGGCCGCATCGCCCTTCATGCTTAGCCACGACGTGCTGGCCGCAGACAACACCAACGATTGGCGTAAAAAGCTGTTGCAGCAACGGCGGGAGCTGAACCTGTACCGCCCTTCAACCAAGGAGCGCTACAACTTCTGCTATTGGACGCCGGAATCAGGCTATGACAAGAAGGCTTACCTGCAAGGGGCCTGGTTGTTGCGTGACGCCGAGTACAAACAGCAGCATTTTATCGACCCCGAACTGTTCAATGTGCTGTTTTTGATTCAGGAATGGCTTAGGCGCGAAGGGCGCCCATCAGACATCCATATTCTCTCCGGGTACCGTACCCCTGAGCACAATTTCCGCCTTGAAAAGGCCGCCAAACAATCCCTGCACATGCAGGGGAAGGCCGCAGACATTCATGTGCCGGGGGTGTCGACCAAGCTCTTGGCGGCGATGTGCATGATGCTGTCAGCCGGAGGGGTAGGCATCTACCTCGATAACGGCTTTATCCATGTCGACACCGGTAAGATCAGGACTTGGCGCGGCTGAGACCGCGTCATAGCCACCTCCTGATCAACCTCTTAGGGCAAAGTTGAAGGTTGAGGCTCTTTCTTTTTTCTCTTGGGCAACAATTCAACCAGCAGGATAATGGCAATCCCAACGTATGAGTAAAAGATGGCTTGATCGGCGCCTTCTTGTAATTTGAGTAACGTCGGCAGCTCTTTGGAAAGCTCGGGAATGTTTTGCAGCCCGAGAGCGTTGATCACCATTCCTCCGCCCAGCAATACCCCACAGAGAAGGGAGATACCATTGACGGCGAGTCGGGAAATTTTTTCTTCACATGCAGTTTTGGAAGTCATGGCAGTCTCTCTTATTGTTTTTTAAATTGTATTTTGGAGCTTTTGCCGGGGCAATCAATTGATTGGAAAAGCAGAAGGGAATTTAAGAGCAAGACGGCACCCAGCCAATTTACCAGTTTTTCGCCAGCTTCTCAGTCATGCCTGAGCCTGTTGGAGTTTACGCGCTTCCAGTATTTTCATTTCGTTGAGCAGGTTTTCTACCGCCCGTGCCTTGGCATCTATCGCATTCTGGAGCACCGAGTTGATATGAGCTGCTGCTTCGGCTTCACTCTCGAAGATCGCTGACACGGGCAAAAACAGCGGCCCGACAAGACTGCAGGAGGTCAACCAGGCTTCGACATCCCCGTCACGCAAAGAGCTGGTATTAAAAACGTTGACGGCTACAACTTCAAACGGGTGATCCAGCAAGGCTAAGGAGCCAACACTGACGAGCGCCATTCGCAGGCTGTGTGAGTAGCCGATGCAGCCCGCCCCACGGCCTGTCGGCCATCTGGATAAAAACTGCCTGTGGATCATCTGAGCGCTCCCGGTTGGTCTGGTTGAGGGCTAAGCCAGGTATTTTCGGCCTAGTAAGGCTTAAGTGCTAGGGGCTGCGTCCATGTCAGGCTTTACACGACGATCGCGCAAATTCTGGATGTTGCCATAATTGTTTTTCACCAGGATCGCACCCAGGTGGGCGATGGCCATGTCGACCTGCTCCACCGGAAGATCTTGGCGCTCCGCGATGTAGGCGGTGCGAATATCGTCGAGTTTTTCGTATTTGCCCGAGCGCATCATGCGCAGCAGGTCGGCAGAGGCGCACAGAAGCACGGGTTCCAGTTCGCGACGCTCATCGTAAGTGGTCATGAGGCCTCCAAAGGTTATTTATTGCCCAGGGCAGTCGGTGTTTCAGCCGTTAGGCTGCCTGCCTTTGCTGGTTTGGACAATAGCATTTTTTCGATCAGCGCCCTCATGCGTTCGACAAATAATTTCTGAAAATACACGCAGAACACGGTGAGCAGGATCAGGAAAATGGGGTAGTGCCAGGCGGATTTGCCCCCAGCTGCGGCAATGCACCCGGAGAAGTCGGTGAGGCAGAGCTTCGGGTTGCCGTCGAGGATGCGATCAGTTCGGGCAAACAGCATGAACAGCGGGACGTGCAGGGCAAACAGCGACAAGCTGCAATTGCCGAGGGGCTTGGCCAAGCGCGCCCACGCCTCGGAAGGATTGGGGATGTGCACGCACAGGTAAATCAGCGCCAGTTGCGCCGGCAGCAGTACGCCGTCATGTACCAGAAAATAGGCGATGTTACCTTTCTGGCTGAGCTCTCCGGCGTAGGTGAGCAGGAGCCTTGCGCCGAGCAGGCTGGCCACCAGGATGACGAATAACCAGACAACCCCGCGACGGGTGAGCGCAAAACCGTGCTTAAGGCTTTGGTGGTAGTAAGAGCAGAGCAAGATGCCGGCAACGAATTCCGGCAGGCGAATAATCGGGTTGCGGTGCAAGATCCCGGTTTCCGGCGCGCCAAACCAACCCATTGCGATGCAGATCGCCACAGGAGTCAGGTACAGCAGGTTGGTGATGATCAGGGCCCGGCCTGGACGCTTCAATCGATTGAGCCACGGTGCCAGCACCGGGAACAGCAGGTACAGGAAGAGTAGGGTGGAGATCGACCAAGTGGGAAAGTTGAACGTCAGGTAGAAGGGGTTCCAGGCGTGGAGCAAGAATGCATTCATCGCCAATGCGACGTAGAACTCACGATCAGTGAGGGTGTACTGCATGTTGGCAAAGGGCAGCCAGTTGTTCACGTCCAGCGTGACTTGGTGCAGGCTCATGTTGGCGTCGGACGGCAGGATCGCCAGTTGCGGCAACAACCAAAACACGGCGACCACCAGGGCAAACGAGCCGAGGTGAATGGGGTACAGGTTGGCCAGCCGTTTGACCAAAAAATCCTTGCGTTTGCCTGGCATGGTGGCCGTTTCGCTGCCCTGGTCGCGCAGATACACATGAGCCAGGAGGAAGCCGGACAACACAAAAAAGGCGCTAGTCGAGAAAAAGCCCATCTCGAAAAACTGCCTGAACCACTGCGGGACTTCCGGGTAGTTGAACGTGTGGAACAAGACGATGTAGATCCCTAAAAAATACCTGAGCCACTCCAGTGCCACGAATTTTTGTTTTTGGTTGAGGCCAGCATTCGTCGTCTGGCCTACGAGCGGTAAGGTCACGACAGCATTCCATGTGGTGAGGATGACCTCAGTATACGCCGATTTATCAATATACCGATAAATCGTTTATGTTGATGTGGCCGTCCATTACTGCGAAAATGAGCGCATTCGAAAAAGGATGCCTCTCATGCGCTTTCTCTTGGCGCTGGCCTTGCTGTGTGCCAGCACGCTTTCACAGGCTTCACCGTTCAATCAACCCGTGGCCAGTACGCTGTTGGGCACCCAGAGCCAGGGGCTGCTTGAGCCAACCCAAGCTTTTTCACTTCAGCCAGCCATCCGCGAGGGTGATGACGTGCAGTTGCGTCTGGATGTGGCGCCGGGGTACTACGCGTATCGTGAAAAATTGAAAGTGCTGGATGAGCAGGGCAACCCTGTCGAGCGGGTGACTATTCCTGAAGGTGCACTCAAGGAAGATCCGAGTTTTGGCACCGTGCATACCCTGACGGGGCAGGTGGCAGTGACACTTTCTGATTTTGATGGCAAACAAGTAAAAGTGCTGTTCCAAGGCTGCGCTGAAGTGGGCGTCTGTTATCCCGCGATGAGCCAGGTGCTTGAGTTTTCGCCACAGGCCAAGCCATCGGCGAGCAAGCCGACCACACCTGTTTCGAACACTATCAAGCTCAATGGCTCGGTCTTCTGGTTTTTTCTCGCTGGGCTTGGGCTTGCGTTTACCCCGTGTGTGTTGCCAACTTTGCCACTGCTATTACGGGTGGTCTCGGGCCATAACCAGAGCAAAGGAAAAAGTGTCTTGCTCGCCAGCTGCTTTGTTTTCGCGTCGGCGGTGGGCTATGCGGCGATCGGTACCGTGGTTTCAGCGTTGGGCCTGGGACAAAGCTTTCAAAGTCAGATGCAAAACCCGTGGGTCATCACAATCGCTGCCGGCGTGTTTATCCTCTTGGGACTGATGATGTTGGACATCTCCAACCTGAGGATCAGGATGCCGTCCAGTGGCAAGGTCATGGCGCTCTACCACAGCCTGAGTGGTGGGTCGTATCGCGGCGCCTTGGCATTGGGGTTCATTTCGACCTTGGTGCTCTCTCCGTGCGTGTCAGCGCCTCTCGCCGGCATCTTGCTGTACTTGGCCCAAGGCGGAAGTCCGCTTCAGGGTGGGTTAAGCTTGTTTGTGCTGGGGGTGGGGATGGGGCTGCCACTCATGGTACTGGCCGCAGGCGGTCATTCCCTCTTGCCGAAAAGTGGGCCCTGGCTTGGTCATCTGAAAAAGGTGTATGCAGTGTTGATGATCGGCACTGGTATCCTGGTCGCCTCGCGTCTGCTGTCGGGGGCCATGCTGTTGGGCCTGATGGGGATCATCGCCGTCATACTGGCGGGTGTTCTCTACTATCCGGTCAGGCATCACCGCCGCTTTGGTGTGCTCAAGCTGCTGAGTACATTGGCAGTGGCGTATGCGCTGTCAGCCGGGATTGGTGCTACGCAGGGCCATACGGATCTGCTAAGGCCCTGGACAGCACCCGTGGCGGCGCCGTATGACGTGGTGGCCGACCTTCCGAGCCTTCAACAGAAGCTTCAGTATGCTGTGCTGCAACGGCGCCCGGCAGTGGTCGAAATCTCCGCCGACTGGTGCCTCAATTGCAAGGTACTGGAAAGCAAGTTGGCAGGTTCCGAAGAAGCTCGGCTGATGGCCGCAGGCGCCACCTGGATCAAACTGGACATCACCCAACCCAACGAGGCAATCGCCGCCTGGCTCAAGGAAAAAGGGTTGTTTGGGCCACCGGCCTTTCTGTTCTTTGACGGGCAGGGCGGCGAGGTCATCAGATCGAGGTTGATCGGGGAGATCGAGCTCTCTGAGATAGGCCGCGCCCTGGTGTCGCTTCTCTCGCCTTGAACAACGGTGCCGGGAAGCTCTGGCAGGGGCTTTCCGGTAAGTGGAAAGCCAAGACCACAATAGCGAAGTTCAATCATCGCCTGCCGTTCGGTGTGCTCTACTGCGTCGAAACAGAGTAGGGATGGGGCACATGATCAGGTATATGCTTTTCTTGGCGCTGGGAATCGCGTTGTGCGTGGGACTGTGGCGTTACGCCAAGGCCTTGTCTTATGCGAGCAAGCGGATCCTGGAGTTTGTCGTGTTAGCCACGGGTTTTGCCATGGCGATGGCCATCGGGACGCAAACGCATCTTATATTTCCCTCTTTGGGGTCGCTCGGCCTGGGCGCAGGGTTGGGGGCTTTCATAGGCTCTCTGGTTTGGCTGGTTGTGGGAACATTGGGGATCGTTCCGCTGGGCATCGCCTTTGGCCTCTGGAGCATGGTGTCGACGGCCATGGGGCTGTCTGTGATGGGGAGCCTGGTGGGCGGCTTGGGATTTAAAACCGTGCTGGTGCCTTTTGTGCCGTTTACCCTCTGGCTGCCGATGTTGGTGACGGGGCTGCTCATGCGCAGGGCCCGACGCGTGCGTAAATCAATTTGAGTCGTACTCGAAGAAACCCAGCGGAATTAACTCTCTTTTGGTGGTGTGCTAAACTGCCATTACACGATAATCGCCATTCAACCTTGCGTGGGTGAGTTATGGAAAATGAAGAACCAAAAGCAATGATCAAATCGATAAAGCTCGGTGCGTATACCCTGCTTGATATCCCATCTGTGGTTCAGGACGATGATCCTATTTTGCTAGGGGCACGCAAGTTGCTGGCAGAAAGGGACACTCCCTCATTGCTCGCTGCTTTCAACGAGAAGTACCCACCCAAAGAGAACACTTAGCTACTGCCTGGACATGAGTGCAAGCCCACGCTTGTATTCATCCGCTCAGTCGATGACACATACATCATTCATCCAACTAAAGTGAGTTCACCTTGGAAATCGATTTCGAATTTTGTGATTCACCCTCAACCTCTTCTGGCGAGCATTCACATAGCTCTCAGACGAAAAAACAGTCCGAAAAAGGCGAAAAGAAAAAGAGCTCAGGGAAAAAGCGTCAGTCCCACAGCGGCTCATCGGACAGCCCAATAGCTTTCGATATTCCTTCGATAGTGCCTTTCTGCTGATTTGTTGTCAGCAATACCGCCTGCTGGATCGTCTACATGTTAAGACCATGCTGGTACGCCGGCGCATAGGCTAAGCCTTAATTGCAAAAACCCAGCCGAAGCTGGGTTTTTTGTGTGGTTATTGCAGTAGTCGCGGCCTTGGTTTGTCGTGCTTCGAGGGTTTCTTGCACAGCATGTCGAGCGTCAGCAGAGCCTTGCAGCCTGGCTGTGTTCCCAAGATGGCAATGTTGCAGCCGCGCTGAAGCAACTGATATGTTTTGCGAAATTGCAGGTCGTCGTAGTACAGCTCACGCAGAAATTCCAGAACGTCCAAGTTCAGCTCGGCATACACCAGGTCTTCAATCTGCAGGTTCTCAAGCAGGTCTTTCCAGATGCTGCAGTGGATGTTGTCAATCGCCTGGGCTTCAGTCGGCGGATATACACAGATTTTTTGCAAACGTGTTGCTAGGGAATAGGGAATTTCCATCGGGCTGTTGCAAGTGAAAATCCAGTTTACCGATGAAACGTCATGCGGCATGTGATGGTAGGCGTCGTGAAAATTCCTGGCCTCAACAGGCTCAAGCAGCCGCATGAACGCACTGTCGACACTTGTACCATTACTGGTTCTGTTTGTTCTGATTTTGTCCACCTCGTCAAATATCATCACGGGATTGAAGGTGGTCGTTTTATATAAGCGATCCGTTACGTAGCCGGGTGCACTCGTCCCCCAACTTTTCTGGAGCCCTACGAGGGCGGAGCCACAAGTGAACTCGGACGCGTGCATGAAATTTCTACCCACGTCGAGCGCTTGAACCAAGTCGCTCATGAACTTTGATTTGCCAATGCCCGGTGGCCCCGCCACCAGGAGAGGGGGAAAACGAAATGGCTTTGCTGTCAAAAAAGATGCTTGTACAAACGGACGCAAGTACTCAATAACCGGGCTAAAATGAGGGTGCTTTACTGCAAGAAGATCCAGGTTAGCAGCGTCACAGGCACGGGCAGAGCGCCCGTACAGTTCGATGTCCTCGTCTTCATAACCATCTCCATTCTTCAGCCGGAAGGTTTCCATCCGCGTAATATTTTTGACCGGCTCGTATTCAACGGTATTTTTTGAAGGAAGATCGCCCCCATCTGTTTTCCCAGCGGGAACCAGTTCATCGAAAGTCGATGTTCCGTTGGCCAATTGTGCAATCCCTTCAATGCCCATCAGGAGTTCAAGGTTGCACAAATGTGCCAATTGTAATTTATGGTGCTCCTTCAGCCTGTCATTGGCACTCAGCATCTCTGCCATGGCAGGATATTGTGCAATGAAGAAATAAAAGCAAGCAGAGACAGACTCAAATGACTTATCGCTGATTTTGTCGGGAGATAACAAACTTCTGAGGGTGTTTTGTTTAAAATCTAGATCGGTAAATAGCAGAGGCAGTAGATTGGATCTGAAAAAATTGATCAACATGCGCAGCTGCAGCTGGAAATCTTGAGGTGAAGTACCCTTCAGCTCGGGCTGATTTTTCATCGAGCCTGATATTTTATCCAGGAAAGTTTTGATGTTGATGCGTTCAATATCTTCAAGGTTTTTTTGCAGTGGGGTTTTCCAGTCAAGTTTTAGCGGCCCTAACGTTGAATGGTAGACTTTGAAAATTCCAGCCTTCACCAATGGATTAAGCCTGGCGTCTTCATTCGAAAGCGAAAGATCAACATCAAAAACGCCATAAGGCAACGTGAGTTTACCAGATTCAAACCGGATTAAAGAGGCTAGATACAAGATGGGTTTTGCTAAAAGGACTGGTGAAAGCATAGTTTTTGTAAAATCGCCGAAAGTGCACAGCTTGTTTCTGTTCGCGATGGCCAGTTTGGTGTCAATGACTGGATTTCCAGCGCCTGGAAAGGCCAGCAATGTCAACGGAAGTTGCGGGTCGCCCGGCTTAAAAGTGGCGGTGTGGCCGTCGATATCAACCTGATAAGTTGAGTCGCGCTGAATAGTTTGAGCGAGTATTAACTCTGTCAGAGCTTCTGCTGTGGCAACACAGGCTTCAGGTGGTAAAACCTTATCAGAAACCCCATTAAGAAAATCATCGTCATCAAGCAAATCGTCATCATTGACTTGTCGTTCATCGTCTGCGACCAGTACCGACGCTTCAGCGTTTTCTGAGACAGTTTTGGGGTTTCGTTGGCCATCAGTGGCAACAGGGCTGATCTGTTCGGTAGCAGGGTTTGCAGCGATGGAGTCGGTAAGTGCCGCTGTGCTGGACATGAGTAGATTCCTGTTATTTTCAGAAATGCTAACCACTGAATGTCTTGATGTCAATTTATGTGGAAGTCGATGTTTTGTGAGGTGGCAGCAACTCAAGTGACTGCCCCCTGATAACACGCAAAGTGATACCTGGAATGCCCTGCCGCAACCCAGGTGGATGATGCATCGGCACCCACATAACCTTGTTGTGGGGGTGTAGGTGAAGCCTTTCGAGGTGGGCGTGACCATCCCGTGTGCTGGATTGGAAAGAACGGAATAGCGCTTATTCGTCCAGGCCTCGGGTTTGTCCTCGGTGGGGGCGTCCGCTTTGGCGCTCTCACCCGAAAATGGGTGCTGATCTTTGAGCGGGCGTGCCTGCACAATCAGGGGTTGATGCGGGTGGTTTTTGAGCATGGATTTAGGACGGAACGACGGCTGAATTCGTATGCGCAGGCAGGACACCATCGGACAGGATCGGAGTTTAATCAACACTTCAATATCAAAGAAAAGGAGGCCGTACCATTATTGAGGAAAGCGGCCCTTCTTTTTTCCGCTTAACGCTGGGGTGTTTCGGTGCTGTAGCCTGGGGCAAGAATGGCATTTTTCACGCCGTAGAGCAGCAAGTGGTCTTTCAGCCACAGTCGGTGTTCGTGCCCTCTTAGTGAATGGTCAGGTGAACAGTCGACACTCCATTGCCTAAGAATATACCCAGCCGTTGCCGCTCGAAGTTTGACCTTGAGCACGCCATTGACCATTGCATAATCCATCTCCGTCACTTCCGGGCGAGGTTGATCAGGATGAGGAACAAGTTCCAGTTCTACGATTCGAGTCCATTGTGTGTCCTCATTACTGCGCTCGTGCGCCAGGACATCCTGGTTGACCAGCACCTGCGGGTCTTGAATGCGGGTGATGACGAAATCTCGAAATTCATTGCTTTTTCGATCGTAGCCCCGCACGTGCCAGCGCAACCCATTATCCAGCAGCGCAAACGGGATAATGGTGCGTTCACTGCTGCCGTTGAGCGACTGATAGACGATTTTAAGCGGTCGGCGTTGGTGAATCGCACGCGTGGTCGCTGCCAGCACATCCAGATTGGGTTGCGTCAAACGGGTGGGCAGGGCGTTGGTCACCCCCGTGGCCCAATCACTCGGTTCCCCATCACCGAACCCCTGGGTCAGCCAGGCGAGGATGCGCTCGGGCGGGTAGGCAAACAGCGGGGTGAAGTGTTTTGCCAGGATGTAGTTTTTCTCCCTGGTGTCGTACTCGATGTTCTCGGACGCGAGCTCCTTGTACAAGGTCAGGTCGCGGGTGGCGGCAGCTGACTGAATGCCAAAGCGCTCACTCAGGTGTTGGCGGCGGATGTCGCCGATGAAACGCAAGCGCAGTTCGATAAAGGCTAGGCGGTCACGTTGCGCTTGAGTCAGTTCTGTAAATTGCTGAGCCATACTTTTGTCCAGTTTCAAAACATGTTGCCAATGGTACATGAGGCTGAATAGAATGCACACGTCATCATACAAATGATGACCACCCTAAGTGGTACACGTTTCACCAGTCTCCTGGCACATCTTTAACGGAACTTCGGTGGTTCATGCAAAATTTTGACGCTATCGACGCGGCTTCTACGGTCAAGGCATTTCGCGATGATCTGATCGACCTGACGACCCAGCAACGCAATCTGTTGCTGATGCGGCCTTTGTTTCAGCTGGAATTGCAGAAAAACCGATTTTCCAATGAAGAGGGTGACGGCGAAGGCCTGTTTGAAGGCATCGACACGCACTACCTGAGCCTTTGCGCGCTGACCTACATGATGGAGGGCACCGCTGTTGCTCTTGGCTATACCGCACCTGAAGTGCAAGCCCAACTCGCCAGAATTGTTGTTCAAATGCGCCCTGTGCTGTCGGCCTCACAATGTATCCGGATTGCAGATGTCGTGCTCGACGCACTACTCAATGCCTCCAACAACTATCAAGAGTTCAGCTTTTCTTTTTTTCACGCGCCCACGCGTGAGACGCGGATGCTGCGTTTCCGGTTGATTTCGCTGGAAGCAGATCTGGAAGACACCTACCGCTACCGGCCCACCAACGAGGGCTACCTGGTACTGATGGGGATGCTTGACCTTCAGGTTGAAGATCATCAGATCCTGATCGAAAGAATGCTTCAGCTGCTGATTGAGCGCGGGCGGTTTGACCAAGCTTACGAGTTTGCCCGGCGAGCCCGGATGTTGTCGATCGAGCATCGCCAACAGCTGCGCGAATTTATTACTCAGGCCTGGCGGGCACCAGGGACGGTGCTTTGGGCTCGCGATATCGGCCCACGCTTGAACACCGCCCGCGAGCATGTTCGCGCACGGCAGGAGGAAGATCGGCGAATGGAGGAATCGGTGCGCGATCAACTGCTTCAGGTGGAAAACATCAACACCCGTGAGCAGATCATTCGCCTTCACGATGTACTGCGAAGCGCGAGCACCATTCGCGCCCAACTGCAATTGGACGTTACCGAAGCTGGTGACAAGTTCATGAACTCTCAAACGTCGGCCTTCAGGGCACGGCGGGCATCCGGTCTACCGGATCTTGAAATGGATTTGCTGCCGTCAACCCTGGAGTGTTCAGCCAAGGCGCTGGATGAAGCCGCTGAAGAGCTCGTGCTGAGCCTATACCCTGGCCATGTACCCAAAACGCCGGATTTGTCCGATTTACTGGCACTGCTGCTTGAGCGGCGAGCGATTGCGCCCGATCCTGAAGATGAAGAGGACTCCGGGGTCATCGAGCCCTTCAAATACTACCCCGACCCGTTTTCACAAGAGGTTGTTGCGCGTGTGCATACCTGGCTTAACGAGAAACTGGTTGCAGGCAGTGAGTGGTTGCTCGATGAGCTGGTGGCACTGGCCGTACACGATGGGTTCAGTGCTCTGGAACAGCAGTGTGTGGCTTATGCCCTCTACCGCAGCTACCCGGACATTGAAAGCCCGTTTCCCATCATGCATGCCGAAGCAGAGGGCGTTTTCACTGCCGCTGTCGTGCAAGGCGATAACTTGCGTTTTACAACGAAGGAGGCCTCTTGAAAAGCTCTCATCGCGCCGTGGGTCGATTGATCTACAAGGCCTTGCAACTGCATCTGTCTCCGGCCAACGATAATGAATACCGCGAGTTACTCGGTCTTTATCGAGGCGACCCGGTTTTTGCCGAGATGGTGGATGACACGGCGCACGGTCTCGAACTGGTGATTTTGGATGTCAGTGAACGCGGGTTGATCGTTGCCCCCATGAACAAGGAAAGTCGATTCTCCCTGCGCCTGTCTGACCTGAGGAAGAACCTGTCAGAAGAACAGCGGGTGGCGCTGGTCATGGCGCACCTGACCATTTGCGCGGTGTTTTTCCCCACCACAGACTCATTGGAGGATGAAGGCAAAACCCCTTTACCCGCCAACCTGGCGCGCTTTCGCGACACGCTGATGGGCGTTGTGAAGCGTCTTTCGGAGGCTAACCCGATGGAGGAAGGCTCGGAAACACTGGAAGTGGGCTGGAACCTGTTGAAGCGGCTTCCGATGGTGGTACCCGGCGCCGAGCGCGCATCTCCTGCGTCGATTGAGGGGGTTGTGCGGCTAGCCCTCAAGCACATGGCGAACTACGGCTTGGTGCGTCTGGAGCGAGAAAGTGAAGACGACGACCAGGCGCTGTACACACCCACGCATCGGTTGCGCGTGAATTTGCGTGAACTGACGCTGCCGCGCTTGTTCCAGCTCACCCGTGAAGCAATTCAGCCTTAAGGGGTTCCCATGCAGTGTATTTCTCGGCTTTACGTCAGCCATTTCGGTACCGCTACAGCCTGGTACGACCACATGCTGTTTGACTTGACGGATCCTGACACCGACCTGCCCACCGACACGTTTTTCAACCTGGAAAATGCCGGGGGCAAAACCTCCCTGCTGTCGTACATCTTCAGTTGTTTTGACCCCAAACTGGATCGGTGGGTGCAGCACCTGCAGAAAAAGGCGCACCGGTTCGTTGATTATTTTGCCCGTGATGGCCGTCCGTCGTTCATGATCATGGAGTGGCTCATGCCGGCGCGTGCAGCTGGACAGGAGGACTACAAACTGATCATCGGGCAGGCTGTGACTGCCAGGGAAACCGGTGAACGCGGGGCGGATACTGAGCGCTGGTTTTTTGCGTTTGAGGCGGTGCCGGGTTTGCAATTGGAGGACATTCCGTCTGCTGGACTGGGCATGTTCCCGGTTCGCAATATGCACGAATTCGTGCAGTGGATGACCAAGGAAGCCAAAATCAAGGCTGGCGGGGATTTTTTCCACACCAACGTCCAGGAGCATTGGGTCACGCACCTTGAGAGCGCCCGCTTGATAGACGTCGAATTGCTGCGCATGCAGGTTGACTTCAACACCCAGGAAGGCGGCATGGAGGAAGGTTTTCTCACCTTCAAATCCGAGCATGACCTGCTGCGCCGGTTGCTTTGGCTGACAGTGGACGGAGAAAAAGCGGCGGCTGTGCGAGGGACTGTGGCCAAGACCGCTGACAAGCTGCAGAACAAACCACAATACGAGAAACGCCTGGTGCAACTCGGTCGCATTCAATCGGCCATGGCGCCTTTTTCCGAGGCAGCCGCGCATTTTGAATTGGGTGCTAAGGCGCAAGCGTCGACGCAGTCGCAAGCGGCGCAACTGGCGGCTGGGTTGTTAATCAGCAGCAGTACGCATCAACAGCGGGCAACGGATAAATACCGTGAAGCTGACGTTTGGATGGATTCGGTTCAGAATGCGCAAACGCAAAAAGACGCCTGCGTGCACGAGGACATAACGCTCACCGGTCTGGTGCATCAGCGTTCATTTAATCAGGCCAAACAACAGACCGAGCGCTCGGCGACAGCACTCGCTGAGGGCAAACTGCACCTGCGGCACATCGGTGCGGCGAAGGTCAAAAGTCAGGTGTTTGCCGCTGAACGGCGCAGCGAACAACTGGAGGCTTCGGTACAGGATGCGCGGGAAGGGTTGAAGCCGGTGCGCCAACAAGCCGAGCACTCCGGGTCATTGCTCTACCATGCGTTGACACTGGCTATGCAGGGCGCTCAACAGCATCAGCTGGAGGCCAAAAACCAGGAATCGATCGCCGAGGGTGCGATCAAAACCCTGCAAGGGCAAGCGACGGCTGCCCAAAAACAGGTGCGTGACTTGTCGAGTGAGCAAGGCCAACTGGAGGGGTTTCACGCCAACTTCATCAATCACCGGCAGCGGCTTCGCGATGACCAATTGCTACGCGGTGACGAACTTGCCGCTGCAGCGCTGCTGCGCGTGGACGGTGAGGTCGGGCTCAAGGAAGCCGCGTACGCGTCTTTGCAGATCGAACAGGCCTCACTGGCAGATCAGGAACGCAGCCTGCGCAACGACGCCGCCAGCGCCGCTGTGGCGGCTGGGAAAGCTGCGTCGACTCTTGATCCGATGCGTAAGTCGCTGGCCTTGGGGGAAGGCTTAAAAGACACCCTGAGCCAACACTCAGTGCTAAGGCTGGTGACCGACGCTGACACATGCGATCCCGATGCCTTGACGCTGACAGACGATCTACGTCGCTTTCTCTCCAACACCGATGGTGAGATTGTTGATCGTGATGTCCATCTGGCTCAGCTGCGCAAAGACCGCACCTCGATCCTGGACACCGGACTGTCTGGGCGCAGTGTCGATGTTGAGGCGGTGGTGCGCCAACTCAAGGAGCTGGGCGTTCGGTCTGCCAGGGCGGCGAACACCTATGTCGCTGGCTTGTGTGAGGACGTTGACCAGGCCAGGGCGCTGGTGCTCTCGGATCCGGCGCGCTTTTTGGGGGTCAATGTGGCCGACGCTGAGTGGCCGAAGGTACAACAACTGTCGTCAGGTTTGAGCGTAAAACTGGCCGCACCCGTGACTGTCGCGGTGGCATCGCTGGAGCCAGTTGATGTGGCGTCAGACCGTCTGGTGGTCGCCCCCTACGATGACTCGGCGTACAACAAAGCTTCGGCGCAACAGGCCCTTGTTGAGTTCGATCAGCGGATTTCGGTGCTTTCTGATGAACGTGATGCCTACGTTCAGCGCCGTGAATCGGCGCAAGATGCCAGGGAAAAGCTGACGCGCTACCTGACTGAGTTTGGTGCTGATCGCTTGCGCAACCTGGAATCGGAAATTGCCGAGCTGGAAGGTGTGGAGCACAGCGAGCGGGAGCGCGGTGAGTTGCTGACCGAGCAGGCCGATCAGGTTCAACAGAGTGGTCGTGTGCTGGCAGAGCAGTTGACGCTGTTGCCGACCCAGATCGAACAGTTACGTGGCGCCCTCAAGAGGATCACGGAGTATCAGGATCTATGGGAGGTGCCTTCGGCGGCCAATCAGGCGCGCTTGACTCAAGTGCTGACCTTGCTGGATGAACAGCAGGCCTTGCTGGAAGCGCTCGGGGTGGAACTGATCAGCGCTGAAGAGCAGCGTCGCCGAGCGCAGGAACATCGCATCAGCTTAAGTCATGATGAAAGCGCCCTGGCGCAGGAGCAACTGAGCATTTCGGTGCGCAACGAGGCTTTTGCCTCAGCCGACACAGAACAACTTAGCCCGGTTGAGTTGCAGGTGCTGCGCAGCGGCTATGCTGACGCCGTCGCCACGCTGCAGACCCAGGAAAAAGACCGGCTTGGCCTGTTGGCAGAAAAGCTGGAGACTGCCCGCAAGGAATGTCAGAAAGAACGCCAGGTGTTTCGCGAAAACTATGCTGACATCGATGAACGCGCATTGGAGCCACTGCTCTCGGTTGATTTTGCTCAGGCGCAAAAACAGCAGGAATACGCTGTGCAGGAACTCGACAATGCCAACGTGCAGGCGCGTGAAGTCCTTGCCGTGGCCACTTCCGAGCTCAAGTCGTTTGGGCAAAAGCATCCGCAGCTGACAGCACCGTCCGATGAGATGTCGGCGCTGACGGATGATCAGGTTATTTCAAGGATTGAGGCGGGCCAAAAACTGATTCAACAGCTGAACCTGGAAATTCAGGCTTCAACCCTGGAAGCCGAAACCTCCAAGACTCAGGCGGGGCAATCACTCACCTTGGCCAAAGGCATGATCACGGTTCGGGAAAACCTTAAAGCTGCTGTACCTTGCGATGGTATCGACTTTACGCCGATCGAAATCACTGAGGACGTTGAGGTCATGGTGCGGGATGTCATGACCCGTTACCGCGAACAAAGTGAAGCACTGAGAAAGCTGCGTGACGCGGCGAGCGCGGCGTATCACGCCCTGATCAAGATCGCGCAGTCGACAGCGGCAACTGAAGCCGAGCCCGAGCTGGCAGCACAGATTGTCGATAATGATTTCGAGCTGACTTGCGGTGATCGGCAGCGTCTGAGCGAGCTGGTCGAAGACCGCATTAAAGCGGTGGAAGACACCCTGATCGGCATGGCCCCGGACTTCGATAACTGCGCTGGCGAGTTGTACAACCTGACGCTTGAAGGCATGAGCCTGATCAACCGGGCAAGCAACACGCTGATGCCAAACACCACGCCGTACGTGGGCGGCAAACCGATCCTGAAGCTCAAGTATTCACCGACCACACTGGCAGTGGATGCCCGTAAGGATGCCATTCGCAAGTACCTGAACTCCTTGATTGATACCAAGTTCATCCCGGAAAAAGGGACTGACATGGTTGCTGCCTGCCTGCTGGCCTTCACCGGTCGAGGAGAACTCGGGCTGCAGGTGCTGAAAATGGAACAGAACGTGGCGTACCAGTACCAGCCTGTCAACGAGCTGAAGGGCTCGGGTGGCCAAGGGTCGGTGATCGCCATGTTCCTGTACTTGCTGGTGAGCCAACTGCGTGCCGACACCCAGGCCCGCGCCAAGCGGGGCGGCGGCGGGCCGTTGATCCTGGACAATCCGTTTGCCAAAGTGCAAACCCGCGCCTTGATTGATGCCCAGCGCCTTCTGGCCAGAGAGATCGGTGTCCAATTGGTGTTTTTGACTGCAAACGCAGACTACAACATTCTTGCAGGGTTCCGTCGGGTGAACCGACTGCGCAAATCGGGGGTAAACCCGAGCACCCAGCGTTCGCACATTCAAATGGTCTCAGCGACCTTCAATGACCTGCCACCGGCTGAGGCGTTCTGAGATGTACGACGATTTTGTGCAAAGCCTGTCGACCCTGCGGCGTAAACGAGTCGCCCTGGAGGCCCTGCGGTTGAGCTGGCAAAACAGTTATCCAGATCAGGCTCAACACCCGGAACGCGACGCAATGTTGCTCAAGGCTCTCCAGGAACTGGAGCAATCGTTGAAGCTCAAACTGCCGGCAAAGGGCAGTTTTGAAAAGCTTGGGCGTCCGCCGATGCCCCTGTTTATCACCCTGATCGTCGAGTCGGTTGAACGGCAACAGCAGGCGTGGTCTGAGGTTCACTGGTTGCCGGCACTGGGATTTTGGCCAGACTTAAGCGAAAGTGAATTGATCACGGCGAAGGCCATCAATGACTGGATGATTAGCAGGCGGGGTCGGTTCCTGATGGTACCGCTGCGCGAAAGGGCGTTGGAGATTTTTGGCAATGAAAAGCACCTGGATCTCAAAGCCCGTGATGGGGCCTTGTTTTCAGGCCGTTTGCCGCTGTCTGCGATTGGCGCCATGCGTGTCGACCACCCATTGCCGTATCGTATTGCTCAGGCACCTGGGCAACCGGTGTTGGTGGTTGAGAACCATCACACTTATTGGAGCCTTGGGGAGTGGAATCTGCTTTCCCGTCGGTTTGCGGCAGTGGTGTATGGTGCTGGCAACTCGTTTTGCTCTTCCGGCTTGGCCCTGCAGGAGGTGATTCGGGAAACGGCGGCATGTGGTGCAGAGTATTTTGGTGACCTAGACCCGGAAGGAATCAACATTCCCTTACGGTTCAATCGTCTGAATGGCGTTCAGCTTACCCCGGCACTCGATCTGTACGCGTTCTTGTTGAAGCATGGGCGGGAAAAGTCGCCTGTGCGTAGGAGCGTCGCCGACACTCAGGCCGCAGAGTTGTGGTTGCCGGGTCTGGCTACCGGCATTATCAGCATGTGGGAGTCCGACCACTGGAAACCTCAGGAAGGCCTCGGTACTGAGCAGCTTTTCCTCGACACGACAGAGCACCAGGCGGGTCGATCGATCAGGACGGATTTTAGTGTCTAACGACTGTTTTTTCCGTCGACTGACGATCCGATCAGAAAGAAGTAGGAGCCATGCCCAGGCGTGATCGACAGACCCTGCACCGACACCAGGCGCAAGCTCGCCGAGGATGAAGACTGACTGCCCTGGGTAATCGAAAGGTCACGCAGGGCGGTAGAGTTGAGCAGGGAGATCGCGGCGCCGGCTTTCGGGTTGGCAAAGCCAGGGGGCAATTGCTCGGTTGTGGCCACGTGCCCATACACCACCACGGCGATCATCACCGTGACCAACGCCGCCGACAGGTAGGTGTAGCCCCTCAGCACGGCTTTGAGTATTTTAGCGAGTCGGGTTTTCATCAGAATAACGACCCTTGCAGTGATGTATCGGCGTCACGCCGAGCCATGGCCTGTTGTAAGAATTTGATGTTGGTGATGTCGGCTGCCGGGTTGTGCTCCAAGCGCACCTGTTCAAAAAACGCCAGAATCCACTCACTGCCTGTCGGCGCCTTGACGGTCATCACGCCGTTGTAGGCTTTGGCGTAATAGTGGGTCAGCGGCAGCACCGACTCGATCAAGGCTTGCTTGATCTGTGGGTAAGTGTTGAGTTTTGCTTCATTGCCCAGGTTGATGATGTGCTGAAACTCATCTTCGGGCAATTCAACCACCTTGGGCAGCGAGCGACCGAGCTGTTTGGCCTGGAAACCACTCAGGTGACGCAGACGATCGTCACGCCGGCTCGTCCAGTACCAGAGGCCTTCGTTGGAATCGAAGTGGCCAAGCATCGGGTGAACAATGGGACGACGGCGGAAATGCGAGAGCTCCTGGCCAAGTTCGGTGCGTCCCGCGCTGTAGATATTGATGTGCGTGATGCCATCAAGGGCAGGATCTGGAGTGGTTTTCATCGCGGTCTCCGAGGCAGTATTTTCTTAATATATCATCAAGTCGGCGTTAAAAATCAATCAACGATTAAGACATGTATTGACAGCTAAAGAGAAAACAGCGAATATTGATCTATCAGCGCCTTAGGGCGTGACAACCGAGCCACAGGCTTAAATTCAGATTCCCTAACAGGAAGCACCATGAGCAACTCGAATATCCTTCTTTTCATTGAAGACATCAAGAAAGCTGGTATTACGATTTTGAACGAAGAATCCTTCACCAGAAAGATGGTTGAAGATGAAGACAAGGAAAGGGCGCTGAGCCGAATCCTCTCCAGTCGCCACCACAACATCTCGTTTCACACTCGCCCGGACATCGATTCGACCCCCCTGGTCAAAGCGTTCAAGGATTTCGGTTTTGACGGTTTTGTGTTCCGCGACTTTCTGCGCACCCTAAAAACCGACTAAGCATTGGGTGGTTCAAACCACCAAACCGGCTTGCCGCAAGGGCGAAGACATCGCCTACAGCCCAGCGCATAGGGCACATAAGCGCCATGACCACGCTGCTCGACGAACTGAGAAGGAAGACGGCTTCTTCCGTTTGCCGTTCATGGTGGGGGAGTTCCCCCTTAAAATGGTGTGCGCCGGCAAGACCCAGCGAAAGCTGGGTTTTTTATGGGTGTTGGATTAGCAGCGCCAAGAACCTATGGGACAAGCGTTCGTTTTACAAAAGTAGAAGAAACAGTTTGCCTTACAAAAACAAAAGCATTAACCTGTAATGTTGCATTAACCAATAGGTGCAAAATGCTCATCATCAGTGACTTCCATGATTATTACGACACGTCGATTGGCTACGGCGTGGACAAGAAAATCGTTTACAACCGCAAATCCCAGGAATACCTCAGCTCCCGTCGGAAAGGCGATGCTCCGGTGTTGACCGATGTTCACAATGTTATTCGTCAACTGGAAGACAAGTATCAGCTCGGCGGTGTGTTTCGCGGGATCTCGATTGGCCCGTACTCTGAGTTCTATGTGGGTTTTTGCGGCAAGGTCTACATCGGCCTGTACGCTCGCGTGGACGCGAACACCCGTCAGCCGATCACCCGATTCACCTGGAAGGATCTGCAGCTGAACCATCCGATCGAGTTTTATTGGCAGGAAAGCGACTTTTTGCCCGGTGAGTTTGAAAAGCCTCGGCAGAGAGGGTGGCAGTCCAAGGACAGCCCCAATCACAGCGTTCAGCGCTGGTTTGAAAAGAATCCACCCCACGTCGGCCACGATTTCCTCGACGTGTTCACCGACAACAAGGTCGTCAGCTTCGTCCATCTGGGTCATAAACTGGTGGTGGATCCGCGCCTCAAGGATTATGAATTTCAACGCGTGATGGGCAGTGTGGAAGCCTTCCAGGAAATCGGCATGTTCATCTCCGGCGTGCTGGGCCTGGGTGAGCGCGAAATGATTGTGACGGAAGACAAGTACATCGCGCTGTCCAAAGGGTTTGATCAACACAGCTTTCGCAGGTCGCCGACCAAACACCGAGGCTAAGGCTCTGGGTCGGCTCCGGGCCTCGCGTATTTCTGCCCCACAGGGGCACCCAGTACCTTGTTTAGCGCGTGCATGATCTCGATGATCCTGACCTGCGACCGCTCGGAGCATTGGGGCGGGTACACATTGTCGTGAGCCCCTGCGACTTCAAAGGTAGTGCCGCCACCTGTCGCACTCAACACGATCAATTTTTCTTCGCCGGCAAGCGGTATAACCCAGCCGTGCCAAGCGTATTCGGAACGGAATATGAAGGCTTGAGGGCCCCATATATCCTTTAATTTCGCCCGATGATCAGCGTGCAGTCCGAAATATGAAGCAGGATTTGCTTTCTCCACCCGCCGAGTTTCCTGCGTCCAAAAACGGAAGTTTGCCAGCGCGCTAGCACCCGCTTTTTTGTACCAATCCACGGTTCGACTTTCGGTCGCGAGGGTGCTGAGCAGTTCGTTGCAGTTCATACGCATTCCCGGAAGCTGAAATCAGAATAGGTCGTCAGGCGCCAGTTCAATGCCTTCGTTGCGAACGGCGCGGCGCCTGGCGGGCTTGGTCACCAAAGGTGGCGCCCATTGAGGCAACTCGTCAGCACTGTCGAGCCCATAATCAGCCGGCTCATCAAACACCTCGGGGTTGCCACTGACCAGGCTGTCCAGGATATCGGCCTTTTCACTGGCCACCATATCGCGCCAGGCGCTTGGCTCACTGTCCTTAAAATCGGTGGCCACCTGACCAAACAGAATCACCTGGCGTTCTGTATCGACGACAATACGCGTCATCGATTCGCGATTACGACTGTCTTTAAAAAAATGCGGCCAGACACCATGAATGTACTTCACACCAACCTCAACTCGATTAAAAAAGGAAACCCCAATTCTCAAGGGCATTTTTCATCAGTTTAACGAGGGAGGTGTGCTCAGGCATATCAAAATTCAGCCATTCGGTGAACACGTTGGCTTCTTCAAGCAGGGGCCGCTCCTGCCGGGTACGCGTTCTCGGCAAGGATACGATGATGAACTATGAGTTAGCGTTGGATACGGCAGGAGAGGGTTGAACATCAGCCTCAGAGTCGAGGACAGGAACCTGCCTCGGTCAATCAAGATGGGATCAGGGACACGGGGCCCCCAACCTGAAGCAGTCAACTTATTTTTCCCCGGCCAGCGCCGCGCTTTCCGTGAAGTGACGCCGCTCGCGGTGCTCGGACTGTTTCCCGACATTGAATGCGGTAACCGGGCGGTGATAACCCATTACGCGAGTCCATACTTCGCAACGTTGGCGTTTAGCCTGGGGTAAGGCATGTGATGCATTCATGGTGAATCTCCTTGCGGTTTAGTGAATTAAAGAACGGCACCGAGGTTTTTGGACAGCAACATCTCGTCGTCTTTTCGCATGATTGCCGTTAACCCTTGTGGTAAGTATGAGCTTGGGCAATAGGAAAGGCCGGGCCAAGGCCGTTAAAGTCTGACAGCAACAGCAGACGCCCTGCACATCCAAAGCTTGCTTTGCGAGGGACGGTAAAATCCACTTGCCTCTGCGATTCGGTGCCACAGGCCTATATTACCTTTGTATTGCTCGCTGCAAAAATGCTTGAGATCAAGTCTAGAAGAACTTGAAATCCTGTTCAGCCAGGGGCCGGACAGGGATAAATCACATTACGTCATGAGCAAACCGCCATCCGGCTGTTCAATCAGCGTCGCCATTGAGTCACCTTCAGGCATACAGGCCTTCGGCGTAGAGCGGGGCTAGCGGGTAAGGGCCCAGGAGGGTACCAGGGACGGTTTCAGCGCAGAGGGTGGTGTCAGTGAAGCCAGCGTCGATCAAAGGGCTTGGGTAGTGATCCACATCGCTCAGCGGGTCGAAGACTGGCTCAGTAGGCGGCTCGATGGCGGGAATGTCCGCTATGGCGGGTTCAGGGGCTGCCACCACTGGGTCGAGCGCTTCAGCAGCATTTCGCTCTGGGTGCATGAGGTGGCAGATGTAAATCGCCCCGAACAAGCGCTCACCGCTCTCGATATCGACCAGCACGGGTTCTTCGATGCCCTCACGCACTTCACGGTGAGAGACCTTGAAGCGTTTTTTCATGGCGGCGATTTCGGCGCCTTCGGGCAACGCATAAAACTGGGAGTGCGAAATAGGCATGGCAACGTCCGTTTGAAAGCAATGGATAAAGTTGGGTTTGCGCCATCTTACTCACCGGGGGCAGGGGGCACAAGGCTTGGGCGGTTGATATTCCAATATCCACATAAAACGAAATGCGCCGGCTTGCCGGCGCATCGTTTCGGTCATAACATCAGCGCAATCTGCTTGCCTCGGCGATCGATGTGTTTCCACTTCATTTTGAAAGAGGTGCTGTCGATGCCGCCAAACATCGAGGCGTTGGCGTGTACTTCACACAGCCCGGTGAGGAGCAGGCTGGCGGCTTCCGGGCGCTCGCAAAACGCTGCCAGGCCCTCCGCCTTGAGCAAGTGGATGTCCATGTCCATGCCCATCAGGCGAGCCGCCCGAAGGTCGCCACCAACATTCAACCAGGTCTGTTCGGCGAGGGCTGCATGGTTGGGGAAGTGCACTCGGCCCTCCTGATCCACCTCGCGACAGAGCATCTTCGAACAATCATGGTAGACCTGATACTCCTCCAACACGGATTCACTCATTCGCTTGGCCCACAGCGCTGGCGATGCAATCCACTCCGGCAATTTCCACTCAAAACGCAGTGGCTGCTGGTTAAAAATGTGATTGCGCAGGTCGAGGTAGTAGTCGTGCACCATCTCGCCGTGGGCCAGAATACTCAGCCCTGGCATTTGCTCGCACTGGCGCATGGCCTCAATCAAACGTTCCCTATCGGGATGCGGTCGGTTCCGTTTGCAAGATTCACGACTCCCCAGCGTTCATCTGCTCGCGAGCCTGCAGATCCACCCAGGTTGCCAGGTGGGAGGCGTAGAGATGGTCGTTGTCCCACGTCATGAGCAGGCCTCCTTTTTCGATGTGTATGCTGGTGGGTTGCTGGCGCTGGCCATTAGGGGTAAAAGGCGCTTTGCCGGTTTCACAAGCCAACTCAAAGGCCAAGTCTTGGTAGCGCTCTTCCAGCGCATCCAGTTGCGCTTGAGCGTCGACGGTTGCGGTTTTGAATGCTCCGTTTGCAGCCAGTATCGCCTGGCTCTGAATGGACTTGTGCTTTTCGATTAATGCTAGTGCTTGTCGTGCTTGAATTTGAATGTCCATGTAACCTCCAAATCAGGGGATGCAAGGCTCCCAGAACTCAGGAGCCTTGCGGTTCAGACGATGATCAGACTTCCAGGGCGAGACCGATGAGGTCACGCAACTCCACCTGGTCTGCCTTGAGGTCGATGTACCGCGCCCATCGGTACGGCACCGTGGTGGCGGCGTTCCCTTTGTTCAGGTTGTCGACCAATGCTTTGTAGAGCGTTTCCAGTTCCTCGCGGGCGTTTGGCGCGCCCTCCAGGTACAGATGACTGGTCTTTTTCCAGTCGGCGCCGCGCACGGCTGCGTACAGCACGTAGTCCCGAAAGAAGATCTTCGGTGCGCGGTAGCCGTACTCATCACGCGGTGGGCGCATGTTTTCCGAGTCGGTGATGATCGCCTTGATGCTGGCGATCAGGTTTTTGCGGGTGCTGCTGAATTCAACGTAAGTAGTCATGATGTGTTTCTCCACAATGGTATTTGGATTTTTTGTTTTTTGGGGCTGAGTTAGAGGCATCGGAATTTCTTCGTGATAGGCCGAGCCTGGGCTTTCGTGCAGGGGCCGATCCCCAACGCCGAAATGATGGGTAAACCGGTAAAATGAGGGGGTAAAATATGGTGCTTATCGACCATCAAATAGCAGGGCAAGCCGGCAGCACGCGCTTTGGCGAATGCAAGAATCAGCTCTTTCTGGTTTTTGGCTTCGAGTAAGGCAATTGATCCACCGTGCGCAGGGTCGCAATAGCGTTCTGCCAATTCAGGATGGGTCTTTTGAGCGGCGGCAAAACCTTTTTGGTACGCGTGACCAATCTGGGAGCCGAGTTTGCCAACAGGCATTTCCAGGGACGCCGGAACAACTGCGTATAGAAAGAGATGATGTTCATCTGCAGGCGGCATGTCATGCGCCAGCAAAAGAGCGAGATCTTCGGGGGAAATCAACTCAAGGTCGATATTGTGAAGCGGGTCGGAGTGCGGTCTAAACCGTGTGCAAGATTCAGTGGTTCATGATGAATTTCCTTTTTTCATTGCTTCACTTTGTTCGAGAGGAAGCGTATCTCGTTAAACTAAAATTTGGTGAGTAATGCCGGGCTCGAACCGACGCGTACCAGGTTGAAGGCTGGATGCTCTACCAACTGAGCTAATTACCCTTAAGTGATTCCATATTATCGAGGCTCAGAAACCCTGTCAATATGCAGTCAAATCATTTTTGATGCTTTTATTGCAAGGTGCTTTTTCAGTCCTGGGGGCGTCAGCCAACAACCACAAAAAGTTGATCACCTCGGTGTGATGATAGCGATTGAGACTGGCTAAAGCGTTGTTCGAGCGAGCCTCAAGACCTGGGTGATTACCACCCAGGTTGACGGTCATCACAGCCCCAGGTCAGCGGCCAGAAGGGGCGCATGAAGCTTTTCCGGCAAGCGCATGATCTGCTCAGGGGTCAGGGTGGCCAAAGCCGACAGGCGGGGCACATGAGAGGCCTTGGTAACACCGGGCAAGATCTGATCAAGCAGCTGAGGGTATTTTACCAGAGAGGTCGCAGCCCTTACTCTGTTGGCATTGCCGCCCTTGTTTAGATAGGTCTCGATTGCCTGCAAGGCGGAGTGCTCGCCAAACAAGTGGCTTAGGCGATCTTTTTCCAGGGCGTAGTGCCAAACGTTATGCGTCATCAAGAAGTTGATTTCCTTGATTGCCGGCGTGAAGTCTTTCACTTTGGTGAACCACACCGGGTTAGAACTGCCCAACCGCCGTAGGATGTATTTGGGATCAAAAAGGCCATGTTTTTCACCCAAGGCACTCAATGCGATTTTCCCGAACGTTTCGCCAGATCCATCCTTTGGAATCAAGCCTTCACGCCAGAAAGACATCATTGCCGAACTTGTTCCAGGCTGGCTTCCATCTTTCGGCGTTTTCAACGCCACGTAGCTGCAATCGACACCCAGCATGTCGGCTGGCACCAACCCAAAACGATCCCAATGCTCAGGGTGATTCCAAAGGATGCGCATTTGCAGCACCCGGATATTGGCGGTGAACTCCACTGGATCTTCATTAAATCCATGAAGCTCCGTCCAGAGAAAGCGAATGGCCTGTTCGACACGCAGTGCTACAGCCTCAGGCGCCTGGCCCATCAAGATGGCTAAAGGTGCAATCTGCTCAATCAAGCATTCCTGGTAGTTGTACGTTTTCCTGTACCCACCGAACGCCGAGTCTTCTGGCTCAAGTCTTTTAAGCGCCGTCCAGCCGCGTCTGGCGTGGTCAAGCGGGCAATCCATATCGAGCAAGCCGATTAACTCATCTTGCGACACCACCGAATTGACCGTTGGGAAGGTGCGATGGGTGAAAAAAGCCAAGGCACTGTAGGTGATGAAGCTTTTGAAGCTGTTTTCCTGATAGCAATATCGATTCGTTTTTTTAAGATGATCGACGCGACTGGTAGTGCCATCAAACCACCGAGTGGCCCGACTCGCCTTCCACGGTTTGCTCGTAAACATGCGCTCGGCAGCAGAGCAGATCAGGTGTTTAAGATCGACCATAGGGTGCGCAATCAATATCTGATTAATGTCCAGCTGCGCAATGTAGTAGCCAATACTCGTGAAGGAGCGCGATTCGTTGTAACCGCCCTCCAAATCGCAGCCCTTCGCCGCTAGCAACAGGTTAAACAGCGGCCTGGCATTGCGATTGCCAAGACTTCTAGCGAAAAAACTGAGGCTGTCATTCCTGGAAAAAATCGTATCCAGGTCTCGCTTGGGGTACTTGCGATCCCGCAGAACAGCCTTGATGAACTTCACCAGCGGGGCATGTAATTGCTGCTCTGGAACAAAGGGAAATGGCCACGGAGTGGCCAGATCTGTGTACTTCATCCCACAATCTCCTCGATCACGTTACGCGCCGCGTCACTGAGCTGTGGGTGGGCCAACAATTCCTCGATCTGCTCGTCCGTCAGCTCGCGATCCTCCATCAGCACCAGGGGAAACTGGTTGAGCGCGGCCAGGAACGATTCGATTTCCTCCATCTCCTCGTCGAAGGGCAGGGCCGGATCAATTTTGCACAAAAGCTCGATGATCTCTGGCGCGTCCTCGTAGGACAGGTCGTGCAACATCAGGGCATCTTCGAACATGCTCTGTTCGCCCGTGCTGTCATACACCACGCCGCGCTCTTCGGTACCGCGAGGCAGAACGCCAATCATCGGGCCAAAGTCGCTGAGGAAGATGTAAACAGTGCCGAGGCTTTTCAGCTGGCCGTAGAACCCTTTCTTGCGCCCATCGAGCCAGACATCGTTGGTCAGCATCAGCGCCGCTTCTTCGATGGTGCGGGGCTGGTGTACGCTGTAGCCATCATGCTCCATGACCCGTGTCTGCTCGATCACGTCCAGGGTATTCAGGGAATCCAGCAGCGCATAGGAAATGTGGTTGAATCGGTCTTCGTTCTCGGCCACCACCTGATCAACCTCCTTGAGCGAGAGGTAGCTCAGAATGTCGCGTTGCTCGATCGGCAGGTACTGCGTCTTGACCTGAAAGGTCAGCAGTGTTTTGCGCGCTGATTCGCCTTCGTCGGTGAAATCCAGGTCAAAGAGCCGGTTGGGGGTTTGCTTGGCGAGGCGATTCATCAGCCAGCGCAGGTATTTGCCATTGAGGGAGGGGTCGCAGGCGCCGAGGTAAGCGGCAAAGGCGTCCTGATCGCCCTGGAACAGCTTAAGCAGGGTGCAGCGCTTGAAGGCTCGCACAAGGTTAGCTTGCCTGCTTTGCAGGCGTTGCTGCGGCTTGTGGCCATTGGTACCGCACGGTACCAGGAGGGAGGTGGCTTTCGAAGTTTCTTGTTGTATATCGCGGGTAGCCATGGTGCTCTCCTATTAATGGTCAGGGGAGCTTATCCTGGCATTTCAATATACGCAATAACCGAAGATCAAAGGCCGAGGTCTTGCTCCAGGGAGGTGGTGAGCATCTCGGTGTTTTCCAGAGCGATCAAGTAGTCATTGAGCTGCTGCGGGCAGGTCAAAAGCTCTTTGAAAATCTGCATTCCGTAGGCGGTGTGTGTGGCTTTCGCCAGCTGGCCAGCGGTGAGAAGCCCTTCATTGCGCACCAGAGCCTTTATGGCCAGCTCAATTTCCCGGTCAGAAACGCAGGAAAAGCCAAAAATATCTTCTTCAACGACCAGGCGGTAGATCTCCAGCAGTAAGAACCGATGCGCCGGCACCACCGGTTGATTCGTGTGCACTGCCTGACGCCAGTTCGTGATCAGGGTCTGAGTTTGCTTGTTGTCGGCGGAGCTTTTGATCTCGATCATTGCTAGCAAATGATCATGCGTTGCGTAACTACAGGCAGGGTGTTGCGACAGCAATTTCAGTGTTGCGAGCAAGAGGGTTGATTCAGAGATCTCGTCTGCAATGATTTTTTTAGACAATTCAAGATTCTGAACAGCCTGCGTGAGGTGTGCTGTCGGGAGGTGACAGATGAGTATCGAATTAAACAGGCGTCGAGGGTCAATTTTCAAATCTTCAGCGCTGAGGCTGAAATGCCTGTGTAAATCAATGTTGAATTCATCACCTTGCCCTTCGCTCAACTTGAACAAAAACCTGCAACTGGCGTCCGAGAGCACGGGGCGGGGATCGTTGAAGCTGTGGCGTATGAGCAACTGCTTCAGGACGACATCATCCAGGATGAAGTCTTGCAGGTACGTTTCGGAGGCCGGCAGCCCATACTGCATAATCAGCATCGTACACAAAAAAGGATGATCCGCTTGCTTGACCAGCAGGCTCATGCGATCGGCCAGCTCAGGGCAGGTTTTCCCTTTGGCCTCCAGCAATTCATTGCGCAAGTCGATGACCCATTCGGGTACGACCAGGCCTTCCGGCCCTTGGATCTGGTGATCGGGAAACAGACTGACTTTAACGTCCACGCTTAACCTCAAGTTGGGGTGGCGCAGGGATGCCTGCGGGCCTCCGATAGGATGGGTGACAATCACAAACCGAGGTCGGCGCCCAGGGACTCGGCGAGTAATTCCTGGTTGTCGAGGGCCATCAGGTAACGGTCGATCTGGTCTTGTGTGCCAAGGATCTGCTTGGACAACAGCAGGCCGGCATGGGAGTGAGTCATTTTGGCCAGTTTCGTGGGTGTTATTTCGCCAAAGCCTACTAGTTCGGCAGAATACTGAATGAGCAAAGAGTGTATGCCAGCCAGGTCGAAGACATGTTCTTGTGCAATCAACCAGTACAGCTCCATCAGTAAAAAACGATCTTTGGGGGTGACGACTGCAGCCCCTCTGCTGCTGGCGCGTTTGAACCACAAGTCAGTCAATCTGAGGGCTTCATCTCCTTCAATCGGAAACTGGACAAGTAGGGTTTGTTGAAGCTTTTCGTGTGCACCGTAGCTGCACTCAGGGCGCTGCGCCAGCAGCTGAACAGCGCTATACCCAGTAGTTTGCGAGATGACAGCATCTTTCTCAGCCGGCTCCCATAGCTTGAGCTCGTTGATTGTTTCGTCAATCAGGTGTGTTGGCAGCTGAGCAACATAGAACAGGTGAGTCAGACGTAATTCGCGCTGACTGTTTCGAATGCAATCGTGCAGGTGCTCGTACAACCGGGTGTTGTAGGCCAGATCCTGCGCCGCACTCAAACACTTGAGCAGCGCCCCCTGGGTGCGTGTCAATGAGGTCAGATCTTCTACCAGGGCCTGCTGGGTGAGCAGTTCCTTCAATTCCGGGTCTTTAAGCAGTTCGGTATGGAGCGGGTCGTCGTACTCGCCATGACTCATGCTCATCAGTCGGAAGCTGATCGCCAGTGGATTGGCAGACACCTTGATTGACGTGCAGATGTCGTCAATGATTGCTTGGTACTCTGCACCGGTTTTCCCCAGACGCATTTTCTTCCCGGCAAGGTTGACCCACGCAGGAAAGCGATCTGCACTGAGATTGGCTTTTCTGGTGGGCGGGGTGGTTTCAAAGGCCAAGGTCTGCCTCCAGACGGTGTGCTCGCTGGTCTTCACTGACGTAGTTCAATAACTCATCTTTGCCCACGCCACTTTGTTCCAGTGCATATTTAAGATGCGTTGGACTGGTGATGTACGGGCCAATTTCTTTGGCCGTGAGCAAGTGACGATCGTAGAGTTGTTTTCTAAGAATGTGGCTTGCCGTGCCGTTGGCTTCCAGGGCAATGAGTGACAGGAGTGATTCACCCGTCGTCAGGCCTTGAGTATTGAGTAAGCACCCTGGAGTTAGTAGGGCTTGGATGCAAGCCTGCACCGACTCATGATCACTGAGGTTGGCAGATTTTAATAAGGTTCTGGTCAAGAAGCGACGGTCATTGCTTTTGTCAGAGCCTGGTTGACTTAATTGTAAATTGATGACCTTCAGAAAATAGGCGTTATCGAAGTGTTCAGTGCCTGCCGCCAGTAGAAGCAATCTGCTGGAGCCTTTATTGACAGCCAATTGCGCATCCAGGATTTCTCGCACGCGGTCTTGAAGCACGTCCGGAGTAATCCCGACATAATTCAAAATGGGCAGCATATTGCTGGCGCAGTAACTGAAGGTATCTTTGCCGAGCATGAACGTCGAGAGCGGATTGATGGTCAAGAAATTGTCTCGAATCCAATGCCTCGATTCAGGGGCGAGCCTGAACAAGGTTCGGTAGACCAATTTGAGGATAACCTGATCGCTGGTGTCTTTGTTTGCATCCAGGCCCGCTTCAGGCGAGATCGCATTCGCTACCTGGGCATCAAATTTATGACCAAAGTAGTGTTTGAACCGTTCACGGTCACTTCGGAAATCCGAGGCAATGACATACACGGCATTATTGATTGTGGCGATAGACAGCTGTTCTGAAAAGAACCTAAGGGCCGACAACCAGGCATTGGCCATAATGCAGGACTGGGTTTCGATCATCGCGGCGATGAAATGACTGGCCAGGTTGCCAGTGATGGTGACCGCTGAAGACTCCTGGGTCGCATTGAGCAACTCCCGCTCTACAGCCGGGTAGTCGTGTTCAACAATGGCTTTATGCAGAGCGGGGTTCCTCACAGCGACGGGCCTTCTTCAAGCTGACCCACCTTGCTGCGATCAGGGTTCATGCTTCTGAGCACAGCGCCGCCAGCAATGCCCACCATCAGGCAGTCGATATCGGTGACGGACATGTCTTGGCACACCACCTCCAGAATGCTCTCAAGGTCGTCCTTGGAGCCCCAATGCAGAAAGGTGTAGCCGATCGGTGGCGAATCCAGATTGCCTCGGTACTTTGGCGCTTTCTGGAAGATGCCAGAAACTCTGGCTTCATACAGGTTTTCGCCGTCGTCCAGAGTTTCACCCTGTTTGCGGAAAGTGTATTCATGGGTGCCGAGTTGCACGAACTCGCGGCGATCGAACGCTTTTGATACCACGTTGGACAGCAGTTGCAGGGATCTTTGACGGTCAGTTTGCATGGTGAATCTCCAGGGTATGTTCTTGTTGTGGGGCGGGACGGTCAAAGCCCCAGGTCTTGTCCCAATTGCGATTCTTTGAGGTCATCGTGCACGTATTCAAGCAAGTCTTCGAGCTTGAATTTCACGTGTTTCATCGCAAAGTTGATGGCCGCCTGTGAGTGCAGGCAAGGGCCGATATCAGCCGCTGTGATGTCAGGTCGACGATAGATGAGCTGTTGCAGACCCCTTTGATCACCCACTGCCTTCGCGGCAAACTCCATCAGCAGCCGCCCACCACTCAGATTAGCATCGGTCAGGTGCGCCATCTCCGGCAGAAGGGCCTGGGCGCAGTCCCGGATGATCTGGGTGTCGTCCAGTTTGGCGTTTTTCACCAGGTATTCGCCAAGCTCGATTTGAATGCGTGCTGTCCGCGCAAGGTCGGTCACCTTGCCATTGGGCGGTAAGGTGTAGCGAAGGGTCTTGCGCAAATATTCCATGTCAAATTCGGGCTGCTCAGACAAAATCGTCAGCAACGGGTAGGCGCAGTCCACTCCCTTCATCTGCGCGTCAAGCACCTCACGGACGCGATCACGAATCAGCGTATTGTCCAGCCCAATGAAATTCAATATTGGCAGAACAGAAGCATCCAGGTAATAGGTGAGCGTCGAATCAAGTTTCGCTTGGGATTCATGCAGGGGATCAAATTCCAGAAAATTTGTCTTGATCCACTCTCGGCTGGCTCGCGCCTTTGCAAAGAGTGTGCGATACGTAAATCTCAGTAAAAAATCATCAACACTGCCTTTGGGTTGTTCTTTGCGAAAGGCGGTCAACTGGTTGTGCAGATCCTCACCACAGTCGCCAGCGAAGTCTTCAGGGTTTGAGCGATACAGCACGCTGAGAATTCTGGCGTTTTCATTGAGTGTGAGCAATGAAAGCTTTTCCGGTGTGGCCATGAGCATGCGGTGCACTGCATCAGCCATCACGGGGGAAGCGGTGCTCATCATCCCGGTGATGACATAGCACTCCAGCTGCTGCTGGAGAACAATCTCAATCGTTTCCCTGGGGAAGTGGTGAAAGCTATTGATGAATCCTTCGTAATCCTGCGACTTCAGGGAAGCCGCCAGGGCGGTAGAGCTCGGTGGATGCAACATGGTTCTTGAATCCTCTCTTTTGACCAGTATTCGGGTGATCAAGGGGTGGGGTCAAGAACCTTGGTGCGGGCACAGACGATTCAGCGCAGAAGGAGGTTACCGCTCGACTTGTTGCGCTAGCAGGTTTTTCAGGGTGCCCATGGCATCGTTGGGGTCGAACGTGCACTTCGCGGCCAGGCAAAGCGCTTCGGCGGCTGAGCGAAAGTCGCCCCGCTGCGCGGCCAGCATTTCGGCTTGGGCTTGCAGTGCTTTGAATGCCAACCCATCAGCAGCCCTATCAGCTTCGGGCCCGCAAAAGTTGTACCAGTTGTTGCGCGGCGTTTCACCTTCTGGATACAGCTCCACCGTGGTGTCAGTACCTGCCACGGCGTTGTGTACATAGCTGTTGCTGCCATAGGAGCGTGCCGAGATAATCTCGCCGTTGGGCAAGGTCACTTTGGAAATAATTTCGTTGGGGTACGCCACAGTCGCCATCCTACAGAGAGGGGGCGGTCAACCATGATCAGTTGACCAGGTGCAAGAACGCCTTGTTCCTGCCGTCCAAGGCCAGGGGTTCGCCCCGGCTAGGTTGTTCAACCTCAAATTCAAGACCTTGCTTGGTCTCAAGAGAGAAGATCGATTCAACCGCTTCAATCGGCACAGTGACGGCGGAGTACACGCCGTTGAAAGAGGCAAAAAACGAGATGTTTCCGGTGCTGGTGTTGAGGGTCAGGCCCTTGACGCATGCGGGGGAAATGTTGAACCGCATACGATCTGTTTCGGAAGCAAACTGGGTCGGAGCCCGCACGCCAGGGTAACTGGAACAGATCCACAAGTAGGGCGTCTCTTTGAGAGACAGCACCCAGTCGTACACGGACTTGACCGCGAATATCTTGTGGGACGGAGCGGGCTCTTTCATCGGTGGCCTTATTGCGACGCCAAGAATGCGTACGCTGCAAGTGTATGACTGTCGGTGATCAATCCTGCACGAATCGATTCCTTGAGTTCATTTTTGCTGACTTTCAGCGATCTTGCAACTTCACCGTCGGTTTCTTGCGTCACCTGTTTTACATTGCGAATCACATACAGATCGATGTGACTGGCGATCATCGAGTTGTTGGTGTGAAGTTTGCCGAGGAACTCTGGCTCATCGCCTGCGTAACCGGTTTCTTCCAGCAACTCCTTGGTGGCAGTCTGGGCGGTTGTGTGACCTTCTTCGCAAGCTCCACGGGGAAACTCGCGTGAGGTTTCGTCGATCGCCGGACGGTAGTGCTCGATCATCAAAAAGTCACCGTCTTCGAACAGTGCCACGGCGACGGCACCACTGGATTGAAATTTTTCAGTCACAATGAAATGACGTTTTTGAACGTCATTCAAAACGTAACGTTTTTCTTCAACCTGAAAAAATTTGTTGGTGTGGAGAATTTCGTTCATGATCAGTCCTCGATATAAGTACACCGAGTATACTTAATTTCACGGTGTACCGTCAATCGACTGATCGTATTTCTTACAAATTTAGGTCGCGTTCGAGCAGCCAGGTTTTTTGCGAGGAGCTCATTTTTTCGATGACGCTTTTGGGAAAGTCAAAGCCCCCAAGCTTTGCCCTGAAGTTCTTGATGCCCAGAAGCGCCTGGGTGTGCTCCTGGCTCAGCAGGTCGTGCGACAGCACATACCCCGCCACAAGACCATCGATTTCCTTGTAGACGTTTTTCAGCTTCTGTTTGCGCCCAGTGCTGGAATGATCACGGGTGACCTTTTGCTCAACGTACTCAGCCACCACTTCTTTGAGCAGTGTGTGGAAGTTAGTCAGCGGGTAAGGTGTCCCGTCGGCGCGAGTGATCGAAAACCTGTTATTAGCTGAGGTGTGCTTGATGCCGATGATTGAGTCGCGGTAGTCGAATACCACCACATTGGGGTCTGGGTTCTCAAAAATCTCAATCATAGGTTTTACGGTTTTCTGCAGCAGAGTCATGACATCAAAGGTGTCGGTGTTCTGGCAAACGGATCGGAAATACTCAGGCTCCTGCTCAATGGCAAAGGCCAGGAACACGGAGCGATCGTTAGTGAATTTGCGCGCCATCTCGGCATCGATCAAATGGCACCACAGGCCAGGAGAAGGCTGCTGCTGAGCGAGGTTCAAAAAGGCCGACAAGAACATCGCCTCATTGATTTCGCTGGTGCCCGGCACGTAACTGCCCGGTACCGGCAAGCTGTTTTTGGCCCCAAACTCCAGCATCATTTGCTGTTGCTTTTGATCCAGACTGGAAAAAAACTGGCCGAGGGCATCCGGGCTTGAAGACAGCACCCAGCCCAGCTTAGGGTAATCTTCCTGTGGCACTTCATGCATCGTGGCCAGCAGGTCGACCACCAGACCTGGATCAAGGGGATGGCCAGCTTGCACCAGATGAGTCAGCGTCTTGAAGGGCCTGTCGTAACACGCCTTCAATTCTGCCGTGATCAGGTGCGTGTCGGTGAATCCGTGAAGTATTCTCTGATGAGTCTCTTGCCAGGCTCGAATGGCCGGGGTGGTATGAGGGTGAAGGTACAAGCCCCACACCACGGGCGTGTGGTTGGGATCATCTCCCAGTTTACCCAGGTAATTTAGAACGACGGCCTCATCTTCCTGAGTGCGGACGGCGTCCATGATCTTCACGATCAGGTCGGTATGATAAGCCAGGTCGTTATGCGAGCGACCTTGACGAAATCCGGTAACTGACAGGGCTTCGAGGCCCTTGCGAGCATCATAGTGGCGCAGAAAATAGGTCTTGAACTCTGCGTCGGTGTCACTGAATTTGGAAAAAATGGTGCTAGGCGATAGTTCGAGCACCCGATCAAAAAAACCGGTGGTCTTCAGGCACTCCAGAAACGTCAGGCCACTGTCTTGCAGGCCCTGGATGGCGTGCACATCATTTGTGACCAGTGCCTTCAGCTGATTAATCACCAGGCCTCGTTCTTTTTCGCTCAGCACCAGTGCCGCCGATGGTGCATTGTCCAGCGGGATTAACAGAGAACGCTTGAGAAATTCTGCCACGCCAGCGTAGCTCGGCTCCTGTGCCAATTGCATGGCCAGGGTGAAACCATCCGAGGATACAAATTCAGCAGTCAGGGCAGAGAAAAACGCTTTTACAGAGCTCATCGAAACGTCCAGTGATCAAGGATTTTCCTCCATCATAGCAGGGGAGAACGGGCTTTCAGCTACCGGAAAATGGTGAATTTCAAGACAGCAAAAAGCACGCCCGACGGCGTGCTCTGGTAAGCGGTGTGGAGCGTTACAGCCCGTAGGGCAGGGCGCGTTTGTGCGCGGTGGCCTGATACGCCGTAACGATGATCGCTTCGGCGCGCTCGCTGATCGGATTGCCCAGCAGGAAGTCATCAATTTCCTGGTAAGTCACGCCGTGAGCATCTTCGTCGGCTTTTTGCGGCACCAGGTCTTCCAGGTCGGCGGTGGGCGTTTTGTACACCAGGGCCTCCGGAGCTCCTTTGGCCAGGGCCAGTTGGCGCACTTGATCTTTGACAAGACCGGACAGAGGCAAAACGTCCGCCGCGCCGTCACCATGTTTGGTGAAAAACCCCATCACACTTTCACTGAGGTGGTCGGTGCCGATGACCAGGCCTTTGCGATTGCCGGCGACCGCGTACTGGGCAATCATGCGTTGGCGCGCCTTGATGTTGCCTTTGACGAAGTCCTTGTCAGCCTCGGAGGCGAAGAAGTCGTCGGCTTGCAGGTCAGACAACATGGCGTCAGTCGCGGCCTTGATGTTCACCGTGAAGATCTTGTCCGGGGCGATGAAGCGCAGTGAGGCCTGCGCCTCAGCCTCATCGCGCTGATCGCCGTACGGCAGACGCATGGCAATGAAGTAGGCATCGTAGCCTTCGGAGCGCAGCTCGGTTACCGCCTGCTGCGCCAGGGCGCCAGCGGTCAGCGAATCGACACCGCCACTGATGCCCAGCACCAGGTGTTTAAGGCCGCTGGCTTTCAGTTTGTCTTTCAGGAAGTCGACACGGCGACGAATTTCGGTTTCCGGGTTGAAGTCCGACACGGGATTCAGTGCCAGGATAATGGCGGTGCGTTGTGGGCTCAGGTTCATGGTCATGCTCCTCAGGCTTTGATGCCGAATACGGATTTCAGGTAGGCCAGGTGGCCCGGATCTTCACACAGCGCCTTGGCCGGCTCATCGGAGATCTTGGCCACCGGCTGACCTTGGCACTGCACCATCTTCATCACGATGTTCAGCGGCTTGACGCCTTCAACCCCGTTGGTGAGGTCGGTACCGATGCCGAACGATACGTTGATGCGGCCACGGAAGTGACGCAGGATGGCCAGGGAGCGATCACCCAGGTTCAGGCCGTCGCTGAAGATCAGGCTTTTGCTCATGGGGTCGATGCCCAGCGACTCATAGTGCTGGATCATACGATCGCCCCATTTATGGGGGTCACCAGAATCATGACGGCAGCCATCGAACAGCTTGGAGTAGTACGGGCTGAAATCGCGCAAAAACGCATCCTGACCAATGCAATCGGTCAACACGACACCAGCTTCACCACCGTATTCTTTGATCCAGCCATCCAGCGCCGCTTTTTGACTGTCGATTAAACGCGGGCCTGTTTGCTGGTTCCCCATAAACCATTCATGCGCTTGTGTGCCAATGGCCTTGATGTTCATTTCACGAGCGATATGCAAGTTAGAGGTTCCAACAAACTTGCCTGGGAATTCGCGCATCATGGTACGTACAACTTCTTCTTGCGCATTAAAAGAAATTCGACGACGGGTGCCGAACTCAGCAACCTTGAAGTCAGCCAGCTCTTCGACGGTGGCATTTTTTTGCAGCCACTCAAACTTGCGGTACAGGCTTTCGCGCACTTGCTCCAGGGTAAGTTCAGGGTAAACATGACGGTTGCGAATTTCGCTTACAATCGCCAACACTTTGATTTCAAAGCTAGAAATACCAACCCATGGGCCGCGAGCACGGATGCTAAGTTTTCCGTCAACTTCAGACACTTTGACGTAACGAGGCTTGAGGCGGAAGTCTTCCAAGTAGTCGCAGTAATCAGGTTTCATGAAGCTAATATTGCGCAAGTGCCGAATCATATCAGGGCTACTTTGCAGCTCCTGCAACTTTTCAATTTCGTTGCGAATCTCGGAAATATAAGGACGTAAGTCTTCACTACTGCGGTTAATAAAGGAAAATTCTGTATCAACCGAAGCATGTTGGTGAAGGATAGCTTGACCCATGGTCGTCTTGTAAAAGTCGTCGTCAGTTGGCGATCTTACAATTCCCTTAGTTGTATCAAATACTGATTCAGACATGATTGTACCCCTCAATTAAGTTCGGCGATAGTGTCGACGATAACAATGCCTGCTGCTGTCATTTCGGCTGTAGCGGCAGCGGCAGTTAGTTCAGAAATGGCCTTGCAGGCTTCCAGTGGCACAATGACCTTGAAGCCAGCAGCGGCGAGTTGCAGTGCGGTACTTTTGACGCAGTAGTCGTACGCCAGTCCGCCGACAATCACCGTGTCGACGCCCTCGCATTTGAGGAACTGGATCACGCCCGTGGTACGTTTTTCGCTGGGGTCGTGATAGCAGGCACCAAACGGATGAAGGTGATCTTCAACACCCTTGTGCACGAAGAAGTCATAATCCTCGGTAGCCGGCAGTTCATCGAGCAACTCAAAGCCCCTGGTGCCGACCACGCAGTGACGTGGCCAGAAGAGGGGGGCTTCGACCAGGCCGGTCGGTTGAGCCATTTGGCTACGATCCTGATTGACCCAAACAGCATTGGCGCTGTGCGCGTCCTTGGAGCCGATACGCACCGAGCCGAGCAAGGCCATGGCGTTCAGGGCGCCACCAATGGTATCGCCGCCCGGCACTGGCAATTCGTCTGGGCAAAGCGGAGTGAAGCCCTTTTGGGCATCAACATCGAAGGTGGCGATCTTGTTCTTCATGGCTATCTCCTTGGCTATTGGAGATAATGTACACCTAGTATATTTGTTCCGCAAGCACAATTTACACTCAGTGTACTTATTGCCGGGAGGCCAGCTGGCTGCGGTCAGGTTACCGAGACAGAAGGGTATAGTCGAGCGCGGGTTTCTGGAGATAGTGGTAGCCATGGGCGGCCATAAGCTTGGAAAAAACCCACCGATTGATCTTCCACGCCTCCTTGTGGTTGCGATCACTCAGATCGATGCCCAGTTCCTCATAATCAAGTTTGAGGTCGCGCTGCGGCAGCACCAACACCTGGATGGCCCCCTGGTGCACGAAGGTCAGGGCCATGGAGGAGGTGGAAAGCGTCAGCAAGGGCCTGATGCATCCATTCATGAACCCATGCTCGGTGTTCCACCCCATGCTCCTGCGCATCGCCACACCGGTACGGCAGTAGTGGATGACGTCGGCCAAGGCGTGCCGACCCTTCTCACCGCTCCAGCTGAAATCATCGGTGTAGTAGCTGAACAAGGTCATGGCACCGGCCCCATGTACGATCGGGGCCGGCTCGGCATCGCGCTTCAGGGTGGTGTCGTTTCGACCAAAGGGGTAGGAGCCGCGCTTGATGTGTTTATTGACCAGCCTGGCCACGTCACCGAAGTTGTTCGCATCGCCGGTTGCCAGCGACATCATGGCATCCAGTGAGCAGATGAAATCGTGATTGATCAGCAGACAGACATTTTGATCCATGTCGTGATGATACGAGGTAACCATGCCTTTCTTTTCAGAACCGTCAGCGAGATGCACTCGGTTGGCGCGGTCGATGAGCGAGGGTTCAAAATGGCGAGGGGTCAGGTCAAGATGGCTCGCATGCCGCCCCATGGCACTGCGTACAGTGTCATCCAGCAGGTGCAGCATGTCATGGCGCACCGCAAAGATTACTTGCGCTCCCACGGGCCCTCCGGAGCGCCCTTCGGCGCCTTATCAGCAACGTCGTAACCCAGACTGTTCGCCAACGAGTCGACGATCGCCTTGTGCACATGCCGGTCACGCACCTTGCTGTTGTAGATTTTATTGGCTTCTACCACCTCAAGCTGTGTTTCAGGGTTCAGGTACAGATCACTGTGCCGCAGGCGAGTGGTAGAAAACATTCCCCGGTACATGTTCACCACACAACTGACGTCGGCGTCGAAGGTGCCGATCGGCCTGACCGTTGCACTGCGATCCGGACAGACCGAAACACTGATGTCACCGGTACGGCAGTAACGCAAAATTTCGGCCACCAGCTTGGGGTTTTTATCCAGTTCATTGCAGTGATCGGTGTAGTAGCCAAAGACCGTATAACGTGAGCGGTTGGGATTCAGCGATGGCGAATGCTCGCGTTTGACCAGGCAGCGCCCGGACACGCCCAGGTAATCACACACGCCATCCTTGACCACGGCAGGCGGGTAGGATGGGGCCAGCGGCAGCTTCTGTCGATGTGCACGCGTATCGATTTTGTAAGGCAGCAGACACAGCAGGGAGTTACTGATCAGCAGATCCACACTGTCGTCAGCGTGGTGGTAGTAGGACGAGGCGACACCCGGTAACCGGCTTTCGCAGCAGAAACCATCCACCCAGCGAGTGTCGGGGCCATAGGTTTTGAAGCGATAGTCCGACTCCCCCATCAAGGAAGAGATGTCACGAAAATCTTCGGTGAAAATATCGTCCAGGCGATCATGCAGAACGCTGAAGGTAACCATGTTTCCCATGTCGTGCTCCTTTGTTACCTTCAGGCTACCACAGCGCCGGAAGCGAGCTCCAGCTTAGCGGGCGTTTTTCAGTATGCGATTGAAGAAGCCTTTGAAGGTGAAACCCTGAGTGCTGGCTACGGCCTTGCCGGAGCCATACTGACGCTCGAACTCCAGCAGCATCCCCAGCAGTGCAGGGCTGTGTTTGAGCAGCATCGCCTCACCTTGTTGGCGAAGATCCTCCGGAATGCCATACAAAGGTTCTGCCATACTTCCGGCGATCGCCAGCAGGGTGTCGGTGTCTCCGCCGCAGTGCAAGCCATTGCGCATAACCTCTTCAAATGACTCGCTCTGGAACACGCAGGCCAGAGCCACCGGCACCGTCCCCTGGCAGGACACATCGAAGGTGTATTCTTCGTTCAGCACATCAAGGTCAAACACCGTCTGGTATTCAAACCACTCCTCGATCGCTAGACGAATTTCCTCTTTGGGTACCCCGGTGCGGGCCAGATAGATGACTGCTGCGACCGCTTGCGCCCCTTTAATGCCCTCCGGGGCACAATGGGTAATACAGGCGCTTTGCTGGGCTTCCATCAGTGTTCGCTGGATCGAATCGAAGGCCCAGCCGACAGGGCCCACGCGCATGGCCGCGCCATTGCCCCAGGAGGAATTGGGGGTGACATAATTGCTATTGGTGTGGGCCCATTCCATGAAGCTTGGGCCATAACCGTAGGTGGGATACGCACGGGCGTAGCGCTGATACATGTCGGAATAATGCTGCTTTCGCAGAATAGCTTCTGCAGAGGCAATGCTCAAAATAGAGTCATCGGTGATGGTCGAGGTGGGTAGAAAAAAATCGCTGTTTCGGTCTTTTTCTTCACGGAATTCCCAGTAAGAACCGATGATGTCACCTAAAATTGCGCCGATCATTGTGTTATCCCCAACCTTTATTGTTGTTTTAATGGCGTGCGTGATTCGCGATCAACGCCCATGATAAAGTGAAAACAATAATAAATACTTGCCAGGGCAATATCAATGCAAATCGACGGACTGGAGCGACTCAGGAAAGATTTTGGCTTGTGCTATGAAAAAGGCATGGTCGGCATCTGTGAGGCCGAAGCCAAAGAACCCGAGCTTTCCCTGATGGTGTTTAACAACGCCGAACGCTACCAGTCGATTGTGTGGGCGTGGCTCATTGATGGCCCGGACAAGGTCACAAGTCATTTGCGGGTAGCGATCGACTACCTGAATCAGGACTGTCCCAGCCAGAAAATCCCCAGCGATCACTTCATCTACGCGGTGCTGACGGCACAGTTGCTCGGTAAAGACACTCCGTCTTACTTGCTGGATGCGCTGCTAGATCTAAAACAGGATGAGAAAGTCTGGGACGGAATCACCTGGTGTGCCCATGCCTTTAATACCACCCTGCATGACACGGCCAGAAACAACCTGATGCGCAATCAGTTCAAGAATCTGGGGCTCGACACCGTCAAGACCCGCAGTCTGTTTGAACTCAAATTCATGACGGATGAGCATTGGATCGCCCATGCCATTGAGTATGACAACGTGGTTGCCCTGGAAATCGTCATCGGTGGAGGCGGCGCGATTCAGAAAAGACAATGGGACATACTGACACCACTGTGGAGCAAACCAGCGGGGGCATGCCCAGCGCTTCGGCATTACCTGTTTGGTCAAGTCGAACCCATTGATCGCGAATTGATGTTCCGCCTGACCCAGCTTTGGGAGCGACGCAATGCCGACGACCTGGTTCATGACTTTGACATGACCCTACCACCCGGTTTTTTGAGTCGCTATGCCAGCGACATTCAGTATCTGTTCAGTATGTTTTTTAGCGCCACGCGCTGGTTGGATGACAGGCTTATTCAATCCTTCAGGGCCTTTGACCAAGCCGGTTATGATTGGCATGCCCTCATTGGCGGACTTGAACCGATGTCTCATCGATTCCCAGTCAACCGCAATGAATATGCAACAACCGAGGGTGTTTTGAACCCCAAAAACACCCAGGGGTTGCTGTATGTGCCAGAAGATCGGGAGGCCAGGGCCATCGACACGTTGCGCATTTGTCTGCTCTGCGACCGCCACAACACCAACCTGAAAGCAGTGTTCAGCGCCCTGGTTACCCCGGCCCGGCTGAAGGGGCTGGCCGAGGCCATCAAAGGAGACGATGGCCTGGTGCTCAAGGCCTATGAGTTCACCGGCAAACCCTTTCTGTTGGGCTACGTGGAGAACAAACACGAACTGAGTGATGTGTTGAGCACCGACCTGGGCTTGTGAGTCAAAGGCCCAAGTCGCGCTCCAAGACAGCGCTACGACCGGCGTCATTGAGGTTGTCCAGGTGAGCGGCTGAGATGACACCCTCCCTGAGCAGTGCTTCCGACTCTTCACCGGTTAATTGCAGAAGCGCTGTTCGAAATGCCTGTGGATCAACCGTCATGGACGCCGCCAAGACTTTTTTCCCACGGGCCACACCCAGATGGCTTTTGACCATGCGCAGGAAAAACTCGGCTTGATCCTTTTTGGGAAGCAGGGGAAGGATTCCCTTGTTTCGCCAGTTGTACCCAGCCGCGATGGAGACGGCCTCTGGGCAGGCTACCGCACCCCATCCGCTTCCCCCCGACTCAGGCGCAAAGTGTGCACCCAGGGCTTTGGCCGAAGCCACGTCAGCAAAACAGAAAGCATGCAGGTTTCGCAGAAACCCTTTGCAAGGCCCGGATTCATTGTATTCGAAAATTTTACGGGGTTCCTGCAAGTGCGTGCGATGAATGGTCATGGGTTTTGTCGACAGAGCTACAAGATGCGCCATCACCTGCAACTTCTCGCTTTCATGGCAGTAATTCAGTGACATATGCCCAGCAATTTGAGGGTGTTGAAACAGGTCGCAAATCCCGCGCACGGCAGAAGGTTTCATTGCACAAGCCAGATGCTGTGCCGGCGCGATCAGGCTGGCAAAAGCGGTATCGTTTTTGTTGTTCCACAGCGGATAACCCGCGTCAATGGCCCGTTCAAGCGCCTGCCGGGGGTTTAAAACAATCATCAGGGGCGCGAGGCCAAGCAAAAAGGCTTTGTCAAAAGCCATGTTGAAGATGGTCTGTTCAACAGCACCATGCTCCGAGGGTGTCATTCGTAACCAGATGTGCTGCATGGCATGCAGCCCAGAAAATGTGTCGTCTTCGTGTTGCAGCTTCACGTAAGACTGAAATTCCTTGGTGGTCTGATTGGAAATGTTTTCGGGCTCTGCCAGCTGATACCCGAACGTGGAGGTGATTTTGTAGGTCGGCATAATGTTCTCCTTTTGAGCATTATTGCACGGGAGATTTGCCTTTTCATTGCTGCTTGAAAATCGCACCCGATATACTCATGGGCATATCGGAGAAAAAAATGCTGCCCAAAATCGACCCCTACCTTTTTGATCTTCTGTCCCGCCGCTATGGGATCCTGGAAGAACTTCCGGCCAATGCCGAGTTTGAGCTTTCAAGCATCACGGCGATCGATCAGTTGATCTGTGCGCTGCCGACCTATGATGGCAAGCACCGCGTCACCTCCCTGGCTGACCTCGTAGGTTGCCGACAAAAACTCGCGAGTTTTATACAGGCCCATACGCCTCCAGACGAAGGGGAGTATGACCATGAGGATGAGTGCGCGGCGGCGAGCGATCTGGGATATCTACACTATCGACTTCGACTGGGGCGCCGATGGGGCTCCGGAAAAATCGACTGGCAAACAGTTTCTGATGTTTACCACAGCCAATCACAGGCTCAACAGCAACAAATCAACCAACTGATGACGCTGCTCACAGACAAATCCATGGATGAGCTCCTTGTGGCTAAAGGTCGGTGGCTGAGACCGCAAATCATCAATGAGATGCCGTCTGTGATCACTGTCCTGGGTCGTGATTATGTTGACCAAGGTGATCAAAAATGGCTCAGGGCTGATCAGTACGTTAAGCGGTTTCATATTCATGCTTGGGTTAAAAGCCTTGAGTATGACGAGGAAGAAGACTCTGAAAATACAGTCACGAGGGGGTATTTCATTGGTGTGGCAGGCACTCTGGAAGGCGCCATTGAAATCGTGGCAACGTCCTTGCACCAAGGCGCCCAACGAATCATGCCCCTGAACACGTATAACCGCTTGCCGTTTGAGGTGGTCATCAGCGAGGGTGGCGATGCCCGCATCGGCCAAAACACCCCGATGATCATGAAAGCTGATGTGGAGAAAAACTGTGAACCAGCGCCTGGAGACAGTAACAAGGTTCTTGCCTATACAAAGCCCATCTGGCGTTTACCTTACTCGCGTTCAGAATGCGAGGCCGCGAAGATCAAGCTTGCCGATCTGAGATCGGAACACGCCGAAGAAAGTCGTGCCGACAATTACTCAACGTGCCGGAACATCTCAGCAAATATGGAGGAGATCAGAAGCCGCTTTCCTGCCAAGGGCTTTGAGGTGGAGAGGGTGAGTGCAGCACTGCGTGAAACGCTGCGGGCCCTGCAATACGATGAGGGGCTGTCCACTCTCCTTGAGCAAGACCTGGGCCTTTGAGCGGAGCCACACTGTGCTGAAGAAGCTGTCGCCTTATCACCATCTGCGCGGGAAGCCTCGTCATTCATGGCGGGGAGGGATAGCGCTCACCGCGCAGCGGTGATATGATTTTGCTGTATATCCAGACAGTATTCAAGATGAAGCGACTTCAGGCCTACA
>Ga0182007_10000101_pt1 | contig 60723 bp, 52 predicted proteins | sample Sormic07211113_1_FD_123023 | JGI IMG/M metagenome (GOLD analysis project Ga0182007, IMG submission 123023) | Rhizosphere microbial communities from Sorghum bicolor, Mead, Nebraska, USA - 072115-113_1 MetaG | ecosystem: Host-associated > Plants > Roots > Rhizosphere | place: USA: Nebraska...
ACGGCCCGGGGGGGGGGGAGGGCGGGGCGGGGTGGGGGGAGGAGGCCCGGGGGGGGGGGGGGGGTGGGCCCCCTTTGGGGGGGGGGGCGGGGAGCGGACGAGGACTGTTCGGCCCCCTGCGGGTCGTCCTCCTGCGGGACGTCCTCCGTCGGGTGGGTCGCGAGCCACCGCTGGATGGCGATACGGGCCGCGGGGGTGTGCGCGTGCTCCAGCCACTCCCTGGAGGGCTCGGAGGCCGGGTCCTGGCCCATCAGGAGCTGGACGGTGTCGCCGTCCCTCAGGATCGTGCTCAGGGTCGCCAGACGGCCGTTCACGCGGGCGCCGATGCACGCGTGCGCGTCCTCGCCGTACTGCGCGTACGCGGCGTCCACACAGGTGGCGCCGTCGGGCAGGCCGAGGGTGCCGCCGTCGGGGCGGAAGACCGTGATCTCGCGGTCCTGGGCGAGGTCCGCGCGCAGGGTCGACCAGAAGGTGTCGGGGTCGGGTGCGGCCTCCTGCCAGTCGAGGAGGCGGGAGAGCCAGCCGGGCTTGGTGGGGTCGACGCGCTCGCCGTCGGCCGGCGCGGCGGGGGCCGGCGCGTACGGGTTGCCGAGCGCGATGACACCGGCCTCGGCGACCTTGTGCATCTGGTGCGTGCGGATGAGGACTTCGGCGACCTGGCCGTCGCCGCGGGCGACCGCGGTGTGCAGCGACTGGTACAGGTTGAACTTCGGTACGGCGATGAAGTCCTTGAACTCGGAGACGACGGGCGTCATACAGGTGTGCAGTTCGCCGAGGACGCCGTAACAGTCCGCGTCCTCGTTGACCAGCACCAGCAGCCGTCCGAAGTCGGCGCCGCGCAGCTCGCCGCGCTTGCGGGCGACGCGGTGGACGGAGACGAAGTGCCGTGGCCTGATGAGGACCTCGGCCTGGATGTCGGCCTCGCGCAGATGGCCGCGCACCTCTTCGGCGATCTCGGCGAGCGGGTCCTCGGCGCGGGAGGCGTTGTCGACGATCAACTCGCGGGTGTGCTCGTACTCCTCGGGATGCAGGATCGCGAAGACGAGGTCCTCCAGCTCGGTCTTGAGCGCCTGGACGCCGAGCCGTTCGGCGAGCGGGATGAGGACGTCGCGGGTGACCTTGGCGATGCGTTCCTGCTTCTCGGGGCGCATCACGCCCAGGGTGCGCATGTTGTGCAGCCGGTCGGCGAGTTTGATCGACATCACGCGGACGTCGCTGCCGGTGGCGACGAGCATCTTGCGGAAGGTCTCGGGCTCGGCGGCGGCGCCGTAGTCGACCTTCTCCAACTTCGTGACACCGTCGACGAGATAGCGCACCTCCTCGCCGAACTGCTCACCGACCTGATCGAGCGTCACGTCGGTGTCCTCGACGGTGTCGTGGAGCAGAGAGGCCGTCAGGGTCGTTGTCTCGGCGCCGAGTTCGGCGAGGATGAGGGTCACCGCGAGGGGGTGGGTGATGTACGGCTCGCCGCTCTTGCGCATCTGGCCGCGGTGCGAGGATTCGGCGAGGACGTAGGCGCGGCGCAGGGGGTCGAGGTCGGCGCTCGGGTAGTGGGCGCGGTGGGCGTCCACGACATGGCCGATGGCGTCGGGCAGCCGGTCACGGGCGGTGGGACCGAGCAGGGCCGCGCGGCCGAGGCGGCGCAGGTCGATCCGCGCCCTCCAGCGGGCGGCGGGGCCCGCTACGGAACCTGACGTGGCGGGATTCGTGGCCTCCGCACTCATGGGCACCTCCGGCTGCGTGGACCGGCGGACGGGGTGCCCCAGGGCGGACACGGCTCAGGGGGCGGCAACGGTCCCCCGTCCGGGCCGGTGCTTGATGCTACCGAGCCCATCACGTGCGTCCGACCGCCTCTCGCCGAGCGTGAAACGGATCACCCATTCGAGCGATGGTTTTGAGGTTTACGGTTTCACGCCAGGTTAATGACGAGCGTCCGTGCTTTCGCACGCCCGGTAGCCGCCTCAGTAGTTGACACCTGCACCATCCGACACAGGTACCTGCGATCTCAAGCCTTCACCCGCTCAGCCGGCGAACGATTCCAGCCACTCGGTGTCGATCTCGCCCTCGGCGACGATCACGGCCGGACCGGTCATCTCGATCTCGCCGTCGGGCCGCTCGGTGATCACGAGAGTTCCGCCGGGCACGTCGACGGTGTACGTCACCGGGGCCCCGGTGACGGCCGGGTCGGCGCCGTCCCTGCGGGCGGTGGCCACGGCGACCGCGCACGCGCCCGTGCCGCAGGAGCGGGTCTCCCCGGAACCGCGCTCGTGCACGCGCAGGGCGACGTGGGAGGGGCCGCGGTCGACCACGAACTCGACGTTCACGCCGTCCGGGTAGACGGAGGCGGGGCTGAAGGGCGGCGGGGCGTGGAGGGTGCCGGCGTGCGCCAGGTCGTCCACGAAGGCGACGGCGTGCGGGTTGCCCATGTTCACGTTGGTCGTGGGCCAACTCCGCTCGCCCACGCTGACGGTGACGCTCTCTTCGGGGAGGCGGGCCCTGCCCATGCCGACCGTGATGTCGCCCTCCTTGGCGATGTGCACGGTCTTGATGCCGCCGCGGGTGGCGACGGCGAGGTCGCCCTCGGTGGTGTGGCCGGCGCGCTGGAGGTAGCGCGCGAAGACGCGTACGCCGTTGCCGCACATCTCGGCGATCGAGCCGTCGCCGTTGCGGTAGTCCATAAACCACTCGGCCTCGTCCGCCATGTGCCGGGCCTCGGGGTGGGCGACGGACCGGACCACATGGAGAAGCCCGTCGCCTCCGATGCCCGCGCGGCGGTCGCAGAGGGCGGCGACGGCGGCCGCGGACAGGTCGAGTGTGTTCTCGGGGTCCGGGACGATCACGAAGTCGTTCTCGGTGCCGTGGCCCTTGAGGAAGGCGATCCGCGCGCGCGTGCTCATGCCCCGATCGTAAAGGAAGGTGGCATTCACACCGCGGGCCGGTGGGAGTCGATCGCGTGCACGCGGCCGCAAGGCGCGCATCGGATACGGCCCCGCGCCCTTGCGCCCCTGCGCCCCTTACGGGAGACGCTCTAGCGGAGCCTGGCCACGCGCCACACCGCCAGCACGACCACAGCGGCCACGACGACCACGTACGCCAGGACGACCCGCCAGTCAGGTCTCTCGCCGGAACCCCGCTGCGGCAGGCCGGGCCACGTGTAACCCACGCGGCGGGCCGCCATCATGCCCCAGCCTGCCGCGCAGGAGCAGATCAGCAGGCCCAGCATGGCGATCACCGCACCGCTGTCGCCGAAGTCGAAGGCGAGTGGGAAGGCGAACATCAGGGAGCCGACCGCGGCCAGGGCCACGATGGGGGCGAGCTGCCAGATGCGCAGACGGCGCTGCGGGCGCAGCTCGACCTCGACCTCGGGGCCGCCGGGGTACATCTCCTCGGGCTCGGGGCCGTCGGCGGTCACACCGCCCTCGTCCGGGCCGTCGGGGCTCAGACGGTCGCCGTCCTGCTCCGTTTCACCGCTGTCGACGGTGAGGGGCTCGGTGCCTTGTGCGGTGTCGCGAGGGCCGGCCTCCATCGCCACGCGCCCTCCCAACTAGGACTCCACTTGGTCGATCGAAGCACGATGATGGCACGGCACCGGAGGCCCGGATGGCAGCCGGAGCGTCCCGATGCCATGACGTGATCAGGCTGTGACCGGTCGTTCGACCAACGCCAGTGCGAGCCCCGGAAGTTCTGTGAGATGCGCCGCAGCCCCACTCAACCAGTGCACCCGGGGGTCGCGCCTGAACCATGAATCCTGGCGGCGCGCGAAGCGCTTGGTGGCACGGACGGTCTCGGTCCGCGCCTCCTCCAGCGTGCACTCCCCCGAGAGCGCCGCGAGCACCTGCTGGTAGCCCAGCGCACGGGAGGCCGTGCGCCCCTCGCGCAGGCCCCGCGCCTCCAGCGCGCGCACCTCGTCGACCAGTCCCGCGTCCCACATCCGGTCGACGCGGCGGGCGATGCGCTCGTCGAGCTCGGGGCGGGCCACGTCGACACCGATCTGGAGGGTGTCGTAGACCGAGTCGTGGCCGGGGAGATTGGCGGTGAAGGGTTTGCCGGTGATCTCGATCACTTCGAGGGCCCGGACGATACGGCGGCCGTTGCTCGGCAGGATCGCCTGCGCGGCCTCGGGATCGGCGGCCGCGAGACGCGCGTGCAGCGCGCCGGAGCCACGCAGGGTGAGTTCGGCCTCCAGACGGGCCCTGACCTCGGGGTCCGTGCCAGGGAACTCCAGGTTGTCGACGGCCCCCCGGACGTACAGGCCGGAGCCGCCGACGAGGATCGGCCAGCGGCCCTGGGCGAGCAGGGCGTCGATCCGCTCCCGGGCGAGCCTCTGGTACTCGGCGACCGAGGCCGTGACCGTGACGTCCCAGATGTCCAGGAGGTGGTGCGGGACGCCGCCGCGCTCCTCGGGCGTCAGCTTGGCGGTACCGATGTCCATCCCCCGGTAGAGCTGCATGGAGTCGGAGTTGACGACCTCACCGCCCAGTCGTTGGGCGAGGAAGACGCCCAGATCGGACTTTCCGGCCGCGGTCGGTCCGACGACGGCGATGACACGGGGGGCGGAGGGTGCGCTGCTCACCGCACCAGTCTCGCAAACCCCGAGCGGTGTCCTCGAACGAGTTACGTGACGGCGCGTGACCGGGGTCGTTGCCCGTTGCGAGGTTCCGCCGCCGGTTTCGGGAGGCGGCGACCCGGGCGACGCAAACGGACGCACCGGACGACGCGGGATTTCCCCCGCACGAGTAGCGTATGGAGTGGATATGGGCGTTTTCGCACGACTTCTCCGGAGGTCGAAGGCCACGGAGGAGGCGTCAGTCGCCGAGGCGCAGGCCGATACGACGACGGCCGGACCCGGGGCGGAGGAGGCGGCAGAGGCGAAGGGGTCGGCCGAGGCCGAGCAGACGGTGGCACAGACCCGGACGGTGGCACAGACCGCCGAGGCCGACTCGGGCGACGGCGTCGAGATCCCCAAGCAGCAGTCCGCCGAGGAGGCGGCAGACAGCGAGGCCGTCGAGGCCGTCGAGGGCGCCCACACGTAACCGCGCCGTGCGCGGGTACCCCCGGGAGTGAACCGGACCCGGGCGACAGGGAAGGTGGACCATGGGTCTCCTGAACAATCTCAAGGCCAAGCTCTCCCCGGCCAAGGACAAGGTCTCCGGCCTCGCGCAGCAGCACGGGGACACGATCTCGCACGGTCTCGACAAGGCCGCCAAGGTGGTCGACGAGAAGACCAAGGGCAAGTACAGCGACCGGATCCGGACCGGGACGGGCAAGGCCAAGGGCGCCATGGACCGACTCGCGCACAAGGGCGACACCGGGGCGGGCGGCGGGACGCCACCGCCGGACACCCCGACACGGCCGGCTCCCTGACGGAAGTGCGGCACATCGACGGACGGCCGCGGAGCCCCGGAGACTCCCGGCCGTCCGCCGTTTCCGGTCGCGGCGGTATCCGGTGCGACGACGGCCCTACGACCAGGTCGCGACCAGATACCCCACCCCGTACGGCGCGTCCTCGTACAGCAGCGCGCCGGCGAGGCCTGCGTCCTGCGCCGCGCCCGCGAGGACCTGCCACGGGGCGCGGCCCGATGCCTTCAGCTCGTACGCCAGCTCGGCGTCGAGCGCCTTGAGGGCCGCCACGTCCGCCGCGCCCAGCGCCCGCGCGACCTCCGCGTCGAAGGGTGCCGCGCGCTCGTCGAGGTAGCCGGGTGCCTTGAGCGTGCGGCAGGCGCTGGCGTCGCCCATCACCAGCAGCGCCACCCGCTCCGCCCGGGCGGCGACGTCCCTTCCGACTTGGATACACCGCTCGGCGTCGAGAGGTTCCCCCACACCGAGTCCCTCGACCGGCGCATCGGCCCACCCGGTCCGCTCCAGCAGCCACGCGGCCACGGCGAGCGAGGGCGGCAGCTCCCGGCCCTCCTCCGCGCCCTGCCCCGCGCCCAGCCGTACGTCGACATCCACCCCGAACCCGCGGAAGGACCCCGAGGTCCCCCGCGGGTACGTCCCGCGCCCGCCCCGCTCGGCCGGGCCCACGACCACCAGCAGGTCCGCACGGGCGGCGGCCAGCACACCGAGTGCGTCCGTGCAGGCGGCACGCGCGGCGTCCAGCTCGGGCGCGGCACCCGCGGCGACCTCCGGCACCAGGAGGGGCGGGCAGGGGCAGACGGCGGCGGCGACAAGCATGATCGGCAGCCTAGCTCCAGGCCCACGGCCAGGACTCGGGATGAGTGCTCCATGCCAGCTCGGCGAGCCGGTACACCACGCGGTGCGTGGACACCATGCCTTCGATGCTCGCGTAGTAGGCGTCCCCGTCGCCCATCCGGTAGACCTGCCGGCGCTTCTGGCGCAGTCCGACGCCCGGACGGTGTGTGCAGGCGATCTCGTAGAGACGGGCGCGGGCCTCTTCCTGGGTCCCCTCGAAGTGCGCGACCTCCTCGACGTCGTACCGGTCACCGAAATGACGGTCGACGACCACGACCCAGCGCTGCATAGCCCGCCCCCGCCTCTTCTTCCCCTGGACCTGGTGCGCTCAGTGAGCGGCGCAGCCGTCCGCCGCCACCGGCAGCGGCTCCGGCACCCCGATCTTCGGCAGGCCCAGCATGACTCCTGCCGGCTTCGCCGTCTCCGCCTCGTTCCGCTTCTCCCACGCGTCACCCGCGCGCGTGCGGCGCACGTCGAGGACGGGGCCCTCGGCGAGGAGGTGGTGCGGGGCGGCGTAGGTGATCTCGACGGTGACGACGTCTCCGGGGCGGACGTCCTCGTCGGGCTTGGTGAAGTGGACCAGGCGGTTGTCGGGGGCGCGGCCGGAGAGGCGGTGGGTGGCACCGTCCTTGCGGCCCTCGCCCTCGGCGACCATCAGCTCAAGGGTGCGGCCGACCTGCTTCTTGTTCTCGTCCCAGGAGATCTCCTCCTGGAGGGCGACGAGACGCTCGTAGCGCGACTGCACGACCTCCTTGGGGATCTGCCCCTCCATGGTCGCCGCGGGGGTTCCGGGGCGCTTGGAGTACTGGAAGGTGAAGGCGTTGGTGAAGCGGGCCTCGCGGACCACGTGCATGGTCTGCTCGAAGTCCTCCTCGGTCTCGCCGGGGAAGCCCACGATGATGTCGGTCGAGATCGCCGCGTCCGGCATGGCGGCACGCACCTTCTCGATGATCCCGAGGTAACGGTCCTGGCGGTAGGAGCGGCGCATCGCCTTCAGGACGGTGTCCGAGCCGGACTGCAGCGGCATGTGGAGCTGCGGCATCACGTTCGGGGTCTCGGCCATCGCGGCGATCACGTCGTCGGTGAAGTCACGGGGGTGAGGCGAGGTGAAGCGGACCCGCTCCAGGCCCTCGATCGTGCCGCAGGCCCGCAGCAGCTTGCTGAAGGCCTCACGGTCGCCGATGTCGGAGCCGTACGCGTTGACGTTCTGGCCGAGCAGGGTGATCTCGGAGACGCCCTCGTCGACCAGGGCCTCGATCTCGGCCAGGATGTCGCCGGTGCGGCGGTCCTTCTCCTTGCCGCGCAGGGCCGGGACGATGCAGAAGGTGCAGGTGTTGTTGCAGCCGACGGAGATCGACACCCAGGCCGCGTAGGCGCTCTCGCGCCGGGTCGGCAGGGTGGACGGGAACGCCTCCAGCGACTCGGCGATCTCGACCTGCGCCTCCTCCTGCACGCGCGCGCGTTCCAGCAGCACCGGGAGCTTGCCGATGTTGTGGGTGCCGAAGACGACGTCCACCCAGGGCGCCTTCTTCACGATGGTGTCCCGGTCCTTCTGCGCGAGGCAGCCGCCGACCGCGATCTGCATCCCGGGCCGCGAGGCCTTCCTGGGGGCGAGGCGGCCGAGGTTGCCGTACAGACGGTTGTCGGCGTTCTCACGGACCGCGCAGGTGTTGAAGACGACGACATCGGCGTCGCCGTCTGAGCCCTCGGGGGCACGGACGTAGCCCGCGTCCTCCAGCAGTCCGGACAATCGCTCGGAGTCGTGGACGTTCATCTGGCACCCGTAAGTGCGGATCTCGTATGTCATAGATGAACGAAGGTCCACTGCCGGGCTCCGGTCGCTGCTGCTGGTCATAGGTCAAGGGTAGGCGGTCCCGGAAGTGCCTGGTCCCCGGGAAAGGGGCCCTGGGATCAGTGATCGGCGGTACCTCCGACACGTCGTGGCCGTTCAGCCGTGACACGCGCAGCTGGGGCTCGTCTCCACGCCGTACACCATGCAGTGTCAGGTTCCGGCTCGGCTCGCCGACCACCGTGATCTTCAGGGTGTGCCGGCCCGGCACCGGAAAGTACAGCAAGGGCGCCGAACCGGGGTGTCCGGCGGCCTGCGGGAAGTGCCGGTCGAGCCGACCGCCGCTGCCGACGGCGGCTCCGGTGCCGGCGTCGACGATCAGGGGCGGTTCGGTGCCGCGCGGGTGGACCAGCACCGGTCGGCCCGAGACGGTCCCGGTGTGCAGGGGGCCCGTGCCAGCGCCGGAGCGGGTGGAGCGGCCGCCGCCTTCGCTGGGACGCATGGTCCAGGCTCGCAGGGGGGCGGGGCCGCGCTGCCAGGAGACGACGGTCGGCTCACCGCCGGACGTCCGGACCGTCGTGAACCGGGTTCCCGGCCGCGGGTCGACGGGAGTCCGCCAGGCGGCCTTTCCCTTGGTGTTGACGAACTCGGCGCCGCCCGGCACTTGGTGCATCAGATGGGTCTCGCCTTGTACCCGGACAAACCGGCACCCCTTGGGAGCCCTGTAGGCCCACGCCCATTCCAGCGTGGTGCGTTCGAGCGCGATCACCCGGCAGCCGGAGGACCGGAGCGCCATGACGTCGCGGCTGGCCACCAGGATCGAGCCGCCGTGCACGGCCAACGCCAGGATGTCCAGGCCTCGACAGCTCCGGACGAGGTCGGGTTCGAGCGACTGCCGGAGGGTGCTCGGCTCGACGGTCCATCTGAGGACCGTGGCGGGCCACACCGTGGAGGGGATCGAGTGCTCGTCGTGGAGCGTCACGGCGTCGATCGCGGCAGCGACGGTCAGCCGCCCGCCGCTGCTTTCGAGCGCGAGCGTGTTCGGCAGGGCTCGGACCCGTGGGTCTTGTCGTTCCGGGAGCCGGAGGGTGGCCAGGTGGCGCCCCTGGAGCAGATCGCTCACCCGGAGCTCGCCTCGCCGCAGGCACGCCGCGTAGTACGTGCCGTCCGACTCGGCGAAGGCCCACAGGGACGCCCGGTCCCAATACGGGACGTCCACTTCGGTTCCTGGCCCCATGGTCTGACGGCTGACGGGGTCGACGACCAGCGGGTTCTCGTAGGCCCGGGGGACGATGAGCAGCGGCCCGCACGCGAGCATCGCGTGGGCCTCGGCAGGCCGGCGATCTGATCGACGGGCACTGGCGGCTGCTGTCCGAGTGGGGCGCGGTCCCGCGGATGCTGGTGTGGGACAACGAGGGCGCGGTGGGCCGGGGCGGGAAGCTGACGGCCGAGTTCGCCGCACTGGCCGGGCTGCTGGGCGTGAGGATCTTCCAGACCCGCCCCCGCGATCCGGAGGCGAAACCTCGTGCTTCATACTGCGCCTCCTTGGGCTGATTCGATGGATGTTTCGGTCGGTGCTGGTCGTGGGCCCGGCGGCCGTCCGATGCGGGGCCGGGTGAACTCGGGTCCGGGCAGTTGGTAGAGGTACTCGCCCTTGTCGTTGGCGAGGCGTCCGGTCAGCAGGCCCTCGTTGCGCCACTTCTTGACGGTGTTGGTGTGGACGCCGAGTCGGCGGGCGATCTCATTCAGGCTCAACATGCCTTGGTCGGCCAGGCGTTGGGGGTGGCTGCGCAGGCGGTAGGCCCGGCGGATGTGTTTAACGATGCCGGGGGTGAGGTTCTGGCCGAGGCCGCTGAGGTGGCCGCGGTCGGTGAGGATCTTGGCGATCTGGCCGTCGGTGTGGTCGTCGAGGAGCTCGTCGATGGAGGCGACGACCTCGCTCGGGGTCTGCCGGATCTGCCAGGAGGCCAGCGGGACGGGCCGCGCCGGCGTGTGTTCCTGCCCGCCGGTGAGGCGGACGTGCGCGGTGATCTGCTCCGCACGGACCAGGGTGACGTCGGTGACCAGCAGCCGCACCAGGCGCTTGCGTTCGCGGTCGGGGGCGTCCGGATCCGCCCACAGCGCCGGGAAGTCCCTGGCGAGGGCGGTGATCCGGGCCCGCTGGGTCTCGTCGAGGACACCGGTTCCGGTGGCCTTCGCCACCCTGATACGCGGCAACTGCAAGAAGATCGGCTCCAGGTGGCGGGCCCTGCCCGCGGGGAAGATCGCCGGCATCGTGCTGGCGGTGCTGCGTTGTGACCAGCGGCCCGGCGATCTGGCCGGCGGAAACGGGGTGCACCGCACCACCGTCACCCGCTGGGTGCGGGAGGTCGTCGGCCTGCTGGCCGCCCGCGCCCCGCGCCTGGACCGGGCACTGAAGAAGATCGCCCGAACGGGTGAACGGGTGGCGGAGTCGTACTGCTGGACGGCTCGGTGATACGCACCCGGCGGCGCACCGGGGCCGAGAACCGCGAGAACTACTCGGGCAAGAACAAATGCCACGGCCTGCTCGTGATCGCACTCACCGACGAGCAGGGCCGACTGCTGTGGGTCTCCGCCACCCGGCCCGGGCGAACCTCGGAGATCACCGCCTGCCGCCACGACAAACTCACCGCCCATCTCCGTGCGACCGGCCTCGGGCCATCGCCGATCTGGGCTTCGTCGGACTCGACGACAGCGGCCCGGACGCCGACCCGGCGGTGATCACCGGCTACAAGGCCGCCCGGAACCGGCCCCTGACCCGTGGGCAGACGCTGTCCAACAAGGCACTGGCCGCGGTGCGCGCCCCGGTCGAGCACGGCTTCGCGCACGTGAAGAACTGGCGCGTCCTGGGCAAGGTCCGCACGGATCCGAAGTGGGCGACCGCGCTGGTGCGGGCCCTGCTGGTCCTCACGAACAAGGAAGTTGCCCGATGACCGACGATCTTCACCAAAGTCATCCGCCTGCGACCAGCAACTTCACGCTACACACCACTCATTGAGACATCAACCAAATTATAGTCTTGTGAGTGCCTTGGAAGACGGAGTTGGGCACGCCCACTGTGCCCTCTCTTTGCACGTCCTGTAGTGAGGAGTTCCCGATGCATCCCCTGACAGCCGCGCCGCAAGGGCGCGACCGCCACGCCCGCCGTGCCCGCCTTGCGGCCCGACTGGGAGGCCTGACGGTCGTAGGCGCCTCCCTTGTGGCCCTGCAGGTCGGCATGGCCACCCTGGCCAGCGCCGACGCCTACCACGAGTACAGCGCCACCGGAAACACGGAGGCAGAGGCCAGGCAGAAATTCGACGCCGCTGCGACCCAAGTCTGCATCAGCTACGGAGGATACGTTTCGCACACGTTGCTCGGCACCACCCAGCAGGGCACCCAGTACTTGGCCGAAGGGTTCGCCATCTGCAAAAATTAGCTCCCATGCCGTGTGGTAAACCTCGGCATTTCATGACGGCTCGCCATCCCAACTGGCGAGCCGTTACTCGGTGTTGTTGCAGTGGAAGCCCAGCGTCCTCAGCGGTGGCGGCAGCATCTGCCGGTAGTACGAGCTGTACCAGGAAAGCGAGGCCGGGCAACACCGTGCACATCTCCGAGATGTTCCGCCTCGTGCGCAGCACCCAGCACATCCTCGACGTGCTCCTAGACCGCGGCCGTCTCGCCTTGCGTATCCACGACGGCGCGTTCTCCGCGATGGACCTCATCGCCCGCTACCCGCGCACCACGTCAGACGATCTTCGCCGAGGAGCTGCGCCCCTTCCCGACTGCACGGTGGGATCTACTTCTGTCGGCGACGCCTGAAAACTGGTTCTGGATCACGAACGGCGGATCAAAAGTGACCCACTCCGTGATCTTCTGACCATTCTGACCCTGACAGGGAGTCAGGAGGAGAGGGTGATCCGCGTGGAGGACTGGGCAGAGATCCGCAGGCTGCACCGCGCTGAGGGCATGCCCGGTGCGGGCCGGCTGGCCGGCGGGGACCCGGCCCGGGTCAGGTTCGTGGAGATCCCGTTCGACCAGATGCCGGCCGCCCTGGACGGCGGCCGGGTCGACGCCGCCTGGATGGCCGAGCCCGCGCAGACCATCGCCGAGGCACAGGGCGCGCGGGTGGTGGCCTCGCCGTTCGAGGAGACGGACCCGAAGCTGACCGTGGCGACGTACTTCACCTCCACGAGGCTCGCCCAGCAGAACCCCGGCCTGGTCAAGCGGTTCACCGAGGCGATGAACAAGTCCCTGGGCTACGCCTCCGCCCACCCCGAGGAGGCACGCCAGGCCCTCACCACGTACACCAAGATCAGCGGCGACATCCTGAAGAAGCTCGCCCTGCCCGGCTGGCCGGCACGGGTGGACATGGCCTCCTTGCGGAAACTGGCCTCCCTCAGCGAGCGGGACGGTCTCTTCGGCGGCAAGAAGCCCGATCTGGACACGCTGTTCTCATGACACCTTTCTCATGACACCTTGACGGTCGTCTTCATGCCGAGCTGCTGGTGTCCGTCGACCGGGCAGTAGAGCTTGTAGCTGCCCTTCTTCAGCGTCACCGTCACGGACGCCTCCTGGCCGCCCTGGATGTTCTGGGTCCTCACGTCCTGCACCCCGGGCCCGTCCACCTCCAGGGCGTGCGTGGTCGCGCCCTTGTTGTCGGCGGTGAAGGTGTACGTCCCCGGAGCGAAGGAGCTCCGGGAGAGCTTCAGGGAGTACTCGGTCTCGGTCACCGTGACCTTCGTACCCGAGCCGGCCTTGGCGGTCCCGGTGCTCTCCGAGGCCTTCCCGCCACCGCCTCCGCCCCCGCTGGAGCAGGCGGCCATGAGAAGCGCGGCGGAGAACGCCAGTGCTGTGGTGCGGAGTGCCGTGGTGCGCAGTGCGGTCCGCTTCGCGATCACCATATGGCTCATCCCCTTCGGGGCCGCCCGCGAGACGTCGGGCTTGCCTCTTTCTGTCACGAGAGGCCCTCTATGAGGGATACGGACGTATGCGCCGCGTTGTTCAGGTGGTGCCTCGGGCGATGGCTCAGGTCGTGACCGCCCGGCGTGACTCCATCAGCGGCTGTATGCGGGTGCCGAAGTTCTCGATGCCCTCCAGGAAGTCGTCGAAGACCAGCATGATCCCCTTGGTCCCGGGCACCGCGGCGATCTCGTCGAGCATCCCCGCGACGGTCTCGTACGAGCCGACCAGCGTCCCCATGTTGAAGTTCACGGCGCCTTCGGGCAGCACGATGGTGCGGGCGGTCGAGGAGTCGTCGGCGCCGGTGTCGGTGGCCGACTCCCCCGCCATGTAGGCGAGCGCCGCGTGGTCGGCGCCCTCGTGGTACTCCTGCCACTTGGTCCGGGCCGCCTCGTCGGTCTCGTCGGCGATGACCATGAAGAGGGACAGCGCGCCGACGTCACGGCCGCTCTCCCCGGCCGCCTCGACCAGGCCTGCGGCGGTGTCCGCGAAGGCGAGCGGGGTGTTCACTCCGCTGCCCAGGATGAAGTTGTAGTCGGCGTGCTCGGCCGCGAACCGGATCCCGGTGCCGCTCTGCCCCGCGGCCACGACATCGATGTGGCCGTTCGCCGGGCGCGGGGACAGCACACAGCCGTCCATCTCGTAGAACGCGCCCTTGAAGTCGCTGACGCCGTCGCGCCACAGCTCACGCATCACGGTGACGTACTCGACGGCACGCGCGTACCGGTTGCCGAAGTGCTCGTCGCCGGGCCACAGGCCCATCTGGGCGTACTCGCCGGGCGCCCAACCGGTGACGATGTTGACGCCGAAGCGGCCGGGGGCGATGGAGTCCACGGTGACCGCCATGCGCGCGACGATCGCCGGCGGCAGGGCGAGGATCGGGGTGGAGGCGTACAGCTTGATCCGCTCGGTCACCGCGGCCAGGCCGGCCATCAGTGTGAACGACTCCAGACAGTGGTCCCAGAACTCCGTCTCGCCGCCGAAACCCTTGAGTTTGATCATCGACAGCGCGAAGTCGAGCCCATGCTCCTCGGCCTTCCGTACGACGGCCTTGTTGAGCTCGAAGCTCGGCAGGTACTGGGGGGAACTCTTCGATATGAGCCAGCCGTTGTTGCCGATGGGGAGGAAGACACCGATGTCCATGATCGGAGATTCCCCCGAGGGGGGAGCGATGATGCCAAGAATCCGTGAAACAGGTTTCGAACGAAAATGGGAACGATAAGTTCCCAGCATGAACGCACGGCTCGCTCTCCTCACCACGGTGGCCCCCGGAATCACGGAGAGCGAGGTCTTCCGGCTGGCGCTCGGGCACGCGGTCGGTGAACTCGGCGCGCTGGGCGGAACCGTCCATCTGCGCGGCCCGATGTCCGCCCTGCGGCTGGTGTCGTCGGTCGGTCTGCCGCCCGATCTGACCCGCTCCTGGGAGATCGTCGACCAGGAGGGACCGCTGCCCCCGGCCCGCGCCCTCCACCGGGGCAGCGGCCTGTGGACGCCACTGGACGCCGTCACGCCCGAGCCCCCGGCGGGCTGGCCCGGTACCGGCCTCGCCAGCCTTCCGCTGTTCAGCCGCGAGCGCAGCATCGGCGCGCTGACCGTCCTGACCGGCGAGCCGGGCGAGCCCACCCCGGAGCAGTGGGAGTTCCTGCGGGCCGTCGTCGCCTGGGCCGAGGACCGTATCGCCCAGGCCCCGCCGCCGTCCGGCCCCGACCGGTCGGAGTTGAACGGCGAGCGGCTGCGGCAGGCCCTGAAGGAGGTCCGGGTCGGCTCCTGGGACTGGGACATCCGCTCCGGCGAGCTGATCTGGGACGAGGCGGCGCTGGAGCTGTACGGCACCCGGCCGGCCGACTACACCGGCCGGATCGAGGACTGGATGCGGATCGTCCACCCGGACGACCTGGCGCCGACCCTCGCGGCGGCCCAGCAGGCGATCCTCGACGGCTCGGTCTACGAGGCCGAGTACCGCGTACGGCGCCTGGGCGGCACGTTCGGCTGGACCCAGGCCCGCGGCCGGGCGACGTACGACGAGCGGGGCGAGCCGCTGCGGATGGTCGGCGTGGGCTGGGAGAGCAACGAGTCGCGCCGGGCGCGGGACGCGCTCAGCCGGGCCCTGAGACACATGAGCGACGGCTTCATCGCGGTGGACGAGGACTGGCGGATCACCTTCGCCAATCTGGAGGCGGAACGGCTTCTGGGCTTCTCCGAGGAGCAGCTGTTCGGCCGCCTGCTGTGGGCGCTGCCCTCCGCACGTGGGATTCCGGGCCTGAAGGCCCACTGTCTGCGTGCCTCGGCCGAGGAGAAGCCGGCCGGTTTCGACGTGCATCTGCCGGACTCCGGTCAGCGGTTCCATCTGCGGCTGGTGCCGGGGCCCGATGGGCGGACCCTCTACTTCCAGGACGTCACCGAGAAGCGGCGGCTGGCCGACGAGCGCCAGGCCTCCGAGCGGGCCGCGGCCGAGCGGGCCGTCCGTATCGCCGAGTTGACCACGGAGCTCGCCAAGGCGACGACCTCGCAGGACGTGGTGGACGCGGTCGCCCGCAGGGTGTTGCCGCCGTTCGCCGCCTCGGGGCTCATGGTCCAGGTCATCGAGGACGACCAGATGCACTATGTGGGCGCCGCGGGCTACCCCCACGAGTTCCTCGAATACGTCGAGGGCCTCCCCCGGGCGCTCACGGGCCCGATGTGGGATCCGGTCGAGGCCGGCACACCGACGTTCCTGTCCTCGCCCGAGGAGTTCGTCGCCCGCTATCCCAAGCTGTGGGACGTGCCCGAGCGCTCCGGCAAAGGAGCCTGGGCGTTCCTGCCGCTGGCCGCGACCGGGCACACCTTCGGCATGTGCGTCGTCTCCTTCGACCGGCCGCGCCGGCTCACCGACGAGGAACGCGCCCTGCTGACCACGATCAGCGCGCTCGTCGCCCAGTCCCTGGAGCGGGCCCGGCTCTACGACGCCGAACACACCCGGTCCCGCGAACTCCAGCGCAGTCTGCTGCCCCAGGAGCTGCCCGACCTGCCGGAGTGCACCGCAGCCGCCCGCTATCTCCCGGCCGGGCAGGGCGCCGACGTGGGCGGCGACTGGTACGACATCATCCCGCTCTCCGGCGGCCAGGTCGCACTCGTCGTCGGGGACGTCATGGGGCACGGGCTGCCGGAGGCGGCCACCATGGGCCGGCTGCGCACCGCCGTGCACACCCTCGCCGACCTCGAACTGCCACCGGGCGAGATCCTGGGCCACCTCAACGACATCGTCGCCGGGATGGGCGAGGCGTCGTACGCCACCTGTCTGTACGCGCTCTACGACTCCACCAGCGGCCGCTGTTCCCTGGCCCGCGCCGGACATCCGCCGCCCGCCCTGGTCCACCCCGACGGCACCGTGCACTTCCCGGAGCCGGACGCCGACCCGCCGCTGGGCGCGGGCGAGCCGCCCTTCGAGACGGTCGACCTACAGGTGCCCGAGGGCAGCCTGCTCGTGCTCTACACCGACGGGCTGGTCGAATCGGCGAAGCGGGAGATCGACGAGGGCATGGCGGAGCTGGCGCGGCTGCTGGGCGCGGCGCATCGGGACGGGACCGCCGTGGACCTGGAGCGGCTGTGCGACACCCTGACGGCCGGTCTGCTGCCCACCGACCAGCAGGCCGCCGACGACGCGGCCTTGCTGGTCGCCCGGCTGCACGCCCTGCCCTCCGACCGGATGGCCTCCTGGCCGCTGCCGGACGACCCGAAGGCGGCCGGCCTGGCCCGCCGCCACATCCGCGACCAGCTCACCAGCTGGGGCCTGGACGACCTGGTCCCCACGACGGAGCTCCTGGCCAGCGAGCTGGTCGGCAACGTCGTCCGCCACGCCAGGGGCCCGGTCCGGCTTCGCCTGCTGTACGGCGCCGAACTGGTCTGCGAGGTCTACGACGGCAGCCAGACCATGCCCCGCATCCGCCGCGCGACCGAGACCGACGAGGGGGGCCGCGGTCTGCAGCTGATCTCGGCCCTCTCCGGGCGGTGGGGTGCGCGCTACACCCCGAACGGGAAGTGCATCTGGGCGGAGCAGCCGTTACTGGCCGGAGAGGGGCCGGACCGGGACGACACACTGGAGTCCATGTTCCTCGACGCGGCAGGGCTGGACGGCGACTGGGACGAGTAGCGCGGCCCGGACGGCCGGGACGGCCGGGGCGAGGGGGCCGTGTGGCCGCTCACGCCCCGTCCGGTATCCACCCCTGGCGTCGCAGCACCGCCGACACGTCCGGCGCCCGGTAGTGCTCCCCCTTGAGGACCTTGCCGTCGGCGCGGCGGGCGACGCTGCCGTCGGGGCCCAGCTTGGTCATGTTGGAGCGGTGGATCTCCGCGATGACCGCGTCCAGGTCGATGCCGTGCACGAGGGCCGTGCCGTACGCCACATAGACGACGTCCGCCAGCTCGTGCGCCAGTCTGTCCAGCGGACCGCTCACCGAGACCTCGGCGACCTCCGCGGCCTCCTCTGCGAGCAGCTCCAAGCGGTGGGCGGCCAGCAGGGGAGAGACCTCGGTCGGCGTGTTACGGGCGTCGAGGCCGAAGGCGAGGTGGAACTGGCGGACCAGGTCGGCGGGCGATGAGCTCATACGGCGACTCTAACGATCGCCACTGACAGTCACCCTCCCGTCCCGCCCCAGTCGGCACCCTCTCGTCCCGCCGGAGCCGGCCGCCCTGGTCATCATCGTGTTCCGACTGGCAGGATCGCCCGCATGTCGAGAGTGTTCCGCCGGGTCAGCAGGCGCCGGGCCCTGCAGGGCGCGGCCGCCGGGTGCGTCGTGTTCGGGCTGCTGCTGTGGTGGCTGCTGCCCCTGGGCGAGGCCGCGCCGAGGGGGACGATCACCTTCAGCACCGGTACCAGGGCCGGTGTGTACCAGGACTACGGCCAGCGTCTGCGCAAGGCGTTCCGCCAGGACATGCCGGGCCTCACGGTGAAGCTGCAGACCAGCGACGGCTCCCAGGAGAACGTCGAGCGGGTGGCGACCGGTGGGGCCGACTTCACCATCGCCGCCGCCGACGCGGTGGAGACGTACATCCTCGGCCACCAGCCCGGCGCCGACCGGCTGCGCGGGGTCGCCCGGCTCTACGACGACTATGTGCAGCTGGTCGTCCCGCGCGACTCGGACATCCGGTCCGTCGCGGACCTGCGCGGCAAGCGGGTCGCCATAGGGCCGACGCGCTCGGGCGTGCGACTGATCGCCGACCGGGTCCTCACGGCGGCCGGTATCGACCCGGACAAGGACATCACGCCCAGCTCCTACGGCATCGCCGACGGTCCCGAGCGGCTGAAGGCGGGCAAGCTCGACGCCTTCTTCTGGTCGGGCGGGCTGCCGACGGAGGGGTTGGCGAAGCTCGCCGACTCCTTCACCTTCCGGTTCGTGCCGATCAGCGCGAAGCTGGTCGCCAAGCTGCACGCGCAGGGCGGCGCCACCCGCTACTACCGGTCGACCAACATGCCGGAGTCGGCCTACCCCAGCATCCAGAACGGCCTCGCCGTGCCGACGATCGCGGTCTCCAACCTGCTGATGACCCGCGAGGACGTCAGCCCCCGGCTCACCGAGTGGGTGACCCGCACCGTGATCAAGAGCCGTGACGAGATCGGCGCCCACGTCCACTCCGCCCAGCTCGTCGACCTGCGCACGGCGATCTACACCGACCCGCTGCCGCTGCAGGAGGGCGCCCGGCGCTACTACCGGTCGGTGAAGCCGTAGGGCGCGTCTACGCCGACGGCGACCTCGGCACCGACACCGTCACCGTCAGTCCGTGCGGCTCGTGATGGCCGTAGGAGATGGTGCCGCCGACCGCCGCGAGGAGGGTGCGGGAGATGGACAGGCCGAGGCCGGAGCCCTTGATGTTCTGGTGGCGGCCGCTGCGCCAGAAGCGGTCGCCGACGCGGGCGAGTTCCTCGTCGGTCAGGCCGGGGCCGTGGTCGCTGACGACGACCCTCGACGTGGCGCCGTCGGCGGCGACCGTCACCCGCACGCACTGGTCCTTCGGCGTGAACTTGACCGCGTTGTCGATCACCGCGTCCAGGGCGCTGGAGAGGGTGACGGGGTCGGCCCAGGCGGTGGTCGGGGGGCAGTCGGCCTCCAAGCGGACCCCCTTGGCCACGGCGGTCGGAGTCCACGCGGCGACGCGCTCCGCGGTCAGCGCCCCGATGTCGGTGACCCTGAGGTCGGCCTCGGTGTGCTCGGCCAGGGCGAGGTCGAGCAGGTCGTCGAGGACCTCGGCGAGGCGTTTGCCCTCGGTGCGGACGGATGCGATCTCCTCGTTGTCCTCCGGTAGTTCGAGCGCGAGCAGTTCGATCCGCAGCAGCAGCGCCGACAGGGGGTTGCGCAGCTGGTGCGAGGCGTCGGCGACGAAGGCGCGCTGCTGCTCCAGCACGTCCTCGACGTTGTCCGCCATCTCGTTGAACGCCTGGGACAGGCGCCGGAGTTCCGGCGGTCCGCCGGCCGCCGCGACCCGGGACTTCAGCCGTCCGCTCGCGATCGCGTGAGCGGTGCTGTCGAGGACGCGCACCGGCCTGAGCACCCATCCCGTCAGCCGGAGCGCGGCGCCGACCGCCACCAGCATCGCGGCGATCTCACCGAGCCCCATGACGAGCCAGCCGTGCAGGATCCGTGAACGCAGCGGTCCGGTCGGCGAGTCGGTGACGACGACCGCGACGACGTCACCGTCCCGGATCACCGGCGAGGCGACGACGAGACGGTTGCGCTGCCAGGGCCACACCTGCTTCGGATCGTGGCTGCGGCGGCTGAGCTTGGCCTCGTCGAACGCCCCGCGCACCTCGCCCGAGCTGGGCAGGAAGAAGGTCGACGGCGCCACGGCCATGGGGATGTCGGTACGGCAGAACACCCCGGCGCGGATGCCGTAGACGCCGTAGTAGCTGGTGAGTTCGCTGCTGAGGATGGAGAGCCGTTCGTCCGTCGAGGTGGCCGTGGAGCTGCAGGCGTCGGTGACGAACTGGGCGAGCGCCGCGAAGCGCGCGGTGTCGTCGATCCGGTCGACGACCACCTTCTGCTGCTGGGCCGCGGCCACGCTCACGGCGAGTGGAATGCCGAGGGCCAGCAGCACGGACGCCATCAGCACGATCAGCAGCGGGAGGAGTCGGGTACGCACCTGTGCACGTTACGAGGCCGGGGCGACGAGCCGGTAGCCGACGCCGCGTACGGTCTCGATCAGGGCCGGCATGCGCAGCTTGGCGCGCAGGGACGACACATGCACCTCCAGGGTGCGTCCGGTCCCCTCCCAACTGGTGCGCCACACCTCGCTGATGATCTGCTCCCGGCGGAAGACCACCCCGGGGCGCTGTGCGAGCAGGGCGAGCAGATCGAACTCCTTGCGGGTCAGCTGGACGACCGAACCGTCCACGCTGACCTGGCGGGTGGGCAGTTCGATGAGCACCGGGCCCAGGCGCAGCGCGCTGTCGCCGCCCGCCTCGGCGTCCTCGTGGGCGGTGCGCCGGCTGACCGCGTGGATGCGGGCGAGGAGTTCGCCGGTGTCGTACGGCTTGACCACGTAGTCGTCGGCGCCCAGGTTGAGGCCGTGGATGCGGGAGCGGACGTCGGAGCGGGCCGTGACCATGATGACCGGGGTGCTGGTGCGCTTGCGGATCTTGCCGCAGACCTCGTAGCCGTCCTGGTCGGGCAGGCCCAGGTCGAGCAGGACGACACCGAAACCGCCTTCCGGAACGAGTGCCTGGAGGGCCTCCTCGCCGCTGCGCGCGTGCGTGACGTCGAAACCATGCCGTTTCAGAACCGCTGAGAGAGCGGCGGCGACATGGTTGTCGTCCTCGACGAGGAGCAGTCTCATCCGGGCCTCCTTCGGTTCATCGGCCGTAGCAACAGGGTGGGTGGAAACGCGTCCACGCGCGCGTGCACCAAGGCAGTCACGCTGATGAACGATTGCGCCGTCAAGCTGGTTCCGCTTGCCCGCCGGTTCCGTTACCCGGCCGATACAGGTCGCGCGCGCACGTGCCACCACACGTGGCCGGCTGCTATCGGATCGTGATGCTCAGATCTCGCTCAGATGTGATGACGCTGGTCGGGGCCCGTCACTACTGTCCACCGAAACCGAGGAGGACGGAGCCCGATAGCGATGACCGAAGTATCGGTGACCAAGAATGACGTGGTCCCAACCGGCGAGCTGGTCGTCCTGAAGAACGTCAACAAGCACTTCGGAGCGTTGCACGTACTCCAGGACATCGATCTGACGATCGCCCGCGGCGAGGTCGTCGTGGTCATCGGGCCCTCCGGGTCCGGCAAGTCGACCCTGTGCCGCACCATCAACCGCCTGGAGACCGTCGATTCGGGCACCATCACCATCGACGGCAATCCGCTGCCCCAGGAGGGCAAGGCGCTGGCCCGGCTGCGGGCCGACGTCGGCATGGTCTTCCAGTCCTTCAACCTCTTCGCGCACAAGACCGTGCTCGAGAACGTGATGCTGGGCCAGATCAAGGTTCGCAAGGCCGACAAGAAGCAGGCCGAACAGCAGGCGCGCGCGCTCCTCGACCGGGTGGGCGTGGGCACGCAGGCCGACAAGTACCCCGCTCAGCTCTCCGGCGGCCAGCAGCAGCGCGTGGCGATCGCGCGGGCGCTGGCCATGGACCCCAAGGTCATGCTCTTCGACGAGCCGACCTCGGCCCTCGACCCCGAGATGATCAACGAGGTCCTGGAGGTCATGCAGCAGCTGGCCCGCGACGGCATGACCATGATCGTCGTCACCCATGAGATGGGTTTCGCGCGCTCGGCCGCGAACCGCGTGGTCTTCATGGCCGACGGCCGGATCGTCGAAGAGGCCACGCCCGACCAGTTCTTCAGCAACCCGCGCAGCGACCGTGCCAAGGACTTCCTCTCCAAGATCCTGCACCACTGACGGTCCCCCGCTCTGCCCACGACGGCCCTCATCTCTTCATCACCCAAAGGATGTTCACCATGAAGCTCCGCAAGGTCACCGCCGCCTCGGCCGCCGTACTCGCCCTCGCCGTGGCCGCCACGGCGTGCGGGTCCAGCGACAGCAATGACAGCGGTTCCTCCGGTGGCGGCAAGAAGATCAAGGTCGGCATCAAGTACGACCAGCCCGGTCTCGGCCTGAAGGAGCCGAGCGGTTCCTTCTCCGGCTTCGACGTGGACGTGGCGACGTACGTGGCGGGCAAGCTCGGCTACAAGCCCAGCCAGATCGAGTTCATAGAGACCAAGAGCGCCGACCGTGAGAACGCTCTGGCCCGCGGCGACGTGAAGTTCATCGTGGCCTCGTACTCGATCAACGACGAGCGCAAGCAGAAGGTCGACTTCGCCGGCCCGTACTTCCTGGCCCACCAGGACCTGCTGGTCAAGAGCAACTCGGACATCAGCAAGGGCACGGACCTCAACGGCAAGCGGCTGTGTTCCGTGACCGGTTCGACCTCCGCGCAGAACGTCCAGAAGACGATCGCCCCGAAGGCCCAGCTGAAGGAGTACAGCGGCTACTCGGAGTGCATCGCCGGTCTGCAGAGCGGCGCCGTCGACGCGGTGACCACGGACGACTCGATCCTCGCGGGCTATGCCTCGCAGGACAAGTACAAGGGCCAGTTCAAGCTCGCGGGGCTGAAGCTCAGCAACGAGAACTACGGCATCGGCGTGAAGAAGGGCGACAGCGCGACCCTCGACAAGATCAACAAGGCGCTGGAGGCGATGGTCAGCGACGGCACCTGGAAGACGGACGTCGAGAAGAACTTCGGCCCGTCCAACTACAAGTACGAGCCGGCGCCGAAGATCGGCCAGATCGTCAAGTAAGGCCCGGATCGCCCAGTAAGGCAAGACGCAGCCATACAGGGTTCCTCGGGCGCGCCGCCGCCCGCCGCGATCACGGCGGCGGCCCGCCCGAGCTGGGGCCTGGCCCTCCTCGTACGCCATACGCCACACACCCGGAAGCGCGGGAGATCGTGTTCGACTTTCTTCAAGGTTATGACGTCCTGGGGGCGTTCTGGATGACGGTGAAGCTCACCGTCCTCTCCGCCCTCGGCTCCCTGGTCTGGGGCACCCTGCTGGCCGCCATGCGGGTCAGCCCGGTCCCGCTGATGCGGGGGTTCGGCACCGTCTATGTCAACATCGTCCGCAACATCCCCCTGACAGTCATCATCGTCTTCACCTCGCTCGGCCTCGCCGACATCTTCGGCATGACCCTGGGCGCGGCCGACGACTTCAAGGCGCAGGGCTTCCGGCTCGCGATCCTCGGTCTCGTCGCCTACCACGCGGCCTTCGTCTGCGAGGCGCTGCGGTCCGGCATCAACACGGTGCCCCTGGGGCAGGCGGAGGCGGCCCGCGCGATCGGGCTGAGCTTCAGCCAGACCCTGCGGCTCGTCGTGCTGCCGCAGGCGTTCCGTGCGGTCATCGGTCCGCTGGCCAACGTACTGATCGCGCTGACCAAGAACACCACGGTGGCGTCCGCCATCGGCGTCGCCGAGGCCGCGTACCTGATGAAGTCGATGATCGAGAACGAGGCACAGACGCTGCTCATCGGCGCGGTCTTCGCCTTCGGGTTCGTGGTACTGACCCTGCCCACCGGCCTCGTCCTGGGCTGGCTGGGCAAACGACTGGCGGTGAAGCGATGAGTTCCGTCCTCTACGACACTCCCGGCCCGAGCGCCAAGCGGCGCAACGCCGTCCTCTCGGCGGTCTTCGTCGTCCTGTTCGCCCTCGCACTGTGGTGGGTGTGGCAGAAGATGGACGACAAGGGCCAGCTGAAGTGGTCCCTGTGGCAGCCGTTCACCACCTCCGAGGCGTGGACGACGTATCTGCTCCCCGGCCTCGGCAACACGCTGAAGGCCGCCGCGCTCTCCATGGTCATCGCGCTGCCCCTGGGCGCGTTCTTCGGCATCGCCCGCATGTCGGACCACCGCTGGGTGCGCGGCACGGCGGGCGTCGTGGTCGAGTTCTTCCGCTCGATCCCGGTCCTGCTGCTGATGCTGTTCGCGAACGAGTTCTACGCCCGCTCGACGGGCGTCACCACCGAGGACCGGCCGCTGTACGCGGTCGTCACGGGTCTGGTGCTCTACAACGCCTCGGTCCTCGCCGAGGTCGTCCGCGCCGGCATCCTCGCGCTGCCCAGGGGACAGACCGAGGCCGCCTACGCGATCGGTCTGCGCAAGGGCCAGACGATGACCAGCATCCTGCTGCCGCAGGCGGTCACGGCGATGCTGCCGGCCATCGTCAGCCAGCTGGTGGTCATCGTGAAGGACACCGCGCTGGGCGGTGTGATGATCGGCTACACCGAGCTGCTCAACTCGCGCAGCACGCTGGCCGCCAACTACGCCAACGTCATCCCCAGCTTCATCGTGGTGGCGGTCGTCTACATCGTCGTCAACCTCATCCTCACCAGCTTCGCGAGCTGGCTCGAGGGCAGGCTGCGGCGCAGCAAGCGCGGCACGGGCGCGGTGCTGACCGAGGACACGGTGGAAGTCAACCCGGCGGCGGTGGGCGGCGGTTTCGGGACCGGCGCGGGCGGCGCCTCCGTATGACCTGATGACCAGTCACCTCGTATGACCTGCACGGAGGCAGTGGCGTGCGCGCCACTGCCTCCGTCACTTGACGCAAACAACGACAATGGGTTGCATACGTTCTGTGATCGTGCACCCTGCTCCAACTTCCTGTTCACATACGTCCCTCAGGACACCGCCGCGGGCAGGGGGCGCCACGCCGTGGATCCGGTGATCATCGTCGGAGCGGGGCCCGTGGGGCTCACGCTCGCCCTGGCGCTGGCGCGTCAGGAAGTGCCCTCCGTCGTGCTCGACGAGGGTCCCGGCAAGGACGAACCGCGCCCCGCGCGCACGGTCGTCCTGCGCGAGGACACCGCCGCCCTGCTGGAGCGGCTGACGGGACTGCCACTGGAGCGGGCGGGAACGCGTTGGGCCGGATGGCGGTCCTTGCGGCGCAAGCAGGTGATGCGCGAGATCACCTTCCACGACGATGCCGAGCCCTCTCCCCTGCACATCGCCCAGCACGTCCTGACCGGCGCCCTGCGGGAGGCCCTGGCGGGCGAGCGGCTCGTCAGGATCGTCACGGACAGCCGCCTGGACACCATCGAGCAGGAGCCCTCCGGCGTCACCGCCCACACCCGCGGCCCCAAGGGCGCATGGTGGCGCGGCAGTTACCTCGTCGGCTGCGACGGCACCCGCTCGACGGTCCGCAAGCTCCAGGACATCCGCTTCCCGGGCCGCACCGCCGTGGAGCGACACGCCGTGGCCGTGCTGCGTGCGGAACTTCCGTGGGAGGGCCAGGCGTTGCTCCATCGGATGCCGCCGTGGCGGACATCCGGTCCCTCGGCGGGGGAGGTCACCGGGCGCCCGCTGCCGGACGGGGTGTGGCGCCTTGACTGGCTGCTGCCGCCGGGCAAGGACCTGGTCACACCCGAGCTGCTGCTGGCCCGCATCCGGGAGACCCTGGCCGGCTGGACCGGGGGCTCCACACCGCCGTACGACCTCCTCGACACCGGAGTCCACACCGTCCACCACCGTCTCGCCCGCCGGTGGCGGGTCGGCCGGGTCTTCCTCGCCGGGGACGCGGCACACCTGCTCGGCGCGCTCGGCACCCAGGGGCTCGACGAGGGGCTCAGGGACGCCGACAACCTGGCCTGGAAGCTGGCCCTGGCCTGGCACCACGGCCCGCACGAGGCGCTGCTCGACAGCTACCAGGCCGAGCGGCGCGGCGCCGTCGCCGCCCGGCTGCGCGCCGCCGACCAGGTGCTGCCGCTGCTGCGCGGCGGCGGAGGACTGCGCGCCTACGTCCCCGGCTCGGCGCGGGGGGCCGACGCGCTGCTCGCCGACGGTCACCTGGGGCGCGGTCCGCTCGGCACCTCGGGGGCGTACACCACCTCACCTCTCGCGCCCCGGCACCTGGAGGGCGAGGTCCCGGTCGACACCGCGCCGGGTGCCCCGGTCGCCGACGTCCTGGTGACCGCGGAGGACGGCTCCTTCGTACGGCTTCGGGACCGGCTCGGGCGCGGCGCGCTGCTCGTCGTCCTGGTCGCCCCGGGCACCGGTGTGTGGGACCGCAAGCACTGGGTGACCGCGGGGGTGATGCCCCGGCTGGCGGCCGCGGTGGCCGCGCTTCCGCACCCGGCCGAGCTGCTGGTCGCCGAGAGCTACCCGGGCGCCGCCGCGCACACCGTCCTGCTCGCCCGCCCCGACGGCCACCTGGTCACGGCCCTGAGCGGCGTGCGCCCGGCCGACCTGTACGCGGCGGCGGAGGCGACGCTGGGGGGACCGGCGAAGCCGGGAGCGGAGACGGGTGCGGGCACGGGCGCGGGCACGGGTGCCGAGACGGGTGCGGGGGCCGGGGCCGGGGCCGGGGCACGCTGAGGCTGCTGGTGGGGCCGCACTGCAGTCAATCGCACATATGAACGAGTCGTACATATGAATGTCACACTCACTGTCACTGTGCGGTCCACATAGTGACAGCGAGTTGACCGATCTGCACCGTCATGGTGTACTCCGGATCGTGACCGACACCTGTGTGCGCCTGTGGCGGAGGGTCCATATGGACCTCGTCCGCTATGCGGGCTGCGTGTGTCGTCCGTCCTGCTGAATTCGCATCCCCTCACCCGCGCGCGCCGCCACCGTGCCGCCGCGCGCTCTCGCGAACGCTCTCCAGGACGGTGCCCCTTGTCTGTCTCCCCCTCTGTCTCCGCGCCTACGACGGTTTCCGCGCCGACGCAGGCCGACCTCCTCGACTTCGTGCGACGCACTGCGGCCGACGCCGAGCTGATCGCCTCGCTCCCGCTGGACCCCGAGGGCCGCACCTGGGTGCGTCTGGAGGGGCCCGGCGGCAGCGAGGCCTGGCTGATCGGCTGGCCGCCGGGCACGGGGACCGGCTGGCACGACCACGCGGAGTCCGTCGGCGCCTTTGTGACGGCGGCCGGCGAGCTCAAGGAGAACTCGCTCGCCGCGCGGCTGCCCGCCGACGGCTGGAAGACCCTCGAACTCACCGACGGAGTGGACCGGGAACGGCGGTTGCCGGCCGGCAAGGGCCGTGCCTTCGGCCGCCACCACGTCCACGAGGTGCTCAACGAGTCCGGCGACGAGCACGCGATCTCCGTCCACGCCTACTACCCGCCCCTGCCGCAGATCCGCCGCTACAGCCGCGTGGGCCAGGTGCTGCGGCTCGAGCACGTCGAGCGGCCGGAGGACTGGCAGTGAGCGGCGGGGTGAAGCGCGTGAGCGGCATCGGCATCGCAGCACCGTCGGTCGGCGGCCGGGCGGACGGGGAACCCCAACAGCCCGTCGGCATCGACGAGTTGCTGGAGCGGGTACGCGAGGGCTACGCGCGCATCGGGCCGGAGGAGGCCTACGACGCCGCCCGGGCCGGCGAGGCACTGCTCGTCGACATCCGGTACGCGGCCCTGCGCGACCGGGACGGGCTGATCCCCGGCGCACTGGTCGTCGAGCGCAACGAGCTGGAGTGGCGACTGGACCCACGCGGCAGCCACCGCGCCCCCGAGGCCACCAGCCATGACCTGCGGATCGTGGTGATCTGCAACGAGGGCTACGCGTCCAGCCTGGCGGCCGCGTCCCTGCACCAACTGGGCCTGCACCGCACCACCGACCTGGTCGGAGGCTTCCAGGCATGGAGGGCGGCGGGCCTGCCGGTGGCTTCCTAACGTGGACGGCCCCTTGCGGGGCGGCCGGTCTGTCGTGACCGGGCAGAGCCGCCTCGCCGGCGGGAACTCCTCCGCTCGGAACCCATCCGCTCGGAACCCATCCATTCGGACTCCGTCCCGTCGGACGCCGTCCGCTCAGAACCCCTCGTCCCCGAGTGACTCCGTGTCCTCGCCCTCCTCCTCCAGCGCCTGTCGGACCACCCGGAGGGCCATGCCCTCGGAGTAGCCCTTGCGGGCGAGCATGCCGGCGAGACGGCGCAGCCGCTTGTCACGGTCGAGGCCGCGCGTGGCCCGCAGCTTGCGGGCGACGAGTTCGCGCGCGGTCTCCTCCTCCTGCTCGGAGTCGAGCTGTGCGACGGCCGCGTCGATCAGCGTGGAGTCGACGCCCTTGGTCCGCAGCTCCTGGGCCAGTGCCCGCCGGGCGAGCCCCCGGCCGTGATGCCGGGACTCCACCCAGGCGTCCGCGAACGCGCTGTCGTTGATCAGTCCGACCTCCTCGAACCGCGACAGCACCTCCTCGGCCGCCTCGTCCGGGATCTCCCGCTTGCGCAGGGCGTCCGCGAGCTGTTTGCGCGTGCGCGGGGTCCCGGTGAGCAGGCGCAGACAGATCGCCCGCGCCCGCTCCACCGGGTCCGCCGGAGCCTCCTCCTGCTCGGCCCTCGACGAGGAGGAGGAACCCCCGTCCTCACCGAACGGCTCTCCGCCGCGCCGCTGCCGACGCCCACGGGAGCCGCCCGTACCACGGGCCCCGTCACGGGCCCCGTCACCAGGACGATGCGAGCGGCCACCGGCCGAGGCCGAGCCCCGCGCCGGTCGGGCCGACCCGTCACCCGACCACTCCCCGCCACCCGACTCGTCGTACGGCTGGTCGCCGTACCGGTTGCCGTACCGGTCGTCGTACGGCTGGTCGGCGCCGTAGAAGCCGCCGTCCTCGTACGGCACCCTCGTGCCGTACGAGCCCCCCGCACCCGTGCCGTGCGGCTCCCCGCGGCCGCGTCCCCCGTCCGCGCCGCGCTCTGTGCCGTCCCCGTGGTTCTGACCGCCGTGGGCACCGCGTCCCGGCCCGGCGGATCCCCCGTCGCCTCTCCTTCCGCCCCGCTCGCGCGGAGTGTCCGGGTAGGCGTACTCGGCCCAGTCGGTTCGACGTGTCATCGGGTCAGCTCTTGGCCGCCGGTGCCTTGGCCTTCGTCTTGGCCGCCGGTGCGGGCACCGTCTTCGCGGCGTCGTCCGGGGCCACGGTGACGGCGGCGGCGTCCGCGCCCGGCTCGGCGGTCGGCTCCTCCGGGCGCACGCCCACGCCCAGCTTCTCCTTGATCTTCTTCTCGATCTCGTTGGCCAGGTCGGGGTTGTCCTTGAGGAAGTTGCGCGCGTTCTCCTTGCCCTGGCCGAGCTGGTCGCCCTCGTACGTGTACCAGGCGCCGGCCTTGCGGACGAAGCCGTGCTCCACGCCCATGTCGATCAGGCCGCCCTCACGGCTGATGCCCTGGCCGTAGAGGATGTCGAACTCGGCCTGCTTGAAGGGCGGCGCGACCTTGTTCTTGACGACCTTGACGCGGGTGCGGTTGCCGACCGCCTCCGTGCCGTCCTTCAGGGTCTCGATGCGGCGGATGTCGATACGCACCGAGGCGTAGAACTTCAGCGCGCGGCCACCGGTCGTGGTCTCCGGGGAGCCGAACATCACGCCGATCTTCTCGCGGAGCTGGTTGATGAAGATGGCGGTGGTCTTGGACTGGTTGAGCGCGCTGGTGATCTTCCGCAGGGCCTGGCTCATGAGGCGGGCCTGCAGACCGACGTGGCTGTCGCCCATCTCGCCCTCGATCTCCGCGCGCGGGACGAGCGCGGCGACGGAGTCGATGACGATGAGGTCGAGGGCGCCGGAGCGGACCAGCATGTCCACGATCTCCAGGGCCTGCTCGCCGTTGTCCGGCTGGGAGAGGATCAGGTTGTCGATGTCGACGCCGAGCTTCTTCGCGTACTCGGGGTCGAGGGCGTGCTCGGCGTCCACGAACGCGACCTGGCCGCCGGCCTTCTGCGCGTTCGCCACCGCGTGCAGGGTCAGGGTCGTCTTGCCGGAGGACTCCGGTCCGTAGACCTCGACGACACGGCCGCGCGGCAGGCCGCCGACCCCGAGGGCCACGTCGAGCGCGGTCGACCCGGTCGGGATGACCTCGATGGGTTCCATCGACCGGTCACCCATGCGCATGACCGCGCCCTTGCCGAATTGCCGTTCAATCTGTGCGAGTGCGGCATCCAGGGCCTTCTCGCGGTCGGTTCCTGCCATGGGTTCCACCCGATTTGCTTGAGTCGATCGCTTCACGTCAAAGACGCTAACGCCTGCCACTGACAATGCGCCCCGACGCCCGTCCAGCCTGTGGATAACTCGGGTACTTCTCCGTCAAAAACGTGCCGAATCACCCGCGGAGAGCTTCACCGGAGCCTCCATAAGAATGGATGTTCGATTTTCGTGTCAAGCGCACCACGCGGCACCTCCGAGACTGGCCCCGCGTCCGGCAGCGGGCTACTTCCTCCGGCGTACGGCGGGTGTCTCCGGCGGGACGACGACCGGACCGAGCCCTCCCGCGAGGCTGACCGTATGGAGACGCGGACCGAGAAGAGCACCCGGGACAGCGCCGGGACACGTCCGGTGGAACGCCTCTGCCATGCCACCGGGCCTGCTCCTGATCCTGTCCGGCCTGCTGCACCTGGTGGTGTTCGCCGTCGACGGCGGCCCCTGGTACGGCCCCGTCTCCTCGCGCAAGCCCGTGACGTTCGGGCTGTCCTTCGGGGTGACGTTGATCGCGGTCACCTGGGTGACGTCGTATCTGCGCGTCGGGTCGCGGCCGCGCGCCGTGCTGCTCGCCGTGTTCGCCGCCGACTGTGTCGTGGAGGTCGGCGGCATCACCCTTCAGGCGTGGCGCCGGGTGCCCTCGCATCTCGACATGGAGACGCCCTTCGACACCGCGGTGTCGATGACGCTCGCCGTGGGCGGCGGTGTTCTCGTGGTGCTGCTCACCGTGTTCGCGCTCGCCTCGTTCCGGCACCGGCCCGCAGGGCCCGCGGGGATGGCGCTCGCGGTGCGGTCCGGGTTCGCGATCCTGCTCGTCGGGCTGGCTTCGGGCGCCGCGATGATCGCGCGCGGGGTGGTGCTCGCCCGTACCGGCCACCAGGAGGCGGCGTACCACTCGACGGCCCCGCTCAAGCCGCTGCACGGCGTCGCCCTGCATGCCGTGCTGGTGCTGCCCGCGCTGGCCTGGCTGCTCTCCCGCACGTCCTGGAGCGAGCCGGTCAGGCGACGTGCCGTGGCCACGGCGACCGGCTGCTACGTCGCCGCCGTCATCGGTGCCGGGGTGTGGGCGGTCCTCACGTACTGAGCGCGACCGGGCGCCCTCGCCCCCTTCGACACCGACCCCCGTGCCGACTCCTCAGGACGCGCTGTCCCCGGGCTCGCCCTCCTGGGGCACCGCCGCCACCGGCCGCCGCGCCCACAGCACTCTCGCGCGCGTGAAGAGCCCCGGCCCCGGTCCGCCGCCCCGGTGTCCATGGACCCGGGGGTCGTCCGTGACCGCGTACCGCTTCACGTACGCCCCCAGGAACGCCTGCAGCGTGGCGACCGCCGGGATGGCTATCAGCGCGCCGACCGCACCGAGGAGCGCGGTGCCGGCGATGACCGAGCCGAAGGCGACGGCGGGGTGGATGTCGACGGTCTTCGCGGTCAGCTTGGGCTGCAGCACGTAGTTCTCGAACTGCTGGTAGACCACGACGAAGACGAGCACCCACAGCGCGTACCAGGGATCGACGGTGAACGCGATCAACATGGGCAGGGCGCCCGCCAGATATGTGCCGATGGTCGGGATGAACTGCGAGACCAGGCCCACCCACACGCCCAGCACGGGCGCGTACGGCACCCCCAGGATCTGCAGCAGTATGTAGTGCGCGATGCCGGAGATGAGCGCCATCAGGCCGCGCGAGTAGATGTAACCGCCGGTCTTGTCGACGGCGATCTCCCACGCGCGCAGCACCTCGGCCTGGCGGGCGGGCGGCAGTACGGAGCAGATCGCGCGGCGCAGGCGGGGGCCGTCGGCGGCGAAGTAGAACGAGAACAGGGCGATCGTCAGCAACTGGAAGAGACCGCCGAGGACTTGGGCGGAGACGTCCAGGACGCCGGTGGCGCTGTGCTGCACGTAGTTGCGCAGCCAGTCGGAGCGGAGCAGGCCCTCCTGGACGTCCACCCGCTTGAGGTCGGTGTGGAAGTGGGTGTTGATCCAGTTGATGACGGAGTCGAGATAGTCCGGGAAGTCCTCGACGATCTTGATGATCTGGCCCGCCAGCATCGAGCCGAGCAGGGTGACGAAGCCCGCGGCGAGAATCATGACGGCGAGGAAGACGAGACCGGCGGCCAGCCCCCTGCGCATACCGCGCGAGGCCATCCAGCTCACCGCGGGCTCGATGGCCAGGGCCAGGAAGAACGCGATGAGGATGTTGATCAGCAGGCCGGTGAGCTGGTGGAACGCCCAGGTGCCCAGCTGGAAGGCGGCGTAGAGGGCGAGTACGAGCACCACGGCGCGCGGCAGCCAGCGCGGCATACGGGCGCTCGACACGGCGTCGGCCGATGGTCGGTCGGGAGGCGTCGTGCCGAACGGGGATGCCTGCTGGGCCTCGGGCCCGGTCTCGTCAGTGGGTGACACGGATCAAGTCTCGCGTACTGCTCTGACAATCAGCCGCCGTCCTGCGATCTCCGTCCCCGATCAGCGCTTCTCCCCCGGAACGTTCATGACCGTGCAGACCACACGCCACACGTCCTTCGCGTCCCAGCCGGAGTCCAGCGCCTCGTGCACCGTGCGTCCGCCGAGCTCCGTCATCACATGGTCGCGCGCGAAGGTGTCGGCGTACCCCGAACCGAAGTGATCCGCCATCCGCTGCCAGAAGACCGTCAACCGCATGCCTCCAGTATCCCGCCCCTGGGGTGGGCCTTGGCCGGGACCGCTTGCCGAGACCGCTTTCCGCCCTACGGTCTGTCGCATGTCCGAAACAGGAGCTTCCCCACTCCCCGCCACGCCCCAGGCGCGCTCCCCGCTCTTCCGCGCCGAGCACTTCGTCTGGCTCACCGCGCGCGTACTGGAACAGCGCCTCTTCGCGCACCACTTCCTGAACGGCGGCGCCGACCAGGTGGAGACCGCGCTGGACGCCTACCGCAACGAGGACGGCGGCTACGGCCACGCCCTGGAGCCAGATCTGCGCGGCCCGGTCAGCCAACCGCTGCACACCGGGCACGCGCTGCGTGTCCTGGACTCCATCGGGCGCTGCGGCGGACAGCGGGTGGAGCGCGTGTGCCGCTATCTGACCTCCGTCTCCACGGCGGACGGCGCTCTGCCGGTGATCCATCCCAGCCAGCGCGGCTATCCCGCGGCCCCGTTCATGCCGATCGTGGACGCCCCGCCGAGCGAACTCCTGGCCACCGGGCCGGTGGTGGGCCTGCTGCACCGCAACGAGGTGTGGCACGCCTGGCTGTTCCGCGCCACCGACTTCTGCTGGCAGGCGGTCGAGTCCCTGGAGAAGTCCCACCCCTACGAGATCGAGGCCGCGGTGGCCTTCCTGGACTCCGCGCCCGATCGCCCGCGCGCGGAGGCGGCGGCCGACCGTCTCGGCCGCCTGGTGCGCGAACAGCGGCTCGCGGCGCTGGACCCGGACGACCTGGCCGCGTACCCGGTGGCGCCCGGCTACGCGGCCCGGGAGCACCACTTCCCGCACGACTACGCGAAGACGCCGAGCTCCCTCGCGCGCGCGTGGTTCACCGACGAGGAGATGGAGCGCTCCCTGGACTTCCTGGCCGCCACGCAGCAGGAGGACGGCGGCTGGCCGATCCGCTGGCGTCAGTGGGCGCCCGGCATCGCCCTGGAGGCACGCCCCATGGTGACGATCGAGGCGCTGCGCACCCTCAGGGCGCACGGCCGCCCCATCGGGTGAGGCCGGGGCGCCGTCAGCCGCCCATGGCCCGCACGCCCGCGGTCACCACCACGGCGGCCGCCACCACGAGCAGGAAGGGCGCGCGCAGCACCAGCACGACGGCGGCCGCGGCGACACCCGCCACGCGCGCGTCGAGCACGAGCGTGTGCCCGTCGGCGAAGGTCTGCTGAGCGGTGAGGGCGGCCAGCAGAGCCACCGGCAGCAGCGCGGCCAGCCGTCTGACGAGCGGCCGCTCCAGGGTGCCGGCGGGCACGAGCAGACCGGCGAGCTTGACCGCGTAGCACCCGAGGGCGGTCACCCCGATCGCGAGCCAGGTGTTCATCGGTCCTCCCCTGCCGTGTCCTGGGACGGGGCACGGCCTGCCGTGTCCTGGGACGGGGCACGGCCTGCCGTGTCGTGGGACGAGGCACGGCCGCGACGGCCGCGACGGCCCTCCAGGAACAGGACGGCCGGCGCTGCCAGCGCGGCGACCAGGACGGGCACCCCGGCCGGGAGGGCGGGCAGCAGCCCGAGACCGAGCAGGACGGCGAGCCCGGCGACGGCCCGCTCGGTGGTGGTCTTCAGCATCGGTGCGAGCAACGCCAGGAACACGGCGGGCCCGGCGGCGTCCAGCCCCCAGGCGTCCGTGTCGCCGATGGCCCTGGCGCCGAGGGCGCCGAGCAAGGTGGTGAGGTTCCACAGCACGTACAGGCTGAGCCCGGTGACGGCGAACCCGATCCGCGCGGCCCGCCGCGTGGGCTGCGGGAGCGCGACCGCGGTCGTCTCGTCGATCACCCACTGCGCGGCGAACGGCCGCACCACGCGCGGAAGGGCCAGCAACTGCGACAGACGCAGCCCGTAGAACGCGTTGCGCACCCCCAGGAAGAACGCGCCGGCGGCCGCCGTGAACGGGTTGCCCCCGGCCCCGAGGGCGCCGACGAGCGCGAACTGGGAGGCACCGGTGAACACCAGGAGGCTGAGCGCACAGGTCTGCGGCAGCGTGAGCCCGTTGCCGGCCGACGTCACCCCGAAGGCGAACCCGGACAGTCCTACGGCCACCCCGACACCGAGGGCGTCCCGTACGACCGCGGCGTCCGTCTTTCCGCCACCGGCACCTGTGTCCGCGAGAGCTGTCTGTTCTGCCACGCCCGGAACGCTACGACCGCGCCGGCCGAGCGTCTTGTACGTTCTTGCGCTCCCGCTGGTAGGCGCCCGGAGGCACACCGACGATCCGGGCGAAGTGCCGGTTCAGATGCGGCTGGTCGGTGAACCCGACGGCGATCGCGGCCTCCGCGGGCGCGATCCCGCCGTCCAGCAGCCGCCGAGCCCGCCGTACCCGGGCGTCCGTCAGCCAGGCGTGCGGCGGCATCCCGTAGGTGTCGCGGAAGGCCCGCAGCAGCGCGAACGGACTGGTCCCGAGATCACCCGCCAGCGTCTCCAGCGTGGGCGGTTCGGCCATCCGCGCCTCCAGCACGGCACGCGCGCGTGCGGCGACCCGGGACCCCGCGGTGCGCGTCGCCCGCTGCGGCAGCGGCCCGCCGTTGAGCCGCAGCAGTCTGGTCACGGCGACCCGTAGCAAGGTGTCGGCGGCCAGTGCGTTCCCCTCGTCGGCGGCCCGCAGCACCTGGTGGACGAGGCCCGCGGCGTACGGGTCGTCGAGCACGGGACTGCCGAACCCGGGCGTCCCTTTCACGAACGTGGTCTCGCCCGCGATCTCGGCGACCAGCTCGGGCGACGGATACACGGCCCCGTACCGCCATCCCTCGGGCACCCCCGCCCGCCCGGTGTGCGGGGTGTCGGGATTGACCAGCGCGAGGGCTCCCGCCCCCGCGTACTGATCGGCCCCGCGATGGTGAAAGACCTCGACCCCGTCGGCGATCGCGGCGATCACGAAGTTCTCGTGGGTGTGCCGGACGAACCGCTTGCGCACGTACCGGGCGCGCAGCAGATCGACGCCCGGCAACTCGGCGTACTGCCAGTGCCGCGCCGCTTCCCCGCCCGAACCCGCCATGCACCCATTCTCGGGCAGTCCGGCGACGTCCGGCCTGGCGGCGGCGAACCCGCAGGTCAGGGCGATTGTCAGTGGCCGGGTGCAGGATGGACGCATGGTCAGCTCCGCACGCCGAGCCCTGGACGGCTTCTCCCCCGCGACCCGCGGCTGGTTCACGGGGGCCTTCTCCGCGCCCACCGCAGCCCAGGAGGGCGCGTGGACCGCCATCGAACAGGGCTCGGACGTGCTGGTGGTCGCCCCCACCGGCTCGGGCAAGACACTGGCCGCCTTCCTCGCCGCCCTCGACCAGCTCGCCTCCACGCCGCCACCGGCCGACCCCCGCAAGCGCTGCCGCGTGCTGTACGTCTCCCCTCTCAAGGCCCTCGCGGTGGACGTGGAGCGCAACCTCCGCAGCCCTCTGACCGGAATCCGCCAGGAGTCCGTCCGCCTCGGCCTGCCCGAGCCGGAGGTGAAGGTCGGCATCCGCTCGGGCGACACCCCGGCCGCCGAGCGCCGAGCGCTGTCGACGCGCCCGCCGGACATCCTGATCACCACGCCGGAGTCCCTGTTCCTGATGCTGACGTCGTCGACCCGCGACGCGCTGACCGGCATCGAGACGGTGATCCTCGACGAGGTGCACGCGGTGGCCGGCACCAAGCGGGGCGCCCACCTGGCGCTCTCCCTGGAGCGGCTGGACGAGCTGCTGCCCAAGCCGGCCCGCCGCATCGGCCTCTCGGCGACGGTCCGGCCGGTCGACGAGATCGCCCGCTACCTCTCGCCGCAGCGCAAGGTGGAGATCGTCCAGCCGAAGTCGGGCAAGGAGTTCGATCTCTCGGTGGTCGTCCCGGTAGAGGACCTCGGCGAGCTGGGCGGCTCCCCGGTGGCCGACGGCTCCGAGGGCACGGAACGCCCCTCGATCTGGCCGCATGTCGAGGAGCGGATCACCGACCTCGTCCAGTCCCACCGCTCCACGATCGTGTTCGCCAACTCCCGCCGGCTCGCGGAGCGCCTGTGCAACAGGCTCAACGAGATCGCGTACGAGCGTGCCACCGGTGAGCCTCTGGGGGAGCACCACGCCCCGGCCGAGCTCATGGGCGGCTCGGGGGCGGCCCAGGGCGCCCCGCCCGTCATCGCCCGTGCCCACCACGGCTCGGTCTCCAAGGAACAGCGGGCCCTGGTCGAGGAGGACCTCAAAGCCGGCCGCCTCCCCGCCGTCGTGGCGACGTCCAGCCTGGAGCTCGGCATCGACATGGGCGCGGTCGACCTGGTCGTCCAGGTCGAGTCACCGCCGTCCGTGGCGTCCGGCCTCCAGCGCGTCGGCCGCGCCGGCCACCAGGTCGGCGCGGTCAGCACCGGCGTGGTCTTCCCGAAGTACCGCGGCGACCTCGTCCAGGCCGCGGTGGTCACCGAGCGGATGCGCACCGGCTCCATCGAGTCCCTGAGGGTGCCGGCCAACCCCCTGGACGTCCTGGCCCAGCAGCTCGTCGCCATGACCGCGCTGGACACCTGGCAGGTCGACGACCTGCTCGCCACGGTGCGCCGCGCCGCCCCCTTCGCGTCCCTGCCCGAGTCCGCGTTCACCGCCGTCCTGGACATGCTCGCCGGCCGCTATCCCTCCGACGCCTTCGCCGAACTGCGCCCGCGCGTGGTGTGGGACCGCGTCGCCGGCACGGTCACCGGCCGCCCCGGCGCCCAGCGCCTCGCCGTCACCTCCGGGGGCACCATCCCGGACCGCGGTCTCTTCGGCGTCTTCCTCGCCGGAGCCGACCCCAAGAAGGGCGGCGGCAGGGTCGGCGAGCTGGACGAGGAGATGGTCTACGAGTCCAGGGTCGGCGACGTCTTCACCCTCGGCACCAGCTCCTGGCGCATCGAGGACATCACCCGCGACCGCGTCCTGGTCTCCCCGGCCCCGGGCGTGCCGGGCCGGCTCCCGTTCTGGAAGGGCGACCAGCTCGGTCGCCCGCTCGAACTGGGCCGCGCGGTCGGCCAGTTCCTGCGGGAGGTCGGCTCACTCCCCAAGGAGGACGCCCGTCTGCGCCTCCTGGCAGCGGGCCTGGACACCTGGGCGGCGGACAACGTCCTGTCGTACCTGGACGAGCAGCGCGAGGCCTGCGGCCACATCCCGGACGACCGCACCATCGTCGTGGAGCGCTTCCGCGACGAGCTGGGCGACTGGCGGGTCGTGGTCCACTCCCCCTTCGGCGCCCAGGTGCACGCCCCCTGGGCGCTCGCCCTCGGTGCCAAGCTCTCCGAGCGCTACGGCATGGACGCGCAGGTCATGCATGCCGACGACGGCATCGTCCTGCGCCTGCCCGACGCCGACCTGATGGGCCTGGACCTGCTCGACCAGGAGCCCAGGAAGGCGGGCACGGAGTACGACGCCGAGCAGGCGCCGGTAGGCGCGGCGGACGTCGTCTTCGACAAGGGCGAGGTCGACCAGATCGTCACCGACCAGGTCGGCGGCTCGGCGCTGTTCGCCGCCCGCTTCCGCGAGTGCGCCGCCCGCGCGCTGCTGCTGCCGCGCCGCAACCCCGGCAAGCGCACCCCGTTGTGGCAGCAGCGCCAGCGGGCCGCCCAGCTGCTGGAGGTGGCGAGCGAGTTCGGCTCGTTCCCGATCGTCCTGGAGGCGGTCCGCGAGTGCCTCCAGGACGTCTTCGACGTCCCCGGGCTGGCCGAGCTGATGGGCGACCTGGAGTCCCGCAAGGTGCGCCTGGTCGAGGTCACCACCCCCGAGCCCTCCCCCTTCGCCCGCTCCCTCCTCTTCGGGTATGTCGCCCAGTTCCTGTACGAGGGTGACTCCCCGCTCGCCGAGCGGCGGGCCGCGGCCCTGTCCCTGGACTCGCGGCTGCTGGCGGAGCTGCTGGGCCAGGCGGAGCTGCGCGAGCTGCTCGACGCCGAGGTGCTGACCGAGCTGGAGCGGGAACTCCAGTGGCTCACCGAGGACCGGCGCGTCAAGGACGCCGAGGGCGTAGCGGACGTACTCCGGCTCCTCGGTCCGCTGACCGACGCCGAGCTGGCCGAGCGGGGCGCCGAACCGCAGTGGGCGCCGGAGCTGGCCCGGGCCCGCCGCGTGATCAGGGTCCGCGTGGCCGGTGCCGACCACTGGGCGGCGATCGAGGACGCGGGCCGCCTGCGCGACGCCCTCGGCACCGCGCTCCCCGTCGGTGTCCCCGAGGCCTTCATGGAGCCGGTGAAGGACCCGCTGGGCGACCTCCTCGCGCGCTACGCCCGCACCCACGGCCCGTTCACGTCCGCCACCGCGGCGGCCCGCTTCGGCCTGGGCGTGGCGGTCACCGAGGGCGCGCTGCAGCGCCTCGCCGCGAGCGGCCGTGTCGTACAAGGTGAGTTCCACCCCGCGGGTATCGGCCAGGAGTGGTGCGACGCCACCGTGCTCCGCCGTCTGCGGCGCCGCTCGCTCGCCGCGCTGCGGCACGAACTCGAGCCGGTGGCACCGGCCGCGCTCGCCCAGTTCCTGCCGCAGTGGCAGCACATCGGCAAGGGCCACGCGCTGCGCGGCCTCGACGGTCTGGTGCGGGCCGTGGAGCAGTTGCAGGGGGCGTCCGTGCCCGCGTCGGCCCTGGAGAAGCTCGTCCTGCCGTCCCGTGTCGCCGACTACACGCCCGCCATGCTCGACGAGCTCACCGCGGCCGGAGAGATCGTCTGGGCCGGAGCGGGCGCCCTGCCGGGCAAGGACGGCTGGGTCTCCCTGTACCTGGCGGACGCGGCGCCGCTGCTCCTGCCCGCACCCCACCCGCTGGAGCTGACGGCCCTCCACGAGTCCGTCCTGAGCGCCCTCTCCGGCGGCTACGGCCTGTTCTTCCGCCAGATCACCGACCAGGTCCGCGCCACCACCCACCCGGACGTCACCGACCCCCAACTGGCCGACGCCGTCTGGGACCTGGCCTGGTCTGGACGGCTGACGAACGACACCCTCACGCCCATGCGCTCCCTGCTGGGCTCGGGCCGCACCGCGGGCTCCACGGCCCACCGCGCCAAGCGCGCGGTCCCACGCGGCCGCTACGGCTCCCTGACCGCCGCCGCCCGCCCCGCGTCCCGCACCGGCCCGCCGACCGTGGCCGGCCGCTGGTCCCTCCTCCCGCCCCGCGAGGCCGACGCCACGGTGCGCGCGCACGCGCTGGCCCGCACCCTCCTCGACCGGCACGGCGTGGTCACCCGGGGCGCCGTCGCCGCGGAGGGCGTCGAGGGCGGCTTCTCAGCGGTGTACCGCATCCTGTCCGCCTTCGAGGAGAGCGGCCAGGCCCGGCGCGGATATGTGGTCGAGGGGCTCGGCGCGGCCCAGTTCGCGATGGACGGCGCCGTGGACCGCCTCCGTGCGGTGTCCAACGCGCGGGACCGGGGCGAAGCCCTGCCCCAGCCGTCCGCCGACGGCGCACCGGGCGGCTTCCCTGCCGACCCGTTCGGCCCGTCCCACGCCTTCACCGCGCCCGGCGACCACACCAACGGCTCGGACACGCCTCATGGCCACGCGCCCCACGACGCCGACGTCTTCGACTGGACCGACGGCTCCACCGGCGAAGACACCCACCCGGGCGGCCCCGGCTTCGAGATCACCGGCTTCGGCGACGAATTCGGCCTCCCGCCCGTCCCCGCCTCGCGCGACGAGTACGTCTCGCCCCGCGACCTCGCCGCATCCGGCGCGGGCGGCCCCCGTGGCGGCTCCGGATACGGCCCTTACGCCTCGTACGGCTCCGCCTTCCCCAACCGCCGCACCCGCCCCACCCCCGACTCCCGGGCCGTGGTCCTGGCCGCCGCGGACCCGGCGAACGCTTACGGCGCCGCCCTGCCCTGGCCGGAGCCACCGACCGGCGCGGGCCACAAACCGGGCCGCAAGGCGGGCTCCCTGGTGGTCCTCGTCGACGGCGAGCTGACGCTCTACATGGAGCGCGGCGGCAAGACCCTGCTGGCCTGGCCCTCCGACCCGGACGGCACCGCCACCGACGACCCACGCCTGCGGGCGGCCGCCGAGTCCCTCGCCGCGGCCGCGAAGGCGGGCTCCCTCGGCACGGTCACGGTGGAGCGCGTCAACGGCGCCTCGGCCCTCACCTCCCCCATCGGCACCCTCCTGGAAGGAGCGGGCTTCATCGCGACCCCGCGCGGCCTGCGGCTGCGGGCCTGAGAAGCGCCTCCCGCCGAGGCCCGGGCAAGCCGGGCGCCGCGCCCGGTCCCCGTCCCGTGCCACCCTTGACCCATGCCCGAAGGAGACACCGTCTGGCAGACCGCGAGACGCCTGCACGGCGCCCTCGCGGGCAAGGTGCTGACCCGCAGCGACCTCCGGGTGCCCAAGTACGCCACGGCCGACCTGACGGGCCGTACCGTCCTTGACGTCACTCCCCGGGGCAAGCACCTCCTCACCCGTATCGAGGGCGGTCTGACCCTCCACTCGCACCTGCGGATGGACGGCTCCTGGAAGGTCTTCGGGAACGGCCAACGCTGGAGCGGAGGGCCCTCCCACCAGATCCGGGTGATCCTCGGCAACACCGAGCACACCGCCGTCGGCTACCGCCTCCCCGTCCTGGACCTTCTGCGCACCGCCGACGAGGAGCGTGCCGTCGGCCATCTCGGCCCCGATCTCCTCGGCCCCGACTGGGATCCCGGGCCGGCCCTCGCCAACCTCCTCGCCGACCCCGCCCGCCCCCTCGGCGAGGCCCTCCTCGACCAGCGCAATCTCGCCGGCATCGGCAACGTCTACAAGAGCGAGCTCTGCTTCCTGCTCGGCGCCACCCCCTGGCTTCCCGTCGGCGCCCTGCCGGCCGAGCGGGCCGCGAAGCTGCCTGAGCTCGCCAAGCGGCTCCTGGAGGCCAACCGCGACCGCCCGGTGCGCACCACCACGGGCCGCCGAGGCCAGGACCTGTTCGTGTACGGCCGCGCACCCCGACCCTGTCTGCGCTGCCACACCTCGATCGGCGTGGCCGACCAGGGTGACGGCTCCCGCGAACGCCCCACCTACTGGTGCCCCAACTGCCAGGCGGGACCGGCCCCGAGCACCGTCCCGCCCCGCGGAACCCCACGCCGTACGACCAATTGACGACCCGTCAGAAATCCTCGTACCGTCCCTTCATGCCCGTCAAGGCGTACGACCTCACCGGACGCACCGCATTCGTCACCGGCGCCGCCGGCGGCATCGGCCGGGCCTCGGCCCTGCTGCTCGCCGAGGCCGGCGCCACCGTCCACTGCGCCGACCGCGACGCACAGGGCCTGCACGAGACGGCGACCCTGATCAAGGACGCGGGCGGCACGGCCCGTACCCACCACCTCGACGTGACCGACCGGGACCAGGTCCGCCAGGCCGTCGCCTCCTGCGCACAGCTGCATGTGATGGCGGCGATCGCCGGGATCATGCACAGCAGCCCCGTCCTGGAGACGCTGGACGAGGATCTGGACCGGGTACTGAACGTCAACTTCAAGGGTGTCCTGTACGCCTGCCAGGAGGCTGCCCGCGCGATGCTCGCCCAGGGCATCGGGGGCAGCATCGTCACCATGGCCTCCAGCGCGATCGACACCGGCCGCCCGGGCCTGCTCTGCTACGGCGCCGCCAAGGCCGCCGTCGTCCAGCTGACGAAGACACTGGCGAGCGAGGTCGGCCGGCACGGCGTCCGTGTCAACGCGGTCGCACCGGGCTGGACCCGGACACCCATGACCGACCGGCACGAGGCCGAGGAGCAGGCACGGACGGAGACGCTGATGGCCCGGCTGGCCCCGCTGGGCCGGGTCGGCGAACCCGAGGACGTCGCCCACACCGTGCTCTACCTGGCCTCCGACGCCTCGTCCTTCATGACGGGCCAGATCCTGCGTCCGAACGGCGGAGTGGCGATGCCGTGGTAGCCCGAGCCCCCCGCCAGGCCTCACGCCACCGCCCCGCCCCCACCGCTCCCGCAGCCCGCCCCTTGGGCACACAGTGCACCGGCAACAAGCCGAGCCCCCAACCGCCGGCTGCGACAGCCCCCTCCAGCACCCCGGCGTCGGGCACCAGTGCCAGCCGCAGCACGGCCCACCACCACAGCACCCCGAGCCCGAGCGCCACCCCCCGGCGCACCGTCGGTCGTGCCATGGACCCACCTCCAGCCCCGAAAGCTAGACCGGCGCCCTGAGTCGCGGGGAGGGCGCATCGACGGCACACGGGCGCACCGCCACCACTCCGGCGGCGGCGCCCGCCTCGACGCGCCACCGGCATCCACCATGACCGCCCAGGGCCACCTCGGCAAACGCACCCGCGCGACCCCGGGCCCCCAGGAGCCGGGAGCCCGCCGCGCAGACGAAAACCCCGGCCGGGCATCCCCAGGTCTCCCTGGAGAACCCCGGCCGGGGCTTCGCACACTTCTCGGTGCCGGTCGGCGCCTTCGGTCTACCGCCGCGCGAGCATCACGCGGCGACCACGTCCACCGCCTCCGCGGGCGCCTTGATGGTCACCCTTTCCGGAGGCACCCCGCTCACCGACACGGAACCCAGCATCGGGCGAACCGGCGCTGGCGAGGTGGCCGCAGCGGACTGGGCCAGCTCGGCGAGGGCGAGCTCATCGCTCACTTCCCGCATGAGTTCGGACATCCGTACGTCCAGCGCGTCGCAGATCGCGGCGAGCAGCTCGGAGGAAGCCTCCTTCTGCCCCCGCTCCACCTCGGAGAGATAGCCGAGCGAGACTCGGGCGGACGAGGAGACTTCGCGCAGAGTACGGCCCTGGCGTTGGCGCTGCCGACGCAGCACGTCACCCAGCAGGCGACGGAGCACAATCATCGGTGGCTCCCTCCTCGGACCACGTAGCCGCATCCTTCACGCCCCACCGTACCGCCTTGCGCCGCGGCCGTGCGGGGAGCGATGTCGTGTTCACTCAGGGCTGCAAACATCAAAACCCCCCGTTCTGTTCCGTATCCTGTGCTCGCTCATTCCCGGTCTGTTCGCCCGCAAGCTCCGCGAGAAGCAGTGCGAGTACGCTCCGTACACTCTCCATACGAATTTCCGCGCGGCTGCCGTTCAACCGCAGGGCCTCCACTTTTCCGCCAGAGGCAGAACCGGAACCAGGGCCGAACGGCCCGTCCACGGCCACGAAAACCGTCCCGACGGGCTTCCCGTCCTGGGGATCGGGGCCCGCCACACCGGTCGTCGCGAGGCCCCAGTCGGCGCCCAGCGCCTTGCGCACGCCGGCCGCCATCTGGGCCGCGACCTGCGGGTCCACCGCTCCGCGCTCACTCAGCAGGGTGGCGTCGACACCCAGCAGCTCGTGCTTGAGCTCCGTGGCGTACGCGGTCACCGAGCCGCGGAAGGCCCTGGAGGCCCCCGGGACGGTTGTGATTTCCGCCGCAACCAGCCCACCGGTGAGGGACTCGGCGACCGCGAGGGTCTGCCCCTTCACTGTCAGTAGTCGCACCACGTCGGCGGCCGGAGAACTCACGCTTCCGCCTCCTCCAACGCGGCCTTGCGCTCGGCGATTCCCTGCCGGCGCAGCACAATGGCTTGTCTCACATAGTCGAGCCCGGTCACCACGGTCAGGACGACCGCCACGGCCATCACCCAGAACCTCATGGTGGCCAGCCATCCCGTCAGCGCCAGCACATACATCCCGACCGCCACGCCCTGCGTCAGGGTCTTGATCTTGCCGCCGCGGCTCGCCGGGATCACGCCGTACCGGATGACCAGGAAACGCAGGAGCGTGATCCCGAGTTCCCGGCCGAGGATGACGATCGTCACCCACCACGGCAGATCGCCCAGCGAGGAGAGACAGATCAGCGCCGCGCCCATGATCGCCTTGTCGGCGATGGGGTCGGCGATCTTCCCGAAGTCGGTGACGAGGTCGTAGGTGCGGGCCAGATGACCGTCGAACAGATCGGTGATCATGGCGATGGCGAAGGCCGCCCAGGCGAGCGAGCGCCACGCCGGGTCGTAGCCGCCGTCGGCCAGCATCAGCGCGACGAAGCCGGGGACGAGGAGCAGGCGGAGCATGGTGAGCAGATTGGCGATGTTCCAGATGCTCGCCTGGTTGACGGCCGCGGCCACGACCTTCTTGCCCCGCGCGGGCCTCGCGTCGCCGGCCGGGTCGGAATCGGCGCCTTCGGCTCTCTGGGGACCCGCCTTGGAGGAGCCGTTCGCCGCCGATGCCGGTACTCCCGTCATCTGCCCGCCTCCTCACTACATCCGAGCGGGCCGGCCAGCGGCTCGGCCACCAGGTCGACACCTTCCGTACCGACCACCTTGGCCTCGACGATACGGCCGACGCTCAGATCCTCGCCGCTCGTGAGCAGCACCTGGCCGTCGGTCTCCGGCGCCTGGTGCGCCCCGCGGCCGTACACGCCCTCCTCGTCCACGGACTCCACGAGCACGTGCACGGTCTCGCCGACGCGCTCCTCGGCCCGCTGCGAGACGAGTTCCTCGGCCAGCCGGGAGACTCGCGCCAGCCGCTCGGCCACGACGTCCTCGTGCAGCTTGTTCTCGTACGTCGCCGCCTCGGTGCCCTCCTCGTCGGAGTACCCGAAGACACCGATGGCGTCCAGCCGCGCGCCGTTCAGGAAGCGCTCCAGCTCCGCGAGGTCGGCCTCGCTCTCGCCCGGGAAGCCGACGATGAAGTTGGAGCGCACGCCCGCCTGGGGGGCCTTGCTCCGGATGGTGTCGAGCAGCTCCAGGAAGCGGTCGGTGTCGCCGAAGCGGCGCATGGCGCGCAGCACGTCCGGGGCGGAGTGCTGGAAGGACAGGTCGAAGTACGGGGCGACCTTGGGCGTCGAGGTCAGTACGTCGATGAGGCCGGGGCGCATCTCGGCCGGCTGGAGGTAGCTGACCCGCACGCGCTCGATGCCGTCGACGTCCGCCAGCTCGGGCAGCAGGGACTCCAGCAGGCGGATGTCGCCCAGGTCCTTGCCGTACGACGTGTTGTTCTCGGAGACCAGCATGATCTCCTTGACGCCCTGCTCGGCCAGCCAGCGCGTCTCGTTCAGCACATCGCTCGGGCGGCGCGAGATGAAGGAGCCGCGGAAGGACGGGATCGCGCAGAAGGTGCAGCGCCGGTCGCAGCCGGAGGCGAGCTTCACCGAGGCGACCGGGGAGCCGTCCAGGCGGCGGCGCAGGGGCGCGCGGGGGCCCGAGGCGGGCGCGAGGCCGTCCGGGAGGTCCACGGGCGCGTGCCCGGGCAGCGCGACCTCGGCCGCGGACTCCTGGCGCTCGGCGGGGCTGATCGGCAGCAGCTTGCGCCGGTCGCGCGGGGTGTGGGCGGCGTGGACACCGCCGCTGAGGATGGTCTGCAGTCGGTCGGAGATGTCCGCGTAGTCGTCGAAGCCGAGCACGCCGTCGGCCTCGGGGAGGGCTTCGGCGAGGTCCTTGCCGTACCGTTCGGCCATGCAGCCCACCGCCACGACGGCCTGGGTTCTGCCGTGTCCCTTGAGGTCGTTGGCCTCCAGGAGGGCGTCGACGGAGTCCTTCTTGGCGGCGTCGACGAAGCCACAGGTGTTGACGACGGCGACGTCCGCGTCCGCGGCGTCCTCCACGAGGTCCCAGCCGTCCGCCTCCAAGCGGCCTGCGAGCTCCTCCGAGTCCACCTCGTTACGGGCGCAGCCAAGAGTGACGAGTGCGACGGTACGGCGTTCAGACATGGGCTCAAGACTACTTTGTCCCGCTGACAGTCCACGTCGAAGGGGCTGGCCGTTGATCGGCCAGCCCCTTCGACACGTGTTCAGCGATCAGCCGACCTGGGGGTCGCCCTTCGTATACGTCAGGCGCTCCACCGCGCCCGGCTGGAAGGCGTCCTCGATCTTCTTGCCGTTGACATAGAGCTGGATGGCTCCGGCGTCACCGAGGACAAGGTTGATCTTGTCGCTGTCCTGGAAGGTCTTGGACTCGCCCTGCTGGAGCAGTCCGTCGAACAGGAGCCGGCCGTTGTGGTCCTTGGCGGAGATCCAGCTCTTTCCGTCGGCGGCGCTGACCTGGACGGTGACCTTGTCCTGGGGCGCGGCGGCGATGGCGCTGTCGGACGGGGCGGACTTCGGCGTGGCGGACGTCCTGCCGGTGGGCGTCGGCGAGGGGGACCTGCTCGTGGTGGGCGTGGACCCCTCGGCGACCTGGGTCTTCGCTCCGCCTTCGTCGCCGCCCTTGAACGCGGTGAATCCGACGAAGCCGATCACGGCGACGATCGCGGCGACCATGGCGGCGGTCCAGTTGGGCCCGCGCCGCTCGGGGCGGATCCGTTCCGCCTCGAAGAGCGGGGCCGCCGGGGTCGGGGCCGGACGGCCGCCGTGCTCGGCGTCGTACTGCGCGAGCAGCGGTACCGGATCGAGATGGACAGCCTTGGCCAGGGTCCGGATGTGCCCCCGCGCGTACACGTCTCCGCCGCACGGAGCGAAGTCGTCCGCCTCGATGGCGTGCACGATGGCGATGCGGACCCGGGTGGCGTTGGTGACGTCGTCGACGGTCAGCCCGGCATCGATACGCGCCTGTTTGAGGGCGCGACCGACGGAAAGGCGGGCCGGCTCGCGATCGTCTTCGAACGGACGCTCGTCTTCAGGGGAGTTGCCGATGGACACGGGGGCGCCTTTCGAGCGTTTAAGCCACCTGTGCTGGAGGTTCAGTCTATGGGGGGTGCGAAAGGGTGGGGCAACCGGGCGGTGGAGCTTGTTAGCCCATCGGTATGGCCGGACACGCCGATGGTGGAGTGCGCGCTTGTCGCTTCCCTCAACTTGACGTACGCGGAAGGGAAACGGTTGCTCAATGATCCCTTACGGGTGAGTCACGATCGAACATCGGTGGCGCACCCGCTCGGGGCTCTCCTCAAGCCTCCCCGCGGATCACCGCGAGCACTCCGTCCAGTTCGTCGGGCTTCACAAGAACGTCACGCGCCTTCGACCCCTCGCTGGGTCCGACGATGTTCCTGGACTCCATGAGGTCCATGAGCCGTCCGGCCTTGGCGAAGCCCACGCGAAGCTTCCGCTGGAGCATGGAGGTCGACCCGAACTGGGTGGACACCACCAGTTCGGCCGCCTGGCACAGCAGGTCGAGGTCGTCGCCGATCTCCTCGTCGATCTCCTTCTTCTGCTTCGTCCCCACGGTGACGTCGTCCCGGAAGACGGGCGCCATCTGGTCCTTGCAGTGCTGGACGACGGCGTGGATCTCGTCCTCGGTGACGAAGGCGCCCTGCATACGGGTGGGCTTGTTCTGTCCCATGGGCAGATACAGCCCGTCACCCTTGCCGATCAGCTTCTCGGCACCGGGCTGGTCCAGGATGACCCGGCTGTCGGCGAGCGAGGAGGTGGCGAAGGCGAGCCGGGAGGGCACGTTCGCCTTGATCAGCCCGGTGACGACGTCGACCGAGGGGCGCTGCGTGGCGAGCACCAGGTGGATGCCGGCGGCGCGCGCGAGCTGCGTGATGCGCACGATCGAGTCCTCGACGTCCCTCGGCGCGACCATCATCAGGTCGGCCAGCTCGTCGACGATCACCAGCAGATACGGATAGGTCTTGAGCTCCCGCTCGCTGCCCTCCGGCGTCTTCAGCTTGCCGTCGCGGATCGCCTGGTTGAAGTCGTCGATGTGCCGGTAGCCGAACGCCGCGAGGTCGTCGTAGCGCAGATCCATCTCCCGTACGACCCACTGCAGGGCCTCGGCCGCCCGCTTGGGGTTGGTGATGATCGGCGTGATCAGGTGCGGGATGCCCTCGTAGGCGGTCAGCTCGACGCGCTTGGGGTCGACGAGGACCATACGGACGTCCTCGGGGGTCGCGCGGCACATGATCGACGTGATCAGGCAGTTGATGCACGAGGACTTGCCGGAGCCGGTGGCGCCGGCCACGAGGATGTGCGGCATCTTCGCCATGTTCGCCATGACGTAGCCGCCCTCGACGTCCTTGCCGAGCGCGACGAGCATCGGGTGGTCGTCCTCGGCGGCGTCCGCGAGACGCAGTACGTCGCCGACGTTGACCATCTCCCGGTCCGTGTTCGGGATCTCGATGCCGACCGCCGACTTGCCCGGGATCGGGCTGATGATCCGCACGTCGGGGCTGGCGACGGCGTACGCGATGTTCTTGGTGAGCGCGGTGATCCGCTCGACCTTCACGGCGGGGCCCAGCTCGACCTCGTAGCGCGTCACCGTCGGCCCGCGCGTGAAGCCGGTGACGGCGGCGTCGACCTTGAACTCGGTGAACACGTTCGTCAGCGAGGCGACCACGGCGTCGTTGGCCGCGCTGCGCGCCTTGCCGGGGCCGCCGCGCTCCAGCAGGTCGAGCGAGGGCAGCGAGTAGGTGATGTCGCCGGAGAGCTGGAGCTGCTCGGCGCGCGGCGGGAGGTCGCGGACCTCCTCCGGGGGCGCCTTGGTGAGGTCCATGACCTCCGGCTTCAGCTTCTCCTGCTTGGGCCGCGCGGCCGGGACGGGGGTCGGCGCGGGCGCCGGAACGGGCGTGGGTGTCGTCTCCTCGCGGTCCCCGACGGTGACGCCCTGGGTGAGGTCGGCGACGACCGGCGAGGGCGGCATGCCGTGCAGCACGGCACCGTCGAGCGCCGCTGCGGCGGCCGCCGCGACGTCCACGGCGTCCATCCGGCGCTCCATGTCCGGCTGGGGCACCGCGGAGCGCCTGGGGCGGCCACGACGCCTGGAGAGGGCCTCCTGCTCCGCGCTGTCGGGGTCGTACGCCTCGGGGGCGGCGCCGCGCTTGCGCGCGCGTGCGGGCAGCGCCTCGCGCCACTGCTCGTCGTAGCGCTCGTCGTCGTCGGTGTACTCGTCCTCGGCAAGGTCGTGGACGATCCCCAGCCTCACTCCGAGCAGCCGCAGCCGCTGCGGGATGGCGTTCACGGGGGTCGCCGTGACCACGAGCAGCCCGAAGACCGTCAGCAGCACGAGCAGCGGTACGGCGAGTACGTCGCCCATGGTGTACGTCAGCGGGGTCGCCGCCGCCCAGCCGATGAGGCCGCCGGCGTCCCTTATCGCCTGCATGCCGTCGCTGCGGGCGGGCGCGCCGCAGGCGATGTGGACCTGGCCGAGCACGCCGATGACGAGCGCGGACAGGCCGATCACGATGCGGCCGTTGGCCTCGGGCTTCTCGGGGTGCCGGATGAACCGCACGGCGATGACGGCGAGCAGTATCGGCACGAGCAGGTCGAGGCGGCCGAAGGAGCCGGTCACCAGGATCTCCACCAGGTCGCCGACGGGGCCGCGCAGATCGGCCCAGGTGCCCGCGGCGACGATCAGCGCGATGCCGAGGAGGAGAAGTGCCACGCCGTCCTTGCGGTGTGCGGGGTCGAGGTTCTTGGCGCCGTTCCCTATGCCGCGGAACACGGCGCCGACGGCGTGCGCGACGCCGAGCCAGAGCGCGCGCACCAGCTTGTAGATGCCCCCGGTGGGGTTGGGCGCGGGCTTGGGCGGCGGCGCGGCTTTCTTGGCCGCGGCCTTCCTGGCGGGCGCCTTCTTCGCCGGGGCCTTTTGCGCAGCGGCCTTCTTCGCCGGAGCCGCCGCCTTCTTCGCGGGCTGCTTCTTGGCAGCGGAGGGACGTGAGGCCATAGGTGTGAGGTTACCGGTGGAGACGACAGGGGACACGTGTGCGTGGTGCTTCACCCGTTCGTGTCGCCCTTGAGGGAGCGCGGAACTGACGCTTCCTCAACCGCAACTGCAGCGCGGGTGAACCTCAGTTCTGCGAGGGCACCGACGACGTGCTTCCGGCGCCGGGCTCCAGTGCGTCCAGTGCCCGGCGCAAACCCGTGAGTTTGCGTTCGAGATGGGCCGCCGTGGCCACCGCCGCCGCGTCCGCCGACTCGTCGTCGAGCTGCTTGGAGAGCGCCTCCGCCTGCTCCTCGACCGCCGCGAGCCGCGCCGACAGCTCGGCCAGCAGACTGGCGGGCTCCTTGGCCTCGCCGACCGCGGCCTTGCCTCCGCCGCCCTCCAACTGGAGCCGCAGCAGCGCCGCCTGCTCGCGGAGCTGGCAGTTCTTCATGTACAGCTCGACGAAGACCGAGACCTTGGCGCGCAGCACCCACGGGTCGAACGGCTTGGAGATGTAGTCGACCGCGCCGGCCGCGTAGCCGCGGAAGGTGTGGTGCGGGCCGTGGTTGATCGCGGTGAGGAAGATGATCGGGATGTCCCGAGTGCGCTCCCGCCGCTTGATGTGGGCGGCGGTCTCGAAACCGTCCATGCCCGGCATCTGGACGTCCAGCAGAATGACCGCGAAGTCGTCCGTGAGCAGTGCTTTGAGCGCTTCCTCCCCGGACGATGCCCGCACCAGCGTCTGATCGAGCGCAGAGAGGATGGCCTCCAGCGCCAGCAGATTCTCCGGCCGGTCATCGACCAGGAGGATCTTGGCCTTCTGCACCATGGCCCGCCCTCCTCGCCCCGGATGTGCACCGGGCGCCGCCCCTGGGGACGACTCCCTTTCGCCGCCCGTCCTTGTGCCGGTCATCGTAGCCGCACCCCGCCTGTCGCCACACCCTGTCACCGCGATGTCACTGTGCACGTAGCAGAAACGGACCGGGAGACCAGAAGGTTCCCCGTATCCCGTACTTCTACACGGCGTCCGCAACACTCAGTCAGCAACTCCGCGTGAACATCGATGATTCCCGTCACTCGCCCCGCATCCACTGCTTCATCACCGCCAGCAGGTGATCGGGGTCGACCGGCTTTGTCACGTAGTCGGAGGCGCCCGACTCAAGCGCCTTCTCCCGGTCGCCCTTCATGGCCTTCGCCGTCAGCGCGATGATCGGCAGGCCCGCGAACTGCGGCATCCGGCGGATCGCGGTGGTCGTGGCGTACCCGTCCATCTCGGGCATCATGATGTCCATCAGGACGACCGCCACGTCGTCGTGCTGCTCCAGGACCTCGATGCCCTCACGGCCGTTCTCGGCGTACAGCACGGACAGCCCGTGCTGCTCCAGGACACTGGTCAGCGCGAACACGTTGCGGATGTCGTCGTCGACGATCAGGACCTTCTGCCCGCTGAAGCGGATACCCCGCTGCACCTGGGGCGCCGCGACCTGCTCGCCGACCGCCCACTGCTCCGGCGTACCCGTGCGGTGGTCGGCGTCCAGGCCGTACCTGCGGCGGCGCCTGAACAGCGCCGCAGCGCCGTTCTGGGCCTGCTGGTACGACCGCACCTCGGCCGGTGTCTCGATCTCCACCTCGGAGAGCTGGGACAGGTCGGCGGCGGCAACCAGGTCGCTGGCCCCGAGGGACGCCACGGGCTGCTGGTAGCCCTGCGGCGGCAGTTCGCTGGGATGCAGCGGCAAATACAGCGTGAACGTCGAGCCTCGTCCCGGCTCGCTCTGCGCATGGATCTCACCGCCGAGCAGCTGGGCGATCTCCCGGGAGATCGACAGCCCCAGGCCCGTACCGCCGTACTTGCGGCTGGTCGTGCCGTCGGCCTGCTTGAAAGCCTCGAAGATCACCCGCATCTTGCTGGCGGCGATACCGATGCCGGTGTCGGTCACCGAGAAGGCGATCAGGTCGCCGTCCGGGTCGGTGAGCGAACCGGTCTCCAGCAGCTGCTCCCTGATCGCCATCGGCACATCCGCGCCGGCCGGCCTGATCACCAGCTCGACGGAGCCGGAGTCGGTGAACTTCACGGCGTTGGACAACAGGTTGCGCAGCACCTGCAGCAGGCGCTGCTCGTCGGTGTGCAGCGTGGCCGGCAGCTCCGGGGAGACCCGTACGGACAGGTCCAGGCCCTTCTCCGCGGTCAGCGGCCGGAAGGTGGCCTCCACGTAGTCCACGAGCTGGACGAGCGCGATACGCGTCGGGGAGACGTCCATCTTGCCCGCCTCGACCTTCGACAGGTCCAGGATGTCGTTGATCAGCTGAAGGAGGTCGGAGCCGGCGCCGTGGATGGTCTCGGCGAACTCGACCTGCTTCGGGGTGAGGTTGGCGTCCGCGTTGTCGGCGAGCAGCTTGGCCAGGATCAGCAGCGAGTTGAGCGGCGTACGCAGCTCGTGCGACATGTTGGCGAGGAACTCGCTCTTGTAGCGCATCGACACCGCGAGCTGCTCGGCGCGCTCCTCAAGGACCTGCCGCGCCTCCTCGATCTCGGTGTTCTTGACCTCGATGTCGCGGTTCTGCCGGGCCAGCAGCTCGGCCTTCTCCTCCAGTTCGGCGTTGGACGCCTGGAGGGCCTTCTGCCGGTTCTCCAACTCGGCCGAACGCTCCCGGAGTTGCTCGGTGAGCTCCTGCGACTGCTTCAGCAGCTGCTCCGTCTTGGTGTTGACGGAGATGGTGTTGACGCTGGTCGCGATCATCTCGGCGATCTGGTTGAGGAAGTCCTTCTGGATCTGCGTGAAGGGAGTGAAGGACGCCAGTTCGATGACGCCGAGCACCTTGCCCTCGAACAGCACGGGAAGGACGATCACCTGCGCGGGCGGCGCCTCTCCGAGGCCGGAGGAGATCTTCAGATAGCCGCTGGGAGCGTTCTCCACCAGGATCGTGCGCTTCTCCTCGGCGGCCGTCCCGATCAGCGCCTCACCGGGCCGGAACGACGTCGGCATGGAGCCCATCGAGTAGCCGTAGGACCCGAGCATGCGCAGTTCGTACGAGTCCTCGCCCTCGGCGCCGAGATCCTTGCCGTCGACGGGGGTCATCGCCACGAAGAACGCGCCGTGCTGCGCGGAGACCACCGGGGTCAGCTCGCTCATGATCAGCGAGGCCACGTCCTGGAGGTCGCGACGCCCCTGCATCAGCGCCGAGATACGGGCCAGGTTGCCCTTGAGCCAGTCCTGCTCCTTGTTGGCGATGGTGGTGTCGCGCAGGTTGGCGATCATCTTGTTGATGTAGTCCTGCAGCTCCTGGATCTCGCCGGACGCGTCGACGTCGATCTTCAGGTTCAGGTCGCCTCGGGTCACCGCGGTCGCCACGCGCGCGATGGCGCGCACCTGACGAGTGAGGTTTCCTGCCATTTCGTTCACGGACTCGGTGAGGTCGCGCCAGGTGCCGTCGACGTCACGCACGCGTGCCTGACCGCCCAGCTGCCCCTCGGTGCCCACCTCACGGGCGACTCGGGTGACCTCCTCCGCGAAGGACGACAGCTGGTCGACCATCGTGTTGATCGTCGTCTTCAGCTCCAGGATCTCGCCCCGGGCGTCGATGTCGATCTTCTTGGTCAGGTCGCCCTTGGCGATGGCGGTGGTGACCATGGCGATGTTGCGCACCTGACCGGTCAGGTTGGACGCCATCTGGTTCACGGACTCGGTGAGGTCCTTCCACGTACCCGCCACGCCCGGTACGTGCGCCTGACCGCCGAGGATGCCGTCCGTGCCCACCTCGCGGGCCACCTTGGTGACCTGGTCGGCGAACGAACTCAGCGTCTTCACCATGGTGTTGAAGGTGTCCGCGAGCTGCGCGACCTCGCCGCGCGCCTCGATCGTCACCGTCCGGGTCAGATCGCCGTTGGCGACCGCGTTCGCGACCTGGGAGATGTTGCGCACCTGCATGGTCAGGTTCTTGGCCATCAGGTTCACGTTGCCGCTGAGGTCCTTCCAGATGCCCGTGACACCCGGAACATGCGCCTGACCGCCGAGGATGCCCTCGGTGCCCACCTCGCGGGCCACCCGGGTCACCTGCTCGGCGAAGCTGGACAGCTGGTCGACCATCGTGTTGACGGTCGTGACGAGCTCGAGGATCTCGCCCTTCGCGTCGACGGTGATCTTCTTGGACAGGTCGCCCTTGGCGACCGCGGTCGTGACCTCGGCGATGTTGCGCACCTGGATGGTCAGGTTGTTCGCCATGAAGTTCACGGACTGGGTGAGGTCCTTCCAGGTGCCGGAGACACCCTGCACCTCGGCCTGCCCGCCGAGCTGGCCCTCGGTACCCACCTCGCGGGCCACCCTGGTGACCTCCTCCGCGAAGGAGGACAGCTGGTCGACCATCGTGTTCAGGGTGTTCTTCAGCTCCAGGATCTCCCCGCGCGCGTCCACGGTGATCTTCTGGGAGAGGTCACCCCGGGCGACCGCCGTGGCGACCTGGGCGATGTTGCGCACCTGGGCAGTGAGGTTTCCTGCCATTCCGTTCACGGAGTCGGTCAGGTCCCGCCACACACCGGCGACGCCGGGCACCTGCGCCTGACCGCCCAGGCGGCCCTCGGTACCCACCTCGCGGGCCACCCGGGTCACCTGGTCGGCGAATCCGGAGAGCTGGTCCACCATCGTGTTGATGGTGTTCTTCAGCTCCAGGATCTCCCCGCGCGCGTCGACGTCGATCTTCTGGGAGAGGTCACCCCGGGCGACCGCCGTGGTGACCTGGGCGATGTTGCGCACCTGGGCAGTGAGGTTTCCTGCCATTCCGTTGACGGAGTCGGTGAGTTCCTTCCACGTGCCGGCGACACCCGGCACGTCCGCCTGACCGCCCAGGCGGCCCTCGGTGCCCACGTCCCGGGCCATCCGCGTCACCTGGTCGGCGAAGGCCGACAGCTGGTCCACCATCGTGTTCACGGTGTTCTTCAGCTGGAGCATCTCGCCGGAGACGTCCACGGTGACCTTCTGGGAGAGGTCGCCGTTGGCCACCGCCGTCGTCACCTGGGCGATGTTGCGCACCTGCCCGGTGAGGTTGCGGAACGCGGTGTTGACGGAGTCCGTGAGGTCCTTCCAGGTACCGGCGGCGCCCGGCACCTGCGCCTGCCCGCCGAGCTCACCCTCGACGCCGACCTCGCGCGCCACGCGTGTGACCTCGGAACCGAACGACTGCAGCTGGTCCACCATGCCGTTGACGGTGTTCTTCAGCTCCAGCATCTCGCCGGCCACGTTGACGGTGACCTTCTGCGAGAGGTCGCCGTTGGCCACGGCCGTCGTCACGGCCGCGATGTCCCGCACCTGAATGGTCAGGTTCCTGAACACCGTGTTGACGGAGTCCGTCAGGTCCTTCCAGGTACCGGCGGCGCCCGGCACGTTCGCCTGACCGCCCAGCTGTCCCGCGGCGCCCACCTCGTTGGCCACGCGCGTGACCTCGTCCGCGAAGATCCTCAGCGTCTCGGTCATCTGGTTGATCGTGTCCGCGAGCTGCGCGACCTCGCCGCGTGCCGAGACGGTGACCTTCTGCGACAGATCGCCGTTGGCGACCGCGGTGGTGACCTGGGAGATGCCGCGCACCTGGGCCGTCAGGTTGCCGGCCATGAGGTTCACCGAGTCGGTGAGGTCCTTCCACACGCCGGCCACACCCGGCACCTGCGCCTGCCCGCCGAGCTCGCCCTCGGTGCCCACCTCACGGGCGACTCGCGTCACCTCGGACGAGAAGGACGAGAGCTGGTCCACCATCGTGTTGACGGTTTCCTTCAGCTCCAGCATCTCGCCGGCCACGTGGACCGTGACCTTGCGGGACAGATCGCCCTTGGCCACCGCCGTCGTCACCAGCGCGATGTCCCGCACCTGCGCGGTCAGCCGGTAGGCCATCGTGTTGACGGAGTCCGTGAGGTCCTTCCACGAACCCGACATGCCACGCACGCGTGCCTGACCGCCCAGCTTGCCCTCGGTGCCCACCTCGCTGGCCACCCGCGTGACCTCGTCGGTGAACGTGGACAGCTGATCGACAAGGTTGTTTACAGTCCGCCCGACCTTGAGGAACTCCCCACGCAGCGGATGCCCGGTCCCGTCCGGCGCCTGCGTCCGCAGCTCCATACGCGGCGACAGGTCGCCCTCGGCCACCGCGGAGAGCACCCGGCCGACCTCGGAGACGGGCCGCACCAGGTCGTCCACGAGGGCGTTGGAGGCGTCGATGGCAGCCACCCAGGAACCCTCGTAGGCACCCGACTCCAGGCGCTCCGTGAGCTTCCCCTCGCGGCCCACCATGCGCCGCACCCTCGACAGCTCACCCGTGAGATGGAGATTGCGGTCGGCCACCTCGTTGAAGACGGCCGCGATCTCCGACATCACGCCGTCCCCGGACACCGTGAGCCGCTTGCGGAAGTTCCCGTCGCGCATCGCGACGAGCGCCACCAGCAACCGGTTCAGAGCAGCCGTGTCCACCGTCGTGGTCCCGCCGCGCGCATTGCGTCGGCCGTCCAGGGACTGTCCGCCTTTCGCGCGCGTCTCAGTGCCCCGCGTCGCTGCGCCAGACTCCACTGTGTCCCTCCCGCAGGGGTCGATCATTGCCGCTGTGCTCCGGTACCGCCGTCGGACGTACCAGGTACTGCTGTGCGTTTCCGCCGGGCATACCAGGCCGCACCACGGGCTGCTGCCCACTGCATACGGAAGTCACTCGGCCTGCCCGGACCTTCACAAGAAGCTTGCCCAGTGTTTCACCCTGCCTGAACCCGGCCATAACAGTTCGGCAGCTTCGCACATCGTCCGCACACCCTCTGGGCGGAAACACTGCAGATCGGCATCCGCACGGCCGTCGAAGGTAAGTAACCTTGCATGCGGCTGTCCAGCCGCGCCGGTCCGTCCGGCCTGGGCGGTGGCACGAGAACGAGCGGGCATCGAAGGGGCGGCCGGACACATGACCACCGGACTGATCCCCGGGGGACAGCCCCCGGACCGGCCGACGGGCGCGCACATGCCGCATCAGCGGGGCGAGCCGGTCGGCCACGGAGCCCTGCACGTAGACAACAGGCCGAGGAGTTCTGTGATCACCGCGCGCGCGGCCGCCAGCTTCGAGCCCGTCGGGCGATCGGTAGCGACCGCCCGCTCCTTCGTCCGTGACACCCTCCAGGGCTGGGGCTTCGCCGACATCGTCGACGACGCCGTCGTCCTCACCAGCGAGCTGGTGACCAATGCCGTGGTGCACGCGGGCACGTCCGCCGACGTCCTGTGCCTGCGCACCGACGACGGCGTCCGGATCGAGGTCGCCGACCACTATCCGGAGCGGGAGATCCCCCTCCAGGGCCACCCCTCCACCATGGGCAGCCCGGACCGCGAGGGAGGCCGCGGACTCCAGCTGTGCGCGGCCCTCGCCGACCGCTGGGGCGTCGACTACACGCCCACACAGAAACAGGTCTGGTTCCAACTCGACCTCCCCCAGCGCTCGGTGGGCACCCGCGCGGCGGGCCCCTCGCTCCCCGCAGACCTCCTCCCGCTCGCCGACGGCAGAGTGCGCGTCGCGGTCATCCAGATCGACCGCACCGGCTCGATCACGTCCTGGAACGAGGACGCGGAGGAGATCTTCGGCTACCAGCCAGAACAAGTGATTGGAAAGCCTCTTACCGATCTCGCCGCCTGGCCGCACACCCCCGGCACCAGCACCGGCATCGCGGAGGCACTCCAGCTCTCCCGCTGGGAGGGCAGCTACGGCATAAGGGGCGCCAACGGCCGCGTCACACCCGTCTACGCCTCCCACCTCCGCGTCCGTGACACCGGCGGCGAGCCCTCCACGGTCTGCCTCCTCGTCCGGGACCACGAACGGGCGGTCCTGCAGACCCCGTTGCGGGGGCCGGCCTCCGACCCGGCGTCCCCCTCCGACGGCCAGAACACCGACCCGTTCGAGGTGTTCATCGGCTCCCCCGCCCCGGACGACCTCGACGGCCTCCTCCAGCGCACGGTGGAGCGCGCCCGGGACATGCTCGACGCCGACTCGGCGTTCCTGCTCCTCGCGACCGACGACGAGACGGAGCTGGAGGTCCGCGCCTCCACCGGCCTCCCCTCGGCCCGCCAGCGCTTCGCGCGCGTGCCCGTCGAGGCAGGCCCCGGCCGCTACGGCTCGGCCCGTATGCCCGCGGTCCACGACGACCTGCTGGCCGTACCGGGCGCCGTACCGCTCCTGAGCGGCACGGGCATGCGCTCGGTCGTCACCGTCCCCCTGAAGGTCGAGGGCCGCCTCACGGGCTCTCTGGGCGTCGCCGCCGAATCCCCAGGCAGATACTCCAACGAAGAGGCCCTGCGCCTCCAGTTCGCCGCCGACCGCATCGCGCTGGCCGTCGAGTCGGCCCGCCTGGGCGAGCTGGAACGACTGCGCCGAGGCTCGCTGAGCTTCCTGGTCGAGGCCTCCGACCTGCTCGCCGGCACCCTCGACCGCGACCAGACCCTGGCCCTGATGGCCCAGATGACCGTCCCCACCCTCGCCACCTGGTGCGCGGTCTACACGATCGCCGACCAGGCCTCCGAGCCGTACCTGTCGTACGTCCTGCACGAGGACGAGGAACTCATCGACGGCATCAAGTCGTTGCTCTCCAAGGTGCCCCCACCGGACCCGGTCCCCACCCCCGGGGCCCGCGTCTGGTCGGCTCCCGGCGAGGTCGCCCACCAGGCGGCCCTGCGCAGCTCCATGCGCAGCCTCGGCCTGTCCGGCGGCCCGACCCACCAGGTGTCCTCCGGCATCGGCCCCACGCTCGCCACAGCGTCCGCCGTGGGCGGCGAGACGGTCGTCCTGCCCCTGGTGGCCCGCAACCGCGTCATCGGCATGCTGACGCTCGGCAAGCCCACCGACGAACACTTCCGCCAGGAGATCCTGGAACTGGCCGAGGACCTGAGCCGCAGGGCCGCCCTGGCTCTGGACAACGCCCGCCTGTACTCGGAGCGCACGGCCATCAGCCAGTCCCTCCAGCGCAGCCTCCTGCCGCCCGAACTCCCCGCGATCGACGGCGTCGAGGTCGAGGTCATCTACCGCGCGGCCGGCGAGGGCAACGAGGTCGGCGGCGACTTCTACGACGTCTTCCCCATCAGCGACGGCGCCTACGGCTTCGCCATCGGAGACGTCTGCGGTACGGGCCCGAACGCGGCCGCGGTCACCGGCCTGGCCCGGCACGCCCTACGGCTCCTCGCCCGCGAGGGCCTCAGCGGCCCGGCGGTCCTGGAGCGGCTGAACTCGGCCATTCTCGACGAGGGCGCCCGCAGCCGCTTCCTGACCCTCCTCTACGGCGAGATGCGCCCCCAGGAAGACGGCAGCGCGGAACTCAAGGTGGTCTGCGCCGGCCACCCGCTCCCGCTCCGCCTGCGCCAGGACGGCACGGTCGAACCCGCCGCCGAACCCCAGCCGCTCCTCGGCGTCATGGAGGACCTGGAGCTCTACGAGGAGACGGTGACCCTCGACCCCGGTGATGTCCTCCTGTGCGTCACCGACGGCGTCACGGAGCGCCGCGAGGGCACCCGCATGCTGGGCGACGACGGCCTCACCGACGTCCTCACGACGTGCACCGGTCTCACCGCCGGTGCGGTGGCGGCCCGCATCATGCGCGCAGTGGAACGCTTCGCGTCGGACGCCCCGTCGGACGACATGGCCATCCTGGCAATGCGCGTCCCTGGCCTCCACAAGGACTGAACACAAAAGAACCCCCGCCCAGAATGGGCGGGGGTTCTTTACTGTCCGAGCCCCCTAACGGAATCGAACCGTTGACCTTCTCCTTACCATGGAGACGCTCTGCCGACTGAGCTAAGGGGGCCTGTTGCCTTTTCGAGGTTTCCCTCTCGGCAACGGAATAGATCATACCCCGAACATACGCGTGTTCCCAACCACGCTCAGAAGGCCGGCTGCAGCAGCCCACCCAGTGCGTTGCAGGCACCCACAATCCGCTGCATGTCCCGCTTCGTCAACGCGGCATCCACAGGCAGCGCGAGGGTCTCGTCGGCGGCACGCTCGGTCTCCGGCAACGCCACACACCGACGGAAGTCCGGCAACCGGTGCACGGGCGTCTTCACCGGCACCCGGCAGTCAACTCCCCTCCCCCGCACGGCCCGTGCGAAGGCATCGCGATCGGGCCGCCCATTCCCCGGCACCCGCACGACGTACTGCTGATAGGTGTGCCCGTCGCCGCCATCGGGTGTGCGCACACCCCGCAGCTTCGCGTCGAGATAGGCCGCCCGCTCCCGCCGTTGCGCGATCTCGTCGTACGGCGCCTCGGACTCACCCTGCTCGAGCACCAGCAGCCCGTGCCGCTGGCCGACCGCGTGCAACCGCGCGATGTCCGCGGGCCGTCCGAAGCGATGAACGACAACAACGGCCGCGGTACGCGGAGTTACGGCGGCCTCCACGCCGGCCGCGTCGAGGCAGTACGTCACCGGGTCTATGTCGGCGAACACCGGCAGCGCCCCGGCCATGGCGACAGCCTCGGCGAGCTCGACATTCCCGAAGGCCGGTACGACGACCTCGTCACCGAGTCCGACGCCGGCGGCCCTGAGCATTGCAGCAGTACCCATACGGCGGATGGTTGTTGCGCAACGTGAACTTCAAGTGACGCAGAACAAAAAAGGGTTGGTCCCTGAACCGAAGTTCAGGGACCAACCCTTTTGAATGATTGTTCGGCGGCGTCCTACTCTCCCACAGGGTCCCCCCTGCAGTACCATCGGCGCTGTAAGGCTTAGCTTCCGGGTTCGGAATGTAACCGGGCGTTTCCCTCACGCTATAACCACCGA